>Ga0209656_10000050_pt1 | contig 78885 bp, 71 predicted proteins | sample BogFormECP12_OM2_FD_188239 | JGI IMG/M metagenome (GOLD analysis project Ga0209656, IMG submission 188239) | Bog forest soil microbial communities from Calvert Island, British Columbia, Canada - ECP12_OM2 (SPAdes) (version 2) | ecosystem: Environmental > Aquatic > Freshwater > Wetlands > Bog ...
CCCTATACCATCATTGTTGCGTCTCCCGCTGCCGATTCGGCTACGAATCAGTATCTGGCTCCATTCGCCGCAACGGCGATGGGCGAATGGTTCATGGACAATGGTATGGACGCGCTGATTGTCTTCGACGACTTGTCCAAGCACGCGGTGGCGTACCGGCAGGTATCGCTGATATTGAAGCGGCCGTCAGGCCGTGAAGCTTATCCGGGCGACGTATTCTATCTCCACAGCCGCTTGCTCGAACGCGCTGCGCGCGTCGGCGAGAAGTATGGCAACGGATCGCTGACGGCCTTGCCCATTATTGAGACCCAGGCAGGCGACGTATCCGCTTACATTCCCACCAACGTCATCTCGATCACGGACGGCCAGATCTACCTGGAAACGGATTTGTTTTATCAGGGCGTCCGCCCGGCTATTTCGGTCGGCCTCTCGGTTTCGCGCGTTGGTTCAGCCGCCCAGCTCAAATCCATGAAGCAGGTTGCCGGGCAGCTCAAGGGTGATCTCGCCCAGTTCCGCGAATTGGCGGCGTTCTCCCAATTCGGTTCGGAGTTGGATGCCAAGACCCAGGCGAAGATCGACGGCGGCAAGCGCATCATCGAGATCTTCAAACAGCCGCAATATAGCCCGGTCCCGGTCGAGGTTCAGGTGGCAGTTCTCTGGATTGTGCAGAACGGTTACGTGAGCGATGTTCCAGTCGCTCGAATCAAAGAATTCCAGGCGAAACTGACGGAATTTCTGACCACCCGCAAGGTCGAGTTACTCCGGAAAATCGAAAACGAAAAAGCGCTTAGCAAAGACTTGGTAGCCGAATTGAAGGCTGCGGCCGACGAGTTCAAGCAGACGTGGAAATGAGCACCTGAGTAGCCTTTGGACTTTTGATCTATGCACAGTATTCGGGACTTACGCCGACGCATCCGGTCCATCAGTAGCACGGCGCAAATTACGAAAGCGATGCAGATGGTGGCGGCATCAAAAATGCGCAAAGCGCAGCAGGCTGCGCTGGCTGGCCGCCCCTTTGCCTACCTTCTGTACCGTATCCAGCGGGAAGCGACCACCCGCATGGGAGAGTTCAGCCATCCATTGCTGGAAAAGCGCGAGGTCAGAAAGAGAGCGGTAATTCTCATTGCCGCCGATAAGGGTTTGTGCGGAGCACTTAACGGCAATGTGTTCCGTGTGGCTTCCCGGTTTGATCCTCAATCGACGGTCTTCATCACGGCCGGACGCAAAGCAGCCCAATTCGTCGCTCGAACCGGGCGTCAGTTGGCCGCGAAATTCGAATATGCCGACTCTCCTCGCTTTTCCGATTCGGCAGCGATCGCAGCCTGCGCCCGTGATCTCTTTCTAAGGAAAGAGGTTGACCAGGTCCAGGTCGTAGCCACCCGCTTCGTGAACACCCTCACACAGGATCCGATCGCCCTGGACTACCTTCCCGTGGGTGCAATTACAGAGTTGAAAATTCCGGGCATGGAATCGGAGGAAGAGCTGAAGGCGGGCGACACCGAGTCCCTGTTTGAGCCCAATCCGGACACGGTAGTCGCGTATCTGCTTTCGCACTACCTCAATTTATACATTCATCAGGTGTTGCTGGATGCCAAGGCCAGCGAGCAGAGTGCGCGCATGGTATCGATGAAGAACGCCACGGATAGCGCCAACCACCTGATCCACGACTTGTCACTCGAATACAACAAGCAGCGGCAGGGCAATATCACGAAGGAATTGCTAGAAATTGCTGGTGGCCAGACGGAGTGAGCGAAAGGTATTGGTCGTTGCGAACTGGGAATGAAAAATATGAACAAAGGTAAGATCGTAAAAGTGAGCGGTCCGGTGGTGGACGTCGAGTTCCCGGAAGCGTTGCCAGGGATCTACCATGCGTTGACGGTCGACTTCAAGATTAATGACCAGCCTGCGAAGGTGACGCTGGAAGTGCAGCAGCACCTCGGGGATAAATTAGTTCGAGCCATTGCTATGGCTGGCACCGAGGGCCTCAAACGCGGCTTCGAGGTTACCGATAAGGGCGGGCCCATCACCATGCCAGTCGGTGACGGGGTCCTCGGCCGGATCTTCGATGTGACCGGCAACCCGGTGGATGAACGCGGACCGGTTAAGGCCGAGAAATACTATCCAATCCATCGCACGCCGCCGGCGTTGGAGGATCAATCGACCTCTCCGCAAGTGCTCGCTACCGGCATCAAAGTCATCGATCTGATTTGCCCGTTTCTGAAAGGTGGCAAGGTGGGCGCGTTCGGCGGCGCCGGAGTAGGTAAGACGGTCGTGATCATGGAGTTGATTAACAACATTGCAAAACTCCATGGTGGCGTTTCGGTATTTGCCGGGGTGGGCGAGCGCACCCGGGAGGGAAACGATCTCTATCACGAGATGTCGGAGGCGGGGGTCATCAAGCAGGACAACTTGGGCGCGTCCAAGATCGCCTTGGTGTACGGCCAGATGAATGAGCCTCCGGGCGCCCGTTTGCGCGTGGCTCTTTCCGGGCTCGCCATCACCGAATACTTCCGCGACGAAAAGAACCAGGATGTGTTGCTCTTCATCGATAATATTTTCCGATTCTCGCAAGCCGGTTCTGAGGTCTCGGCGCTGCTGGGCCGTACCGCCAGCGCCGTTGGTTACCAGCCCACCCTGGCCGCGGAAATGGGCGCGCTTCAGGAACGGATTACCTCGACCAAGAAAGGATCGATCACGTCCTTTCAGGCCGTGTATGTCCCGGCCGACGACCTGACCGACCCGGCGCCGGCCACCACTTTCGCCCACCTGGATGCGACTATCGTGCTCGATCGTGCGATTGCCGAGTTGGGTATCTATCCCGCCGTCGATCCCCTCGCCTCAACCTCTCGTGCGCTGGCGCCGGAAATCGTAGGCAAGGAGCACTATGAAGTTGCCGGTGGAGTACAGAAGGTCCTTCAGCGCTATAAAGACCTGCAGGACATCATCGCCATTCTGGGCATGGACGAGCTTTCGCCGGAAGACAAGTTAACCGTGTTCCGGGCGCGCAAGATCCAGCGTTTTCTCAGCCAGCCGTTCAGCGTAGCGCAGGTGTTCACCGGACGCGAAGGCAAACAGGTTCCCGTGGCCGATACCGTTCGCGGCTTCAAGGAGATCCTCGACGGAAAACACGACGACGTGCCGGAGGCGAACTTTTACATGAAAGGCCCAATTGAGGAAATCAAATAAGGTTGAGCGTGGCTCGAAGCCGCAATCGAACACAGTGAAGACATGGCCAACACTCTAAAGTTCGAAATTGTGACACCGGACGCGGTGGTCTATTCCGAAGACGTGGAGATGGTTACTCTCGAGGGCGTGGAGGGTCAGATGGGAATTTACCCTCAACACGTCCGGCTGATGACGCAGTTGGTGCCTGGAGAAATGGTGGTGCAAAAGGGCGGCCGCGATGATTTTCTGGCGGTTGGGGAAGGACTGGTTGAGATCACGAACGACCGTGTGGCCATCTTAACGGATATGGCGGTACGTGCCGAGAACATCGACGAGGCAAAGGCCGAAGAAGCGCGTCAACGCGCCGCGGCGCGGCTTCAGGAACAACTATCTTCTCAGGATCTCGCGTCAGTTAACGCAAGTTTAGCTCGCTCACTAGCGCAGTTGTCCGTGAAGAGACGCCATCGCAGACCCTGAGCAATCACGGCGAAAAGACCGCACGGTCGTCGACCAGCATGCGCCCGCAGCGTTAGTGATTCAGGCTGCGTCGGGGGCGCTGCAGAGTTCGCATCGTTCCGATTGCGCTCAAAGGGGCGATCAGAAGCAAGACCACTTCACGATCAGGGCGAGGACTGCCAGCAGCGTACCCGCGAAAAGCAACTTCTCCGGTCGAGTTTCGTATTTCGGCCACTTGAAGACACCGTAGTGGCCGAGATCCGTCAGCATGTATCCGAAGATCACGATCAGCGCCAGGACTACTCCTCGATAGTCAAGAAGAAGTCCCGGATTCGCATACGCGATGGCCCGCATGGGGAGCACCACTCCAAAGACCGCCAGCATTACCATGCCGACCAGCTGGAGTCCGATGCCTAACTTGAAATGCCGTTCTTCGGGCTTAAAGGTAAGTTCCCGATTCAGGGTCCACCAAAAGCCGGCGAACAGGAAGCCGAGCAAGATGCTGGAGACAGGAAGGGCCGCACGTACCCCATCGCCAAATTGCACGGGCACACCTCCTGTCGGGCAACACCAAGCCCTTTTATGACTTCGTGCGCCGCCTAGAACCAGCACTTCGACCACCACTTATCCAAGCGCCGGACCTCGCAACTCAGGCCATTGGCCGGCTGCGTAAGACAAAGGAAGGTCTGGTCTTCCGGGCTGAGAGTGGTGCCCGTCATCTGTCAATCATCTGCCAAACCCGCGACCGTCACATCGGTTCTCATTGAAAGTGGAGCACACATTATTCGACGAATAAACCGCCAGTATTAAGACGGGACGGCGGTCCTGCGCTGCGCGACGGGTAATGGAACCGCGCGTGCTTTGACAAGAATGCCGGAACTACGGTAGCGATCCAAGCATCGGTGGAGCAACACGTGGCAGGCCGGAGCAAAGCAAAACATGAATGCCAGGTCAGTTAGGGATTGGAAGCGGCCACTTAGGTGGCTTACCTGTTGCGCCGCAATGATTTCTTTTGCGGGTTTGAGCGCTGCCGGTCAGCAATCTGACCAGCTCCAGGAGCAACTTCAGCAACTGAAACAACAGTATGACGCGACCACTCGCGACCTTGAGCAACGCATTGCCTCCCTTCAACAGCAGATCGGACAAGAAAAAGAGGCCAGAGAAAAAGAAAAAGAGGTCAGAGAAAAAGAAAAGGCGGCGACAGTCTCGGCGGCAGCTCTGGCCGAGCAAGCGGCGCAAAAGGCCGTCCTCGGGGAGTCCAATCAGGTTGGGGCAAAGTTTCAAGGCCAGTTGGCTTCGGAACCAACGTATGACCTACTGAGAGATGCTGATCAAAAGATCGAAAAACTGCAACAACAGCTCGGCACGTTTGAGTTCCATGGATATTTTCGCTCCGGTTACGGTCTCAACAGCGTGGGCGGGCAGCAGGTTGCATTCGAGGCCCCTGGCGCTGGCGCAAAATTCCGTTTGGGAAATGAAGCGGAAACCTACGCGGAATTGATCTTTGTCAATAACTGGGTAAACCCGGACCACAATTCCGATAAGGCGTGGTTCAGGAGCGAGTTCATGGTAGAGGCCAACACCACGAACTCAGCCAATTATGCAAATTTCGCCAACGGCACTGGTGACGATCAGTTTCGCTTCCGGGAAGCCTTTGTTCAAGCGGGCAACGTCCTAGAGAGCCAGCCGAACGCCAAGTTCTGGGCTGGCGAAAGATACTACCGCCGGCAGCACATTGACATCGACGACTTCTATCCGCTGGACATGAGCGGTTATGGCGCAGGCGTTGAGGACATCGATCTCAGGATTGGCAAGATGGCGGTGGCATTTCTTTCCGGGGCGCGTCCCGACATTGTAACCTCCAACGGCGCCCTCGCGAAGAGCAACATTGACGTGCGTTTCTATGACCTGAAGGGACCCGCCGGCCTCTGGGGCGGCTGGTTCGACTACGCAACTTCGAAGGGCGGCAACACACCAGCTGGCACAGTACCCACCACGGATGGCTACGCATTTGGACTGCGCCATCAGCGGCTGGAGTGGCACGGCGGCTATCACTCGTTTTCCATCCAGTACGGGACCGGAGCGGCCAGCAACTTCAGTTCGAATGTTGATAATCCGACTCCATACTTTAATAGCGCGAAAAAGCTTTTAGTTACAGAGCAGGTAGTTTTTCAGGCGAACGACAGGTTTGCCATCATGCCAATCTTTGTTTACCAGCGCAGCAAGGACGGAAATCCGCAGCATGACTGGAATCAGTGGGTGTCGTTTGGCGCGCGACCAGAAATCTTCTTCACCAAACATATCTCGCTGGCGTTCGAGGGCGGATTCGACCACACGCACAATCCCGGGCAATACGAGGGTTGGCTGCGCAAGTACACAATCGCGCCGCAAATCGGAGCTGGGCGAAAATTCTTCAGTCGGCCGGTACTGCGCGCATTCTTGACCTATGCAAATTGGTCGGACGGATTCCGCGGCCTAGTGGGCGGAACTCCATATCTGAACAGAACGAATGGACTGACTTACGGGGTCCAGGCCGAACATTGGTGGTAGCTGTTGCTTCCAGGAAACAACGGCATTGGCAATTCGCTATGAGCACTTATAGCCAAGCAACGTGCAACAACGACAGACATTTGGGAATACGAGGTGAAACGAAATGGCAACTCGAGAACTTACACCGGAGTCCAGACCCGCGCCGAGTCTGGTAGCACCTTCAGTGACGCCAAACTACTCGCGTCCTCTGGCTGTTGTTACCACGCTGTTCTTCATGTGGGGATTTCTGACCTGCTTGAATGACATTCTTGTGCCGCATCTGAAGTCGATCTTTGACCTGAGTTACGCGCGGGTCATGCTGATCCAATTTGCGTTCTTTTCTGCCTATTTCTTGTTTTCAATCCCGTGGTCGAAGGTTGTGAACGCGATCGGCTACCAGCGGACCATGGTGGTTGGCCTGCTCACCATGGCTTTTGGAGCATTCCTGTTCTTACCCGCAGCATCTGCAGCTTCGTATCCGCTCTTCTTGACCGCGCTCCTCATTCTCGCTGCAGGTATAACTGGTCTTCAAGTCGCAGCCAATCCGTATGTGACTCTCTTGGGTAAGCCTAAAACGGCCTCAAGCCGGCTGGATCTGACGCAGGCCTTCAATTCGCTTGGCACCACGATCGCCCCGAAGATCGGCGGCCTGCTTATTCTGAGTGCGGCGCCACTGGCCATGGACCAGATACGGCAGCTCGCGCCACAAGCTCTTCAGGCGTACCGCGTGCATGAGGCAGCCTCGGTCAAGATGCCATACACCGTGATTGGGGTGGCGTTGGTTTTACTGGCGGTTGTGATCGGGACGTTCAAGCTGCCGAAGATCGAGACAGCGGCAACCAGCGTGGGACAGAAAATTGACGATTCGATCTGGAAACATCCCAATCTTTTCCTGGGCGCGATTGGGATCTTCACCTATGTGGGCGCGGAGGTGTCCATTGGAAGTTTCCTGGTGAACTATTTCGGTTTGCCCGAGATTGCAAACCTCTCTGCCAAGACCGCAGCAGGGTTCGTTTCGTTCTACTGGGGTGGCGCCATGATCGGGCGCTTTCTCGGCGCACCACTTCTGCGGAGGTTCAGGCCTGGATCTCTGCTCGCGCTGTGCGCGACTGTGGCAGTGATCCTGGTTGCCGCTTCCATGTTTTTGGGTGGCCACACAGCGATGTGGACGATTCTCGCCGTTGGACTCTTCAATTCGATCATGTTCCCGACCATTTTTAGCCTCGGCGTGGCGGAACTTGGGCCCCTGACCGGGAATGGTTCCGGGCTTTTGAATATGGCCATCGTGGGCGGGGCAATCCTGCCCGTCATCCAAGGCGTTATTGCCGACCAAGTGGGCCTTCACCATGCGTTCATTCTGCCAGTGCTTTGTTACCTGTACATCCTGTATTACGGGCTGAGTGGATCGAAGCCGAATAGCGAGCGCTACACAAGACCGTAAGGGATCTCACTCGGAGGATAGATATGTTAGTCGCAGGAGATATCGGCGGCACGAAGACGGACTTGGCGATCTTTTCGAACGAAGCTGGACCTCACGCTCCGCTCGCTCAGGCAAAGGTGCACAGCGCGGACTATCCGAGCTTGCAGGCGATTGTGAAGGAGTTTCTGGCAAAGTCTCAGAAGCCGGTCGATCGAGCCTGCTTTGCGGTGGCGGGGCCGGTGATCGGCGGGCGGGTGAAGACCACCAACTTGCCCTGGGTGATTGAGGAGAACTCCCTCGCGCGCGAACTGAATTTGAACCTAAAAGCAGTTCACCTTATCAATGACCTTGAGGCGATCGCCCGTGCCGTTCCTATCCTGCGGCCGAGCGACGTGTGCACTCTCAACGCCGGTGCACCAGTTCCAGAGGGCACGATTGCGGTGATCGCACCAGGTACGGGGCTGGGCGAGTCTTTTCTCACATGGGACGGGGCCCGCTACCAGGCACACAGTTCTGAGGGTGGTCATTCGGATTTCGCTCCCACCGACGCGACGCAGGTCCGTCTGCTCGAATACATGTTCAAGAAGTTCGATCACGTGAGCTTCGAGCATGTGTGTTCGGGAATCGGGATTCCGAATATCTACGGATTCCTGCGCGACGTAGAGGGGATTCTCGAGACGCCCGCGGTGGCCGCGCTCGTTGCATCGGCCGCTGATCCGTCGTTCGTGATCATCAACCAGGCCGTCAGTCCTGAAAATACGAGTAAGTTGTGCACAGCGACCATTGACATGTTTGTTTCGATTCTAGCTGCAGAGGCCGGCAATCTCGCGGTGAAGTTCCTGGCGACAGGCGGTGTCTATGTGGCGGGTGGAGTCGCCACCCACATTCTGCAAATCATCCGGCAGCCAGCCTTCATGGAGCGCTTCAAAAGCAAAGGGCGGTTCGCAGAACTCCTGGGGCGCATCCCGATGCACGTTGTGGTCACCCCGGCAGGTTTAGCGGGAGCGGCCGCCTGTGGGCTGGAGAACCCCGGGCTCAGTTAGCAAAGCTGGTTGCATTGGCTAGGCGGCCAATCGCGTTCGGGAGGAGGGGATGGCGTGAATGTGCTGGTAATTGATGTCGGTGGGACACACGTCAAGGTTCTCGTCAGCGGTGAACGAGAACCGCGGAAGCTTCCGTCCGGGCCCACGCTGACGGCCAAACAAATGGTCGCGGGCGTGAAACAGGTTACCGGGGACTGGAAATACGATGCAGTTTCGATCGGCTTCCCCGGGCCCGTGTTGCGAAATCGCCCAGTTGCAGAACCACGCAATCTGGGAGGCGGTTGGGTTGGCTTTAACTTCAGGTCGGCGTTCGGCTGTCACGTAAAGCTCGTAAATGATGCCGCCATGCAGGGGTTGGGCAGCTATCGACGAGGAAAGATGCTCTTCTTGGGATTGGGAACCGGCCTCGGCTCGTCCTTGATTGTCGACGGCATCGTGGAGCCCATGGAGTTGGGTCACCTTCCGTATAAGAAGGGGACGTACGAAAGCTATGTGGGCAACGAGGCATTGGTGGAGCAAGGCAAGGAGAAGTGGCGGCGCCATGTCGCGGACGTGGTTGCCCAGTTAGTGGCGGCTCTCGAGCCCGACGAAGTGGTTCTGGGAGGCGGCAACGCGAAGGAACTGAAAGAGCTGCCTCCAAAATGCAGGCTCGGCGACAACCGCAACGCATTTCTGGGAGGCTTTCGCTTGTGGGACGAAGCAAGCAAGCCGAACGTTTCGAGTACCACAGGATCGGTTTCAAGCACGCAAAGTACAAGAAAGGACGACGGACATGGCAGCACGAGCGGAAGTAATAGCCAGGCGACCAGCAGTCAAGCGCCAGGCCTGGAAGAACCTCGAATCCCACTATAAGGAGATCCGGGAAGTACACCTGCGACAGCTCTTCGCGGACGATCCCAAGCGGGGGACGCGTCTGACTGCAGAGGCCCTGGGCCTTTATCTCGACTACTCGAAGAATCGCATTACGGACGATACGCTCAAACTGTTAATCAAACTCGCCGAGGAATCTCAACTGCGGGAACGAATCGACGCCATGTTTCGCGGGGAGAAGATTAACCTCACCGAGAAACGTGCGGTTTTGCACACCGCCCTGCGGGCGCCGCGAGAGGCGTCCATCGTTGTGGATGGCGAGAACGTGGTTCCCAAAGTGCATGCCGTGCTTGACCGGATGGCCGATTTTGCAAACCGGATACGAAGCGGAGAATGGAAGGGGTACAGCGGCAAGCGTATTCGTAACGTTATCAATATCGGCATCGGCGGCTCCGACCTGGGGCCGGTAATGGCGTACGAAGCGCTGAAGTACTACACCGATCGAGACATGACATTTCGTTTTGTATCGAATGTCGACGGCACCGACTTCGCGGAGGCCGTTCAAGACCTCGATCCATCGGAAACACTCTTCATCATCTCTTCGAAAACCTTTACCACTCTGGAGACGATGACAAACGCCCAAACGGCCCGCGCCTGGTCGCTCGCCGGACTCGAAGGCGACGAACAATCGGTCGCGAAGCACTTTGTCGCGGTCTCGACCAATACTTCTGAAGTACGGAAGTTCGGTATCGATACCGCCAACATGTTCGAGTTCTGGGACTGGGTAGGTGGCCGCTATTCGATGTCCTCGGCCATTGGTCTCTCGACCATGGTCGCCATCGGGCCGGACAATTTTTACGCACTGCTCAGTGGTCTCCACCAGATGGACGAACACTTCCGCACCGCTCCGTTCGAACGCAACCTCCCAGTGCTGATGGGTCTTCTGGGCGTCTGGTACAGCGACTTTTTCGGAGCGCAGACGGTGGCTGTGCTGCCCTACGAGCAATACCTGAAACGGTTTCCCGCTTATCTCCAGCAACTGACGATGGAGAGCAATGGCAAACACGTTACCCTCGCCGGCAAGAGGGTAGCCCATCAAACCTCTCCAGTTTATTGGGGTGAACCGGGAACCAACGGACAACACTCGTTCTATCAACTGATTCACCAGGGAACCAGGCTCATCCCGTGCGACTTCATCGCTTTTTCCAAGCCTCTGCATCGGCTTGGGCGTCACCACGACCTGCTGGTTTCCAACGTCTTCGCGCAGACTGAGGCGCTGGCGTTCGGCAAGACTCCGAAACAGGTGGAGGCCGAAGGCACACCGGAATGGCTCGTTCCACACAGGGTCTTCGAGGGCAATCGTCCGTCGAATACGATCTTCGTGGAACGATTGACACCAGAAACGCTGGGCAAGCTAGTGGCGCTTTACGAGCATTCCACTTTCACGCAGGGCGCGATCTGGAATATCGACTCGTTCGACCAGTGGGGTGTCGAGCTGGGAAAGGTTCTGGCGCAGCGCATCATCCCCGAACTTGAGAGCAAGGATGAACCAAAGCTTGCCCACGACAGTTCCACCAACAACCTGATCACTTATTACCGGAAATCCAAGGAGACCGTATGACAACTCTCGGCTTTGACAAACCGCTGTATGTTCTGCCCTTTGATCACCGGGGCTCGTTCCAGAAGAAGATGTTCGGATGGGACGGTGCGTTGAGTCCGCAACAGACGGCAGAAATTGCCGCCGCCAAGCGCGTCATCTATGACGCTTTCACAACCGCCGTCGAGGCTGGTGTGCCCAAAGAAAAGGCCGGCATTCTGGTGGATGAGCAGTTTGGCGCCACCATTCTGCGCGATGCAAGCGCGGCAGGATACTCAACCGCGTGCCCGGCTGAAAAAAGCGGACAGGACGAGTTTGATTTCGAGTATGGAGAAGACTTCGGGAAGCATATTGAAGCGTTTCATCCGACCTTCTGCAAGGTTCTGGTTCGTTACAACCCAGAGGGTGACCCCGAACTCAATCGACGCCAGTCGGTGCGTCTCAGGCGTCTGTCGGAATATCTGCACAGCGAGAAGAGCCGCAGCCGTTTCATGTTCGAACTGCTGGTGCCTGCGGAGAAGGCCCAGCTCGAACGGTATCGAGGAGACAAGAAAGCCTACGATCTCGAACTGCGCCCCCGCTTGATGGCGCAGACCATCGAGCAGTTGCAGGACTCTGGCGTCGAGCCGGACGTATGGAAGATCGAAGGCCTCGAGCGGCGCGAAGACTGCGAAAAGATCGTGGCTGCCGCGCGCAGGGGCGGCCGCAACCAGGTCGGCTGCATCATCCTGGGACGCGGTGAAGATGACAGGAAAGTCCGCGAGTGGCTCACGACGGCGGCAGGCGTGCCGGGCTTCATCGGCTTTGCCGTCGGCCGGACCAGCTTCTGGGATCCGCTGGTCGACTGGCGCGGCAAGAAGATCACCCGGGATGCGGCGGTGACGGAGATTGCGCGCCGCTATCAGGAGTTCGTCGAGATCTTCGAAACCCAAAACAAACCCGTTCACGCATAGGGAAGGACCGAAGTGAAGACAGTAGGAGATGTCGTAAAGCTGGCGCCCTCAATCCTGGCAGCGGACTTCGCTCGCCTCGGTGAACAGGTAGCAGAAGCTGAGAAGGCCGGCGCCGACCGGATTCATGTCGACGTGATGGATGGACACTTTGTGCCCAATCTCTCGATGGGAGCGCCGGTAGTGCAATCGCTTCGGCGTATCACGAGGCTTCCCCTCGAGACGCACCTAATGATCACAGATCCGGATCTGTTCCTCGAGGAATTTGTCGCCTCGGGGTCGGACTCGTTCCTCGTCCACTGGGAGGGCAACAACAACCTTGACCGCACGGTGAGGCGGATCAAGGAGCTCGGAAAACGGGCAGGCGTTGTCATCAATCCGGCAACTCCCGCCGAAGTTCTTGAGGAAATTCTGCCGGAAGTGGACCAGGTGCTGGTCATGACGGTCAATCCGGGTTTCGGACACCAGCACTTTCTCCGCAGCACTCTGCCCAAAATAGACCGCGTTCGCCAGATGGTCGAACGAATGAAGCTCAGCTGCGAGGTGGAAGTGGACGGTGGGGTGGACGAGGAAACCGCTCCCTTGGCTGCCCAGGCGGGTGCCGATGTCTTTGTGGCTGGGTCGTCGATTTTTGGTGCCAAAGCTGGAGTGACCACGGCCATGGGCAGGCTGCGTGCCAGCATTATGCATCGCCAAAGTGTCATGCGCACCTAAACAATCTTGCTTTCATAAGGAGGGATCAATGCAACTTGGAATGATAGGTCTCGGGCGAATGGGCGCCAACATGGTGCGGCGGCTCATCAACAAAGGGCACAACTGCGTGGTCTTCGACAGGTCGCCACAGGCGGTGAGCGAGTTGGTGAAGGACAAGGCGACGGGCGCAACGTCGCTGGCAGACCTCGTAAGTAAACTCGCCAAGCCACGCGCGATCTGGCTGATGGTGCCGGCTGCGGTTGTCGACCAAACCATCGCTGACCTTCTGCCGCAGCTCGAAGCGGGAGACATCCTCATCGACGGAGGCAACTCTTATTATATTGACGATATACGTCGCGCGAAGGAACTCGCTCCGAGAATCCACTATGTGGATGTTGGCACTAGCGGCGGAGTGTGGGGTCTTGAACGCGGTTACTGCATGATGATTGGCGGGGAGAACGAGGTCGTCAAGCGTCTCGACCCAATCTTTGCCGCGCTCGCTCCGGGCATGGGCGACCTTCCACGCACACCCGGCCGGGAGAAGGTCGATGGCACATCCGAGCAGGGGTACTTGCACTGCGGGCCAAACGGCGCCGGCCACTTCGTCAAGATGGTGCACAACGGAATCGAGTACGGCATTATGGCTGCCTACGCAGAAGGGCTGGGAATCTTGCGCTCTGCCAATGTCGGAAAGCAGGCAGGCGGTGCCGTCGATGCTGAAACCACGCCCTTGCGCAATCCCGAAGAGTACCAGTACGACCTGAACCTGCGCGATATCGCCGAGGTATGGCGCCGCGGAAGCGTGATTGCCTCGTGGTTGCTGGATCTGACAGCCAGCGCGCTGTTACAGGATCCGAATCTCTCGAAGTTTGCCGGGCGCGTCTCCGACTCCGGGGAAGGCCGCTGGACGATTAAAGCGGCGATCGACGAAGCTGTGCCGGCTCCAGTTCTGACCAGCGCACTTTACGAGCGATTCAGTTCGCGGGGTGAAGCTGACTACGCCGACAGGCTGTTATCAGCGATGCGCTTTCAGTTCGGCGGACACCTGGAAAAATCCGACGACAAGACCAAGGTGGCTTAGAAATATGACTGCGAACAATTCTCATTCGGATGCGTTGGTTTTCTTCGGTGCTACCGGGGACCTTGCGTATAAGAAGATATTTCCGGCGTTGCAGGCAATGTTGAAGCGCGGTCACCTCAACGTGCCGGTTATCGGTGTTGCCAAGGCCGGTTGGAACCTGGAGCAACTGAAGGCGCGGGCGCACGACAGCCTGGAGAAGCACGGTGGCGTGGATCCGGCCGCGTTCGAGAAGCTCTCCGGCCTGCTCCGGTATGTGGATGGAGACTACCAGGACGCAGAAACGTTCAAGGCGCTTGGCAGGGAACTGAAAACGGCGCAGCGGCCAGCGCACTACCTTGCCATCCCGCCCACCATGTTCGAAGCGGTGCTCGAACAATTAACCCATTGCGGCTGCACGACCGATGCCCGCGTCATCGTTGAGAAGCCGTTCGGTCATGACCTGGACTCCGCGCGACATCTGAATCAGGTCCTTCTTCGGAAATTCGACGAATCCTCGATTTTCCGAATCGATCATTACCTGGGGAAGCGGCCGGTACACAATATGGTCGTCTTCCGCTTCACCAACGCTTTCATGGAGGCGTTCTGGAACCGCAACTATATCGAGAGCGTGCAAATCACGATGGCGGAGGATTTCGGCGTCCAGGGCCGCGGCAGCTTCTACGATCAGACCGGAACGATCCGCGACGTCGTCCAGAATCATTTGTTTCAGGTTCTATGCAATCTGGCGATGGAAGCTCCGGTGAGAATGGACAGCGAATCCATTCGTGACGAGAAAGTTAAGGTGCTAAAGGCGATTCCGGCGCTCGAAGAGAAGAACATAGTGCGCGGCCAGTTTCGCGGGTACCTCGGCGAGAAAGGTGTGGCTCCAAACTCGAAGGTGGAGACCTTCGCCGCACTCCGGCTGGACGTTAATTCATGGCGTTGGCAAGGTGTTCCGTTCTACATCCGGGCGGGAAAGTCTCTGCCCGTAACGTGCACGGAAATCGTCTGCCGTCTGCGCAAGCCACCAACCGTAATTCCCGCGGACGTCCTGCATTCGAATTATCTCCGGTTCCGGATCAGCCCGGATGTAGGAATCGCCATGGGCATGATGGTCATGGCTCCGGGCGAGAACTTGGTCGGGCAGTCGGCGGAGATGATCGCAAACCAGCAACCCAACGCGGAGGAAATGGATGCCTACGAACGCGTATTGGGAGATGCCATGGCTGGAGACGCCACTCTGTTCGCGCGGGAAGACTACGTGGAAGAAGCCTGGAGAATCGTCGATACGGTTCTGACGAAAGGCACTCCTGTCTATGCATACGAGCCAAAGAGCTGGGGGCCGAATGAAGTCGAGCGAGTTGCGCCGCCGGGCGGCTGGCACAATCCCGTTGTTCGACACGAGCCTTCAGACTCTACCAAAGCCGCTTGAGACGAGGACATGAAGATCGAAGTCTTTTCCGATGACGAATCGGCCGCGCGAGCGGCCGCGAAGTATATTGCCGCGGAGGCCGGTGGCGCCGTCGCCGCGCGCGGTCGTTTCGTGATGGCCGTTAGCGGGGGTCGCACTCCATGGATCATGCTCCGCGCGCTGGCCACGGAAGGTCTTCCTTGGGAGCACATTCATGTGGTGCAGGTGGACGAACGCGTAGCGCCCGCGGGGCATCCCGATCGAAATCTCACGCATCTTCTGGAATCACTGCTTGCACACTCTCCGATTCGTCCCGAGCAGATCCACGCCATGCCGGTGGAATCACCCGATCTGGAAGCAGGAGTCGCGCTGTATACCACAAAGTTGCGTGATATTGCGGGATCTCCGCCGGTCCTGGACCTGGTCCACTTGGGTCTGGGACCGGACGGGCACACCGCTTCGTTGATACCTGGAGATCCGGTACTCGACGTCAACGATACCGACGTCGCTCTGACGGGTGAGTACCAGCGTAGGCGGCGGATGACCCTGACGTATCCCATGATCAATCGCGCTCGTCGGATCTTGTGGTTGGCCACGGGCAGTGAGAAAGCCAGCGCGCTCACCCGCCTGCGCCAGGGCGATCTGTCGATCCCGGCAGGGAAGATTAGCCAGGAACGGGCGGTGATCTTCGCCGATCAAGCGGCAACCGAAGGCATGGCGGCCTAGTTAGGCGAAACCGTGCCTCTTGAGGGTAAGACCGGCATTTCAGGGCAGCTGCTATGAAACTGCATTAATAAGGATAAGAACTGTTGGTAGGAGCCGCCATGAGTGATCACGGATTCTCGGACGCTGACGTCCCCACTGCAAGCCTCACGATCGCGGGCCGCAGCTTCCGCTCGCGCCTAATGCTGGGAACCGGAAAGTATCGCAGTCCGGAAATCATGGCTGCCTGTCATCGCGAATCCGGCGCCGAGATCATCACCGTGGCGGTGCGGCGCGTCAATTTTGGCGATCGCCATTCCGACTCCATCCTCAGTCACTTGACTGAAAATGCCTATCTTGTTCTCCCAAACACCGCCGGATGCAAGACGGCGGACGAAGCGGTGCGTACCGCTTACTTGGCACGCGAGGCTGGGTTTTCCAATTGGATCAAGCTTGAGGTGATTGGAGACGACAAAACCCTGTTCCCTGACAACGAAGGCTTGCTCCACGCGACACGCATCCTGGCCAAGGAAGGTTTCGTCGTCCTGCCTTACACGACCGATGATCTGATCAACGCTCGCAAACTCATTGATGCCGGCGCCGCGGCCGTGATGCCCCTCGGGGCGCCGATTGGGTCGGGGCTTGGCATTCAGAATCAGACAAATCTTCGAATTCTGCGCGAACAAATCACATCCGTTCCTCTGATTGTCGATGCCGGCGTGGGTACAGCCTCCGATGCCGCAATTGCGATGGAGTTGGGATTTGACGCAGTCCTCCTCAACACAGCCGTCGCTGCCGCAGAAGACAGTGTCGTCATGGCCCGCGCCATGGGTCACGCTGTAATAGCAGGGAGGCTGGCTTTCGAAGCGAAACGCATGGGGCGGTTTCTGTACGCCAATGCAAGCAGTCCGAAGAACGGGTTGAGTAACCCGATGACGATCCCGTCGGTAAGTCTGCCGGTGCCGGAATACAGCCTGAAATGAAGAGAGCGAAAACATGAATGGCAAAATGCCTGACGCGGAAACCTCGATTCACACTCAGATCCACCACGCCCGTTCCGGAATGATTACCGAGCAGATGAGGCATGTCGCACAACGGGAGAAGCTGCAACCAGAGCTGGTTCGTGATGAGGTCGCTCTCGGGCGAATGGTCATCCCTGCCAACGTGAACCACCGCAATCTCGAGCCGATGTGTATCGGCATTGCCGGAACTTGCAAAATCAACGCCAATATCGGCAATTCCGCCACAACCTCAAACATTGAGGAGGAATTGAGGAAGCTTCGCTACTCGATCAAATATGGCGCCGATACGGTGATGGACCTTTCGACCGGCGGCGATATTCCTCTCATCCGCCAGGCAATCATCGATGAGTCGCCGGTTCCGATTGGTACCGTACCGATCTATGAGGCCCTGAGCCGGGTGCGTCGTGTGGAAGATCTTTCGGCGGCGCTCATGCTCGAAGTAATCGAGGAGCAGGCGCAGCAGGGCGTGGATTACATGACCATCCACGCCGGCGTACTGGTTCAGCATATCCCCCTTGCATCAGGTCGAGTGACGGGGATCGTGAGCCGCGGCGGTTCCATTCTGGCGGAATGGATGGTGAAGAACCATAAACAGAATTTCCTCTACGAGAATTTCGAAGACATTTGTCGGATCTTCCAGAAATATGACGTGACCTTCTCTCTGGGCGACGGGCTCCGCCCTGGGTCGGTCGCCGATGCCAGTGACGCCGCCCAGTTTGCGGAACTTGAAACTCTGGGAGAGTTGACGAAGATTGCGTGGCGCCACAACGTGCAGGTCATGGTCGAAGGGCCGGGACACATCCCGATGGACCAGATCCAGTTGCAGGTGGAGAAAGAGAAAGAGATCTGCTTCGAAGCGCCCTTCTACACTCTGGGGCCGCTGGTCACAGACATCGCACCCGGGTATGACCACATCACCAGCGCCATCGGAGCGGCGATGATCGGCTGGTACGGCGCGTCTATGCTGTGTTACGTCACGCCGAAAGAGCATCTCGGACTTCCAAACCTGGAAGATGTCAAGCAAGGCCTCATTGCTTACAAGATTGCAGCTCACGCAGCGGACATTGCCCGGCACCGGCCCGGAGCGCGTGATCGCGACGATGCGCTCTCGCGCGCCCGCTACCAGTTCGACTGGCGCGAGCAGTTCCGCTTGTCGCTCGACCCCGAAACCGCTCAGGCCATGCATGATGAAACCTTGCCAGAAGAAGGATTCAAGGACGCGGCTTTCTGCTCGATGTGCGGTCCAAAGTTTTGCTCGATGAACATGCACGCGAAAACGAAGGAATTCAGCAGCAGCGAGGCAGAGGACATCCTGAAGGCGAGCCGATTGGTAGAGATTCAAGGAGTAAGGTCCTAGTTGTGAGTGGAATCACACAGAGGGTGAGGAGTAGGCAGTGCTTGTTGGTGAAGCCGGTGAAGGGCCGTTGATAGCCGCGGGGTCCGACGTCCTTGAACCGGACGCCGTTCACGACGTGCTGGTCGTCGGTGCCGGCCTCATTGGCAGTTCGATCGCATGGCTACTCTCAAAGGCAGGTTGCAGGGTCGTCCTCATTGATGCGGGCAGTTTCGGGGGAGAGGCAAGCGCTGCCGGCGCCGGCATGCTTGCCCCGGGCGGGGAGTATCGCGAGCCTTCCTCGGCAGCTCGATTCGCGATCGAGAGCCTGGCGATGTACCCCACATTCGTTCGCCAGCTCGAGAAGGAGAGCGGCCTCTCGATTGACTATCGCAAATGCGGGGCGATTGAATTGGCGTATGAACGCGAGCGATGGCGCGAGTTGCGGAAACGCGCCGACGTCCAGCAGCGCTTCGGAATCTCGGCTCAGTTTCTATGTCCGTCGAGCCTGGGTGCCGTCGCACCGGCCCTCAATTTGGAAGGTCTGGTCGGCGCCCTCTATTATCCCGACGAAGCGTGTGTCGCTCCCGCCGACTTGCTTCGAGCTTTGCGAACCGTGTGTCTCCGCGAAGGGGTCAGGATTCGCGAAAACAGCCCGGTGGAAAGCATCGACGCGGAACGCGGCCGGGTGATGGTGAGGCTTCGGGAGCAGAGGATCAACGGGCGAAATCTCATCTTGGCTGCCGGTGCCTGGAGTTCACAGATTCCCGTCAGCCGCTTGGGAGTGGCGGAACATATCCCCGACAGTTTTCCCGTCAAAGGCCATCTCGTTGGGTATCAGCTCTTGCCAGGTTCACTGCGTCCCATCCTGCGGAATGGCCACCACTACGTTGTGCAACGAAAAACTGGTTTTACCATCGCCGGTTCGTCGGAAGAACAATGTGGCTTCAACAGAAGTGTCAATCCAGAGCGGATCACCGAGATTCGCAATGCTGCTGGTTCCTTCTATACGCCGATATCCATGCTGGAGCCAACTCAGGAGTGGACAGGATTCCGGCCTGGTAGCGAACGCCAGGGGCCCACTCTCGGGAGAGTGCCAGGAACGAATGTGTGGCTTGCCTATGGGCACTATCGCAATGGCATTCTCTTGACTCCTGCGACCGCCCATCTGGTCTCCCGCCAGATCCTGAGTCCGTCCTACAAGTCACAGGAAGCAGGCTCACTCGCGTTGGCTGCGTCCATCGAATCGGACCGGAAAACTGGAACGAATGAACGAGCGTGATCGGGACCGCTACTCGCGCCAGATTCGCTTTTCCGGAATTGGCCTTTCCGGGCAGCAACGGCTGCTCGATGCCCGTGTGGCGATTGTCGGTTGTGGAGCCCTCGGGAGTTTTCAGGCCGGGGCTCTCTTGCGTGCAGGTGTTCGGTGTCTAGTGTTGGTGGACCGTGATTATGTCGAACTGAACAATCTGCAACGGCAATGGCTGTACGACGAGGAGGATGCCGCGTGCGCCCGGCCAAAAGCTGAAGCAGCCGCCCGTCAACTCCTGCGCCTTGACGCCGAATGCAAGGCTGAGCCAGTCGTGGCTCACCTGGATGCTGGGAACATCGGCGAGATCCTGGATGGCGTTCATTTAATCCTGGATGGGACGGACAATTTTGATACCAGGTATCTCATCAATGATTTCGCGGTGCAACGGGGTATCCCCTGGATCTACGGAGGCGCGGTCGGTTGCTACGGTATAACCATGCCTATCGTGCCTGGTTCGACCTGCTGCTTCGCATGCTTGTATCCGCAGCCCCCGAGCGGAGTACAGCCAACTTGCGAGACCGGAGGAGTCGTCAACGTTCTCACCTCGTCGATCGCATCCTTTCAGGTGAGCGCTGCCCTGCAGCTTCTTTGTGGGTGTCAGTCAGACTCTTGCATTACGACCATTGACCTTTGGGGTGGCAGAATGAGACAGATACCCCAACCGGCAGCTCGAGCGGATTGCGAAGTGTGCGGACTCAGATGTTTTTCCCGCCTCGAAGGCCGGCGACGGGAGCCGGTCAACCTTTGCGGGCGCAATGCGGTACAAATCCACTCTCTTCGCGGGCCGGTCGACCTTCTTATGCTGAAGAAACAACTTCTGCCGCTCGGCGAGGTTCGAGCCAATGAGCTGGCCTTACGATTTTTCGTACCGCCTTACGAAATGACAATATTTCATGATGGCAGGGCCATTGTGAAAGGCACGACCGATGCTGGCATCGCTCGCAATCTGTACGCGCGGTATGTCGGGAGCTGAAGCGCAATGGATCTGGCGATGGCGAACAACGTGACGATCTCGTTAAACGGTGACGCGATGGCGGTTCCTTCCGGGACGACGGTCGCCGCCCTTCTGCAACTGCTTCATGTCGAAACCGCGCAGATCGCCGTGGAAGTCGACGGCAACGTAGCCCAGCGCGAGCGGTGGTGCGAGATCTCGATTGCTCCCGGAGCGACGCTGGAAATCGTCCGCTTCGTGGGAGGCGGTTAGGTGTTCCGGTTAGGTGTTCCCCCCAGTAGACCCTTGTTGGCTGGATTGGCAAGTGACGGACTCCTGACAGCAGCTGCCAAAGTGCAGCCAGCCCGCATTCTGCCACGCGGCGCTCACACCTCGGCGACTAAGTGATTGATCCTTCACAGGCCTAGAAGCCAAGCAAGCTCCAGCCTCGGGCCTGGAAGGCCAGATGCAGAATCCCCTGCAACGAGGGTTGGACGGCGGTGGTGACGAGGTCTGTGTGTGTGTCTTCTGGGGAACTTGGAAGGGCTAGTCCCAACCCGCATGAATGAGGCAAAGTGAACACTTCCATCCAAGAGGTGCTTGCTGACGTGGATGATTCAGAGTGCATAGCCATGACCACGACTAGCACAGGCGCGAAGCGACCGATGTGGGCGCAGGCCGAAGGCAGTCCTCTGCCCCTTGGCGTCACATGGATTGAAGAGGAGCAAGCGTTCAACTTTGCCGTGCAGTCGGAACAGGCGGAGAGCGTCACGCTGTTGCTCTACGCATCCAACGATTTGGTCAACCCGCTTCTAACGTACCGTTTCGACTTTCTGCGCAACAAGTCGGGACAGATTTGGCATTGTCGTATACCACTGGCAGAAATTGGCGACTGTGCTTATTACGCATACTCGGTATCGGGCCAGGCTGTTTCGCACGTTCATAGCTTCGATCCGCAGAAGATTCTGCTCGATCCCTACGCCAGAGGAGTATTTTTCCCAGCGGAGTTCGATCGCACTCTGGCAATGAGAGAAGGAACAAATGCAGGCCGCGCACCCTTGGGCGTACTGACTGCTCACCGTCCAGTTTTTGACTGGACCGGAGACCGTTCTCCGCATCACGAGTCGGATGCAATCATTTACGAACTGCACGTCAAAGGCTTCACGAAGAATCCCAACTCCGGCGTAGATCCATCTCGGGCGGGAACGTATGCGGGCTTAGTACAAAAGATCCCATATCTGAAAGATGTCGGAATCACAATTGTCGAGTTGATGCCGATTTTTCAGCGGGACCCGCAAGAGGGCGACTACTGGGGCTACATGCCGCTGAACTTCTTCTCCCCGCATGCCCAGTACGCCAGTACCCGAGACGATGACGAGCAGCATCTCGAGTTCAGAGACACGGTGAAAGCTTTTCATCAGGCGGGCATCAGCGTGGTGCTCGACGTTGTCTACAACCACACCTCCGAGGGAGATCACCGCGGCCCCATCTACAGTTACAAGGGCTTCGACAGTACTGGCTATTACATGATGTCATCGGACCAGGCTAACCCTTACGCCAATTACTCCGGTACCGGCAATACCCTGAATTTCGGCCAGGCGCACGTGCGCAAGATGGTGATGGACAGCTTGCGCTATTGGAAACGGGAGATGCACATCGATGGATTCCGCTTTGACCTGGCGTCGGTGTTCAGCCGCAATGCGGACGGATCTCTGAACTGGGGGCATGCGCCCATTTTCAGCGAAATCGCGGCCGATCCAGAGTTGGGTCAACTACGGTTGATCGCGGAGCCCTGGGACACGGGCGCTTATCAACTCGGCCGCGGATTCCCTGGCATAACCTGGCTCCAGTGGAACGGACGATTCCGGGACGACATCCGCCGCTTTGTCAAGGGTGATGCCGGAATGGTTCCTGACCTGATGCGGCGTATCTATGGCAGCGATGATTTTTTCCCTGACAGCCGCGCCGACGCCTATCACGCCTATCAGAGCGTGAACTACGTGACTTCGCACGACGGCTTCACCCTCTACGACTTGGTCGCTTATAACCAGAAGCGCAACTGGGCGAACGGCAACAACAATCAGGATGGCACGGACGACAACTACAGCTGGAACTGCGGACATGAAGGTGACGAGGCCGCACCCAATGAGGTGCTAGCTCTGCGCCGCAAACAAATTAAGAATCTCTGCTGTCTGCTCATGCTGTCGAACGGAGTTCCGATGTTCCGGGCCGGGGATGAGTTCCTGAATACGCAGTTCGGCAACAACAATCCCTACAACCAAGACAACTCGACGGGATGGCTGGACTGGAGCCAGCTTCAGGCCAATCGGGACATCTTTCGCTTTTTCAAAAAAATGATTGCGTTTCGCAAGGGTCATCCTGCGCTTGGCCGCAGCCGCTTCTGGCGGGAGGATGTCGCCTGGTACGGAACCGGCCCGCGGGCCGACTTGTCCTATGAGTCCCGCAGTCTGGCTTTTTGCCTACACGGCGGTTCTCAAGACGATGACGATATCTACGTGATGATTAACGGGTATTGGGAGGGATTGGCGTTCGAGGTTCAGGAAGGCCCGGCGCAGGAGTGGACAAGAATCGTAGACACAGCACTACGAAGCCCCGACGATTTCTCGGGGAGTGGTGAACCTTTAAAGATCGCCAGCTACAAGGTCGCTCCAAGATCGGTAGTGGTGTTGCTTCGACCGCGGAACAGAGGGTGGTGAAGGAGAATGCGAAAGCTTATGAACGGGCGACCGAAAGTCATCATCATCGGAGGAGGATTTGGCGGCCTATGCGCAGCGCGCACGCTTGGGTCAGCGCCGGTCGACGTGACCCTCATCGACCGGCGCAACTATCACCTTTTTCAGCCTCTGTTGTATCAGGTTGCTACGGGTTCGCTTTCCCCCGGTGAAATTGCCGCACCCTTGCGGGGCGTCTTGGGCCGCCAGAAAAATACTCGCGTGTTGCTCGGCGACGTCCAGGACATCGACCCGGTGTCGAATCAAGTACGGCTAGCCGACGGAGCGATTTTCGAATACGACTCTCTGATTGTTGCAGCCGGCTCAACCAGCTTTTACTACGGCCATGACCAGTGGCAACAATGGGCCCCAGGCCTGAAGAACCTGGAGGAAGCGACGACTATACGGCACAAGATTCTCTATGCATTTGAAGTCGCGGAACGGCTCTCTGATCCTGCTCAGCGGCGCGCCTGGCTCACTTTCGTGATCGTGGGGGCGGGTCCCACCGGGGTAGAACTCGCGGGAGCCATCGGCGAAATCGCCCGCGAGACGCTCAAGAACGACTTTCGCTCCATCCACCCGGAAGAGTCGCGCATCATTTTGCTCGACGGTGCGCCGCGACTACTAATGCCTTTCCCGGAAGACCTGGCGCAAAAAGCAGAGCGATCGCTCGCCAAGCTCGGAGTTCAGGTCAAGACCAAAGCCATGGTTAAGAACGTGGATCAAGCGAGCGTGACCCTTGAGTTAGGTGATCACGAGGAGCGGCTCGATACCAGGACGGTCATATGGGCGGGCGGTGTCACCGTTGCTCCCCTGGGCAGAACGCTAGCGAAACGCACAGGAGCTGAGACCGACCGGGGCGGAAGGATCAAAGTGGGCCCCGACCTTACGATCGCCAATTTCCCGGAAATATACGTTATCGGAGACTTGGCGCTCTCGTTAGACGCGAACGGCAAGCCGCTGGCAGGCGTGGCACAGGTCGCGATGCAACAAGGGACCCATGCCGCCAAGGCGATCGCGAGGAAGGTTCGGGGTAAACCGCCGCAGAAGGCCTTCGAATATTTCGACAAAGGAAATCTGGCAGTCATTGGGCGCGCGGCCGCGATCGCCAACGTCTTCGGGACTCATCTTTGGGGTCTGCCAGCCTGGCTGGTCTGGGTATTCATCCACCTGATGTACATCGTTGAGTTCCAGAGTCGCCTTGTGGTTTTCATCCAGTGGGCTTTCCAGGATCTAACGTCCAGTCGCGGAGCAAGACTGATCACCGGCGCCGCGAACACCGACTTCGATTTCAATCACGAGATTGCTTGCGAGAACTGTACCACTGAGATGAAGGCCGATCCGGTCGGTGCGCCGCTTCATTAGCTCGGAAGATTCGGACCACTACGAAGTTCAAGAAGGAGAGAGGGACGGAATGCAAGTCGGCCAACCGAATAAACCGTTTGTGCGGGGACCTCTTCTAATTCTGGTGTCCGTGATTTGGCAGGTGAGCTGGGCAGTCGGAGCAACTTCTCCGCCTCTCAGCCCAACGAACATCTTTGCTCCTGCATCAACGCCGGCCAACTCCATCGCTCACCTATCCATATTTGTCCTTGCCATTACCGCGATCATCTTTGTCGTCGTGTTTACATTACTGGTCTATTCCATCATTAAGTTCCGCGGCAACTCGGCGGATGCCGGCCGCGAACCAGCGCAGGTATATGGGAGCACACAAATTGAGCTGGCTTGGACCATCATTCCGATCCTGATCGTAGTCGTGTTGTTTCTGGCTACGGCCCGGGTTATCCATGCGGTCCAGGATGCTCCAGAGCCTCCGATGGCTTTAGAGGTAACGGCCGTTGGGCACCAGTACTGGTGGGAGTTTCGCTACCCGAAGCTAGGGATCGTCACGGCAAACGAGCTGCACATTCCAGTGAGCGATCCTGCGAATCCGACTCCTACATTTTTGAACTTGCTTTCTGCTGACACCGACCACAGTTTCTGGATCCCGGAACTCGCGGGGAAGACCGATCTGGTTCCCAACCATCCGAACCGGATGTGGATGGATCCGCACCACACCGGAGTCTTTCTCGGCCAGTGTGCGCAGTACTGCGGTGTACAACACGCCAAGATGCTGCTGCGTGTCTCGGTGGACAGTCCCGAAGACTTTGCCGCCTGGGTCCGGAGCCAGCAGCAACCCGCCGTTGAGGACGCAAGTGTAGCCGCCGGCAGGCAGGTTTTCGAAAGCACTGCCTGCATCAACTGTCATGCCGTGGCAGGAACGAATGCCAACGGGCGCTTCGGTCCGGATCTCACTCACTTGATGAGCCGGGCCACTATCGCGTCCGGTGCAGCCCCGAATACACCAGAGAAGCTTCGCCTTTGGATTCAGGACCCGAACAAAATAAAGCCCGGCTCGCTGATGCCGGCCATGCAGTTGAGTGATGCAGATTTGGACGCAGTCGTCAGTTATATGGAGACGCTGCGTTAGAGGAAGTGGAAGCCCAATATGTCATCGAATGCGATCACGATTCGCGGCGTGCAGATGGAAGAGAAGCCTTGGGTTGATACTCTTCACGAGTGGGTCACCACGGTTGACCACAAGCGGTTGGGTGTTCTCTACATCGGTTACGCTCTGCTCTTTCTCGTAGTCGCTGGGATTGAAGCCATTGTTATCCGCATCCAGCTGATGTACCCGCATAACGATTTTGTTTCCCCGCAGGTCTTCAATCGCATGTTCACCATGCATGGCACGACCATGGTTTTCTTCGTGGGAATGCCAATTCTGTTTGGGTTTGCAAACTATCTTGTGCCATTGATGGTCGGCGCTCGTGACATGGCGTTTCCGCGGCTGAATGCCTTCAGTTTCTGGCTTTCGGCGCTGGGTGGATTTCTTCTTTACTTCAGCCTGGTGGGCGCAAATGGGCTCTACGGCGCAGGCAACGCGCCGGACGTGGGATGGTGGGCGTACGCGCCTCTGACGGCACGGGCGTTCTCTCCAGGTCACAGCTCTGATTATTGGACCTTGTCGCTGCTGGTTTCCGGGTTTGGCAGCATTGGAACCGCCATCAATATCGTCGCGACGGTTCTATGCATGCGCTGCCCGGGGATGAAGCTCAGCCGCATGCCTCTGCTGGTATGGCTCAACCTGGTGATGTCGGGAATGGTCCTAATCACGATTACTCCCCTATCCGCGTCCCAGATCATGTTGCTTGTAGATCGCTATCTGGGCGGCCATTTCTTCGATGCGCAGGCTGGTGGCTCGGCCGTGCTGTGGATGCACTTCTTTTGGATATTCGGCCATCCCGAGGTGTACGTCCTGATCATTCCCTGCTTCGCGTTCATGTCGGAAATCATCCCTGTGTTCTCCCGGAAACCGATTTTTGGATATCCGGTCATGGTCGCCGCCACGGTCTGCATTGGCTTCGTGAGCATGAGCGTGTGGGCGCACCACATGTTCACGGTCGGAATGAACTCTTACGCGAACAGCTTTTTCACCATCACCACCATGGCCGTGGGTGTTCCTACGGGAATTAAGATCTTCAACTGGCTCGGCACGATGTGGGGAGGGAAAATCCAGTTCAAGACGCCGATGATTTTCTGCATCGGATTTCTATTCCAATTCCTGATCGCCGGTCTCACCGGCATCATGCTGGCAGCCGCGCCCTTCGATTGGCAGCTTAGCTTGTCGTATTTCGTTGTCGCGCACTTTCATTACACACTCGTAGGTGGGGTCCTGTTTGCTCTGTTCGCCGCGTTCTATTACTGGTACCCGAAAATCACCGGAAAAATGTTGAACGAAACCCTCGGCAAGTGGCACTTCTGGCTGTTCCTGATCGGCTTCCACCTGACATTCGACCTCATGCACATTCCCGGATTGTTGGGCATGCCGCGCCGAATTTACACCTACGAGCCCGGGCGTGGTTGGGATACTCTGAACCTGCTTATAACCCTCGGCGCGTTCATTCAGGCGATCGGCACCCTGCTGTTTGTGGCGAACCTGATTATTTCTTATTTCAAGGGCGCCAAAGCGGGCAATGATCCCTGGGACGCCTGGACGCTCGAATGGTCCACGAGCTCGCCGCCACCTGCGTATAACTTCGCTTCCATTCCAGTCGTCGCGAGCCGGCGGCCGTTGTGGGACCTGAAGCATCCTGAAGATCCAGACAGCCGTTATGAATAAAGGAAGAAAGCAATGAGTGCGTTCGCAAATCCGTTCCCACAGGCATCGGAAACCTGGAAACTCCCCGATCGCGGCAGGGTCGCGATGGCCGGTCTCATTATTGCCGAATCGGCGATCTTTACGATCTTCATCGTCGCTTATCTTTTCTATGTGGGGAAGAGCATTACCGGGCCGAGCCCGCGTGAAGTGCTTGAGACCCCGATCTTCTACACCATCTGCCTGTTGTCGAGCAGCCTGACAATTCATTTGGCCGCGAAGTCGCTTGCACGCGACCGAGTCGGCGCCTTTGTTGGCCTGTGGCTGCTTACCATCGCCCTGGGCGGCTCGTTCTTGTATGGCACGGCGCAGGAGTGGCACCGGCTCATTTATCAGCACCGCCTGACGATCTCAACGAACCTCTTTGGGACAACCTACTACTCGCTGGTCGGACTTCACGGCTTTCACGTCACCGCAGGTCTGGTCATGCTTGTGATTACCGCCATCCTCGCTTTGGCGGGCCGTGTGGCCGCGGAGCAGTCGCACCGCGTGGATGTGCTGGCGATGTACTGGCATTTTGTGGATGCCGTATGGGTCGTGGTTTTCACCGTCGTTTACGTTCTGGGGCGTTGAGGCAAAGAAATGGCAACCTTGCAGACAACCGAGCAAATGAGTGAAAGCCCTCGGACCCCGCGTGAGATTGAAGTGCCTGCGCCGACCGCGTGGCCCTTTGTTTTGGCTTTCGGCTTCACTTTAATGTTTGCAGGCCTGGTCACAAACCTGTCGGTCAGCCTCCTCGGAGCCGTGCTTTCTGTGGCAGGCTGTATCGGCTGGTTTCGCGAGGTCTTTCCTCACGAGCACGAAGAGGTGGTGCCCGTGGTTGCCGAAGACATTCGTATAACCACTGAACGGCGGATCGTTGAACTGCTCCCAGTTGGACAGAATGTCCGCGTCTGGCTCCCCGTAAGAACCTATCCGGTATCCGCGGGTGTGAAGGGCGGACTCGCAGGGAGCGTCGCGATGGCGGTGCTGGCCTGCGCCTACGGCGTACTGAAGGCTGGAAGTATCTGGTACCCGATCAATCTTCTTGCGGCAGTCGTATACGCCGAATCCCTGAAGCTCGGACCTGCACAGCTCTATTCGTTTCACGCCGACAGTTTCGCGATTGCCTGCGTCCTGCACGTCCTAGTGTCTGCCTTGGTTGGTTTGCTCTATGGCGCAATGCTTCCCATGTTCGCCCGCCGCCCGATCGTTCTGGGAGGGCTGATCGGCCCGGTCCTATGGTCGGGCCTCCTCTACACAATGTTGGGCCTGCTCAATCCATTGCTCGCCAGCCACATCGACTGGCCCTGGTTTATTGCGTCGCAGGTCGCCTTCGGAATTGTGGCAGGGGTAGTCGTCATGCGCGCGTCGCCAATGCCGACGCGCGAGAACCTGTCATTCGCCATTCGCGCCGGGATTGAAGCCCCGGGAATTACTGCACCCCGAGAAAACGCAGAGGGGCGAGAAAACGGAGAGCGCCAGTGAACCGATTGCCGTACCTGTGTGCGTCTGCGGTGCTGAGCTTGCTGCTCTCGGGTTGCAGCTCTCCGCAGGGTCAGCCCCAAAAGGATTCAGAACCCATTGTGCCGAGCCAGGTCGTCGACTTCCGCACCCTCTATGGACAGAACTGCGCCGGCTGCCACGGAGTCGATGGCAAAGGCGGAGCAGGGATTGCGCTGGCCAATCCGGTCTATCTCGCCATTGCTGACGATTCTGTAATTCGCCGCACCGCCTCAAAAGGAGTTCCGGGCACGCCCATGCCTGCCTTTGCTCAGAGTGCTGGTGGAATGCTCACGGAGAAGCAGATCGACGTGATTGTGGGAGGAATCCGGGCTTGGGCGAAGCCGAATGCTCTCGGCGATCAGACACCGCCGCCCTATTCGACCCAGGCTGCCGGCGACCCGCAACGCGGTGCCGATGCGTACCGAACATACTGTTCTTCCTGCCATGGCGCGGACGGCCACGGAGGGAGCAAGGCCAGTTCGATCGTGGAGGGCTCGTACCTCGCTCTTGTAAGTGACCAGCAACTTCGAACAGCGGTAATTGCCGGGCGGCCTGAATTGGGCGCGCCGGATTGGCGCGGCGACGTACCGGATAGAACGATGTCGGCTCAGGAAATTACTAATGTAGTGGCATGGCTTTCCAGCCAACGTCCACAATCGCCCGGCCAGCCCTACCCGATTTCTTCGACAAGCCGGACCAATGGAGGATCTCGATGAATACAGACAACGGAATTTCCAGGCGCGCAGCCCTGGTGAAGTTGGGCCTGTTTCTTAACGGTGTCGTTGGTGTTTTCCTGGCCGTGCCTATCGTGCGCTATCTTTTTTCACCCGTGATTCGCGAAAAGAAGATTGGTTATGAGTCTTGGCTCTCTCTCGGCGGGCTCGAACAGTTTCCGGCCGGCGAGACGCGGCTCGCCACCTATCGAAATCCTGTTGTCAATGCGTGGGACGGAGAAACCGCCGATATCGCGTGTTGGGTTCGAAACGTTGATGGTCAAAAATTCCAGGTCTTCGCTATCAATTGCGCGCACCTGGGATGCCCGGTTCGCTGGTTCGCTCAGTCGAACCTCTTTATGTGTCCCTGCCACGGCGGCGCTTACTACCAGGACGGATCGCGTGCCTCCGGCCCCCCCGAACGCGGCTTGTTCCAGTACCACTACAAAATCGATCAAGGGAACCTTTTCATTAAGGCGGGTGAATTGCCGACTCCCGGCCGCGCGGCGAATACCGCGGCGAATACAAAGCGCGGAGCGAATACATGCGCGTGATTCAAAAACTCGGCGCCTGGCTTGACCTGCGGCTGCAGCTTGGAACACCGATTCGAGAAACTCTTGAGCATCCGGTTCCGCGTGAGACCGCTAGCTGGTTCTACGTTTTCGGCAGCGCCGCGCTCACGGTTTTCATGTTCCAGATCGTCACCGGCATACTGCTGGCGCTGATCTATGTGCCTTCCGCCGGGGAAGCCTGGAACAGCCTTCAGACCCTCAACCACGGCATTTCTCTCGGTTGGTTCATCCGCGCCCTCCATGGCTGGGGCTCGAATTTCATGGTCGCCATTGTCCTGATTCACATGGTGCAAGTCTTCCTCTTTGGAGCCTACAAGTTTCCCAGAGAACTGACTTGGATGGTTGGTGTCCTTCTCTTGCTCGTGACTCTCGGCATGGCGTTTACAGGCCAGGTCCTGCGATTCGACCAGGATGCCTACTGGGGATTGGGCATTGGGGCATCGATCGCAAGCCACGTCCCGGTGATTGGACCCTGGGCAGTCAATCTCATGCTCGGCGGCCCAATTATTGCTGGCGCAACGCTTTCACGGTTCTTTGCACTGCACGTTTTTGTTATTCCCGGCTTGCTCATTGCTTTCGTGGGTCTTCATTTGCTGATGGTGCTGAAACTGGGAATCAACGAATGGCCCATGCCGGGACGCATTGTTCGGCGCGCCACTTACATGCAGGAATATCACGAACTCACGCACAAGCAGGGTGTGCCTTTTGTGCCCGGCGCGGTGTGGAAGGACATCTTCTTCTCCGGTTTCATTCTGATTGCGATTGCCGTGTGTGCGGTTCACTTTGGTCCGTTCGGTCCAGGTGGGCAACCGGACCCGACGATCATTCAGACGGCGCCACGTCCTGACTTTTTCTTCTTGTGGCTGTATGCACTGCTATCGTTTCTGCCTCCCTCGGCCGAGACGCCCATCCTTTTGATCGGTCCCGCCATAGGAATAATCGTTCTGCTGGTCCTTCCGTTGCTGGCAAGTGAAGGCGAGAAGAGCTGGAAGCGCAGGCCAATTGCCGTGCTTACGATTCTTCTGATTGCAGTTGCTCTCGGCACTCTGACCCACTTAGCTGAACATGCCCCTTGGAGCCCCGTGATGGATGCTTGGAGTAGCCAGCCGATTCCGGCTGAATTCCTCGAGGGTCGAACGGCATTGGAGCGACACGGGGCTCTAGTCTTTCAAGTCAAGCAGTGTCACAACTGTCATTCTCTGGATGACAAGGGAGGTCAGCGGGGGCCTGCCCTGGACAAGGTTGCTGTGCGTCTCACCGAAGATCAACTGATTCGCCAAGTGATCCAGGGCGGAGGAAATATGCCGGCGTATGGGAAAAATCTGAGCCCGGCAGAGACGTCGGCGTTGGTAGCCTTCCTTAAGACCCTACACCCCGCGAGTCAATCACCGGCGCGTGACGCTTCTCGCGCGGCGGTGCTCGGCCCGAGCGAGGTCTCACCACGGTGAACCTAGCCATGTCGCACGCGCACGTGCAGTCGTCCATCCCGCTCGTCATCGCATCCGCGCTGCTGGCGTTCACGGCGTTGGTTTATTTGCGCGGCTGGCTTTCTCTTCGAAATGCTTTCCCAACCCTAGTTCCCGGCTGGCGGCTTGCCGCATTTATGGGTGGGCTCCTTTCAGTGTGGGCTGGCCTCGCATCTCCTCTTGCCACACTTGATCATCGATCACTTACGATTCACATGATCAAGCACCTTCTGTTGATGACGGTTGCTGCTCCGCTGGTTCTGACGGGTGCCCCTGTGTTCCCGCTGGTGTGCGGGTTACCGAAGCTCTTCATTAACGCACCTTCCCGCAATCTGCCAGCACGATGGCTCGAACACTGTCTCATGCACCCTGCGATGTGCTGGCTGGCGGGCACGGTTGCCGTTATCGGATGGCATCTTCCCGTTGCTTTTCAGTTGGGTATGCGTTCCCGGGGGGTGCACGGCCTGGAGAATGTGTGTTTTCTGATCGCGGGCCTCTTGTTCTGGTGGCCGGTTGTGCAGTCTTCGCCGAGTGCGACGAGATCCCCCCGGTTGTCCATGGCTTTGTACCTTTTCCTGGCCACGCTGCCTTGTGACATTCTTTCTGCATTTCTCGTGTTTTGTAACCGGCTTGTATATCCCTTCTATCTGTCCAAACCTCAGATGTTCGGTCTGTCCCCCCTTGAGGACCAGGAGTGCGCGGGCGCGCTGATGTGGGTGTGGGTCACGTTCGCATACTTGATTCCTGCCGTCGTCATCACCATGCAGGTACTTTCGCCGTCGCACATGCAATCGGAAGAAGCAACACAAGCCGCGCGACATGGAGTAGCAGGTCGGTCCCTGAATGGTGCGGAGGTGCTCTAAACGTGGCGACTGAATCTATCCTTATTATTACGGCTGCGCCTGCACAGGCAGTAAACGTGCGGCCAGCGCTGGCGACCCGGGTCCGGTCGGCTGTGGCGGATTACTGGGCGCTCACCAAGCCGGAAATCAACTTCCTGATTGCCATCGCAACCATTGCCGGTTTCTATCTCGGGCGTCTATCCGGATCTCTCGGATTTCGGTTCTGGCTGCTCATCCAAACGCTTTTAGGCACGCTGCTCGTAGCGAGCGGCACCGGTACTCTCAATCAATATATAGAGCGGCGCTATGACGCACAGATGCGCCGGACCGCGAGACGTCCGTTGGCGGCCGGACGTATGGAGCCGTCAAGCGCTCTGTGGTTCGGGATTACGCTCTCGGTGGCGGGCGTCGGCTATTTGGCGGCGACCACGAACATCCTGGCTAGCCTGCTTGCCCTCGCAACGCTCGCTAACTACTTGTTCTTGTACACTCCTTTAAAACGAATCACGCCCCTTAGCACGCTGGTAGGGGCAATTCCGGGCGCAATGCCTCCGCTAATTGGATCAGCCGCAGCGAGTGGCAGGCTGGCTTCGGGAGCCTGGGTTCTCTACCTCATTCTGTTTCTATGGCAGTTTCCCCACTTTATGGCGATCGCCTGGATGTACCGCGAAGACTACGATCGGGCGGGCTATCTGGTTCTGCCGCGCGGCCAGTCGAGAGATCGCCTTGCAACCTTGCAGACCATCTTGCCCCTGCTGCTTTTGGTTCCAGCCGCTCTGCTGCCAACGGTCTTCTGTCACTCCCGTCTGCTCTATCTATTAGGAGCTTGCCTGCTGAGTGTGAGCTTTTTCTATTGTGGGACGCAATTCGTGCTTCACCGATCTGGGGCGACCGCGCGACGGCTCCTAGTTGCGTCCATCCTGTATCTTCCGTTGCTGCTGGCGCTGATGATGGTCACTTAGGAATTAGACCTGCGACCCGAGATGGGCCATAGGAGCATTGAGAAAACAGACATGTTTGAGTTGGCATTTGCGAGAGATGTGTCAAGGTCGAGGATATGGCCGGTTTTGGTGCATTCCATGCGGACGGCCGTGGCGACTGTTGCCTCCCTCCTGGTCGCGCGATTCTTCTCGCTGCCCGAAACGTATTGGGCGCCGATTACAACCATCGTGATCACGCAATCTTCGCTGGGCGCCGCATTCGAAGTGTCCACGCAGCGTTTTTTCGGAACGGCACTGGGGGCGGCAGTTGGGGCGATTGTGGCGACCTACCTCGGGCATACGCTATTGGTATTTGCCATGAGCGTGTTCGTCCTGGGGCTGCTTTGCGCCGCAGCACACTTGGAACGAAGTGCATATCGATTCGGAGGTGTCGGGCTGGCGATCGTGCTGCTACTGCCGCGGAAAGCTCCTGCATGGCAAGTCGCGTTCCATCGCTTTGTAGAAGTGTCGATCGGGATTGGCGTGGCGCTGCTATTGACGCTGGTATGGCCGGAAGCGGAAGGCAGATGATGAAAGATTTGAATTCGATCTGGCAACGGTCAATCTGCCTCGGGCCGCAATGATTGAGGCACGCAGAGCTGAGAAGGAGAGATGAACTGAAACGGTGCGGGCGAGGTTAACCGAAGGGCATGCGAACGTCGATCGAAGGACCGCGATTTCCTGTACCGCAACACGAGGCGCTCAAGACAGTGAACATTCCCGACAACACAAAAGTCACCGATCCGGTACTGCTCAACGATTTGGAACTTGAGCAGATCGCGATGGCGACTCTGCTCATCGGGCGGCTATTAATGGAGTCGGGTGCCCGTGCCGAGGTCGTCCATGAAGATTGTTCCATTGTGGCGCATGGTTTTGGCGCTGATCATGTTGACTTACGCTCCGGCTATGCCTCGGTCGACATCACGGTGAGTAGAGGCGACAGTACGATCACGCGAACGATGGAAGTGGGACCACATGGAGTTGATCACCGACTCAGCCACGCACTCCGCGATTTGGTCCGCCGCATTCAGCAGGGTAACCTGACGCCATCCGAGGCGCTGGCGAAAGCTACAGGTTTGAAGCGCGATACACCGCATTTTGTTCCGTGGCTGGTCGCTTTAGCAGCTGGGATCGCGTGCGCCGCGTTCGGACGGCTGTTGGGTCTCGATTGGCCGGCTTTCCTTCCTGTCGCTGCGGCCGGAGCCATCGGCCAAGCGGTTCGTCAGGTCATGCTGCGCCGCCTCGTGAATGTTTTCGTCATCGCTGCGTGTGTCGCCTTTCTATCGTCGAGCTTGGCCGGATTGGGAGCCAGTCGGGCGGGCAGCGCTACGGTCAATGTGGCGATGGTCGCTTCGGTCCTGATGCTGGTGCCCGGAGTGCCCGCGTTCAACGCCCAGTCCGACATCATGGAGGGACACCCGACTTTGGGCACTGCACGAGGTGTCTGCGTCATCATGCTGCTGACGTTCATCGCGATTGGGGTCTTGCTTGCCCAAGTGCTCCTGGGGGCGCAGCCATGACCGTCGATGGGCTGCATTTACTGAACCAGGCCCTTTTCGGTGCTGTGGCGGCGAGCGGCTTCGGCGTTTTGTTTAATTTCGGCTGGCGAGACCTTCGCTGGTGCGCCGCCAGCGGGGCCCTGGCGCTAACAGCCCGCACGATTGCACAGGACGCTGGTTGGAGCCTTGAGGCTGCCACGTTTGCCGCTGCTGCGGCCGTGGGTTGTGGGGGGCGATTACTGCGTGCCCATTTGGGGATTGCCAACAATGCTCTGGCGGTCGCTGGATGCATTCCAATGGTTCCCGGATTCTTCGCCGCCCAGGCAATCTTCGGTTTGTTCGCCTTGACTGCTCCACACCCGGACAATCCCAGCAAGCTCGCCGTGACTACCATGGAATTTGCGCTGCGCGTAATCTTCACCGCCGGTGCCATCGGTGCTGGGCTGTCGATTGTGACGCACATTTCCCGGCGCGAGGTCCATGACTAACTCCGGATGATTTCCTGTCAGGCCGAATCGATACCGAGCAATTGAGAGGAGTGAAGATGTGCGGCACGACTTTAGGCCTTGTGGTTTACGAACTGACGGCGGGCCCAGTTTGCAAGATACAAATTTGGACTTCACCGGAGGGTTTGTTTTCACACGTGGACGAGAACGGGGCAGGATCCCAACTGCATCACTCGATAAGTTGTCGAACCAAACACGGCGAGATCCAACGAGCCGCGGCCACGCACTCCCATAGCCACCATGTCGATCTGCTCCGCCAGGGCAAGTCGAACGATCTGCTGGTACGGCTCTCCAATGCGTACCGCTGTCTTAATCCTGAGGGTTTTGCTTTCCTTCGATGGAACCAGCTTCTCGAGTCGCTCGGTCGTTGCCGCGATGACTTGTTCCGACCGCGCCGCACCTGGGTCCTGTTCCAGCACGTGCAGCAACGTAAGCTCAGCGTCGTATTCCGCCGTCGCCTCAATCGCATAGTTTAAAGCTCGCGCTGAATTCTTGGAGAAATCCGCACAGAAAAGAATTCGGTTTAAGCGGTGTGCATGGCGCTCTTCACTGGCGGTTGTTGTGTCGTCCGGCAGTTTGCTTACAGCGAGTACCGGGCACGGAGACCTGCGCATCACTCGGTCGGTCACCGACCCCAGCATCAGGCGGTCGTACCCTCGCCTCCCGTGCGTTCCCATGACGATTAGATTCGTTTTATGGGTCTGGCCAAACGACAGAATAGCGTCTGCGGCCGACCCTTGCTCCACAACGAGTTCGGGCTGGATGTCCTCGTGGGCGTGAGTCGTCACGAATTCCAGTAGTTGGCTGTGGCCGATCTCCTGCATCGACCGGCAGGACTCCTGATAGGATTCCGCGGAGGGAGCAAAGCCGAGGGAAGGATATCGCCAGAGCTCTACGACGTGGTGCGCCACCAACCTCGCTCGATAGTGCTCGGCAAGCGATAGGGCATGGTGATAAGCCTTTACTGAGAATTCCGAGAAATCGATGGGACAAAGGATGAGTTTGGGGTCCAGACTATTCCTCCTCTACGCCAACAACGTTTCGAAGGCCTCCGAGTCCAGCAGATCCAGTGAATTCACGACAATGTCCGCAGGCAGTTGCTTGCCGTTGTGACTCACTCCGATGCTCTTCATGCCTGCGCCACGCGCTCCCTGAACACCGGCAACGGCGTCCTCCACCACAATGCAGCGGTCGGGCGGCACCCCGACGCGAGAAGCGGCGGTCAGAAACACTTCTGGATCCGGTTTGCCCCGGTGGACATCGTCAGCCGAGACAATGCCTTGAAAGATATGTGTAGCCGACAAAGCTTCAAGAACAGCATCGATATTCGCGCGCGGTGCTGCCGAGGCAATCGCCTGCATCCATCCCCGCTTGTGAAGCCGGTGTAACCAAGTTGCGACTCCGGGCTCAGGAGACATTCCGTCTCTGCGAACCAGATGACGGTATAGTTCCTCTTTGGCCTTCGAAATTCTCTCTATTCGCTCGGGAGTCGCTGCGGTGCCCAGCCACCGGGGAATGATGGAATCGTTACGCTGGCCGAAAGAAGATAGAAACTGTTCCCTTGTGATTGTGATGCCCTCATTGGCCAGCGTGTTCCGCCAGGAAATCCAGTGGAACTCTTCCGAGTCAATTAATGTTCCATCCATGTCCCAGAGAACTGCTCGACTAGCACTCACTTAATTCTCCTTTCGCGGATATCTGTGGTGCAATATCCCGCGCGATTGCCAAACGAACGAAGGGCTTGCTTGACACGATGCGGTGCGGCTCAATTGGCTGAGCCGCACGCTTCGCAGGGGCCACTACTCACCCGACTTTTTCGGCAACCTGGGAGAGCGCATACTCTTCCAGGTGGCGGGCGTCGCTGTTGAACTTGCGAATACCCTCTGCCAGTTTCTCTGTCGCCATTGCGTCTTCGTTGTGCATCCAGCGGAACGTCTTCTCATCCAGTTGGAGGCGTTCTGCCTTGCCGAGTTTCGCGATTGTGGGATCGAGCTTACGATCCAGCGTTCCCTCGGTCTGCTCGAGCTTGTCAAGGAGGTCCGGGCTGATGGTCAGCAAGTCGCATCCGGCCAGCCGAACGATCTGGTTTACGTTCCGGAAGCTGGCGCCCATCACCTGCGTCTTATAGCCGTATTTCTTGTAGTAGTTGTAGATGCGGGTGACGGACGCAACGCCGGGGTCCTGGTCAGCGGGAATTTCGGCGCCGCCCTTCTCCTTCTTATACCAGTCGTAAATACGGCCCACGAAAGGCGAGATTAAGGTGACTCCAGCCTCGGCACACGCGACCGCTTGGGCGAAGCTGAACAGAAGAGTCAGATTGCAATGGATCCCTTCTTTCTCGAGCGTCTCGGCCGCTCGAATTCCTTCCCAGGTGCTGGCGACCTTGATCAGGATGCGTTCACGCGCTACGCCCTGTTTCTCGTACAGAGAAATGAGTTTGCGGCCCTTGGCGATGGTGGCCGTGGTATCGAAACTCAAGCTGGCGGCGACCTCGGTCGACACGCGGCCCGGAACCACTTTAAGGATCTCGGATCCGAACAGGACGAAAAGACGATCGATGAACTCCGCCGCCATTTCTTCATGGCGGCCGCCGCGCTCCAGTGCCAGTTCCGTGGCCTCTTCCGTCAGGTGCCGGTAAGCAGGCATCTGGGCGGCGTGATAGAGAAGGGAAGGATTGGTGGTGGCATCTTGCGGCCGGTGTTTGGCAATGGCTTCGATATCACCCGTGTCCGCTACGACGGTTGTGTATTTCTTCAAAGACTCAAACAACGTCATTGTGTTCTCCTTGAATTCTGTTCAGGACCAACGGCCTGGAAATCCTTGCGATCGTCTGCATGGGGACTTCTGTTTGCATCGAGTTGCGTAACCTTGGCCAGCCGGCGGCGATGCCGCTCTGCCCCGCTGAACTTGGCTCCGAGGAAGTTCTTTGTGCAGTCCCAGGCTACGGAGATACCCGTGGTCCGGCCTCCGAAGCAGATCACGTTCATGTTGTCATCCTCGACTCCCTGGCGAGCCGAAAAGTCATCGTGGCACAGCGCGGCGCGAACACCGACAATCTTGTTGGCCGCCACCGAAGCACCGACGCCGCTGCCGCACACCAGAAGGCCGCGCTCAACATCTCCCCGTGCCACAGCGCGGGCAAGCGGAATCGCAAAGTCGGGGTAATCGTCGTTGTTGTCGTAAACATTGTTGCCGAAGTCGACGACCTCATGGCCGTCCGCGGCCAGCAACTTGGCTAGCTGCTGCTTCATTTCGAATCCGCCGTGATCGGCGCCGATACCCACTTTCATTTTGTGCCCCCGTGCTGCGCAATCTGGCTCTTAGCGGCGGCCACAATGTGCTGTGCGCTAATGCCGAACTTCTTCAACAACTGTTTGAGAGGAGCCGAGGCCCCAAAGGATTCAATGCCAATGTTGTACCCCTCGGAACCTGTGTATTTGCTCCAGCCGAAATCGGAGGCCTCTTCCACCGACACACGCGCCTTGACGCCTGGTGGCAGAACGGATTCCCGGTAGCTCTTGTCCTGATCGTCAAATAATTCCCACGAAGGCATGCTGACGACTCGCGCCCGGATGCCTTCCTTGGTCAATTGCTCGTACGCTTCCAGGCAGAGCGCGACTTCGCTGCCGGTACCGATGAGGATGACCTCGGGATCTCCGCCGGCGGAGTCGGCGAGAATGTAGGCGCCGCGAGTCAAGCCGGACGCAGGGGCGTATTTTGTCCGATTGATGGTGGGCACGGCTTGGCGGGTGAGTACGAGCACTGCTGGCTCGTGATGCAGTTGCAGGATGACCTTCCAGGCTTCGGTCACCTCATTTGCGTCCGCGGGGCGGATCATGATGAGGCCCGGCATGGCACGCATGTGGGCGAGTTGCTCAATGGGCTGGTGCGTGGGGCCGTCTTCCCCAACTCCGATTGAGTCGTGAGTGAAGACGTAGATGACAGGAAGCTCCATTAAGGCAGCTAGGCGCATGGGTTCCCGCATGTAGTCGACGAAGATGAAGAATCCCGATCCGTACGGGCGCAGTTTTACGAGACTCATGCCGTTGAGAATGGCGCCCATCGCGTGTTCGCGGATTCCGAAGTGAAAATTGCGCCCGCCATAGTTCTCCGCTGAATAGTCACCGGCCCCCTCAAAGATCAAGCGGGTTTTGGTGGAGGGAGCGAGGTCCGCTGACCCTCCAATGAACCAGGGAATGTTCTTGGCGGCCGCGTTCAGCACCTTGGCCGAAGACTCGCGCGTGGCGAGGCCTTTCGGGTCCGCGGGAAAGTCGGGTAAGTCTCGGTCCCAACCTTCCGGAAGCTGACGGTGCTGCATGCGGAAAAGTTCTTCGGCGAGGTCTGGGTAGTGATTGCGATACTCGGAGATTCGCCGGAACCACGCGTCGCGCAATTCTTTGCCGCGCCTCCCGATGCCCTGCCGAAAGTGGTCATAGACGCCCTCCGGCACGTAAAACTTCTTGTCTTCCGGCCAGCCGTAGTTCCGCTTGGCGAGCCGGATCTCCTCTTCACCCAGAGGCTCGCCGTGGGCGGCGCTGGTGTCTTGCTTGTGAGGCGCGCCGTAACCGATATGGCTGTCCACGATGATCAACGTGGGGCGATCCTTCGTGTTCTTAAAATGCTGGAACGCACGCCTCAGCATCTCGAGGTCATTTGCGTCGCTGACTCGCGTTACGTTCCAGCCATAACCGAAGAATCGTGTGGCCACGTCTTCGGTAAAAGCAAGGGAAGTGCTGCCCTCGATCGTGATGTGGTTGTTGTCATAAATCCAGCAGAGGTTCGAAAGGCGCAAGTGTCCGGCGAGGGAAGCGGCCTCGCTCGAGACGCCTTCCATCATGCATCCATCTCCGCAGAGCGCGTAGACATTGAAGTCAAAGAGATTCTCGAAACCCGGGACTTCCTTGTTGTAACGCGTGGCCAGCCATTCTCGTGCGATGGCCATACCGACGCTGGTAGCGAGACCCTGACCGAGCGGCCCCGTCGTGGTTTCCACGCCCGATGTCCAGCGGTATTCCGGATGCCCCGGGCAGCGGCTATCGAGTTGTCGGAACGACTTGATCGCATCGAGCGGCACTGACGGCTCACCGAGAGTTTCGTAGTCCTTGCTGACCGCGCGGACTTCGGTCAAATGCAGCAGGGAATACAGCAGCATGGAGGCGTGCCCGGCCGAAAGCACGAAACGGTCCCGGTTTGGCCACACCGGATCCTGCGGGTCGAAGCGAAGGAACTCCTGCCAGAGGGTGTAAGCCACAGGTGCCATACCCATGGGAGTTCCCGGATGCCCTGAATTCGCGGCTTGGATTGCATCTATGGACAAGGTGCGGATGGTGTTGATGCTGACCAGATCCATGCTTTGCTCCGCCGGGGTCAGGGGAGGAGGTACCGTCGCTACGCTCATTTCAATATCCTTTCGCTCTGTAGTTCGCTAGCAGGCCTCTGCTGTAAACAAGAATTGGGGTGGCCGGGGGGAGGGTACCGGCCACCCGCTCACGCCCGCTCGGTCACTCGGAGCGGTACGGCCACCTCCATCCGGTAATCTCGGGCGCATCGATGCCGTTCTTGTACGCGTAGGCCCGGCATTCGATTTGTTTGTTACGGAATTTCTCCTTGGCGTGGGCTCCGATCTTTTGCAGTCTCGGTATCCGGTCGATGGCATCGATCGCCAGCGTGTAGCGATCGGTTTCATTGTTCATCGCCAGTTCCATCGGAGTGTTGATGTTGCCTTTTTCCTTGTAGCCACGCACGTGCAAGTTCCGGTTCGTGCGAGCGTAGGCCAGTCGATGAATCAGGTAGGGATAGCCGTGGAAGTTGAAAATGATCGGCTTGTCGGTCGTGAAAAGCGAATCAAAGTCCCGGTCCGTCAGCCCGTGGGGATGGTTCTTGCTGGGCTCGAGTTTAAAAAGATCCACAACGTTGACGAAACGGATCTTCACATCGGGGAACTCTTGCCGCAGCAGCACCGTCGCTGCCAGCGCTTCTTGCGTCGGGATGTCGCCGGCGGAGGCCATCACCACGTCGGGTTCGACACCTTGATCGTTACTTGCCCAGTCCCAAATGCCGATGCCCTTGGTGCAGTGCTCAATGGCAGCATCCATATTCAGGTACTGAAGGTGGAGTTGCTTGTCGGAAACTATCACGTTGATATAGTTCTCGCTTCTCAGGCAATGATTGGCAACCGACAGCAGGCAGTTGGCGTCGGGCGGCAGGTAAATGCGAGTGACTTCGGCGCTCTTGTTAAGGACAACGTCGAGGAAGCCCGGATCCTGGTGTGTGAAACCGTTGTGGTCCTGACGCCAGACTGTTGACGTGATCAGGAGGTTCAGGGAAGAGATCTTCTGCCGCCACGAGAGGTGATTGCAGATCGAGAGCCACTTCGCGTGCTGGTTGAACATGGAATCGATCACATGGACAAACGCTTCATACGAGGAGAAGAAGCCATTTCGTCCGGTAAGGAGGTACCCTTCGAGCATACCTTCCATGGTGTGTTCGCTGAGCATCTCGATGACGCGACCATCGGTCGCCAGTTCGCCTCCGTCCTTATCCTCAGGGAAGTAGTCGGCGATCCAGAACTTCTTGGACGCTTGATAGACAGCCTGCAGCTTGTTCGAGGTGGTTTCGTCCGGGCCGAACACGCGGAAGTTGTTCATGTTTTCCTTCATTACGTCGCGAAGGAAGTTGCCCATGGGCGGGACGTTCTCGACTTCGACCGTGCCAGGCTGGTCCACTTTCACGGCGTAATCGGCGAACTCAGGTAACCGCAAGGCCCGTTTAACACGTCCACCATTGGCGTGGGGATTGGCACTCATACGGCGGTCGCCGGTTGGCGCCAGAGCCTTGAGCTCCGGAATGAGCTTGCCATTCTGGCCAAACAACTCTTCCGGTTTCAGGTCGCGCATCCATTTCTCAAGGATGCGCAGTTGTTCCGGGTTCTTTTTGACGTCGGTCAAGGGCACCTGGTGGGCGCGCCAGAAACCCTCGAGGTAGTGGCCGCCGACTTCTCGCGGCGCGCTCCATCCTTTCGGAGAACGTAACACGATCATGGGCCAGCGCGGCCGCTTCGCGACGCCGCTGGTCCGGCACTCCTGCTGGTGGGCGCGAATCTCCGCGACGCAATGTTCCACCGTTGCCGCCATGGCCTGATGCATGGTTTCGGGATCCGAGCCCTCAACGAAGTGAGGCGTCCAGCCGTAACCCCGCATGAGGTCTGCCAGCTCTTCATGGCTGATACGCGCGAGAAGAGTTGGGTTATTGATCTTGTAGCCGTTTAAATGAAGGATGGGGAGCACTGCTCCGTCCCGAATGGGGTTCAGGAACTTGCTGATGTGCCACGAAGTGGCTAGCGGCCCGGTCTCAGACTCGCCGTCTCCGACCACCGCCGAGACGATCAGATCCGGATTGTCGAACGCCGCGCCGCAGGCGTGAGACAGGACATATCCGAGTTCGCCGCCTTCGTGGATCGAACCAGGGGTCTCCGGTGTGCAGTGGCTGCCGATGCCGCCCGGAAACGAAAACTGCTTGAAGAACTCATGCATGCCGCGTTCGTCTTCGCTTTTTTCGGGGTAGATCTCAGAGTAGGTTCCCTCAAGATATCCCGGACCGAGAACGCCCGGCGCGCCATGCCCAGGACCTGCCATGAAAATCATGTCGAGGCCGAACTTCTTGATCAGCCGGTTCAAGTGGATGTAGATGAAAGCCAGGCCGGGGCTTGAGCCCCAATGCCCCAGCAGCCGGTTCTTGATGTGCTCAGGTTTCAGGGGTTCCTTCAAAAGGGGATTGGCCTGCAAGTAAATCATGCCCAATGCCAAGTATTTGCACGCTCGCCAGTAGGCGTCGGTCTTTCTTAATTCCTCTGAACTCAGCGGCGATCCTTGAATGGTAGACCTCGCTGTTCCATAAGCGCTCAGCGAGAGTGTCGATGGCTCTTCTACTTCTACGACAGGCGTCATTTCTTAAGCTCCTTGTATCCCGCGGTGGAGTCGTAACGAGTTTTCATTCCGTCGCGCAGTGGTTGGCTCTTGCTACTCGGAGGTGGCGAAAGCGTCTTGTGAAATGCAACCCTGGGGCCACTTGTAAGCCTCTGAAAATGGCGACCGCGTGGGGCAGAGTGATGTCAAACTCTAGCAAGTGACAGACACTTGACGAGGACAGCACTCAACATGAAAAATGGATATTGGCGGACAAAGCAGCGACTTGATTGACCAGGAAGAAAGGCAGGCGAGCTTAGAGCGACTGTGTTACAGCGTGCATCGGCACAGTTGATTGGACGGCGCCTGGGATCTGGGTCACTCGCCGATTCCTAGTACGCCTTGGCCGAGACGGGAGCAGGAACCGGGGTCAGAAGCTTTTCAATGGCTCGCGCCATCGTCCCGTTCATCGCGGAAACAACGGCCGGCACATCGCGTTGGCTGACTGTTCCAACCTCGGAAACAGAGTTTGTCCACACGGTCGCGCCTGTGGCAACGCTCACCATCTGGGCGGAGACCGCAACCTGGACTTTGACGCCACCTTCGTAGTCGATTTCCTCAAGTTCTTCGAGGCGTCCGCTGAGAATGTAATCAATGTCGGGGCGCCCGTCGTAGATTCTGACATCCGCGAAGTTTCCGCTCGCGCGCAGGCGATCCGCCACGGCATTGGTCAGGAACTCACGCGGATCCACCGCCCAGCGGTGGTAATTGTAAAAGCCGATCTGTTCCGGCGACGTTTTGTACACAATGGCCCCTTGCCGCAAGTAAACGGGTGATCGAAACTCGCGGATCGCCAAGGTTGCGTGGATACTTTCCGGCGCCGGCGGATCCGGTGGTGGCGGTAGGTGGAGCGTGTAGTAGTTCGGATACTTCACCGGTCTTCCGCAGCCCGCCAGGACCATCAGGAATGCCAGCGCAAAACCAACTGCCGTCAGATGCTTTTTCATATCCACCTTCACTTTTGTTGCGGGACCTGTCGTTCTTTCGGTTGCTTGATTCGGATCAAGCTCCATGGACGCTGCTTCAGCGAATCGGTCAGCTGATCCAAGTTGTCTGTTGCTAGGCGCAGGTTTTCCACCGTGTCATCGATCTTGTAGTCGTTCGCTCGCACCATGACCTGCATGTCTGCCAGCAAGTGCTTCGCTTGCTGCAAAGTGTTCTGCAGCTCGGCCAGATCCTTACGCACCGGCTCCCGCATATCGGTAACCGTGCCATTCACGTTCTGGACGGTGTCATCAGCATGCTGGCTGAGGGTGACCAGTTGATCGGAAATACGATTGATTTTGGGACCTTCGGTCGCCAGTATTCCGTTGACGTGATCCAGTACAGCTTGGATTTTTTGTTGCGTGGGTGGGCCAGTGACGGTTTTCAGATTGGCAAGGAGACCGCGCGCGTCCCCGCTGATGCCTTCAAGCTCTCCCTGTGCTTGCGTGATGAGCGCGTTGGCGCTGTCGGCGACATCGGCCATCTTGCCCGCGATCTCGTCCAGGCTGGCGGCCTCCTTCGACGGGATTGCGGACCCGGGACCGAGCCGCTTCGCGTCGTTGCTACCGGTGGTAATCGACAAGGCAGCGCTATTCATGATGCTCACCAGCCCAAGCTTGGCCACGGACTTCTCGTTCAAGGGGGTACCTTGCTTGACTTCAAGCAGGATTTCTATCTTCGTGGGATCTGACGTCCAAGGCTTAACGGCTGTTACTTTGCCAACGGTGATCCCCCCAAAAAGCACCTCAGCTCCTGGTTCAAGTCCACCGGCATAACGCAGATAAGTTCGATAGGGCACCGTGTCCCCACTGAACTGCGCATGCATAAGATAGATGACCGTGAAGGCCAGGATCGCAAAGCAGCCCAGGACGAAGGCTCCGACTTTCGCTTCTGTTGTCATGCGTTTGCCTCCGGAGTGTGCACGTATTTTTCGAAGTAAGCTGCTACCGCGGGTGCCTTCGCGATATTCCCCGGAATGCGATTGAGGAACTGCTGAACCCGAGGATCCTGGCTCGCCTTGATTTCATCCCGGGTTCCAATCGAGCAAAACCTGCCCTGATACAGCATCGCGATGCGGTCGGCGATGCGGAACGCGCTCGGAAGTTCATGAGTTACGACGATGACCGTCATCTGGAAAGCCTCTTTAAGGAGAAGGATGAGTTCATCCAGTTCCGCCGCGACAATGGGGTCCAGCCCCGCGGAGGGTTCATCGAGGACCAGAATTTCGGGACCGAGCGCAAGCGCACGCGCGACCGCCGCGCGTTTCTTCATGCCACCCGATAATTCCTGGGGATGCAGCTTGCCGAAATCTGCCAGGCCAACCACTACCAGCTTCATCCATACCACGAGGTCAACGATGGATGGGGCGAGCCGGGTGTGTTCTCGCAGGGTGAGGGCGACGTTGTCCTCGACCGAAAGCGAATTGAACAATGCCGCGCTTTGAAACGCCACGCCGATGGAGCGCCGTAGAGTCTTCAGTTCGGCGGCTGAGCAGCGGGCAATATCGGTCCCTTTCACGTGGACGCTGCCCGACTTGGGGTGCTCCAGGGCGAGAATCTGGCGCAAGAGAGTGCTTTTGCCAGAACCGCTGCCGCCCAATAGGACCATGGTCTCGCCATGTTCGATGTCGAGGTTGAGTCCGTCCAGTATTCGGCGTCCGTCGTATTCAACTACCAGGTCGCGAATTGAAATGATCGGCATCAGGATTTCACCGTGAGGTAGAAAATGGCGGTGAAGACGGCGTCAGCGACGATGACAAGGAAAGTCGACTTCACGACCGCGTTGGTTGTGGAACGGCCCACGGAGTCGGGCCCTCCGCGGACACGGAAACCCTCCAGACAGCCAACATGAGCAATGATGGTGGCAAAGGCCAGGCTCTTGATGAGCCCGGTGACCACATCGCGCAGCACGATGGAATCCAATACATAGCGGAAGTAGAGTAGTGGCGCGAGCCGGGTGCTGAAGAACATGAACAACCCGCCCGCCAGAATGCCGCAAAAGTTTGAGACGATGCTGAGACTTGGGACGGTGATGAGCGCTGCCAGATACTTTGGTGCCAGGATGAACTCGACAGGTTCGAGCGCCATAACCCGAAGAGAGTCAAGTTCCTCGGTCACCTTCATGGTTCCAATCTCGGCCGCGAAAGACGAGCCCGACCTTCCACTGACAGCGATCGCGGTCAGCAGTGGGCCGAGTTCACGGGTGAAGCCAACTGAAACCAGGTCGATGACGTAATGCAATGCACCGAAACGCCGCAGTTCGGAGGCTCCCTGCATCGCGAGAATGAATCCGGCGCAAATGGCCATCAGGGACACCATGGGCAGCGCGTCCACGCCAATCTGCAACATCTGCTGCACCGTCGCCCGCCAGCGGTAACGGTTTCCCAAGAACGGCAATGCACTCCCCATGGCGCGCAGGGTCGCCCAAAGCTGAATGTTCAGGCTTCCGACGTAGTCGAGATGCTCGATCGTTTTCGTTCCGACGTTTTCGAGAACTGTTGCCATCAAGACACCTTCAACTCAGCGGAAGAACCCTTACATCCACTCGTGTCGAACAGACTTAGCAGGCCCGTGACCTCGAATAGATGCAGTACGCGACCCTGCAGTCCCTTCAAGCACAACGTGGTGGGGCGACTGTGAGCGATCTTGAGTCCTTCGATCAGAGTCGCAACGCCCGAAGCGTCAATGTAGGAGACCACGCTCAAATCGACGATGACGGCTCGCATAGATGGCCCATCGAGCACGGCGAGGAGCCGTTCGCGCAACGCCGGCGAGGTGTCAATGCTAAGGCGTCCCCGCAAGCGCACGAGCGTCGTCCCATCGCCCTCGTCCAGGGTGATTTCAAGATCGGTCGCGGTGACCATGCTGCTCGTCAATGGACTTTCCCTTCTGGTGTCAGGTTACCTTTCCGGATTGGTCACTACGGGTTAAGGATCAATCAGAGGCATTTGCGCCAACTGCAGGTCGATTATTAGACCGAGTCTCCAATCGATCTGAAAAAACAATGCTGTTTGCCGGCCCGAAAGCACCTTGCGAAAAACAGGAATGTATTTGAGTCTTAGCTGCATGATCGACTCCTCGACAGCCGCCCGCTTTCGAATGTAGCTCTCGGCCTGTTCTCCGTTCATCGTGTCGAAGGTCTGCCAGTACTCGTTAATCAGCGCAGCTTTCGTGTCGTTGATCTTGGCCACGTCGGCAGTGTATTGGTCGTAAACCGGCCAGAACTTCTCGGCCTCGGCATCTGTCAGTGTCATGTTGGCGGCGACAATCTGCTTCTTCTGAGACCGTAGGTCCTTCCTCATCAACTTGATGTCTTCATCGATGACTGCTTGAACGCCATCGCCGTCGGTGGACTTGCCACCCAGCGCGCCCGGCTTGACCGGTTGCGGAGTGGCGTCCTGAGCAAAAGCCAGGTTACGAGTCGACAGCAATACCACAACCAGCGCTGCGACCAAGAGAAAGTGTTTCTTATGCATTTAATCTCCTTTGGCAATTGATCGGCGGTTGACTAACGATTGCTGCGAAGCCCGTTAACCCGACCGTATTCTCTTCCGGCATCCGTCGTTCCACTCAAGGCCTCAGGTAGCTGCGAGATCCAAGTGGGGCAGCTACAAGTGTTTAGCGGTGCCAACCTTTAAGGAAGCAAGCCCTCTCCGTACAGCGTTGAGGTTGTCACTGCCAATTGTGTTGGCATGTGACAAGGGATTCTGTTTGTCGCGCATTCACCGGAGTGGTCCAACAAGGCGCGAGGACTGATCAGGAGGAGTCCGATGACATGCGCACTGACACTCGTCAAACTCTCGACCTTCTTCGGCGAGCCGGGAGGGAAGAACTGTGATGCATGCTGCTGGATGTCGAAGTGGCCTAAGCGTGTGGTGGGAAAGAGGATGTCGGCGGTTCGGCTCAGCTGTCTCCGTTTGGAAGGTTGAATGCTCTTTTTTCTCCTGCTCAAGGCGAACTGTCAATACGCCAATGGCACAGAATTGAGCCGTTGGCGTGTTGTTGATTGCTTGTGAGCAAGAGCTTCGACCGAAGCTCGAACCTTGGAAAGTGGGGATACAAGAATGAAACGGGGTCTATTTGTAACTGTCGCATCCATACTACTCTTTACGGTTGCCGCAATGTCGCAAGAAGTTCGGAATGAAGTGAGCGTGCAAGGAACGGGTTTCTTTACCAAAGACAGCAGCGGTGACGGCATCTCGAGGACCATAACGAACACTGGGGGACTGCAAATCGGATACCGCTATAACATCAATCGGTGGTTATCCGCGGAAGCAAATTACGGTTTCGACCGGAACACGCAGAGATATTTTTCAGGTTTCGGAGAAAACAGAGTCCAGTCTAACGTACACGGCGTCACTGCCGATGTTGTTGTGAAGCTGCCATTCCACATGAGTAAGTTCAGTCCTTACGCGCTGGCTGGAGGCGGGGGCCTGATCTTTGATCCCACTGGCAACGGCGGCGGAGCCGTGCCCGGCGCGGACACGCAAGCAAAAGGCGCATTCCTGTACGGCGCCGGTGCTGACTACGCCTTGACGCGGCACCTTTCGTTGCGCGCGGAATACCGGGGCTTTGTATACAAGGACCCGGACTTCGGCCTTCGGAGCTTGAGGACTGATTCTTGGACGCACACAGCTCAGCCCTCAGCTGGCATTGTGTACCGGTTTTAGGCGCGCCTGGGGCAGCCGGGCCAGTCCGCCCTCCTCCCTTGTCCCGGCTGCCTAACTTTCGTGAAAGAAATTCAGAACTTTCACCCATCAAGAGGCCGAGCCGCCTGCTTCATGACCGGACGAAAAGTGCGTACCCCTCTCATGGAAGTGTCTTCCCTGTAAGCCCACTGAACGACGACGTTCCTTCCACCGAACGGTGACGGCAAGATCACAGCCGCCTGCTTCGCATCTTCATCCTATGTGATCAGGTGCAGTTGGAAAGAGGGAAAGAACTCATCGTGAAAGATCGTTCAGAAAAGAGGCGTTATGAAGATCGTTTGGCGAAACCCTGATAAGGCAGTTTCCAAGAAAGTGTCCGTCATAAAGACCGGCAGGTTGGAGGTAGCCGGCCAGGTGCAACAGTTTTACCGCAGCGCGTTGGGTCCGGGAATCCTGGGAACTGAGTTTGAGCTACGCGTCAATTGCCGGCATGCAGCATAGGTCGAATGAATCCCTCGTAGTCGCCGCTTCGCCGGTCGTGTCCGTAAATTGACAGTCGACATACGAAGAAATGCCGCTGCGCGACCACCTGCCCATGACAGCACCTCAGGTATATTTGCCTGAGAGACATTTCTCGACCCCCGAAATGGACACTTCAGCACGCTGCCTGTACTCTCCTCTCCCTGGCTGCTCCGGCGTGGCGCGGCTTTCACCAACAGCTCGTCGCGAGGCTACTTGCCCAGGCTGGCAAGTGACGGACTAGTGTGAGCCGTAAAGGCGGCACCGCTGGCACTGGTTGCCCCTCGTGTCATCCGATTCCAATTGTCCGCGACTACCTGGTTCTCCCAGCCACATATGTGAGTGTCCGATTGGGTTGCCATTGGTACGAAAAATGCTGTGTACGCGCTTGGAAGGCGATAGTGTATGGGAACCGCTGTGGCAAAGACTCTTGATCCGATGCGTCGTAGCAGTGCCGCTGCTGAATTCGAAGATGCCTTGCGGCGGAAAGTCGTGGGCCAGGACCAAGCGATCGAAAAGGTGGTAGAGATCTATCAGATGTTCTTGGCGGGACTGAATCCTCCGGGGCGTCCCGTTGGAAATCTGTTGTTTCTCGGACCAACCGGTTCGGGCAAGACGCGCGTTGTGGAAGCCATGGCCCAGGCGTTGTTTGGCGACATGCGTGCCTGCATCAAGATCGACTGCGCGGAGTTTCAGCATTCCCATGAAATCGCCAAGCTGATCGGTTCACCTCCGGGATACCTCGGTCACCGCGAGACTCATCCCGTGCTCACGCAGGAAGCGCTCAATCAGTGGCACACGGAGAGGCGGAAGCTCTCCATACTGCTGTTCGACGAAATCGAGAAGGCTTCGGACGCGCTCTGGCAGCTGCTCCTTGGGATCCTCGACAAAGCCACTCTCACTCTGGGTGACAACCGCCGGGTGGATCTATCGCAGTGCATCATTGTCCTGACCTCGAACCTGGGGGCCCGCGAGATGTCCAACCTGGTACACGGAGGCCTCGGCTTCGCTCTCAAGAGCGCCTTTGAGAATTGCGTTGACGAGATGATCGACCGCACCGCGGTGGAAGCGGCAGGGCGGAAGTTCACACCGGAGTTCATGAACCGCCTCGACAAAGTCGTTGTGTTCAGGACGCTGCGCCGGGAGCATCTCCAGGAGCTCCTGGAAATTGAATTGGGCATGGTGCAACAGCGGATCCTGGCGGCCAGCGCTAACCAGTTTGTCTTTCACTGCACGCAAAGCGTCAAGAATTTCCTGCTGGAAGAAGGCACAGACTTGAGGTATGGAGCCCGACACCTAAAGCGAGCTATCGAAAAGAATGTCGTGTCTCCTCTGGCAAACCTGGTCTCGACGGCGCAAGTGAAACTGGGGGATTTCATTCAAATCGATCTCAACCCCGAGGGCCGCATGATCTTTACAAAACAGGTGGCGAGCACAACAAATGCGGCGGAGTGGGAATGCTTTGGCGATCCCGCCGACGCGCACTCTCTAGCGGCGCGCGCGGTTGGATACAGGATCGACTCAAATCTGCGGTGATGAGAGTTGGCGGCTGATAGGGTGGCGAACAATAAACGGAGATTCAGAAACATGCAGATAGTCTCGACAATCCGTGATAACAGTGTTCTGCCGGTGGTGTCCAAGAGCGGACAAGAACTTCCCGCACAAGCGAGTGCACAACGACGAATGGAGTTCGAGGAGATTGTGTCCAACGAACTGCCACGCTTCCGGCGGATTGCGATGCGCTGGCTGCGCAATCCTGAGGACGCTGAGGACGCGGTGCAGGACGCGATGCTGTCTGCGCACAAACACATTGGCGGGTTCAGCGGACGTGCCCGGTTGTCGACCTGGATCACGGCGATTGTGATCAACGCGGCGCGCATGCAGCTGCGGCGACGTCCTCGATACCACATTGTGTCGCTAGACCAGACGCTGGAGGATGGTCAAGTGTCCATTTCGGAGTTGATTGCTGACCCGAGACCCACTCCAGAGCAGGCACTGGAGCGCAGCGAGTTGCGTGCCCTTGTTACCAAGGTAGCCTGCGGCCTTCCAGCTGCGCAGCGGGCGGCTCTTCGCCTTCGCCAAGGAGATGGACTTTCCATCAGAGAGGCAGCACAGAGACTGGGGGTGCCCGAGGGAACTTTGAAAGCGCAGCTTGCTCGTGGTCGAACCGCCCTCACCCGACGATTTCACAAGGCTGAGGGGAAACGCCGAACCAAAGCCGCGATCCCTGATGCCAAGGCAAAGCGCACAGATGGTTGCGCCGGCAATGGGCCAGATTCTGCGCGGTGTGAAGTACCCATGCCGATTGCTGGTTTCCAAGCGCAACAAGGAGGATACGAAGCCTGGGTTGGCGCATAGCGGTCACTTCTTGAACCGCAATTCGCCACTAGAGCAGTCTCACAATTTCAAGGGAAGTCGCCGTGGGGGCTCTCCGGTTCCGGCGTGACTTTTCTCACTTCCTGCCGCGCGGGTCCGGACCAACCGACCCGGCCGGAACCATCCTCCCCCTTCTGGTCAGCGTGTCCGGGTTCGGAACCCGCTTGAAGCTTTTGCCACTCTTCAATGCCGCGGCGGTTTGGTCGTCTTCAGCCAAATGATTCGGCATTGGCCAATCAGTTGTCAGGGTCGCCGTTAATGGCGTCTCTGTTTTTCAAAGACTTGCGAATGGCTGCTCCTCTGCACTGTGGACATGGATAAAAGTGCGGAGAGGCAACGATCTTGCCAATAGCTGCCCCAAAGACACCTTCCTGTCAGTTTCAGTTCAGTAGCACTGACGGCCTGGCCATTGCGTGTGCCCGGTGGGACCCGTACGGGCCGGCCCGCGGCATTGTTCAGATCGCTCACGGCATGGGCGGGCACATCGGAAGGTATGTCGGCCTGATCGAAGTCCTGGTGGAATCAGGCGTGGTTGTATATGGTAACGATCACCGTGGGCACGGCCGTACCGCGCCCTCGGCCAAAGCGTTGGGCGCTTTTGGGGATGGCGGCTTCCGCCTGTTGGCGGAGGATATGTTTCATCTGACCATGATCGCAAAGAAGGAAAATCCCAGAGCCCCTCTTATCTTGCTGGGGCACAGTATGGGGTCGTTTGCGGCGCAACTTTACGCAATCGATCACAGCCGTGTCATCACCGGCCTCGCCCTCTCTGGTTCCGGTGCGCTGGACGGACTGGTGCAACTTGCTAAATCGGTGCGGGGAGAAGACAACATCCTGAACCATGCCTTTCAGCCGGCTCGGACACCGTTCGATTGGTTAAGCCGGGATAGGGCGGTTGTCGATGCCTTCATGAATGATCCTTTGTGTTTCTCTGCGCTTCAGCGTTCGTCCAACGAGTCTTTCTTGGCTGCTGCCTCCATTCTTGCCGACCCTGCAAGCCTCCGCAAGATAAGGAGTGACTTGCCCATCTACATGCTTTCGAGGAGTGATGATCCAGTGGGACTGCGTCTGGAAGGACTTCGTATTCTGATCGAGCGCTACCGCGCCGCTGGCTTGCAAGACATCTCGCATGATTTCTACCCGGGAGGGAGGCACGAAATGCTAAATGAGATCAACCGTGCGGAAGTGCGCACCAATCTTCTTCGCTGGATCTCCTCTGTGCTCGAGGGGCATGCATCGGGCGAGGCAGCCTAAATATGTCCCAGGCCGGCACAAAAACGGTTCGGAACACGAAGAATGGGCGCATGAGAGTTGCAAGGTGCGGAGCAGCCTATGCCTGAAAAGACCGATGTGCGCCACCCCTTGAGCGCCAGGGTGATCTTTCGAGCGGTCCTGCTTATAGGCCTGCTCACAGCTTTGGTTTGGTGGGTTCCATATGGACCGAGCTGGATTCACCTGCTGGGGGCAGGGTTGCAGAGGCGGCTGACGATCCCGGTGTTCTCCATCGGTACGCAGGCTGTGACGCCGATCTCCCTTCTCAAGGCTCTACTCTTCTTGGGACTTCTGACAGTGCTGTCCAACCGCGTCCGCAAACTCCTGGACCGGCGCGTTTCGAGAACGAGCACGTTTGATCCCCAGCACACCTACCTGTTGGCGCGTTTCGTGTCGCTCCTGATCTATGTGATTGGTCTCCTGATCGGGTTGCAGGCAGCTGGAGTGAACCTGAACTTCTTGGCGATCCTGGGAGGATCGCTCGGCATCGGCGTGGGCTTTGGCCTGCAATCGATTGTGGCCAACTGGGTGGCCGGATTGGTGTTGCTCATCGAGCAGCCTTTCCGTATCGGGGACCGTATCGATGTGGGAGGAACTGCCGGAGTCGTCGGTCGGGTGGGGGTTCGCAGTACCTGGGTACGAACTTATGACAACGAAGTGATCATTGTTCCGAATTCCGACTTTACCGCCCACCAGGTGACAAATTGGACGGTGAATGACGATCGCGTGCGTCTGGCGATAGGCGTTGTGGTTGCCCATGACAGCGACGCCGAGAAGATTGCGGCCTTGCTGCTGGAGGTGGCCCGGGAAAACCCGAGTGTTCTAACAGACCCTCCACCGGAGGCTCTTCTGAATGATCTCGCGAAGGATTCACTCATCTTTTCATTGCGTTTTTGGACAATCATCGAGGCGCATGACAACCACCGGCTTAAGAGTGACCTACGATTGCTGATTCTGAGAAAGCTCCAGCAGCACGGGATCGCGGTTGGCGAAACCTCGAGTTCGCTTTCAAAGCGCACGGGGCTTGATTGCTGTCGATGTTAATTTCGTGGAATAGTCCGCAAGGCCCGTCACTGCTGGGACGAGGATTCCCGGACTGTTCGGTCCCCGCTCGTCAGTTCGGAATCGATCAGCGAAGCGATCCGCTCCCATACTCTGGGATCATTCTCGATTTCGTGGTGAGGCTTATTGAAGGTACGAACAAACCAGCGGTAGTTACTGCAATCGATTCGACGATCCTGATAGGTCATCCGGAAGTTTCCGAGAATCCTCGTCCGTGACGGCTCAGCTGCGAGTACGGTAGAGCGTCCATGAAGCAAGCCTTTGGGCTGGTAAAAGTTGACGGCGTTTTCTACGTTAGGAGGTATGAGGGCATCCTGCTGGCCAGGTTTCGCAATACTGTCAATCTGCAGGGTCAATCGTACGGGAATACCTAGTCGTCCCAATTCTCGAGCCAGCGCGACTGTCTGGGAAGCACCCCAGCTGTGTCCATAAATGATGATATTTGCCTGCTCTCTTTCCAGGGGTGTGAGGACTCCATCGCCGTTGACGTCAATGTGCCGAACGATGTCGCGCAGTGCGTCCTGGCCTTCGTGATTGGAGAACACTGCTGCATAGGCACCCGCGGGATAGCGCTCTCGTATATATTCGGCAAACTTGACTTCAGGGTGCTTGGCGTCATCGTGCTTCACGAAACCGCCAACGAATCCGACAATGATCGTGTTTCGCTTACCAACGTCCCTCGCCGCCGGACGCTCCTTAAGGCACACGAGCCGGAAGGCATCTTTCAGAGGCGAAGAAGCTGCTCCCTCGTCGCATATGGGTACACCAGACGCACGAGCAAGGAGCCTCTCCTGAGCGTGGGTAGTGCCCAGAACAGTCATGTACACTCCTGACAACAACAACAGCCATGCGGTGAACGTACGGTAGTGAACTCTCATGCTAGCTTGGCTTCCTCTCGCGCCTTGGTACTCCACTCCCTAAAATCCGCGATACATCGTGCAAGGTGGGCACAGGCCTACATCACGGTCTACAGCCTCTCGGCCGTCGTCTGTCAGTTGGGCTGCTTTGCGGTTAGCGCGTTGGAAACCGATGAACCCCGAGGTTCATCGGAGCCACAGGTAAATCGCCACCAGATAGAACGGTGCAACACCAAGAAGGGCGAACCGTACTCCTCGCCAGAATCCGCTCGTAACCCCCGGCCTTTCGTGATGTCTGAGAGCAAGCAAGGCGTTCAGCGTGGGATCGGAGGTCCAGCGATCCGACCGGCTGCCGTATGTATTCCGATAACTTTGCGTGGCCTGGGTCATGACTAGAATCCAAGAACGACCTTCCCTCTAAAACTGCGTGGCGGGCCATTAAAGAACTCGCCGAAGCGTGAACTGTCCAAATCGTTCTGCACATCCCGGGGATTGAAGTGATTCAAGAGATTGAAAACTCCGAACCCCAGTTTTGCCGTGTGCTCTTTGGTCCGGAAGGGCAACCTGATTTGCTTTACGACCTGAAGATCAAAGGAATTAAAGCGCCGAAATCTTTCGTCGTTCCGCCGGAAGACGAGCAGCATGACGGAGAAGCCAAGCATCGCAGGTTTTCGCATGGGTTCCTCCTCCGAGATACGGACAGTGCAGCGGGCGCTCCAAATGGCCGCTGCGGCGGATACTACGACAAGCTATTGAGGGATATGAGATTGCGGGATGTCCGGCGGAGTGTCCGGATTTCGATTCGTCACCTGGCAATCGGACACGCTTGGCACCTGTCGAATTGTTTTTGGCAGCACTCCATCAGCAAGCCGGAAATGGTGTCAGCGAATTGTTCGTAAGGCAGGAGGTGTCGGGGTTGGAATTCTCTGAGACAGGCAAAAAGGCTGACGGACAGGGATCGATGATGCCATTGCTTTAAGAAGATTGTGGCGGCGTGGAGGGGGACTGGCAGGTCGATTGCAACCGAGAAATGCAAAATCCTGTATGTACTGATCAGCAATGTTTAAAAGGAGAATGACCGCATGAAGCTCGCTCAATCAATGGTGTTCGCCCTGGTCCTTACGATGGGCTCAATTGGATTTGCACAAGACCTCGCCACCGATGTTGGCAAAGGAGCGAAGGACACAGGCAAAGCTGTGGAGACAGCTACTAAAGATACCGGTCGCGCTACCGAAACGGCTGTGAAAGACGCCGGTCATGGCACAGACAAAGCAGCCACAGAAACGGCTCGGGACACGAAAAAGGCAGCCAGGAAAACGGCGCGAGTGAGCGAGCGTGTTGGAAAGAAATCTGGGAAAGAGATTGAAAAGGGCGCAAAAGACGTCGGCAAGGGCGTGGAAAAAGGAGCAAAGAAAACGGCGGACGCAATAAAGTAAGGCACGCGGTTGGTTCACGAGCTTCCTCTCCCGCAAGGTGGCTCAAGATGGTGCGGCAAGAGCTGCAGAAAGATCAGCCCTGTGCGAAGAAATTGAGGTTGGCATGAACAATACGAGCCTGAAGCCGGATGGCAGGCTGTAAAGGCTATGAGCGACGATTCAAAACGTCCGATACTCGTGCTGCTCACCAGTCATTGGGTGAGCATGCTCGGCGTCGCGCTGGTAACCACTGCTGGTTTCTCGTGGCTTTTTGTTCTACCAGTTGAGCTTCGAGGGCACACCAGCAATCCCTACATCGGCATCGTCGTCTTTCTTCTGATCCCGATTATCTTCGTCCTCGGCCTCATCTTGATCGCACTCGGGATATTCCTTGCACGGCGGCGCATCCTCCGGGCTGAGCACGATTGTTTTGCTGCCGGCGACCGGCGAACTTATATTCGGAAACTTGCCATCTTCTTCGCGGTGACCACCGCCGCAAACATCGCCATTGGGACACAAGGCACATACCGCGCTGTTGAGCATATGGAAACGCCACAGTTCTGCGGGCAGAGTTGCCACGTCATGAAGCCGGAATACACTGCCCATCAGAACTCGCCCCATGCGAGAGTCGAATGCGTGGATTGCCACGTTGCTCCGGGTGCAGTTGGCTGGGCAGAAAGTAAAAAGGCAGGTACCCGGCAGTTGATTGACACGGTTTTCAAACGCGTTCATTACCCGATTGAATCGGCCATCGAGAGCAACCGCCTGGTCCCAGCTCGCGAAACTTGCGAAGGGTGCCACTGGCCCCAAATGTTCGACGCGGTAAAGCTACGTGTAATTTTTCACTTTAAGGACGACGCGGCTAACACGCAGACGCAGACCGCGTTGATGATGCTCACGGGAGGCGGCGCTCTTGGCGGCATTCATGGGAAACACCTTGGCCCCGGAGTCGAAATCCATTACGCAGCCGCGGATCCCAAGCGTCAGACCATTCCTTGGGTGGAGTACCGAAGTCGGAATACGGGTGAGACGCAGACCTTCCTCGCGGACGGCTCCTCGGCTCAATCGGTTGCCAGGCTGCCTAGCTATCAGATGCAGTGTGTCGACTGTCACAACCGTCCGACTCACGTGTTCGAACTTCCGGAACGCGCAGTGGATAACGCTATGGGCCTGGGCCAGATTTCGACGACACTCCCCTTCATCAAGAAGAAAGCGGTCGAACTGCTAAAAGCGAATTATTCAAGCAGCCAAGAGGCATCGCGTACCATTCCGGCGGCGTTAGCCGATTTCTATAAGCAAAGCTATCCGGACATCGCATCCCAACGCTCCAAGGACATCGCAAATGCCGGCAGCCAGGTCGCGGCAATCTACAACCGCAATGTATTTCCGGACCTGAAGGTCACATGGGGCACGTATCCCAACAATCTCGGCCATGCCGACTTCCCGGGCTGCTTCCGCTGTCATGACGGATCGCACTCGACGTCCGATCAGAAGGTAACTATTTCGCAGGACTGCAACACGTGCCACGAGCCGCTCGCCATCGAAGAAGCATCTCCTGGGATTTTGAAGACGCTAGGTCTCCAAGACCGCATCGCCAACCTGCAAAAACAATGAGGCCAAAAGGACGATCAACAGGTGTTGGCAAGACCTAGGCTAATCGCCGGAGCCATGCCTGTGATTGCGAGCCAGCGGAGCGGGTTCCATGCGTCCAAGTATCCGGGAATAAATGAAGATCGTGTGGGCGACTCAGTTGAACGCTTCCAAAGATCATGAGGATTCGGCCTTCGCTCCCGGTTCACAACAAGGTAGAAACATCGGAGCACTGCCCATCTCATGTTCGGGACTTCATGGAGATCCCGCAATTAGAGCCGCAACGGGCACCGACCCAGATGCGCGTACAGCTTTTTTGGAAACAGTCTCACTTTCGACTAGCCGGGTCGCAATCACAAACAGGAGGCTAACGGACAGGCCGCTCATCAGTATTCCGGCGATGCCTTCTACCGGGCCCAGCAGGCGCCAAACATGCGGGAGGAGAACGTCGCCGTAGCCCACAGTCGAATAGCTGGCCGCCGAGAAGTAAATGCAGGGTTCCCACGATCGAAAACAATGCCAGCGATAGAATCCCGCCCACAATAGAATCTCAAGAACGTGCAAGACAATCATCGCTGTGGTGAAGCGAACCATGAGGATGGAGGAGCGCAACGGGCTTAGTCCTTTGATTCCTCGCTCAATTCGTGCCCGCACCAAGTGGATGAAGGCGGCCATGCCAATGCAATGGATTACAAGCGTCCCAGTCACGAGAACGATTGCGGCGCCAACTTGGCGGGCAAAGATCATCGGCTCCATTCGTCCATTTCTCTGTGGGAGATCATGTCCATCTGGTTCATGCCGCGTGTTGCGGCTTCAGCCCTTCCCGCGATCAGGCACTCACAGTGCACGGTCTTCTGAGGCACGCCTGATTCCAAACGAGAGCCGACTACCGGTGCGTCTTGACGTTCTCATCAGGCAGATCCGTCAATTGCCAGACTATTATTGCTGGGCGGCACGTTTCGGGGCATTCGTCACATGACCAAGTGCCAAGATTTCTTCGACATTCCAGCGTATGGCGATGGCCTTGTTGCTCTCGCCTGGAGCATAACGTGATCAGAAAATGATCGGTGCGCGGCGGTTTTCTCCAGGCCGAAATGGCACCCCAAGTGCTTTGAAGCAATCGAGGCGACTTGTGAGACTCAGGCGCTGGACTTCGATTTCGGTGTTTCTGATCGGACTATGGGTTCTTCTCTCGAACAGCTCGGCCCACGCTCAGCAGGTGCAATCGGCAACGTCAGAGTGCTTCGTATACGCCGTCGTCCAGTTCTTGCGTCGAAACAGACACCTGCAAGACCTGCCATGACGATATCCACAGCGCAAGCACTTTGAGGGTAGCCGCCACGGTTCAAGCGGCGGGTCGGCTTCGAATTTAGAAGGTATGGACGGGCTGTTAAAACCTTTAGTTGAGAAACTGCAATGCTGAGCAAACTCCTTCAGATCGTGGCTTTGACTGCGTGTCTGACTCCGGCCTGGGGCAAATCAACTTCGGAATTGTCCTTCATCCGACAGCCCGCCACGGTCTATATCGTAGGACCTGGAACTGTTTTGTCCGTTCACCTTTTAGATTTACCCTTCATCAAGCCGCACTACGCGGTCAAGTACAAGACGGACGGCGGAGAACTGATCGAGGTGTGGACTCCTGGGAAGGACGTTTTGGTGTTAGAAGGGATGCACGGGATACTGACCTACTCCACTCATCCGGAGAAGATCCTTAGCTTTCGAGTGGTCGAGCAAAAGTCAACAAAGTAGCGAACATGTTGTGCCTGCCCCGGTGCGTTAACCGTCATCACGACCAAACTCGCTTACAGCATCACCAGCGTGGGAGGGATCACACCACAGTTCAACAATCTCGAACCGGCCGGTGCGCTGCACTACAAGTACCATCAGCCTATGGCCGCACTCGGTGTCGATCTCGGACATCACCTGACCTGGAACGCGGTTTGGAATTACTATCAGTACGCCGAGGGCTCATTCGTTGGTCCAACGGCTCCCCGCTATTTCCACGCCAACAACACCACGATATCAATTCATTATGAATTCTGACGTCGATTTTCGAATCCGGAACGAGGAAGTGCCGATCTGTAAAGATAACCGCACCATCCGATCCGGGCGAGACTCAACATAACAAGAAAGGCCCGGCCCCCAGATCTTCAGACCTTCCTGAAGGCCAAACACTAGCGTTTCCTCGGAGATGCGCTTATGACTTGGATTCGAAGAACTCCTTATTGCACAGTGGAATAGGGAAAGAAGACAGAGCCGAGACAAGCCTCAGGTCGCCAAGCATCTTTTGTCCGTCTTGTGACAAAGGCGCGACTTCGGTACGCATCGTCGCGAATTTGCCAGTCGACAACATACCGACCGGAAACGCAATTTCCACCGAAACATGACTCCCGGATCACGACACGCAACCGAGAATTCACTAGTCTGCATACACAGGGTAAGAACCTGGGACGAAGTGGGGATGGGGTCCGAGAATCAATCCCGAGCGCACCACACCCGAGAGAGCGAGGCCGATATGAGTATCGCCGAGTTTGGACTGAGACCGCAGGAGTCTTTGATGAGTTTCCTATCGAACACGCGAATGGTGCAGCCGCCAACCGGATCGGAGACGCTGGCTAAGCAATATGAAGCGTTGTCGCTTCTCTCCATATCTCTTGCATCCATGACCCTGGAGGACTTGTCGCGCAATCTCGCCGTTTTGCTGCGTCCATTGCTCGATTTCGATTTCCTCGATGTCATCGTTTTTAAAGAAGGGACCAGCGAAGTGCTCTGGCACTCCGTTGGAGCCGGGCAGTTCGCCCCACCCGACGTTCCGGTCGAAGAAACGACTTCTTGGTGGGTGCACCAACAACAGCAGCCGCTGTGCATTGCAGACTGGAGGCTGGATGATCGGTTCGCAGTGCGTAGAGAGGCGCTGAAGAGAATGGGTATCGAGTATCGCTCTCTTTGCCGCTTGCCGTTGCGCACGGCGCAGAGGCCGCTCGGAGTATTCAGCATTGCCAGTTCTCGACCGCACGACTATTCAGATGAGGAAGTACGGTTCCTGTCGATGGCAGCCGACCAGGTGGCGCTCGCCATATCTCACGCGTTGAGCCGTGAAAGGTCGCAACGCGCGCAGTCCGAGCTGGAAGGGCAGAGTGCACGGCTCAAGCTGCTCGGCGCCCTGACCAACGGTGTGATGGCCAATCTGCCGGTGAATGAGCTTCTAAGTGAAGTGACGGTAGGGATCCGGCGAGTCATCCCGTCAGATCTTGCGATGGTTGGACTCTTGGATTCCGAGGGGGACCGGGTTGGCGTAGGCGCTTGCGACATGGCTGAGGACAACATGCTCGCCAAAGAGGCAGTCGACGTTTTGGGCGAGATGTTTGGCGCTCGCGTTTTCTGCTCGGGCAAACCCTGGGTGGGAAATTCTGAAGAGTCCGACCAGGTGGATGCGGAGGGCGATTCGAAGTGGGCGGTGGCAGGCTTCAGGAACAGTTGCGTCGTCCCGCTTGCCGGCCGAGACCGGATGTTGGGGATTCTCGCTGTCGGCAAACACGAGGATACCGCCTACACCCACGATGAAATCGACTTTTTGTTGCAGGTGTCGAGCCAGGTAGCCGTAGCGGTTGAGAACGCGCTGGTTTACGGGGAACTGCGAAAGCTAAAAGACAACTTTATCGAGGAGCGGGTGTGCCTCGAGGATGAGATCCGCAGTGAGTTGAACTTCGAAGAAATCGTCGGCAGAAGCTCGGCCCTACAGCGCGTGCTGCGGCAGGTTGAGGTCGTCGCCCCGACCGACTCCGGCGTGCTGATCTTGGGAGAAACAGGCACGGGCAAAGAGTTGATCGCGCGAGCGATTCATAATCTGAGCTCCCGCCGTGATCGTCCCTTCATCAAGCTGAACTGTGCGGCCATCCCCTCCGGGCTATTGGAAAGCGAGCTTTTTGGACACGAAAAGGGCGCATTCACCGGCGCCATCATGCGCAAGGCGGGCCGGTTCGAGGTTGCGGATCAGGGCACGCTGTTTCTGGATGAAGTGGGCGACATCCCACTGGAGTTGCAGCCGAAACTGTTGCGGGTTTTGCAGGAGCGTGAATTTGAAAGGTTGGGCAGCACGCGCACACAGCAGGTGGACGTGCGTGTGATCGCCGCCACACATCGCGACTTGAAGCAGATGTGCGAGGAAGGGAAGTTCAGGCACGATCTGTATTACCGATTGCATGTGTTTCCTCTGCAAGTGCCGCCGTTGCGCGATCGTCGCGAGGACATACCGATCCTGGTGCGCCACTACGTTGACAAGTACGTGCGGCGAATGAACCGGCACATCGAAACCATTCCGTCCTATGCCATGGAGATCTTTGCAAACTATTCGTGGCCGGGAAATGTTCGTGAACTGCAGAACTTCATTGAGCGGGCCGTGATCCTGTCGCCCGGGAGTGTTCTCAGGCCGCCCCTGGCTGAACTGAAACAGGCGTCCTTCCCGAGCCCGAATCCGAAGCTGAGCACAGCAGAAGAGGCGGAACGCGATCGGGTGCTCCAGGCGATTCGGGCCTCCAACTGGGTCATCGGCGGGCCAAACGGTGCCGCGGCACGGCTTGGCATGAAACGGACGACCCTGGCATATCGGATCCGCAAACTGAATATTCCTGTTCGTCCGCAATGATGTGCGCGACGCTTCGGTCGGGGAAAGGAGAAAACATATGTGGATGAGATCATGCGCTCTTTGTAAAGCACTCTTGCGCAAGCGCCGGTTGTGCGATTCAGTGCGCTGTAGTTGCGGATGGATATGGTAGGGCTGGTGGGGTTCGAACGCTGCTTGTTGCCCCTTAAATCCGTTACCTGGCGGGCGTGACGGATCCGAGTGCGAGGTGAAGGTGCTTTATGTGGCGCATCAATTGCTCAAAATTGACGTTGCAAGAGGTCTTGATCATGGCCTACATGAACGTCCTCGAAGAAAGTCGCCGATCGAGCCGCGAAGCGGGTCGCACTCCAACCGGGCCCGGGTTTCCGGCAGTTGGAGATCCACGCATCCGAGCCACGGATCACTCAGACTCGAGGACGATCGCGTGAAGCCATTGCGTGCCTGGGACCGTCTGACGCAGATACTCGCGGCGTTGATGGTTCTCGTTTGCGGATCAGCGCCAAGTTCACCCATCGGCGCACGGCCTTTCCCTTCAGCCTCTAACCCTTCCGGCGCGAGAGCGCAAGAACTTAGCTCAGGGGGGCAGACATGGTTGCACGCCGCCATTACCAGTGGCAATTTCGCCGATTTGCGCTGGCCTGATTTCAATGATTACAGCAAGCATGTGCAGAAATTCTACGAGCTCAATGGGAATTCATTGTCGTGGGTTCGAGGAATGGAGCCGACCCCACAGGCGCGGGAAGTGATCGCGCTGTTGCTCCAAGCCGAGCAGAAGGGGCTTTCCGCCGATGATTACGACGGGTCCAAATGGAGCGACCGGCTGAATAGACTCAAACCTACGACCCGGCAACCGATCGAGGCGGATGCCGTAAGATTCGATCTCGCGCTTACAGTCTGCGTGATGAGGTATATCTCCGACCTGCATGTGGGCAAGGTAAACCCCAGGCAATTCGCGTTTGCTTTGGATGATGAGTCCAAGAAATACGACTTGGCCGAATTTCTCAAAGATCACGTTGCCGGCGCGGGCAATGTCACCGAAGACTTGGCGCAAGTGGAGCCGCCCTATCCCGGCTACCGTCGCACTCTCCAGGCGCTGCAAACCTATGTCGAACTGGCCAAAAGAGATGACTGGGAGCAACTCCCGGCGGTCAAGAAAGCAGTTGTGCCGGGTGACACGTACCCCGGCATTCCGCGGCTCACGCGCTTGCTTCGATTGGTTGGCGACCTCCCGGCAGACGCGAATGTTCCGGTTGATCCTCCTGTCTATGCAGGTGCGCTGGTGGAAGCGGTAAAGAACTTTCAGCGCAGACACGGTCGAGATGCGAACGGGCGACTCGACGCGCTAACTCTCGCTGACTTGAATGTTCCTCTAAGCCGCCGCGTTCGGCAAATGCAATTGACGCTGGAGAGATGGAGGTGGACGCCGGACTCGTATCAAAAAGCGCCCATCGTGGTAAACATCCCCGAGTTCCGTCTGCGCGCCTATGACCAAGATTTCAAAATCGGTGTCACGATGAACGTTGTCGTGGGCAAAGCCTACGGCGGCCACAACACCCCGGTGTTTACCGACACGATGCAGTATGTCGTCTTCCGGCCCTATTGGGAGGTTCCGCCCTCGATAATCCACGGTGAGATGATTCCGCACATTGTGCGCGATCCCGGGTACTTGGCGAGCAAGGGATTCGAAGTGGTCGACAGCAGGCAGAACGTGGTTGCGGCGGGAGCGGTCACGCCTGAGGTGCTCGCCCAACTTCGAGCGGGCAAGCTCTTCATCCGCCAAAAGCCGGGCCCAAAGGACGCGCTGGGACTAGTGAAATTTGTTTTTCCAAACAGTTACAACGTATATATGCACGATACGCCGTCGACCGAATTCTTCGCGAAGTCCAGAAGGGATTTCAGCCACGGTTGCGTTCGGCTGGAAAGCCCCGCCGAACTGGCGGCGTGGGTTCTGCGCGACAATCCCGGATGGACGCCCGACCGCATTCACGCAGCGATGAACGGTACCACGACCCAGCAGGTGAATCTCACGCACCCGATTCCCGTCTTGATCCTGTATGGCACCGTCATCGTGCTGGACGATGGCGTCGTTCACTTCTACGACGATATCTACGGACACGACGCCGCCCTGGACAAGGTTCTGGCGAAGGGCTACCCGTATCCCTGGTGAGACTCGAACTACCAGCGGCGCACGCGCCCCACATCCACGTGAACGAAGTCGGAAGCGCGATAGTAGCCCACTCCCCCGCGTTGTAGCCGCAACGCGGCATCCCGAACGGCGGCCGTCGAAATCCCTGGCAAGCAAATGTCGATCGCTTCTGCCTGCATGTGAAGGCTGTGGAGAGCCACGCCCGTGTGCGCGCTTCGCGAGCGCAAGAACTCGTTGCTCCAAGGAGTGCGGTATCCACAAACTACGTCAATCTCACCGCCCGTATCGTTGAGAGAAGCGGTTAGGTCATACAGCACGTCGAACAGACGCGGATCGAAATGGCGTACCTCACCCGTACGATGATCGCGGAGATAATGGTCGAGTTCATCGAGCGCACCCGTCAAATAAGTATCGCCGCGGCGGTACACGATATCGAGCCGCTCGCCGGTATGGGTGTGATAAAGGTGAAGGCGGTATTCGCGTGCCGGTGGGACAGCCTGCTCTGATGTCCAACCAAGCGGTACTAAAAGCAAAAGCCAAACCAGCCACAAAGTGAAATTCCGGAAGTCGATGTTTCCGGACAGCCATCTGTTCATCTCTTGTTCTTACCCTTTCATCTCAACCAACAACCCGAGTTGGAGTAGCTCGTCTTGCTTGATTACGCGACGCGCTGACGCTTCCAAAATTGTAATCGAATTCGTGCCGGTTATTTCGAAATGTCGAAAGGCTAAGAACGTTTCTTACCGTTGCCACGTTCCGGTGAAAGACGCGGTCAGGTGGAGCACGGAGAACACGCGGGCCACGCCCCGGCGGAGCGAGCGATTGTTCCGTTGGATGTTCTGAAGTGAAGCTTTCAGCACCAGTTGGATCGCACGCTGCCCGTCAAAAATTAAGCTTCAATGCGAGTTGTCCAACCCGAGGCGCTACCGACGTAGCCGTGATCTTGCCGAATGCGGGCACGCCGTCGCTAAATGTGGTATCCGGATTCCCGAATTGCGTGCTATTGAAGGCGTTGAAGAATTCGGCTCGGAACTCAAGCGCCATCCGCTCGGTCAATGCCGTTAGCTTCCTCAAGGAGAGATCAACGTTGTGCTGGGCAGGTCCGCGAAGCAGTCCGGGCCTCGTGTTGCCAAAGCCCGTTCCTCCATCTGAACTGATCACCGGAGGGCTGGAAAAACAATTCGTGTTGAAATATTCGTTCAAGCGATTTTTCACAGAGCCGCCGAGGTCGAGACGTCCGCCGCATCCGGGTGCACTGAGATCAAGGTGCGCAAAGTCGCTCGACGTGCCAAACAGATTGTTCGAATTGGTATTGAAAAATGTGAGCGGCGTTCCGGACTGGAGTGTCACTACAGTGGACAGGGCCCAGCCACTCGACATTTTCCCCGCGATGCCAGATCCTCCGTGAAGGCTGGGCAATTCGTAAATAGCGCTTACGATAAAGCGGTGCCGCCTGCTGAAATTGGCTTCACCGTAACCCGCATAGAGATTGTTTTGATCGCCGATCGTCCCTTCGCCGAAGGTGCTCCCCACGACGTTCGCGGCCCCGGTGGGTAAGGTCTTCGACCATGTGTACGCCGACAGAAATTGCAATCCGTGGCTGAAATGTTTTTTCAGCGTAACCTCCAGAGCGTTGAAGTTGGACCGCCCTTCTGAGCCTTGTTCCATAAATCCTGCGGGGTCCCACCCTTGGTACGGAACCCTTAGAGCAAGATTTGACAAAGTACTGGTAGTTTGTCCGCGGATTGGGTTCTGCGGAGTGGCCAGACCCGCCTGGTTGATGGAGTGCGAGTAAATCAGATGATTGGCATTCGATCCGACGTAGCCAATTTGTAATGCCAACGTTGGAGTAATTGCCGTTTGTACATTGAATGCATACTCCTGCGTTATAGCAGGACGGATCGTCTGCTGGGTGGCGGTCAAACTCAGGTCGCTATCGGGTGTATAGGGATCGAAGAACGGAAATTGGCTGAGCGGGGGGATCGGTTCCTGGAACGGATGCGCCCAGGAGGCGCTGCCATTGAAGGGCGGAGCAAAGACACCGATCAGCGCCCAGGGCAAGCCGCCTATGGACTGGAACTCGCTATTGCCAGTTACCGCCGAATAATAGATCCCGTACCCGCCCCGCACCACGACGCGGTCATCGGTGGGAGGCAAGCTGTACGCAAACCCAACTCGCGGACCCCAAGTTTGGTTTCCGCTCCCAGGTACGAACCCATTGATGCCAGACTTCACAACGCCTGCCGGCACCGGATAGGTCCAATTCGCCGGTACAACATATCCTGCCAGACTGCCCGTCGGCGGAGGGTTAGGGTTGATTAACGCGGGGTTTATATTTGTCGCTCGGCCATTGGTATTGGTGAACGGCGGCAACCATTCCCAGCGCAGCCCGAGGTTCAGCGTCAGCCTGGAGTTAACTCGCCAATCATCCTGACCATAAGCGGAGATTTCCCAGGTGCGAGCGTGTCCCGCCAGCACACCGAGCACTTCGAGCGAGTACAAAACATTGCTGAAGCCGTTGGGCGGAAACCCGGGTAACCCAGCGGTTCCGTTTTGTGCACCGTTCATTCCCAGGAGGAAGTCCGGCCAACTGGGGAAGTTCACCTGACCGTAGTATTCTTCCCCACGGTTATTCAGATACGCTCTCGTGATTCCGCCGCCTAAGCGAAGAGTATGCCGGCCACGCACCCAGGCAATGTCGTCCTCGAGGTTGAAAAGATCTTGTGCAAAAGGGAAGTAGAACCCGGGGTTAAAGTTATCCGAGCCGGCGATGGTTACCGATGGCTTGTCGTCATTCTGGGCGGAAGTGTTCACGCCTGCACCGGAAAAAGTGAATGGCGAATGCGGCGTGGTAACGGAAGAAATTCGATCGTAGCCCAACCGAATTTGATTAAAGAGATTCGGCTTGAAGATGTATGTCTCGGTCAGCGAGGCCACCAGATAGTTCAGGTCATCTGTCGAGGGAGCGCCGGGCAGATTGCCGCCACCCGCGAAAACATTCGACGTATTACTGAGCGCGGTAAAAAACCGACCCTGGATCGTGTTCTTGGGAGACTGCAGGAAATCGAAATTTCCCATGTACTGATTCTCGTTGAAGCTCGCAGGCACACTGAGGGAGACCAAGTCGTTTGCTGGGTTGGCAGTCGGGAACAGATATTGTCCGTTGGGCAACTTGAGCTGTAGCAGTTGGAGTGCTACGGAGTTAATGTTGGATCCGTCAGCGGCAATGGCTGGTCCGAATCCCGGAGGGCCAAAAATATATTGGAGGCCCTGCTGTCCTGCAAAAAGCGTCCCGATTGAAGCGGCGGAACGATCGTTTGTAGTGAGTGGAGAAAAGAATGTTTGGCGGCCCGACACTCCATTGATCTGTCGGGTGCCCTGATACGAGCCGAAGAAAAGCAATTTGTCCTTGATAACCGGCCCGCCAAGCGTGCCTCCAAATTGGTTCTGCTTCAGTTCCGGACGTGGCACGCCGTTCTGCTTGAGAAAAAAGTCGTTCGCATTGAGTACATCGTTCCGCCAAAATTCGAAAACGTTGCCATGGAAAGCGTTGGAGCCCGTTTTCGTCACCAGGGTTACATTCGCACCGGCATCGCGGCCATATTCCGCATCGTACATTCCCGTCTGGACTTTGAACTCCTGGATCGTATCGGGGTTGGGAATGGGCACACCGAAACCCGAGGCGTCGTAATCGTTAACGTCCACCCCATCCATTCGAAAATTGATGTCGCTCGCCCGAGCGCCGTTAACGTTTTGTCCTTGACCTTCCGTCGTAGGAATCTGTCCACCGCTTCCGCGCCCTAATTCCGCCGCGTCGGTCACGCTGGCGATAACCCCTGCCGAGAGAGTCATGATCTGGGTGAAATTCCGATTTACCAGAGGAAGAGCCTCGACCTGTGCGGGAGTGACAACATCCCCAAGCGCATTCGTGCTGGCTTCGACGACCGGAGGAGTTCCCTTCACTTCAACGGCTGTCAGTGTGCTGCTTACCTTGACGGTGACATTCTCGACGTTCGTCTCAGTGACTGCGATCACCACTGAAGAAACGATCGTGCGAGCGAAACCCTTCGCATCGATATCGACCCGATAGGTCCCGGGCGGAAGTAGGGGCACAGTGTAGGCTCCATCCGCGCCCGTCGACACGGTCCGTACCTCGTTGGTTCTCTCGTTCGTCACGACAACATTTGCATTCGAGACCACCCTACCTGAAGGATCACTAACCACTCCTCTGAGAAGGCCCGTCACGGAGGTTTGAGCCCGCCCGGTTGGGCAAAGCCCCAGAACCGCTATGGACAAAAGCGTGAGCGGTAACAAACCTGCAGCCCAGAGCGGGAATCCGATTTTCGTTGACGGCATAGGTCTCATGGCAATATCCGTCGGTGCCCCGTGAACTCGCCAACTATCCCGTGTCATCGGAAGCCTTCAGACCGGGGGACTTTCATTTTTCCGAGAGACGACTCTGTAAACAGCATACTTGCCGTCGCGGACGAAATCTAAACGGGCAAATTATCACAATTCTGCTATAAATTGTCGACGAAAAGCTGAATGACGTGCGAAGAAGCACTCCGAGGTAAAATGTGGTTGAGGATGACAACCCGAGCGCACACGTCGACAAGGGTCGCGATTTCGCGCCTTGTGTTTGGCGCAGTAACCCTGTTGGTAGTGCTGTGCCCTCGCGCTCCCGCGTTAGATCCTTCACTCGACCTCACCCAATACACGCATACAGCCTGGACGGCGCCCGAAGGTTTGAAGGGCAGCAGCCGATCCATTGTCCAGACACCCGACGGTTATCTTTGGCTTGGCACCGAATTTGGCCTGGTTCGCTTCGATGGTGTGCGGTTCGTCCCATGGAGTCCACCGCCGGGCCAGCATCTCCCGAGCCCAAATATCTTAGCGCTCCTCGCTACCCGAGACGGCACTCTCTGGATCGGGACCTTGGAGGGCCTTGCAAGCTGGAAAAATGACAAGCTGATCCAGTACCCCGAGATTCATGGAGGGGTACTGTCTCTCCTGGAGGACCAAGAGGGAACGGTGTGGGTCGGAGGCTCTGGAAAGATTTGCGCGATTCGGAGTGGCAAAGTTGCGTGCCAAGAGACTAGAGGTAGTCCGGAAACAGGTCTGAATTATCGCTACGGTAGTCATAATGTGCTTTCCTTATATGAGGACACCGACGGCCGTCTCTGGGCCGAAACCGAGTCAGGCCTGTGGCGGTGGAAGCCCGGTCCTCCGCAACTGTATTCGCCGAATCCAAGCGACAGCCAACAGACGCTGGTTCCAGGGGAGCACGCGACATCCGTGATTTTCGGAACCAGTACTGGTCTGGAACAGGTCACGGACAACAAGGTGCAAGGCTACGATCTCCCAGGCATCCAGCCCTTTGCACCTTCCAAGCTGTTGCGGGATCGCGACGGTGCTCTGTGGATCGGAACTTATGATAGCGGGCTATTACGTGTTTTCCACGGAACGACGACCCGGTTTGGGCTGAGGAACGGGCTAACAGGCGATCTTGTCACGGCTCTTTTCGAGGACCGCGAAGGCACCATTTGGGTAGGCACGACCAATGGCCTGGACCGCTTCCGCGAACCCGTCGTCTCTACGATCTCTGGGCACCAAGGATTGTCTAGTCCGGCCTGGTCGGTGCTTGCAGCCCGCGACGGTAGCATCTGGGTGGGTACGCTTAATGGACTGGACAGGTGGAATCGAGGACAGATGACTGTGTATCGCGCCGCCCCCGCCCAGTCGAGGAAGTCCTCCGGAGAAGCGAACGGCGCAGCCCGTGAAATCCTGGATGCCGGACTACTTGACAACAATATCGGCTCACTCTTCGAGGATCAACGCGGCCGCATTTGGGTGACCAGCAAGAAGGGAGCTGTGTGGTTTGAGAATGGCAGGTTTACTCGCGTGACTGGCGTGCCGGTCGGATCTGCCAACGCAATCTTGGCTGATCAGCACGAGGGGGTCTGGATCAGCTATCCCGAGCATGGTCTGTTTCACGCGGTCGACAACAGGGTAGTCGAATCGGTGACTTGGCCATGGTCGAAACTGGGGCATGATCAACGCCTGTCTGCGATCGTATCCGATCCCGTCCAGGATGGACTGTGGCTTGGATTCCTCGACGGAGGCATCGCGCATTTCAAGGATGGCCGTTTGGATAAAACCCTCGGCCACAAGGATGGCCTTGCTGCCGACCTTGTTTGGACTCTCTATTTTGATCACGAAGGCACGCTTTGGGCCGCCACGGAAGGAGGCCTCAGCCGAATAAGAGACGGAAACATCTCAACGCTCACCAGCAAAAACGGAATGCCTTGCAACGCGGTTCACTGGGTCATTGAGGACGATGCTTCCTCATTGTGGCTTTCCACGGCCTGCGGCCTTTTGCGCGTCGACCGCGGCGATTTACAGGCTTGGGTGGCGGACGCAAAACATGTGATCCACGGCACCCTATTTGACGGCAGCGACGGGTTCAGAATGCACGCAATGCTGACCGCCTATAGTCCGGTCGTGAAAAAAGCTCCGGACGGGAAGTTGTGGTTTGCGCACCATGACGGCGTCAGCGTTATTGATCCGCACCACCTTCGTCTCAACACAATTCTTCCGCCTGTGCACATTGAGGAGATTACGGCAGATGGCAAGACCTATGCTCCTGCCGATGGTTTGCACTTGCCACCCCGAGTTCGGGACCTCGCCATCGACTACACGGCCCTGAGCCTGGTCGCGCCCGAGAAAGTTCGCTTCCGCTTCAAACTCGAAGGACAGGACGATGACTGGCGGGAGGTGGTGAACGACCGCCAGGTGCAGTATTCGAATCTGCCTCCCAGACATTACCGCTTCCGCGTGATGGCCTGCAACAACAGCGGCGTGTGGAACGAGCAAGGCGCGTCGCTGGACTTCGCGATTGCGCCAGCCTATTACCAGACGAACTGGTTCCGCGCGCTCGGCGCGGCCGTTTTCCTCGCACTTATTTATGCAGCTTATCGATGGCGTGTTCGGCAACTGCGGCTCCAGGAAAAGAAGCTGCGGGATGTGGTGGAAACCATTCCGACATTTGCTTGGACTGCTCTCGCGGATGGCTCCATCGACTTCGCCAATCGCAGTTGGGAGGAATATTCGGGTTTATCCACCGAGAACACCGCCGGCTCAGGTTGGGAAGCCGCCGTTCACCCGGAAGACCTAAAGCGACATGGGGAGAAATGGCGCGCCTCGGTGACGAACAGCGAGCCTTTTGAACAAGAGGTGCGCTTCCGGCGCGCAGATGGCGAGTACCGCTGGTTCCTTGTACGCGCCGTGCCGCAGCGGGATCAACGAGGCAAAGTGCTGAAGTGGTACGGCACCTCGACGGACATTGAAGATCGCAAGCAAGCCGAACAAAGATTCCGCGATCTGCTGGAGTCGGCGCCCGATGCGGTCGTGGTGGTGAATCGTGAGGGCAAAATTGTTTTGGTGAATACGCAAATGGAGAAGCTGTTTGGCTATCAGCGGCAAGAGGTATTGGGAAATGAAATCGAGATGTTGATACCTGAGCGGTTCCGGAGCAAGCATCCGGGACTCCGCAGGGGTTTTGTTGCCGACCCTCGCGCGCGTCCAATGGGGTCGGGGTTGGAACTGTACGGCCTGCACAAGGATGGACGGGAGTTTCCGGTGGAGGTCAGCCTCAGCCCGCTCGAAACTCAACAGGGCGTGCTGATTTCCAGCACCATTCGCGATATCACGGACCGAAAGCGAGCCGAGGAGAAGATTCGACAAAGCGAAGAGGAGTTGCGACAGCTGGTCGATGTGATTCCCCAGCAAGTTTACGTTTTCGACGCGGATTGGAATCCGCTTTTTGCCAACCAACGAGAACGGGAATACACCGGCTTGACTCTCGAAGAGGCGAAGTCTAAAGAGGTTTTTGCCAGAAAGTTTCATCCCGAAGATCTGAGGAAGTTAGAGGCCATCCGTGAGCGCGCCCTTCCGGGGGCCTCTCATTTTGAACTGGAAGCACGAATAAGGGGAAAGGATGGACAGTATCGCTGGTTTCTGCTCCGGGACAGTCCGCTGCGTGATGACCAGGGACGCGTTCTTCGCTGGTACGGTACCCGTACCGACATCGAGGACCGAAAGCGCGCCGAGGAGGCTGCCCAGAAGATCGAAAAAGAGCTTCGCGATGTGATTGAAACAATTCCGGTGATGGCGTTTACCACGTTGCCTGACGGTTCGAACGCTTTTGCGAACCGGCGTTGGCGAGAATACACCGGATTGTCCCTGGATGACACGGCGGGCTCTGGCTGGCAATCTGTAGTCCATCCGGAAGATGTGGAACGACATGTGGAGAAGTGGCGCGCGACCGTTGCGACTGGAGAACCTTTCGAAGATGAGGCGCGTTTTCGTCGCTCCGACGGGGAATATCGTTGGTTTTTGGTCCGTGCCGTCGCTCTTCGAGACGATCATGGAAATATTCTCAAGTGGTACGGGAAACTCACAGACATTGAGGACCGCAAGCGGGCCGAGCAAGCACTGCGGCGCAGTGAAGCCTATCTGGTGGAAGCGCAGAAGCTGACTCATACCGGCAGTTGGGCCTACAAACCTAGCGGAGAAGCGCTCTACTGGTCCGAGGAAAATTTTCGAATTTGGGGATTTGATCCCCAGCAGGCCCCCCCCGACCTCGAATCCGTGAAACAGCGGATGCATCCAGAGGATCGCGACAGAGAGGTCGCATACGCCGAGAAGGCGACGCGGGCGGGTAGGGACTTCGTCCAGGAGTTCAGAATCGTGCTACCCGACGGAACCGTGAGGCACATTCAGGCGGTCGGCCATCCGGTTTCCAGTGCGAACGGAAAGAGGATTGAAGTGGTGGGAACCCACCTCGACGTGACCGAACCCAAGCGCGCCGAAGAAGCATTACGCCAGGCGCAGGCAGCACTCGCGCACGTCACACGGTTGACGACCATGGGCGAAATGACGGCTTCAATCGCACATGAAATCAATCAGCCGCTTTCAGGGATAGTGAGCAATGGCAGCGCCTGTCTGCGGTGGTTGGCAGGAGACGTGCCCAACTTGGAGGAAGCGCGTGACGCCGCCCGTCGCATTGTCCGCGACGGGAAAAGGGCAGGCGCGGTGATTGCTCAGATTCGCGCCCTGGCAAAGAAAACGGATATCGCGATGGCACGATTGGACATGAATGAGACGATTCGGGAGATTCTGTCGTTAGCCCGCGATGAAGTGGCGAGAAATCTAGTGACAACCCACCTGCACCTTGCAGCTGACCTCTCGCCTGTATTGGGCGACCGCGTGCAGTTGCAGCAGGTGGTGCTCAACCTGATCATGAACGGCATCGAAGCTATGCACAGTGTTGAAGGACGGCCACGGGATCTGGTCATTCTCACGCGAAACGTCGAGGCCAACCAGGTACAGGTCGCGATTCAAGATTCAGGGACCGGTCTTGGGCCACAGAATATAGAAAGGATCTTTGATGCCTTCTACACCACAAAACCGGCGGGCATGGGATTAGGACTGTCCATTAGTCGGTCGATTGTGCAGCGACATGGAGGCCGACTTTGGGCGAAGGCCAATGACGGTCCCGGCACGACGTTTCAGTTTACCGTTCCGCAGTACAACCAGGAGCCATCCGTTGCCGCCGTCTGACGCACTGATCGCTGTGGTAGACGACGACCCATCAGTTCGGGAATCCCTGGAAAGCCTCATTCGGTCTGCGGGGTTCAGGGTCGAGGCCTTTGCCTCTGCGCAGGAGTTCCTCGCTCGTCCCCTGGGCGACGTACCGAGTTGTCTGGTGTTGGATTTACAGCTGCCGGGTTTGAGTGGGCTCGACCTGCAGAAGCAGTTGGCCGAGGTCAACCTTGAGATTCCTATTGTTTTCATCACCGGTCATGGCAATGTCCCAGCCTCAGTGCAGGCGATGAAAGCGGGAGCGCTTGAGTTTCTCACTAAACCCTTTGCCGAGGAAGACCTGCTGCGCGCAATTGAACAGGCCATCGAGCGCGACCGGCGTTCACGCCAGCAGCACGCCGAGATGGATGACTTGCAGGCTCGCTATGAATCGCTCACCCCGCGCGAGCGGGAAGTAATGGTGCAAGTGGTGTCTGGCCTGCTCAATAAGCAAGTGGCCGCCGAACTCGAGATAACCGAGTTCACGGTGAAGGTTCATCGCGGGCAGGTTATGCGAAAGATGCATGCCGATTCTTTGGCGGACCTGGTGAGAATGGCCGAGAAGCTGCGGGCCAGAAGCGAGAAGATGTTGTAAGCTCTGGCCGCGCCGCGACTTACCGACCTTACACCAAGGTGCAATGGATTTTTCCTGCCGACCACTGCTAATAAGTGTTTATGCCCCCTGTAGTGGCTGTGGTCGACGACGACGCCTCGGTTCGCGAGTCCCTTGAAAGTTTAATCCGATCTGTGGGGTTTGGGGTCAAGGTGTTTGCTTCCGCCGAAGAGTTCCTGAATTCGCCTCGTTTGCTTGAAATTAACTGCCTCATACTGGATGTTCGTCTGCCGGGAATGGATGGAATCGAGCTCCACCGTCACCTCTTGGCGAAGAAATGGAAGGTACCAGTCATTTTTATCACCGCTCACGCCTCGGAAGAGCACATACGGGCGCAAGCTCTCAAGAGTGGCGCGGTGGGTTACTTGATTAAGCCGTTCAGTGAGGAATCGTTACTGGATGCGATCGATGCGGCTCTTGACTCGAAATCGAATGGGACGAAAGACCCCTAGTCCAAGGAGGTTGTATGGGCGACACCGGTGCTGTGATCTACATTGTCGATGACGATGCGTCAGTGCGCGAAGGAGTGGCAAGTCTGGTTCGCTCATCAGGATTGAAGGCACTCACGTTTGCCTCGGCGCAGAAGTTCCTGGATACCTCCCGAGGTGAGATGCCGAGCTGCCTGGTGCTGGATGTGGAACTCCCAGGCCTGAGCGGACTCGACCTCCAGCAAGAGCTTGCGAAAGCGAATGTCCGGATCCCGATCATTTTTCTCACCGGCCGCGGCGATATACCAATGTCGGTGCAAGCGATGAAAGCTGGGGCCGTGGATTTCCTAACAAAGCCGTTCGACGACGAGGATCTTTTGCATGTGATCCGGCAGGCTATTGCTCGCAATCGTACGCCACAGCAGCAATGTCGAACTTCTGTGTCAAAGACGAACATGAAGGAGTTTTATCCCTTCCTGCTGGACACCATTAACGAGTGCCTATGGCGTCAAAACATTGATGGAGTTGACGGAGATGACGAGAAGATCCGGCTCACTCCCAAGGGCTTTGCCGTCCTGCGGTATTTGGTCGAGCACGCAGGGCGCCTGGTGACGCAGAGCGAACTGCTCGAAGCCGTGTGGCCGGATACCTTCGTGCAGCCCGAAGTGCTGAAGAGTCAAGTCCTCGACATCCGCCGCGCGCTCGGGGACGATCCGAGGCATCCTCAATTTATCGAGACCCTTCCCCGGAGAGGATACCAGTTCATCGCTCCAATTAAGAGCTCGTCATCTGAAGTGTCGGTTGGCCTGCAACAGCCATCGCCGAGGCTGGTTGGCCGGGATGCGCCGCTGGCGCAGCTCAGTCAGAGCCTGCAAACGGCATTGCGAGGGCAGCGGCAGATTGTTTTTGTGACCGGCGAGCACGGTATCGGGAAAACAGCACTCGCAGACGAATTCCAGCGCGAGGCCGTTTTGATGGGTCCGATCGTCCGTATGGGTCGAGGGCAATGCGTGGAAGGATACGGCAGCAAAGAACCTTACTACTCGATTCTCGAAGCGTTAGGTCAATTGTGCCGTGGAGCTGAGGGTGAGTCGGTTGTGCAGGTCCTTGCGGAAAAGGCCCCGACATGGCTAATGCAGCTTCCCGGGTTCGTGAAACAGGAACATCGTCACAACCTACCGACAGAAATGTTGGCCAAGGCGCGCGACCGCATGGTGCGGGAGATTTGCGAGGCGTTGGAGACGATTGCATCGCAAAAGCCCCTCTTGCTCGTCATTGAAGATCTACATCTTGCGGATCAGGGCACTGTTGATCTGATTTCTGCGTTGGCGCGCCGTCGCGAATCAGCCAAACTAATGCTGATCGGTACCTGCCGGCCGGTGGACCTGGCGTTTTCTGAGCATTCTTTGAAAGCGCTAAAACAGGATCTGCTCGTTCATCACTTATGTCAGGAGATCGCTCTAGAGTCGCTCGGAGAAGCGGACCTGGCAGACTACCTCGTTGCTGAGTCGGGAGGGGCGGTGCCACCCGAAGGATTGGCGCAATTACTCCATCGTCATACTGCAGGCAACCCGTTGTTCACGGAGTCGGTGCTTAACCACATGCAGCAACGCGGCTTCCTATCTCACGACAACGCAAACTGGAGAATCCACGTTCCTCTTGAGAGCATTGGTCTAGAGGTACCAGAAACTCTGCGCCAGATAATCGAAGTCCAGATCGACCGCCTCAGCCTTGATGAACAGCTGGTGCTGGAGGTGGCGAGCCTTGCAAGCGCCGGCGATTCCCGGTTTGCGGTCGTACCCGGAGCCACGGCAGCAGAACTGGAACCGGAAGCTTTTGAACGCGCTTGTGAGAAACTCGTCCGACGACATTGCATTCTGCGTACCGCCAAACCAGAGAAATTTCCAGATGGCACAGTCTCCGCATGCTACGAGTTTGTGCATGTGCTCTACCGCGAAGTGTGCTATGGCCGAATTGCTCCAGGACGCAGAGCGAAGCTGCACACGCGATTGGGACAGTGCGTCGAGGTCTTGACTCAATCGAGCGAAAGCAAGCATTGGCTGGCCCGTCATTTCGAAGAGAAGAGGGGGGAAAGATCAACGACCCCAGTTACACCATGAAACCAATGCTTTGAAAGATTTCCGAGGAAGTAAACGTCGCGAGCGAGAACGAGCATTCGCTACACTGTGCTCGCCCGCCGTAAACCAAGTTGCCCTAAATAGAAGACCTGATCCCGAAGAAATCAGCGTCCATTAAGCGTCCAATAGAATGTGGAGTTGATCGTCTTTGTGAAGTTTTAGAGGTTCGATGTGCCATTCGCGCCTCCTAATTTGTTGATTTTGTTAGGCGGCCCTGGGTTCGAATCCCACTCTCCCGCCATTCGTCACTGACTGAGTTTCTCGGTACAACTTCGGTACAACTGGGCGAGAGAAAAGGTGGTTTGCTGACCCCTAAGCGACACCAGATAAAGCACTTGGAGTTTGTACTGCGATAGTTCGGGACTAGGGGGTCGGAGGTTCAAATGCTCGCCCCTCTACCATATCTTTCTCTCGTTCTCTCAATTGTTTAGACTGCCTTTGCACTTCAGTTTTTCCGGCGATTTTCGGTACATTCGGTACAACTGAGGGCTACTCGAAGCCGAAATCGCACTGCTCCGCCCACATCGTCAGTTAAGGGACTCACGTTTCTTACTGGACTCTTTCTTTTTCGTCGATAGTGCTCCGATTCTTTCCAATCACGCGCACCTCCTTCCAATCACGCGCACTTCTTTCCCACGCAGAGCTGCGTACTTGATCGCCATGCCGAGGAGCGCATATTCGTCGTCTTGGTAGTCGGCAGCAAACGCGTCTTGGTGTAGTAACACCAGTTCCGTGTCATCCGCGCACGCTTTCGCGAAGTCTGGAAGTTTTTTTCTGATGGTCGCGATCAGGCTGGACTCTCGCTGCATGCGCTCGTCATTGGTCATCGTGCTAAGAGAATAGCCGATTCTGAATCTGGGCGAATTCCACAGGTCGCGAGCACTCCTCGTCATCGTTGGCGACGTGGTTGATCCGCGTGCTCACCGGATAGCACCGCATCGACTTGGCGTCGTAAGGCTTCACCCGGAGCTAAGACGCACGCTCCAACCGCCGTTCCATAACGCCCCTTGCGCCAATCCGATTGAGTTCTTGGCACAGCATCTTCAGCTTCTCGGAGCGGTAGTGATATTCGCGGAGTTGAGAATTTGTTAAGGGTGCTGGCTGTCCGAATGTCTCGATTTGAACGTCAATCAGCAAACGGACTTCATCTTTGATGGCACTGGCTGGAGTTGTCATCGTG
>Ga0209656_10000052_pt1 | contig 76484 bp, 64 predicted proteins | sample BogFormECP12_OM2_FD_188239 | JGI IMG/M metagenome (GOLD analysis project Ga0209656, IMG submission 188239) | Bog forest soil microbial communities from Calvert Island, British Columbia, Canada - ECP12_OM2 (SPAdes) (version 2) | ecosystem: Environmental > Aquatic > Freshwater > Wetlands > Bog ...
CATCGCGGGCCCAGAGACGACAACCGTCAGCAGCGACCGTCTGAACGGCTATCGCAAGGCTCTCTCCGAAGCAGGTGCGCCGTTTCAGACCGATTGGGTCGTCCGCGGAGATTTTACGGCCGAAGGAGGCTACAAAGCCGCCCGTATCCTCCTGAAGCGAGCCAAAGTCACTGCCGTGTTTGCGGCCAATGATATGATGGGAATTGGGTTCCTGCGATTCGCCGAAGAACACGGCATCCGCGTTCCAAGCCAACTTTCAGTCATCGGGTTCGATGGGATCGATCTCGGCCGGTACATATACCCGGCTCTTACTACTGTCGGTCAATCGATTCGTCGCCAAGGCAAAGTTGCTGCAGAGACCCTCCTGGAACGAATCCGGAAAGGAGGCGAAGGCCGAGTCCGGAGGATCACCATTGACCCGGAACTCATCGTCCGCGAGTCAACTGGCGCTCCGGCGCAGTTCGTTCAGAGCAGGCACGAATAGGAGGAAAGTAAAAAGTAAAAAGTAAAAAGGCAAAATTATGAGGGAAGAAACTAGCAGCGACTAATGCCCGAGGACGAAGACGATAGGCCTCCCTTCATAATTTTGCCTTTTGCCTTTTTACTTTTTACTTCTCGCGCTCCAGCGCGAGAACCTGCTCCCAGCTTTCGAGCCCTTCGGTTGCGCCCTGTTTCGTAGTTGCCAAAGCGCCGGCGGCATTTGCGATCCGTCCTGCCTGAGTCCAACCCAGTCTTCGATGCCACGCTGCGAGGATTCCGGCAACGAACGCATCTCCGGCGCCGGTACTGTCAATCACATTAACTGTGTACGCGCGTAAATGCTCCGGGGTCCCGCCAACCGTGGATTCCTATAGGTCTTATATGTCCCATGGGTCCTATAAGACCTATAGGAATCCGCGACGCAAGCTGGGCGCGCTTCTTCAAAACAAAGATTGCGGCACTTCGACCTTGTCGCCCGGTTGTAACGGGATATCTCTACTTGGATCTCGTCGAATCTTTTTGACGTCCACAATCGTAACCTGGGAGCCTCGCAGCAGGCGTACCCTCCTTTGATCCGCGTAGGGTGAGAATCCGCCGGCCGCATTGATGCATGACAAGACCGTGAGATCGGGCGTGTACGGAACGCGCTCAGGAGCTTTCACTTCCCCTCCCACGTTCACCCACCTGGACTGCGGTTGCATCGTGATGATGATCGTCGGGTGAGTGTAAATCTCCTTTGCCGTATAAGCATTTTGGATCGCAATCTCGGCTGCCGCGGGAGATAGACCTCCAATTTTTACTTTTCCGATATTCGGCATGTTCACGAAACCATCGGCGTCAATCTGGTACTGACCGCTCACCGACTGCGTTTCGGTGCTGGGAACGCCCCCCAGTTTTAGGTCAATCATATCGCCCGACCGCAATATCGCATCGGATGCGTAAAGCCGAGTCGGAGAGACCCCAGCGAAAATCAGCAGCACAGCAAAAAGGAAAATGCCGGTGAAGCCTTCGGCGGTTTTAGTATTCATCGTTCCCAGCTGATGACCTTTCTGGTGACTTTTCTTTGCCGTTCGAACTTTGCCGGACTTTGACCACCGGGTTTGGTTTCGTTCTGCTGGCATTTGCTTCCCTGCCGGCGTAATCGCGATAGCTAGTGTAAAACTGATACTGACTGTCATGGCGAACATCGACGTTGTTCAAGACGACGCCGAGCACAGTCGCCTTCAGGGAGTCGATGGTGCTCTTCACGCGAAGGAGCATCGTGCGCGGAAGCCGGCGATGTTGGACAACGAGCACGCATGCATCGACCAGGTTCGTAACGACCGACGCATCGCTGACCCCAAAGATCGGCGTGCAATCGAAAAGAACGACGTCGAACTCCCGTTTGACCGTATCGATCAGGTCGCGCATCCGCGTCGATTTCAAGAGCCCGATGACGCGGGAAGACTTTGAAACACCGGGCAAAATGTAGAGATTGGCAATCGAGGTCGGGTGGATGGCGGCGTGTAATTCGGCCTCGCCGGACAGGTAGTCTCCCAGTCCGACCTGGCCTTCGCATCCAAGCAGCTTGTGCTGAGTCGGGCGTCGCATGTCTGCATCGACAATCAGAATTCGTTGCCCGGCCGCTGCAATCGTGATTCCGAGATTGCAAGTCGTCGTCGATTTTCCTTCGCCCGCCGTTCCGCTCACGATGCTGATTATCCGGGCACCTGCTCCGTCTTTGTCCCAGCGAAACTCGACGTTGGTGCTGAGAAGACGATAAGCTTCCGCGTCCGGACTGTCTTCGCTGACGCCGGTAAGCATTCGGATACCCTTCGGAACAACGGCCAGGACAGGCAGATTGAGAAATTTTTCAATGTCGTCCATCGTTTTGACGCTCGTGTCCAGGTACTCGATAAACAAAGCTAACCCGACGCCAAGCATTAGGCCTGCAGCAGCACCCGTCAGGAGGTTCAGGAGCATCTTGGGCCGCACCGGGAACGGCCCCGGCTCCGCCGGATCCCGGATCGCGGCCGACTCTTGCGGCATTGTCCGTTGCATCGTCTCGGTGTTCAGGCGGGTCTTCGCGACATCGAGCAGCTTGCGCTCCTGCACATACTTGTATTTCGCGTCGATATATGCAACGCTGGCTGTTTTCTTCTGTTGTTGCTGGTCCTGGGTTGCGCTCAGGTTCCCCTGCATCGTCTGCAACGAATCTTCAGCGATCTTCAACTGTGCGGCCAAACCCTTTCGAAGACTGTCAATCTGCTCGTTCAACTGTTTTTCGAGGACATCCATCTGTGCCTGGATCGCTTTTACATCGGGATGGTTCCTCCCAAGACCGGAATTCAGCATCCGAGCCTTTTCCGCTACCGCAGTCTGGTAAACCGGCAACTTCTCCTCGATAATCGGGTCGCCCAGGTTCAACAAGCCAGCTGCTCGCATCAAGTCGCCGCCCTTCAATCGGTCGAGTTGCTCGACGCGGCTGCGGAGCGTCGCCAAGTCCGATTTCGTTTCATCCACTTTGGATTGATTGGCAAGCACGCTGGAGTCCTCGACACGTATCGAGTTGTCGAGGCTGTCCGGATTCGGATCCACAATCCCATTCTCAGTTCGGAGCTTCGACGCTTCCGCGTACGCGTCATTGACGTCCTGCTCCTTTTTCTTCACTTCATCCTTCAACTGTTCGAGACCTTTGGCGACAAGCGCCTGCCGCTCGCTGATACGCTGATTCATGTAGATCTGTGCAATCGTGTTTGCAAGAAGGGCGGCCTCGCTTGGATCAACGCTGTACACCGTAATCTGAATCAGGTTTGTATTGCGTACCTCCTCTAAAGATAACATCCCGCGCAACTTGTTGTAGGCGGCCTGCTTCGGGAGCAGCTCGCCCTTCATAGCCCACCTCTTCTGGAGATCGAGCTGATCAATGACCGGGTAAAGGACCCCTTTGCGACTGATGATCTGGAACTGCGTCGGCACGAACTTCTGATCGAGCATTGCGTTATCGACCGGTTCGGCGTGATCGTCGAATATCCGGACAGGAGTCATATCCGGCTTGAGTTCGATGGTGGCGAAAGAGCTATACTCTTTGGGCGTGAAATAAGTGACTACCCCATCAGTACTAACAACTAGTAAAAACACTAGAATGACCAGGCCCAGCCTGGAGCGAATAATACGCCAGTAATCTAGAAAATGAATCCTTGACTCGGGCGGATTTTCCATAGCAGATCACATGAAGGTTTGCTCGCACGTTAGGGCCGCGGGACCGAATGTCAACCGTTCGAAATCCTCATCGTCACTTCGAGGTTCGCGATTTACCGGCGCAATCGACAGCAAATGTTACATTTTCGTAACACTTTCTATAGAGCCAACGTCAGCAGTTGCGCTAGCTTTTCCGCATGCAACTCGCGTTAAGCTTTCAGCCATGAACGCCAATGTGCCGGTTTTATGAATAAACAAATATCTCTCCACTCGAAATCGGCCGCGCCTCACCTCTGGGCGCTCAAATAGCTCACGCAACAGCTCAAAAAAATACAATAATAGGAGGGAATAAACAGTGCCGGCGAGCCTAGGACCCTTGACTGCCAGGAGGAATAGACGCAACCCTGTGGTTTTAGGGCAAAGTCAGGAAATCAATGCGCAGTTTAACCAATTGACCGACGCAATCCTGCTCGTCGGTGCACTTGCGCTAGGGTACGAGGTCCGTCGCGAGCTCGGTATCCGAATCGACTCGGTCCCGTCCTTGGAACCAATTGGAGCATTCCTCTGGTGGATCGTGTTAGTCATTCCGTTTGGTCCACTCTTATTGGATTTGCAACGCTTTTATGATCATCCACTGCGGAAGAATGCGTGGAAATCAATCAAGCAGGCAGGCATGGCGCTGTTGTGGCTTGCAATACTGATCTGCGGATCTGCATTCTTTTTTCGGCTGTATCTGCAAAGCCGGTCTGTTCTCGTGCTGTTTTTTATTTTCGGGACGGCCATCATCGTCATTAAAGAGCGATCCATCGCGGCATATCTGCGCCGGCGCAGCGCCCGCAGCGAGCATCGGGAAAAAGTGATCCTGGCCGGTTCCTTTGAGGAAATTTGCACGTTTCGCGAGCGCCTTAATAACGAGCAAAACGCTGAGGTCGAGATTGTTCAGACAATCGATATAGCGGTTTCGCCTATTTCCGAACTGGTCCGCAGTTTGCACGAATATTCCGTTGGACGCGTCATTTTTTCCGCTGCCCGAACGGAACTCGGCCGCGTGGAAGAGGCGGTCGCTGCATGTGAACTGGAAGGGGTTGAAGCCTGGTTGATTGCAGATTTCATTCGCACTTCGATCGCCCGGCCTGCATTTGACGTGTTCGGTTCACAGCCGATGCTCGTGTTCCGGTCGACCCCGGATCGCTCCTGGGCATTGGAGAGCAAACGGGCCGTCGATATCGTTGGGGCGTTGCTCGGTTTGATCTTTTGTTCTCCCATCATGCTTGCCGCGGCGATCGGCATCAAACTAACATCTCCCGGCCCAATACTTTTTTCGCAGATGCGATCGGGCAGACATGGTGAGCCGTTCAGGATGTTCAAATTCCGCTCGATGTATACTGACGCTGAGCAGCGTAAACAGGAACTCGAAGCGTTCAACCAGATGAGCGGTCCCGTCTTCAAGTTGGACAACGATCCGCGCGTCACGCCGATCGGGCGCTGGTTGCGCAAATCCAGTATCGACGAATTGCCGCAGCTTTGGAATGTTCTGGCAGGCCAAATGAGCCTGGTCGGTCCCCGCCCATTGCCGACGTACGAGGTCGATAATTTCGAAGACCCCTCGCAGCGCCGACGCTTAAGTGTAAAACCCGGCATCACTTGTCTTTGGCAGATCAGCGGCCGGAATGAGGTTCGCGACTTTGATTCCTGGGTGAAACTCGATCTCGAATATGTGGATAACTGGTCGATCTGGCTGGATCTCTGGATTCTTCTACGTACGGTCCCGGTTGTGCTTATGGCTCACGGTGCGAAGTAAGGCGTCCGCCTAATCGCCCCTGTCCTCTGGGGGCTGTTTTGTGGAGATTTTGCCGGTATTTGGGAACGCACAGGCGAGACGCCTATGATACTTTGGACTCGGTGACGTGCCTGCGTCGGTGAGGTGGTGACGGTCCCCGCCACTGCGGTATGCGTGGCGCCGAGCCGAAAGTATCATAGGCGTCTCGCCTGTGTTCTTCTCTTAGCACCAGGAGGAGCGCTGAAAAGCCTGAGGCTAAAACTCTCCTCGGGGCGCTGTTTTGTGGAGATTTTGCCGGTGTTTGGCAACCCACAGGCGAGACGCCTATGATACTTTGGACTCGGTGACCTGCCTGCGTCGATGAGGTGGTGACGGTCCCAGCCACTGCGGCATGCGTGGCGCCGAGCCGAAAGTAGCATAGGCGTCTCGCCTGTGTTCTTCTCTTAGCACCAGGAGGAGCGCTGAAAAGCCTGAGGCTAAGACTCTCCTGGGGGGCTGTTTTGTGGAGATTTTGCCGGTATTTGGGAACGCACAGGCGGGACGCCTATGATACTTTGGACTCGGTGACCTGCCTGCGTCGGTGAGGTGGTGACGGTCCCCGCCACTGCGGTATGCGTGGCGCCGGGCCGAAAGTATCATAGGCGTCTCGCCTGTTCATTCCTCGCCGGGGAGCATAAACTTTCGCGCAACCACCACTCCCCCCCGCCAGCGGACGAACGCGCTCATGTCCGAATATCCTGCACAGGCGGGACGCTCGTTCTCGATCCGTTTATCGCTTGTTCAAGAATCACCTCAATGCGGCTCAGCCAATCTTCTTCAGAAAATTTTGAAACTGCTTCATGGCATTTCGCTGCGACCGTTGAATTAGCAGACTCATCTGACAAAACACCTCGCAAGAGTTCGGCAAGGCTCGCGCTTGAACCTGCCTCAAACAGCCAGCCTGCTGACGTTAACCCGATTAGTTCCGGCAATGCGCCAATCCGTGCGGCAACGACCGGTACGCCATGCGCCCACGACTCGATCAGGACACGACCAAATGGTTCCTCCCAGATGGAGGGGACGACAGTTACCGCGGCGTTCAGCCATCTTTGGCTGAGTTCCTCTCCCCGCATCAGGCCCGCAAACCTGATATTCGGGCACGACCCGGCGAGTTCCTCCAAATGACCTCGGAACGGTCCCTCGCCAACAATCCAAAGAAAACGGTCTCGAATTCCCGTTTTTTTCCAAGCGTCAATCAGGATTTGAACTCCTTTTTCCGGTGAAAGCCTGCCAACGAAAAGGACATCTCTGGCGCGACCGGTACGACTGCGCGACGGCCCACGGTAGTAGTGGTAAAGAACTGTGATCCGTCCGCCAAGGATACCAAACCGAGTATGGATCTCCTTTTGCACGTGGCTGATGGCGATCCAGTGAGCTACCTGACTGAAGACGCCAACCCCTCTTAATCGGGAAAGAGAAATGGCCATCGTTGCGCATGCAAGGCGGCTCTCCCGCCAGCAGCGCGTTCGCACCGCGGGAAGAAAGTTCCCGTTCAGGCAACGGACACACGGTTCGCCATGGTTCAGCAAAAAACCGTTGACACACCCGAATCGATAATTGTGTAGGTACTGCACGATTGGCACGCCGCTGAGTCGGGCGGCGTCGTACACTGCCGGCGAAAGCCCTGGAAAGACGTTGTGGACGAGCCAGACATCGAATTGTCTGTCCGCTTGGAGCCGCCGAAGTTTCTCGAACGCGTTCCAATTCCAGATCGCTTTGAAAGGAGCTTGGACCTTATCGATCCAGGTACGCCCAAGCATTTCGCTGGATGAGCCGTAGAAGTCATCCACCTCATGGTGCCGCCGAAGCGCCTCGCCGATCTCATCGACGGCAGCCTCCTCGCCGCCAAACTGCAGGTAGCTGTTGAACACCTGTAGAATCTTCATCTGAAAACGAGAAAGCTCCAAAATACTCTTCAGAATGAAGATACTCGCGAGACTTTCCAGTGTAATATTTTCGTCACATTTTCTGACGAGCTTTTCCGATCCAGCGCAGACGCATCTCCAACGTCCGCAGCCAAGATTTAAAAACTCTAATGAGAACGACACTTTTCGTTCGAGTGGCAACGACATCTATGGCAAGGGAAATCCCATGACTAGGGCCAATATCCTCGGCGTCGGTGTTAGTCCCATCAATCTTTCCCAAGCCACTACGGTGATTTTGGACGCTGTGCGACAAAATCGCAAAGGTTACGTCGCGGTAACCGGTGTTCACGGCGTAAGCGTAGCACAATCGGATCCCGAATTTCGCCAGACCCTGAACTCAGCTTTTCTCAATACGCCGGATGGCATGCCCATGACCTGGGTCGGTCGGTTGCAGGGATTTCAAGACATGGATCGAGTGTACGGTCCAGATTTGAGTGTGGCTCGGGAATGAAGAAAGGTCGGGAAAGCTGACGCTGTGCTGTTTGTGTTTAACACGCAACTTCCGGTCAAGTCAATGCCAATTGTTTATTATCCTCGCTGATGAGCTGATTGTATTGGTGATGGTCGAAGGCATGCAGTATAAAGATGTTGTTATACCATGGCGCTACCACCTTGTGCCCCAGGAGATAGTAGGCTGGGGACAATTTCATGTTTGCGTTGGCTGTATTGAATTCGCGGATGGCAAATCTTTCACCGGTGTAATCACAATATAATTCAACTTCTGTGCCCTGGACATCATCGAAATAGCAGAAAATCCTTGGCAGCATATGATCATAGTTACCTCTTGCGAACAAACTTAACGCTGCCACCGTCGACGAATAGTAGTCCAAATCAACCACCACGCAGGCGATTGGCGCCGGGCGGAACTTTCCAATGAAATGTTGAGCGGTTTGATGTGACGAGGCCGCTTCCCCCGGCCACGCCGAACTCGACCACGCTCATGCGGGAAAGGCCGAGTTTCTTAGCCAGAATACAGCCTTGATAGAGGCAATAGCCATAATGCGGACGTTCGACGGCACCAATCCTGATCCGGTGCTCATAATTGAAGAGATGGAGCTTTTTCACCAGCTTTATGTATGCCGTCCGAATCGGATAAGGATGCATAACGAACTTCTCAATATAAGAGATCATTGTTCCTCTCTACACTTTTGGGCTTGCGTCTCACAGCGAAAATTATCATTGCCCAAGTTTGCCGGCCGAAGGGGCGGTTGAAGAAAGCTGCGTCCATGGCGGCGACGAGGCAAACTTCACCGCTCGCCTTGCACGACCTCTTCAACATCCTGCTGGTCTAGACCGCGCCCAGTGCAGCGCGCCTTAGTACTTTCGCGTGTTGCTCGGCGCAGGTTCGCGCGCTGAAACGCTGCTTCGAAGCTGCGCGGGTGATTAACGGAACGGTTGGCGCGTGGAAGGGCTGCTACCAATTGTTAAGAGCAATTACATGTTCCGGTTCACGGATCGTAGTTGTCGCTGTAGCCCGGATCGCTGGTTAAGCGACGAGTCCTGGGTTCTTCATCGTTATGGCGGAACGAAAGAAAAGGTAAACAAAGAGCTCCACCCCACAAGATCCGATCGCCAATGCGAATGAATAATCCGGTTTCATTTCCCTGCGATTGCCCACCGGTGCAACCACATTCGGACATGCTCTTCGATGACATCTACCGTCCACTTTTCCATGCAGGCCATGCGCTTTACATTCCGGCACTCGCCAGCGTTGGCAGGGAATACCGAATCGCACGGCAGGCACGGGAGCGTCTCATCTCGAAGCATCAAGATGCGGTCGCTGTGCCAGAAGGGGTCCCAGTTGCGAGCCGTTGGACCATTAATGATCACCGAAGGGGTAGCAAGCGCCGTCGCCAGGTGATGCGGACCCGAGTTGTTTCCGACAAACAGGTTGGCAGAGGCAATCAGTCGAACGAGCTCTTCCAAACTTTGAGAGCGCACCAGCTTCACCTTCCTTGACAATCCAGCTACAGACTCAGACCCATGCGAAATCCAGAGGACCTCAAAATCGCTCTCAAGATGCTTTGCCAATGCCAGATAGCGGTCCATGGGCCAGCGCTGATACTCGTGGCTCGCGCCTGGATGGATGGCGACGCGCCCCGCTATTCGGTGACCTCCCTCCAGCAGATGACTTAAGTTAGGCGGGGGCGGAATGTCGGGCAGGCTGGGACCTTCGGTATCTGCTGTAAGCTTCTGTAGCAGTCTCCAGCCATCGAGCGCAACGTTCGCGGATGGATCGAAGGGCGCTTCGTGGGTTATCGCCCCTGGTACTTTGTGGAAGGGCCGTCGCGATCCAACCCGGATCTTTGCTCCAGACATCTTTCCGAGCAGGTGCGCAACGTTGCCTTGATCGGTTGCGAACAGACAACGGTTCGGGCGGAAATGCCGGATCTGGCCGAGCAGCCAGAATAAGGTTTGCGGCGATTTCCACGCCGAATTGAAACGCCCGCGCTCCATGATGAGGTGGCGTTCAGAACAAGTTTCCGGACCGTAAATAGCGGCTGCTATGGGAGTGGTCAGGACAAACAGCTCCCAGTCGGAGCGGAAGCGGCGGAGTGCTTGAACAACCGATAGAAAAACGATGTTGTCGCCCAGTTGATTGATCTTAAAAATGGCGACCTTCACGACAATCCCTTGAGAGCACACCACAGCCTTGCCGGTAAAGCAACTTAAATCTGCCTGGCATCAGGCGCGCTTCTAAATCGACCGAAGAAAAGCAGCGTAAATGCGAGCTACCGCCTCGTGACTGTAAAATTGCATCACTCGCTCCCTTTGCCGACCTCCCATCGCGGCGAGTACCTCGGGCGCTTCCAAAAGAACCGCGAGTTTTTCATAGATGGCATGAGTCGATCCAAATGAAGAGAGGTAAGGAAAGCGGGGAACTTAAGCTTCTCTCGCTGTTGGTTCGCGGAAGGGCGCAGGGGCGATAAATTTGGCGTGCATCCATTCCCAAAAGGCTATTCCCCGTGCATGGGCGCTGTGAGATTCGCCGATGCGACGCGACGCCCGGCGCATCGGTTCGCGGGTCGCCGCGCTCATAAGGCGGCTCATTCGGTCGGCGAATTGTTCGAGATTGTTCGGATCGAACACGAAACCATTACGGCCCTCCTCGACCAACGCTTCAGCGGCCCCGGCATGCTGACTGACGAGCAGCGGCAGACCAAGGCAGGCCGCTTCGTGGACGACTACGGCGTAGGTATCTTGCCGTGTGGGCAGCACGAAGACATCGGCCGTTCCCAGCGCTTCGCGGATGGCCGTCCCGCTGAGAAAACCGGTCAGTTCGACGTGCGACTCGAGGTCCAGTTCCGCGAGCAGTGGACGAAGCCAGGTTCGATCGCCGCCGCCGATGAAACGGAGTCGAAATTCGGCGGAAATCTGCGCGCGAAGACGGGCCGTGGCTCGCAGGAGCAAGTCGAGGCCCTTGCGGGGAATCAACTGGCCAAGGTAGGCGAACACGACCGGATCACCGGCGCCGTTCGCACGCTCTTTGGGGAGGTAAATGCGGCTGTCCACCGCGTGGTAAGCGGAAAAAGTGGGGGTCGCGCGTTTTGACAGCGGCTGGTGCGCGGCGGGGCTGCAGGCGACGATGCCGTCGGCGAACCGTCCCCATAAACGATGCCAGAGGCGCGTCCGCCATGGGAAGTAATGCCCGTTCCGGCAGCCGAGGTCCGTGGAGACGATTGCCGGAATTCGGTGGAGTTTCGCGTAGATCAGCGCCTGCACCGTATAGAGGGAGTACTCGTGAATTACGATCGCGCGAATGTCCCGGGGTTTCAGAATCCGCCATTGGGCGGCTGTCGGCAGGAAAATTTGCCAACTCCCGACCTGATCGAGCGGGTTTCTCCACCATCTCGGAACGGAGAGAACCCGAGACGGAACCGTCTGAATTTCGAGATTTGCCGCCCGCGGAGTCACGGATTCGCCCGGATGTTCGCTGACCAAGCTTTCCGGCCAGATCAGCAGAGTTTTCCAAGGCTCGGGCTGAGCCTTTGCAAAAGCCTCGTAGAGCGGTTTCGAATAGGTCGATTTGGCTTTAGTGATGATGGCTACAGTGGGTTCATTCATTGCGCGTTCCCATTTTCCAATTCCGCTCGATTAAACGAAACACTATAAGTCGCCCCAATCATAAGTAGCGCTGGCTTCGTGACAGAAGCCTCACAGTGGTAGTTTTCCAAACAATCCAGAGATTTCGTAGAACTTTCCCGTTCACCACTGCTACCTATTCCAACGAATGCAGATTAGGCAAGAACGGTTTTCTTACAGTCAAAAATCCCGAATTCTTCCGCCGCCCCTCAGCGGTTCACGACAGCGTTGACTCGCGGTTGCCGGATCGTGGGGAGAGCTAATACGGCTCCTTGATAGTCGAAATCCCAACTTTGATAGGAATCTTTTGATTCTATTCTTTTGTATTTCGTCCATATGACTTTGGAGCAAACGCATTACGGAATGCGCAAGAGAGACAAGGCACGAAAATCTACGCCATCGCGTGACGTTCGGCGGACTCTAGCTCGGCGAAACACTCTTCGGAATCAAGAGACTCAGCAGCCTTACAAGTGTAACATTTTCGTCACATATTCTTACGCGCATTCGGCGCGCCGTCGGATTATCGACATGCTCGGGTCTCAACCAATGCTCGTCTTTCGTTCAACCTCGGACCGCTCTTGGGCTCTCCCCAGTAAACGCACGATCGATTTTGTCGGCGCGCTGATTGGTTTGATTTTGCTCTTCCCGCTCATGCACCTGGGTGAAACTCGATCTCGAGTACATCGACAACTGGTCGATCTGGCTGGACCTGCGGATCCTATTGCGAACAATTCCTGCCGTGTTACTCGGCCACGGCGCAAAATAAGGATTCAGCCTGGGAAATCCTGCTTAATGGTACGGGACACAGGCGAGACGCCTATGCTACTTTAGGCCCGGCGTTCGTCCACCCGACGCGGCCGAAAACGGCGTTCAAAGTAGCATAGGCGTCCCGCCTGTGTCCCGTACCATTAAGCAACATCGGAACACCACCACGCGGATACGGATTTTTATCAGACTTCTGCATTTTTCATCTTGCCTTTTGACTTTCCCGGCGAGGCTCTGCTCCGACTATTGTGAACCGCCTAGAATAGGCAAGAATGGTTTTTTCAAATACCATTCTTATTACGCAGCGGTTAACTAATTTCCGTCGGATTTTCGATTTAAATGATGGAAAACAATTCCGGTACGGTTTACGGATTTCCGTCACATCTCGCGAACATGAACAAAGAAAAATTAGTTCTTGTTGCCGGCTCCGGCGGCTTCATCGGTGGGCATCTTGTCGGCGCGCTGCGTGCCGAGGGTTTCGAGCTAATCAGAGCAGTCGATCAGAAACCGTTGGCGGATTGGTACCAGGCATTTGATGATGTCGAGAATCACAGATTGGATCTGAAAGACCGTGACGCTTGCCAAATCGCGGCGAAGGACGCTGCCGTGATATACAACCTGGCGGCCGATATGGGGGGGATGGGATTTATCGAGCTGAATAAGGCGGCATGTATGCTTAGCGTCCTGATTAATACCCACCTCCTCCTCGCAGCGGAAGAAGCAGAGCGATTCTTTTTCGCATCGTCTGCCTGCGTTTATAATGCTGAAAAACAGAAGGACCCGAACGTAACGGCACTTAAAGAGGAAGACGCCTATCCGGCGTTGCCCGAAGATGGATATGGCTGGGAAAAACTCTTCAGCGAAAGAATGTGCAGACATTTTCGCGAAGATTTTGGCCTGGAAACCCGGGTCGCTCGCTATCACAACGTCTACGGCCCCTATGGCACTTACGATGGGGGGCGCGAGAAAGCGCCGGCAGCCATTTGCCGGAAGGTCATCGCCGCCCGACTCTCAGGCCGGCACGAAATCGAGATCTGGGGCGACGGAAATCAGACACGCAGCTTCATGTACGTCGACGACTGCATCAAAGGCACACAAATGATCCTTAACAGCGATTTCGTTGATCCGATAAACCTGGGCAGCAACGAGTTGGTCTCGATTAACCAATTGGTTGACGTCGTTGAACAAATAGCCGGCATTAAACTGAAGCGCACGTACAACCTGTCGGCGCCCAGGGGAGTGAGCGGCCGGAACAGTGATAACAGTTTGATTCAAAGTATCTTTCATTGGGAGCCGTCAACGAAACTAAGGGACGGAATGGAACAGACTTACCGCTGGATTTACGATCAGATCGTTACCACACACTCCATCCGCGCTGCGGTCTGAAGCCCATTGATCCGATGGTGCCAAAGGCAAATGTTCTCGGAGTCGGCGTCAGCGCGATTGATTTGGCCCAGGGGACGAGATTGATCCTGGAGGCGGTTCGCCAAAATCGGAAAGGTTATGTCGCCGTCACAGGCGTCCACGGAGTGAGTGAAGCGCAGTCGGACAGCGAATTTCGCAGCATACTCAACTCTGCATTTCTGAATACCCCGGACGGCATCCCGATGTCCTGGGTGGGTCGATTCCAAGGATTTAAAACGATGGATCGGGTGTATGGCCCTGATTTGATGCTTGAACTCTGCGCTGCCTCTATCGACGGCAGCATCCGGCATTTCTTCTACGGTGGCGCACCCGGAGTAGCACAAGCTCTTCGATCATGCCTGGAGTCACGCTTTCCCGGTCTGTCCGTTTGCGGAACTTATACTCCTCCGTTCCGTGCTTTGAATCTTGAGGAAGAAGCTCATTTGGTGGCGGTGGTCAAAAATCTGCAGCCCGATATTTTCTGGGTCGGATTGAGCACCCCTAAACAGGAACGATTCATGGCGGCCTATCTTCACAAATTGCCTGTCAAGATCATGATAGGCGTCGGTGCTGCTTTCGACATTCATTCCGGCCGGGTGCGGCAAGCGCCCTATTGGATGCAGCGGACTGGGCTTGAGTGGTTTTTCCGGCTGATGCAAGAGCCAGGGCGGTTGTGGAAACGTTATCTGATCAACAACCCGCTTTTCGTAGCTCGCATTCTGGCCCAATTCACCGGATTCAGGCGTTACCCTATCGTTGACTAGTTTAGGTGAAACTTGGCCCTAACGTATCCTGGCCCAGCGTTGGGTAGGGACGTGCTTCCGCACGTCCTGAGTCCGAACGTTGGCACCCCATCAATTCAGGCCAAGGTGAAAATTGGCCCTAACGTATCCTGGCCCAGCGTCGGTAGGGGACGGGCTCCTGCGCGTTCGGGATTCCAGGCTTTAGCGCTTTCATCATCGTATTTGGGCAGACGGCCCAGTTGGGCGATTTGTTTGAAGCGTTTAAAGACCAACTCGATCTGCCAGCGGTAACGGTAGCACTCCAGGACTCGGGCAGTGGAGAATTCCTTTTCAGGGAATGTTGTCAACACCATCTCGCTTCCGATTCTCAATGATCAATTTCAAGATCTCAGCGGCGGGTCTTTTATTTCATCGCTAGGCTTCAAAGAAGTATGCGGGCGTTTTCGGTAATCGCCGCGACTGAAATACTTCTCAAGCCAAACATACAAGCAGATAAAAAGGTACCGACTTCCCATCTCTTTAATCTTTAGCTTTGCTTCGCCTGTCCTTCGGTTGCGCCAAGTGATCGGAATAACGGTCCACGAATAACCTCTGACGATCGCCTTTAGCGGAATCTCGACGGTCAAATTGAAGTGTGGCGAGATGAGTGGCCGACAGCCTTCGATCACGGTTCGGCGGTAAGCTTTAAACGCGTTAGTCGTATCGTTAAGGGAAATATTGAAAAGGAGTCGTAAAAAAGTATTTGCGAGGCGATTAACCTGCAGCTTGACCCACGGATAGTCGATGACTCCGCCACCTTTTACGAAGCGGCTTCCGAATACGCAATCCCAACCTTCATTCAGTGTCTGCCAGTACCGAACAACGTCGCGACAATCATCCGATTCATCAGCCATCATAATAACGACGGCATCCCCCTTCATGTGGTCCAATCCTCAGATAATAGCTCTGCCAAAGGCATGTTGTCCATCGTTCTGGACCGGCGCAAGCACTGGGATTCCCTCTTTCAGCTTCTGCAAAATGGCCCAGGTCTCGTCACTGCTGCCATCATCAACGACAACTATTTCGTGAGGCACACTATGAAGTCTCAGTTCGAGGCTAAGGTGTTCGATAGTCGACGCGATACAACCCTCCTCATCCCGCGCAGGAATGATGACGCTGAGACATTTAAGTTTCGGAGCGTCTGGGTCGGGCTTCACAAGCGCATCTCTTTGCATTGAACACTAAGCGTTCGTCAACTCTAACCAGTCCGGATTTTCCTCAGCGTGGCAGGCAATCTCGGTCAGGATTGAAGCAATGGGCCGGTTGATTTCCCATGCCCAAACTTCCGTTGCGCGCCTGCTATCGAGCACGACCCAAGGAATGTCAAACGGCCGCTCTTTTCCGTCGGAAATCACCTCACGAGGTCCGAATCGAGCTGTACACCAATCGCTCAATTCGAGAAGCGACATTGAATTTGTGATCCCACCGGCCAGGTTGCAAATGAGTGGCCGGTCCGACCCTGAATATTCCATCTGCTTCAGCACGAACTCGGCCAGATCGTCCGGATGGAAGGCGTCGCGGACTTGAAGTCCTTTGCCGCCAAAGCCGATGTAGCGCAAAGGCCGTCTAGCGCGCCAGGCGTGAAGCCAGAACGAAAAGATACCCTGTTCGGCAGTCCCAAATTGGCCGGCTCCCGCCACCACCCCGCAGCGGTTGATCCAACCCACAAAACCGCAGATACCGGCGATGAGAACCTTCATGAATTGCAACCGCGTAATCCGAAGCTGGAGAGAGTCAAGCCAGATTTTTCGCCAAGCCTCATCGGCTTTCCTAAGCCAACAAATTGGGCTTGACGAATATGGCTTATCCGGCTCAACCAATTGGTGTGAAAAAGCTACTTGTGACCGGTTCAAGCGGCCTCATTGGAAGCGAAGTCGTGACGTTTTTCTGTGGTGAAGGCTGGGCGGTGCACGGCTTCGATAACAATATGCGGAAGGACTTCTTCGGACCACAGGGAGACACTTCTTGGAACCGCGATCGGTTGCGGAGTACATTGAAAGCCTTTCACCACTGGGAAGTAGATGTTCGAGACCGGCAGCGCGTGTTAGAAGCGGTTGCCGAGGTAAAACCGGATGCGATTGTTCACGCCGCAGCACAGCCTAGTCATGACTTGGCAGCTTCGCTTCCGTTCATTGATTTCGACGTCAACGCCGTGGGTACGCTGAACCTGCTCGAGGCCGCCCGGCGCACTTGTCCCGAAGCCCCCTTCATTCACATGTCGACTAACAAGGTCTATGGGGACGCACCAAACCGGCTGAACCTCGTGGAGAAAGATACTCGTTGGGATTACGCGGATCTGGAATACGCCGATGGGATCAAAGAGACCTTTTCGATCGACAATTCCATGCATTCGATTTTCGGTGCTTCGAAGGTTGCGGCAGACGTCATGGTACAGGAATATGGACGCTACTTTCAGATGCCGACCTGTTGTTTGCGCGGCGGTTGTTTGACCGGTCCGAACCATTCGGGCGTGGAACTCCATGGGTTTCTCAGCTACCTAATCAAGTGCAACGTCGCAGGCCGCACCTACAAGATTTTCGGCTACAAAGGGAAACAGGTGCGCGACAATATTCATTCGGGCGACGTGGCCCGCTTCATGAAGGAGTTTGTCGCGAGACCTCGTTGCGGCGAAGTCTATAACCTGGGCGGAGGTCGCAGCAATTCCATCTCGATTCTCGAAGCCTTCAATCTCATCGAAAAGATCTCGGGCAAAGCGACACCGCACGAATACATCGACCAAAATCGCAAAGGTGATCATATCTGCTACATTTCGGATCTGAGCAAGATGCGTGAGCACTTTCCTAATTGGGACGTTACTAAAAATCTGAGATCGAGCTTCGTCGAAATCTACGAGTCGTGGGTCAAACGTTCGGACCACTAGCTCATTTATGAATCCAGAAGTCGCGGTTAACAACGCCGGCTCTGTAACGCGATTGCGAGAAAGCACCGCCTTGAAGCTGGTTCATCTTCTACAGGCACTCTTCCTAGTGATTGCCCTTTTCGGCTTGGACGCTCCATTTCTCTCCTTCCACTTCGAACGCCAGAATCAGACATTTGACATCGCAAGGCACGTCTTCCGTGAAGGTTGGAGTGCCGTGATTGCACCGAAGGCTTCTTTTTCGCTGTCCGGTTACACTTCACAGCCGTTCACAATCAGTCGTTATGAAGTTCCATTCCACGGGCTGTTCGGTTGGCCCCTGGCGGCTGCCCTAGGGCACGAACGTGCGGTCGTGCGTCTCGTTTCAGTGGCATTTGCGTTGCTTTCGATTTACCTGTTCTTTCGCACTCTTCGCCACTGGGTGGAGCCGGCGGCTGCCCTGGCGGGAACTGCACTTTGGGCAACGGCGCCGCTAGTCCTTCAACTTGGTCAAGTACCAATGCCGGACATCCTTTGCATCACAGGAGTGATCGCATCATTTTATTTCGCCCTGAAGGGTAATCTACCGGTATCGAGTGGTTGCTTCCTCTTTGCCATACTCGCAAAGGAAAGCATCCTTCCCTTTGGGCTGCCAATCCTCGTGGCGTTGCTGGTGGCTAAAGACTGTCGTTCTTCCCGGCGCTTTTTAACTCTGTCAATTGCTTGGGGTCTTGTGCCATTATTGGGGCTTGCTGCCTGGATATCACTAGATCGCTTTAGCCCTCCCACGCCGTGGACAATCCTGCAGACTGCTGCTGACAGAAATGATAGTGGGTTGCTGGACCCCAGGCTTTACATTGTAGCAGCGGCCTGCCTGTTTCCGTTTGGTGTGGGTGTTCTTGGTATGTTAGGCATCGCGTCCGCAGCCATCAACAAAGCTCCACGGATGAATTGCTGGATCAGGCGATCGATTGTTGTCGCCTGCCTCGTTTACTTCTTCTTTGTGATTCGTAAGATACTTGAACCACAATATTTTTTACCGCTTATATTTTGGCTTGCGCTCGCGGCTTCGCTCGGGTTTGCCCGGCTCCTCGAAAGGTCGCGCTCCAATCTCTTTTGGAGAACGATTTTGGGCGTCGCAATCTGTGCGCACGTGCTGGTGGTTTGGATGTTCGCGTCCGACTTAAAAGCCGCGCGCGTTTCTAATCTCGCCGGAATCGAAAGCGCCGCACAGTTGATCCCAAGCGGCGCGCGTGTCGTGATGGTCTGTCTACATTACGGCGCAGGTCCCGCAGTCTGGTTGAACCGTAACGTAGTCACCATCCCTGCAGATACAAAAAACATGGACCATGAATTTAGAAACTTGAGGTCGGTGAATTTCACCTACCTCATGATTCTGGACCTCGAGAGTCGACACGGCGTCCATTCATCCGGCGAGGGGACAAATTTTGCTGACCCTGCATCCCCGGTTCGCCAGTTTTGCGACCGCAATTTGCAGAGGTTGTTCCAATCCCAGGGCCTGGTTCTCTATTCCCTCAATGATTTGCACAAATAGGCAATTGTCCAGGCTGAGTCGGGGCTCAACGGCTTGCTATGGCGTTCACCTGCGGTTGCTGGATCAGCGGAATGATTTCGCGGGTAAAGCTCACCAAATCAGTCAGAACTTGCTTCGCGGATTCGGTGTCCCGGCCGTCCCCTGGAACAAGACCACTGATGGTCACGTACGCCCAACGGTGATTCACCCGGCGCACCACCCGATCCCAACTTGTCAACAAAATGCGCCTGAAATTATCCTCGGTGGTCCTATCCTTTCCTACGTACCAATAGATGTAGTATCCAAAATAAACCTTGCCCTCTTCGCGTCGAGAAACGGTCAGGACCCTGACATTCTGGCTGCGCCCGTCCTCCAGAATAATCGGAACGGTTTGCTCTTGCTGGATCGTCCATCCCTGTGCGACGAGGCATACTTGAGGACGATGGATGCTGCTCTTCGCCGCTCCACTGAGAACAATCTCGCAATTGACATCCGCCGACTCGCCGCCGACGTAGCGCTTCTTGGCGAATTGCGTGTCTGCCGGCAAAATCTGGAGCTCCGCGAAAGAAGGGTCTTCATTGAATCCGAGGTAACCCGGTATTGAATCCGGCAGCTCCATGTTTACCCCCGCTTGTCGGTCCTGATTCATGCCCCGTCCGAGGTAGACCAAACCCGCTGCCAATCCTGTTACGGCAAGGACCACGAGCGGGCGCCCCCAGGGAAAAATGGGCGGCGTAACTCGAACTTGATCGGCCGCCTCATTGTTCGCCGGACCGGTATGGGGTATTCTACCCACCAACCAACCGACGAACAGAATGCCGCCCAGCGCTGCGACGTAAACGAGGTACCCGGCGCCAGTATGAAACCAGGTTGGATGTTGCTCAGAACCAATCGCGAAATCCGACCCAAACGAAATTGTTCCAAAGGTTAGCATCAAGATGCGGCAAAAGTTTCCAAACACCGCCAGCGGAAACGCGCTCGCCACGATTAAGAGAATCTGCCACCAACGCCGAAAGACGACGATCGCATACAAAGCGGATATCATCGTCAAAGCGAACAAAGAATGAATCCCGCTACATGGATCTGCAATATCAACGCTGAATCGTTGACCAATCGCCAGCCCATTTGCAGGATCCGGCGCGGATAGAATGGCGGTCCCCTCTCGTATCGTTGGTACACCGACGAGATTCAAAAAATGTCCGCTCACGCTGCTCACGAACATTCGGAGCGGAAAGCTGACATATTGGTCAAGGACAACGAATGGCCACGCGAAGAGGATGAAAACCCAGATAAAAAAAATTCGTCCAAAAAAGCGATTTCCCAGGAACCAGAGAACTAAACCTGCTACGAAAGCCTGGATCGCCAGGTAACCAACATATTGCAGATCTGTTAGATACCCGAACCAATAAAGTAAAACAGCCAAGAGCAGAACCGGCAGACCGAGCCACGATCCTTGCACCGGTATCTGCCCGAGTTCTTTGCGCTTAAGAAAAAGTATTATCGCGATCAATGGAAATACCAGGATCCCGTGCGCCCAGTCGCTAAAGCCGAACCACATCGATCGAGTCACTTCCAGGAGGGAGACCGGATACTTGCCATACCCGACAGCATAAGGGACTTGCGCGAAGAGTAGGTAGCATGCAGCAAGGCAAACAACCAAGGGCAGAACCCAATTCGCTATTCTTGACGAGGTAGGCGTAGGGGTAGGGGTCTGGTTCACGTCGCAGAGTATGGCCTATCGGCCTTAGACAGGCAAGATTGGCGACGCGTTTGTGAGAAGGTCATCCCGACCGCCTCCTCTTAACCCTCAGACGGGCGCGGCGCCCGTCCCACTCTCTGCCGCGATATGTTAATTTTCCGTAACATAGAGCTCGAGCGATATTGTTTGCATTCCTGGGCCTTAGAGTAAACGATGCCGTCATTTAGCGAATTATGAAATCAGCTGGATCGAATCCTTACCTGGACTCAGCCTTCGTTCTCAAGCTGATCGGAGTTTTTGTTGCGGCGGTCCTGGCGGTTTTCGTGGGTTTGTTCATCGTAAGTTACCCTAATCCGCTTACCACCACGATCCTGGTCGCGGGCATCGCTATGAGCTCGGTGGCTATTGTCCATCCGCGAAGCGGATTCTATCTTTTGATCGTCACCACCGGTTATCTGGATCTGGTGAAGCGGCTCGGTGTCCTCTCCGATTCACTGTCCGGGCTCGACATCACAGTGACACTCGCAGTCGCGCCCCTCTTGATGCTCTCGATCTGCCTGGGAGTCGTTATCAGGAACATTTTAGAGCGAAGAAAGCTCGAAAGCTGGCAATGGGTTGTTTTATCCATCCTTATTGCGTGTATCGGCGCCGTGGCTCTCCAATCGTTTCGGGGTGGAGCAGGATTTCTTAACGGTGCTCAGAATCTTGTCAATTCCGGAGGTTATCTTCCGCTGGTCTTGATCACATCGATGATCTTCCCAAAGCGTGAAGATGCGCTCAATGCGCTTCGTTTTGCCCTTTGGGCTTTTCTCCCGGTCGCCCTTTATAGCATCTGGCAGCAATTTTTCGGACTTACCGACTTTGAGGTTCGCTTTCTCCAAAGTGGATACACCATCACAGTTGATGATCTCGACGATGTGCGACCGCGTCCATTTTCAACTTTGAACTCGGATCATGCGCTTTCCGTTTGCACCGCGATATTGGCAGCAGTGGCACTTCTTGTGCCGTTTAAAGCAGGAAGACGCTTTTTATGGCAATATCCGGTCAGCCTCGTTTACATTTTAGGCTGCCTTGCAACCATTGTCCGGTCCGGGATATTTATCATGCCGATCACCCTGATCGGTTGGTTGTGCTTCCGGCGAAGCTGGACCACGTGTCTTTTCTACGGAACCATTCTCGGTGCATTGATGCTGCTTATGTTCAACGCTGAAGCGGTTTTGGAGCGCTTGGGATCGCTGGAAAATCTATTGCCGATTAATGAGAGTAACGCCGTCTCGGCCGAAGTGTTCCGCCTGGGGACCTTTAGCGAGCGCTTAATGAGCTTCCACAACGGATTGACTAATCCGCGCTTTCACACGCTCTTCGGAAATCCGGAGGCGGCTCAGGCTAAACCAGATGACGAAAATTCCTACGAAGAAACCGTTGCTCATGATCAGATTACTCAAACATTGGTTCAGTATGGATTGGTCGGCCTGGCCGGTTTAGTCCTGACTGCTGCGACTGGTCTTTGGCTGGCACATAGAGCCGTTTTGAGACTTAAGGATCATACGACGCGCGAGATCGCGATCGCCCTGTTAAGCATTGTCACTGCAGTTGTCTATAGCGGCATGATCTTCGGCAGCCATGTCCAGATTTTTCCTGTCGATGTTTTTTTTGCCTTTCTTGTAGGAATTCTAGTCGTCTGCTGCGGGAAGCCGTCAAGATCGACTTCGAGCACTTTGTAAGCAAAGCGTCCCGCTTTGCACGGTTCATAAGAAGCAAAGCGGGACTTTGCTTACTCACTGCTCTCCACGAATCCTGCCAGGACTGACGCGTCAATGTCTTGGTAACCGGTACTTTCTTTACCGTAGGCTTTGCTCGAATTCTTATCGAGAACTGTGACCAAATGGGAAACAGCAGCCAGCATCAGCGTAGGAGAGTTTTGCCAGTCACCAAACAGTTCCGTAGAGCCCAGACGATGAGCGTACCACTCAGCAAATAGCGCCCCGGCGGAACGTAAACATTGACCAGTCGTTTTGCGCCGTTCGGGAGAGTTCTTCCGGTTTGCAATGCGTTAATAAACGCTTGGGTATCATCGAAAACACCGTCTCCTTTGGCGCCAAAGTCTTTTACGTTTCGGGCGCTCCCCTCTATGACGTCGCTCTCCGCGAAGAGGAAGCTCGGAAATAAAAACACGAACACAATTGCGGCTCTCATTTGTCGAACCGAAGAGTAAACGAGCTTCATCTGGTGCTTGCGCGCAGCCAAGTCAAATAATCGTTGTTAAATCAGGCGAGATGTGATCCATAGAGAGGCGCTTGAGCTTTACGAACTGTCCGGCCCTGAAAGATGATCGCTGATGTATTACTTCGATTAGCTGACCGGATCCGATCAGAGCCAAAATCGCGCGCCATATTCTATTACAGCGGCAGTTCTCTAGTCTGCCAGTCCCTGCGCTTTATCGGCATCCTTGTCTCGACACCCCGGATTCAAGCGGATCAGTTTGGTATACTCGCTTCTGCCACTATGGTTTGTGGATTAGCCTCGATCTTGAGGGAGATCGGCCAAAATTCCGCTCTCATCAGCAGCCCGGGAATCCAGCCGGGGTACGCTCGCGTACATTTGCTTCTCACGGTATGCGCGAATGCCATTGGAATGCTGTTGACTGTCGGTGCGGTTCTCTTCATTCCTTCTTTGCACGAACTGAGCGCACTATGGCCTTTGCTTCTGTTCCAAATCGCTTTCGAAACTATCACTTTTACGCCGATGATTGTGGCTCAAAAGCGTTTTGCCTTCAAAGGGCTCGCGCTCGTGGAGATATCAGCGGTGACAACCTGGCTGCTGCTCACGATTTTTGCGGCTTGGCGTCGTCCGCTGGGGTACGCGCTGGTGGCAGCAAGGCTTGCCGAAACAGCCGTTCGTGGAATCGTACTTTTCACCTGGCAATTTTCGGCGCTTTGGCTGGGCCGGCCTACCCCTACAATCTTTAGGTACTATTTTGGATTCGCTAAGCTACTCGCACCAAAAGGCTGGATTGAAACATTCGGTGTCAACCTCGACGTCTTGTTGCTGAGAGTCTTCACTAACAATGTCGAGATTGGAATTTTTGATCGTACAATGCAACTTCTCCGGATTCCGCTTGCCCTGAGCGTCAACCTCATTGATGCCGTTGCCGGCGCATCATACAGCCGGGAGCAAGATACACCCGAACTCGTAGATCGCACGCTCCGCAAATTTTCGCTGATTGTTTTGGTGGGTGCATTTCTCGGTGTTGCATTGGTCCAAATCTTTTTATGGTTTATTGCTGGCCCAGTACTTGGCGCGACCTGGAAAAAGAGCATCGAGAGCGTCTGGTTGTGGTCGATCCCATTTGCCATCTTGCGTTCATTTTTCTGGAACTTTAACATTTTTTTTCAGGCTACCGGACGTCCGAAGGAGTTCTTGCTAACCTCGGCTTTGGCGACATGTTTACTCATGGTGCTCGGCTCGATCGCAACCCCAATCCTAGGTGTTCGCGGGCTCTTCCTTGCGTTGGCAGCCGCAAATTTTATCCCGTTGTTCTTCCAGATCCGCTGGGCTCGTCGGACTCAACAACTTCCCGATGCGTTTCGTCCAGCCCATTAACGGCCTAATTCCCTACTGTTGCGAATGGCGGTTGAAACCCTGTGTGATAGCGCTCAATCATTGGATCCCTATTCCGTTGCCCCTGAATCCCATCCTGGCGCTCGAAAATCTTGTGCCCCGGAGTCTAGGGAAAGTCTACGGAAGTTTTTGCTCCCTTATGACCTTGTGATCTGCGCCGAAAAAAGAGAGTGAATCGATAAAGCGGAATTGAAAAATGTGAACGCGCAATGTGTGAACCCACTGGAGCCATCATCACTAAAGCCAAATCGACCTTTTCGAAGCCGCTCTACGGGGCTTTTGAAAAGGCCCAGCCCGAGCCTTGGAAAACTCTGCTGATCTGGCCGGAAAACTTGGTCAGCGAACATCCGAGCGACCAGCGGTTCGCCGCGCAACTGGAGATTGCCATGACAAATGAAGAATTGCGGCAGCGCTTGATCGGCGCCGCCTACGCCAATGCAAAACGTTTCACCTGGCACGCCCATGTTCGCAAGCTCGCGGAAGTATATGCCGAGGTGGCGGCGAAATGAATCCGCAACGCTTGCCGGCCACGAACATGACGGCGAACAAGACGGTCCTCTGGATCGACCCGCATCTCGAATACCGCAGTCCGTCGACGAAGCACCTTCTTTACGCGTTGCCGCGACTTCGCGCGGCCGGATGGAAGATCGAAGTCTGGTGCTTGCGCTCCGACGCGTCGCCTGACGAGGTGTCGCATACCTTTTTGCCGGCGCCCAATTGGCTCGGGCCATTCGAACTCTTCTACTTCACCATGGCGGTGAATCTTTATGGCCTCTGGCGAATCGTCGCCAGGCGCCCGATTACTGCCGCCGTCATTCATGCCAGTTGCGGCACTTATTTCGGCGCGCAACTGATCTCCGTCCATTTTGTCAACGCGATCTGGATCGTCAAGCAATGCCAGCTTGGAATTCATTCATTCAAACAATTTGCCGGTTTGTGCTTCAGCCTATGCGGAGCCGTCATTGAGCGGGTGGCTTGGTGGAGTCCGTCCTTGCGAAAAATTCTAGCGGTTTCCGAATCCATTGCCGAAGAGGTCCGGCAGCGCAGCCCGGAAGATCGCGTCATCGAAGTCTTGCCCAATAGCTACGACGAGACGCGATTCACCCCTGCCGCTCGTGAACTCAGGCGGGCGCCTGCTCGGGAAGAGCTTGGATTAGGGGCCACTGATACGGTCTTCGCCTTCCTCAGTGCAGGCCATTACGAACGAAAGGGCTTCTGGCTCGCGGCCGATGCGCTGGCGGTGGTCCGATCAGAGGATCGCCGCGCCGATTTGAAGTTTCTCGTGATCGGCGGCTCGGACTCCGCGCTTGCGCAACTCCGATCCCAATTGCAAAAGAGGCATCCGGATTTTCGCGACTGGATCGTCTTCGCGGGCCAGCAATCAAGGGTGGAGAATTATCTCGCAGCAGCCGACGCGTTTCTTTTTCCGACTCATTTTGAGACCTTTGGCTTGGCCGAGGTCGAAGCCGCGGCAATGGGGATACCTCTTCTCATCACCCGCCACCACGGATCGGAGATGTTCCTAAAGGAGGGTTTCAACGGCTTGGCTCTAGAATCGGACCCCGAGCTGATTGCTGCCACCATACGAAACTTTCTTTCTCTTGGCGCCTCAGCATTCCATCGTTGGATTGGGAGGACTCTTACCCGCGATGAATATGCAAGCGCGCTTCTCCGGGAATACGATGACTATCTATGCGCCTTCCCGGGCGATCCGTCCCCAAAAATATCCGAAAATCGTCGCGAGTAGCGAAAGTCGGGCCAGCTAGAGGTTCTCCGAAAAGGTGGTTTCTTTTTTTAACGGTCGATTACTTAATTCTGGTGCGGTGCTTCCAGGTTTGTAACTCTTGGATTGTGAACACGGTAGCGAGCTGCGGAAGACTTCCGGCTACCGTTCCTGATCTGGCCAACCGACCTCGGCAGGTAATTTCCAGACATTCGTTTTCAGCACTATTGTTCGATGTGTGCACTTCTTTTTCGCCTTCCTCGTCGGGATTCTGGTCGTCTGCCGCGGGAAGCCGACAGGATAAGGACGTATCGGCGCGTCGGCGAATCGGCGTATCGGCGAGACTGGAGAGGGAACGCTTCCACCGTCACGAAGCCTATATAAGCGAAGCGTCCCGCTTTGTAGGCGAAGCGTCCCGCTTTGCTTCCTATAATTATAATAAGAACCGTGCAAAGCGGGACGCTTTGCTTACTCACTTACCGCCCTCCACGAATCCTGCCAGGACTGAGGCGTCAATGTCTTGGTAACCGGTACTTTCTTTACCGTAAGCCTTGCTCGAATTCTTATCGAGTTGAGTGACTAAATGCGAAACATTGACAGCTATCATTCCCCACAAACTGACAACGTTATTTCCTTCCAAACGAATCAAATCCGGTGCTCGGCTTTTATGCCAGTTCCCCGCACCTAAGCCGTAGCCGTACACCTCCTGCGAATCCTGGATACGAATTTGTGTACCGAAGGTCTCTTCGTTCGTGGACGCGCTCTCCAGTTCTATATTTACCAGCCCCACTCTCTGCGATCGGCTCAGTTGGATTGAAACAGTTTTATAATGCTCAGGTTGGAAGCTGCAGAGCCAGAGCGGCTTTTGTGAGTGTATCGTTACTCCGATCGCACTCGGCCGATCTCCGGCCGGGTTCCAGCTTTCTTCGAAATACCCGCCGCCCTCGTCGATGTTTATCGAGGGGTCCGGGGAACCTCCGATGTTGAGGAAATTGCAGTCGATGACAAGTGACGACGGATCGCCATGCCACTCGAGACAGCTTCCTCGATGCGCGTTGTTTTGGAAGCTGAGGTTGCAGAGAGATACGCCACCTCCGCCGTTCCCCTCTACCTGCAAAAACCCATGATTCAATCTTGCACCGAAATACGATACGGCCGCATCCAACCGGATGATCGCGCCGGTTGCGCCGAATAACCTTTGCCCGGCTCGAACGATCAGGGGCGCTTTAACGAGATAGGTTCCGGCCGGAAAAAAGAGCTCAGAATATTTCGTCAGCGCGTTGCTCAGCATCACAGCGTCATCGTGGAGGCCATCGCCTCTTGCACCGGTCGACCGAACATTAACGCAACGGGTGGAAGGGCGTGGATATTCCGGATCCGGAAGTTTGAGCGAAGTCGCACTTTCTCGCACCGCCTCAGCTGAGCCGGAGACGAGGGAACCATTCATCGTGACTTCTTTGCTTGACCAGCAACTCACTTTGCCGTTCGCTGCGACCTCTTTCAACTCTGGGGGGAGAATCAGTTCATTTTCGAAACTGACATCCTCGAAATGCACAGTCGCGCGATGATATTGGTCGATGAATGGAATTTTGTCGGTTTGCCGGAAATTGCATTGCAAAAAGTTGATCACACCACAAAATCCCGGCCCTAATTGGACGGGCGCCGTCTCAGAGAACTCGATGTGATGGAACGTAAACATCCCGACGCCGTTAATGTTGATAGCGAAGCTGGTTTGCCCGGTGAAAACGCAATCTCGAAAAAATTCCATCGATGTCGCATCGGAGAAATAGCCGGTCTGCCCACCGTTGAATCTGCAGTTAGCAATCGTGCTCCCGCCACCCCAGGCGGTTGTATTCAAGCAACCGAGGGAAGTTCCGGCATTGACGCACACATTGCGAAGAGCGGTTTGTTGAGCGCACCACCAATACAAACCCCAAGCACCCGGATTGTGTTCCCCAATCTCGATGTTGAGGTCTCTGACGACAATCTGGAAAGTATTGTTTGTCGATCCGTTAACATCGTTCGTTCTTGTCTCCCAGTCGTGAGTCTTTTCAGGCATCCGGTACCCGCCTGCGGTAACGATAAAGGGTGAAGGATGAGCAACGTCCTGAAAAGCAGGTGAACCAGGCGCCAGTATCAGCGTAGGGGGATTTTGCCAGTCACCAAACAATTCCGTATCGCCCCAGACGATGAGCGTACCGCTCAGCAAATAGCGCCCTGGCGGAACGTAAACATTGACCGGTTGTTTTGCGCCGTATGGGAGAGTTCTTCCGGCTTGCAATGCGTTAATAAACGCCTGGGTATCATCGACAACACCGTCTCCTTTGGCGCCAAAATCTTTTACGTTTCGGGCGCTCCTCTCTATGACATCGCTCTCCGCGAAGAGGAAATTTGGAAATAAAAACGCGACCAGAATTGCGGTTCTCATTTGTTGGACCGAAGAGTAAAGTCCTTTCTCTGGTGCCTGCGCGCAGCCAAGTCAAATAATCATTGTTAATTCAGGCGAGATGTGGTCCAGAGGCGCTTGATTACAACGGACTTGCCAGCTTGATACTGCCTGTGCAATGAACTGGACCCCTAATCGGATTGCTCTGCGTAACAAACTCATCGGGATATTCCCGGATTTATTTGATCTAGCTCTGGAAACGAGCTTTGCCTTGAAGACGCTCCCTAGATGGCGCCACACGGGAATGGAACTGCCGTTTTCGAGTTTGCTGAAGCGGTAATTTTTGAAGCGCTTCGCGGTCGACTATCAGCTCGAAATTTTCATTGAGACCGGCACTTTTCTCGGCGACACGCCATGGGCTTTTCGGAATTCATTCAAAGAGATTTATACGATCGAACTGAGCGAAACACTGGCTAAACTGGCGCTCAATCGCTTTGCGAAATTTGATCACGGCTCCGCGCTCCGATGCTGTTTTGGCTCGATGGTCTTCGGTCTCGAGACCATTCTATCCGATTACTGCCTGACCTTCTCAACCCAGAAAGTCATTTACCTCGCGCATCGGTTTCGTGACAAGTTACCCGCGCTCCTGCCGCTTTCGGAGCTGAAATACTCTCGCGACGAACGGCGCCGGCAACGGCCGTACGGAATTCTGGTTCTCTATCGAAAACTGCGTTGATTTGGCGCCTGGCCCTATAATTCTCGCGAGCCAACGCCGAGTAAATGCGCGACAATTGGAGCGCGGCATGGTCGCGCAGCGAACGAACACCGAGAGAAACACTGAATTCAAGCCAACGCCGCTGGCAGAAATGGACCGACACAATTTCCGCCTGAATATCGTAGGCGCACGTGGTGTGCACAATTCTTGCCGGTCGCCGACGAAACAGATTGATTTGAATGAATCGGTACAGGTTGCAGGAGAGAAAGAACTGGAGCAGATCGAGCGGTCGCGGCACCGGCAATCTGGGCAACCGCGTTATCTCAAGCAGCGGACAATTCTGCGGATGTTCATAGCAAAGCCCTCGCACGCTCCACCCATCGGCGTTCAGCGCGCCGATGACTCGAGGAAGACTGACACGTTTTGGTTGCAGCTAACACTGCGTTGGGCACCAACCGCCTTAAACATCCCAGAACGTCTTGTGAGGATGGAACGTCCAGGCCTCGGCTCGGCGGGCTGCTTCGATCGTGACCTCTTTCGCAGAATGTCCCGACACGAACTTATTATGTTCTGTCACTTCGCGGACCCGGAACCCTAGATGATGGGCAACAGTAGGAAAAAAGATTTCCAGATAGATCGGTGTTGTTTCTTGGACACCAGCGACCGCTTCAAACGCTTGTCTACTCCAGAAGGAGCCAGTGCCCAGCATGGACAGGATAGTCGTTTTGTCCCGCCGATCGGAGAGATTTCTCCAGAAATCTAAGAACTCCGGATTGATTAAGTGATACAGGTAATGCGGGGAATTGGTTCGATCGAAACGATTCAAGCGAAACCCGATCACGTCGGCTTGTTCGCGCTGCAACTTTTCCAGAAAGAATTCGGGTGCAAGCGGAGTTAATGGAATGTGATCATACTCCATGAACCAGATGTATCGATACGGTGAGTGGATGATTGCTTTGGCAACGATGGCAAAGACCGGTGAATAACTCTGTTTTTCCCGCGGGTGATTCCGTGTGCGCAGACGAGCGCATCCGACGAAGCTCTTATTTTCCAGATTGATCGCTTCAAAGTCGGCTCGATTCCCGCCGTGTACCACCCAGAGATCTGTTCCCGGCACTTCGCGCGTCCAGTAGTCAACCATCCTGCGAACGCTCTTTTCCGGCTGATGCGTGAGCAATATCGTGAGAGTGTCGTTCATTCGGGAAATCCGGTTTGGGGTGCTGCTGGAAGCCAAGTTCCTGGAGTGCATAAGTCAACCGTCTTTGAGGTAGGAAGACCGGATAGAAAGGTTCATCATGGGCGCCGCCAAGGCCAAACACCAGAATTCGCCCGCGCCACGGGAGAAACAAATATTTTCCCAGATCCTTACCGGTCCTAGCATCTCGAACCCGCATACCAAATAGTCGGACCAACCAGAAAAATCTTTTCAACATAAGGAAACGAAGGGAACGAAGGTTAGATTAAGATAACGGCTTCGGGGCACGCAACGCTTAAGTTCAGGCTAAATTCCAAAGTTGGGAACTCGTCCTCGTGCTCGTCGTCGTCCTCGTCCTCGAGGATCGCAAGAAGCAACACCGGATAGCGAAAAAATTTGCCGTGTTGCACGCCGAAGGCGTGAGAGAACCCAGCCCAGGGTGGAGCGTAGCGGAGCCCTGGGTAAAGGGCGGCTGGAGGGTGCTGACTGCAATTGCAAAAAGTTCCCTACCAAGCCAGCGAGAGGATTGCTCGACTTCACCGTTGCGGGCAGAACTTCCAGACGCAAGCGGAAAACTGAAAATCCGAGTACGGCTCCAAAAGCAAGAAAGAGAGTATATCCTAGGACGTTTAACGCGCCGATCGATGACAAGAGCCAGCCTCCCCAACTGAGCCGCGCCGAAATCAGCACCCATCCCGCCGCTAAGATAAATCCTAACGAAGTCGTCGGTTTAGCAGGGAAACAAGTGGAGAAAGAGCCTGAGGGGTGATGATTCGGCCGCCGTCGGCCCGCAGTGGGCTGACCCGCGGCTTCGTCCCCTTGTCGATCAGCACTTCTATTCATTCCCTGGAGGGTCGGATCATTGCAAACCGCTCCGTCAACGCCTCTTCGCGGCAAGCGTAGTAGACACCGGAATCGCTTTGAGTTTAACATCGCGCACTGTGGCGACCGCCGACCCATTTCAGCGTTTGGTTAGTCCTGGATGTATCCGCTTAACAACTCTCCCGGAACGTTTGCCACTTGACTTCCTAGCGTGCCAAGTTCAAGGCACGGTTCGTTCGTGCAGTCCTCCAAAAGATACGGCAAGTTCAATTCTTGCAGATTCCAAAGTCGCAATTGAGTATTGTTCGAGAGCTGCAAGAGCGGGTTAGGCCAATTCCCCGCGGGCGCACCAGCATTCATGCCGTACACATAGACTCCTTGTGAACCCACAATCTGTACGGTTACGCCTGTGTCACCTGGGTTACCTCCATATTCGGATTCCCAGTTCACGAGTAACAGGTTGGCTGCGTACTGTACCACCAAACTATAGCTCCCATAATGTTCGTTCGAAATCTGATAACAATAGGTTGGACCCTGCGACTGCACTAAAATCCCCTCCGGTACGTACTCGTCGCCCGCGACCCACAAGCCCTCAAATATGCCTCCGCCTTGTTCAAGATCGAGCACTGGAAGCGGCGTAACAGAGTAGCTTGAATCTGCAACGACACAGTCCATCATTACCGATGAAGGGTCCGCAGTCCAGGTGACGGCGAATCCGCCTGGCGCCGGGTTGGAAATAGTGATTCCGAACAAAACCACACCCTTTTTGCCATCACCCTGGACAGTGAGGACGCTTGCGGTCGAACCATAAGAGAACGCGGGTGCATCTGCTGCCACAGCCAGGGTGCTGGATACCTCACCAAATAACTTTTGGCCGGCATTGATGGTTAAGGGCGCGCTGATAACATAGGTTCCGGTCGGAAAATAGATCTCATTGTAACTGGCAAGTGCATTGGCAATAACCTGTGTGTCGTCGGTTACGCCATCTCCCGCAGCTCCAAGATCTTTAATATTCACACAGGAAGCGTTTGGCCTTGGGAAAACCGGCGTCCGCCAGGATCCCGGGTAAATGTCCTGATTCAGGCGACTATCTGTGCCTGTTATCCATTGGTTATTATAATAGATCGGGGAATTGATTTGCCCTTCGGTTGAAAGAAATGCACCAGGGGTATTCGAACCACTCCATTGTGTGACCACTCCATTTTGAATTACGCTTTGCAAAAACGGTGGCACCGCCGAAACGGTATCGAAAGTCATCCGTTCAAAGTGCAGCAGCGCAGCTACCGGCTCCTGCGCAAACGTTCCTTGCGGCATATTTGCAAAATGGCAATTGATCATTGCGATTGCCGCGGGATGATAAGCGTCGCTGGCAAGAATTGAAATCGGGCCAGTGTTCTGAAAATCAACGTCCAGAAAAGTGAAATTCGTAAGCCCATTATACGCCGTGATAGCGTTTTGGCTTTGACCAGTAAACGTGCAACTGCGGATGAACTCTTGCGACGTAGCTGTTGCGAGTAGTCCTTGCCGCCCTCCGATAAAGGAGCAATTCGCAATGACGCTTTGGCCTCCCCAATCTCCCACATAAATGCAACCATTCCCACTGCCGGCGTTAATTTTCACATTCCGCAGGGACGTGTCTTGGGCGCACCACCAATAAATACCCCATGCCCCGGGGTTGCCGGAACCGATCTTGATGACCAGATCTCGCACGTGAATCGAGAAAGTCTGGTTCGAGCTCCCATTGAAATCATCCGTTCGGGTTTGCCAGTCCGTTGTGTTGTCCGGAACATTATAGCCTCCCGCGGTTACCAGGAACGGCTGTGGATTCGTTGGATCCTGGAACCCCCGCGTCCTCGGTGCCAGAATCAGGGTGGGCGGGTTTGTCCACTCACCAACTAACGATGTGTTTGCCCAAATAATGAGGGTGGAGCTAATCACATATCGGCCCGGAGGGACGTAGATCGTCTGAGGTGACGGTGATAGTCCGGATTGATGCCGGCCGGACTGCAATGCCTGGATAAATGCTTGCGTATCATCCGTGACACCATCGCCTTTCGCTCCATAGTCAAGCACATTTCGAGCATATTTAGCGACAATATTAGGCGGAGCGCTTGCTTGAGCCTTGCTGGAACAGACGATTGTGAGCGCGACGACGGCGCCTAGGAAAATGTTGCGGAGGCAATTCTTCATTGTGGCATCAAAATATCAAGTTTTGCGGGTGAGCTTTCTCATTTCTGGGATAGGCCGCCGCGAAAATTGTGGCGCTTCTTTAGCTAATGTTCGAAACTCTGTTTTACTACCACCAACTTGTTACATTTTTGCCTTATTCGAGCTCAACGTAAGCGAAGCCTCCGGCTTTGCATCCCTTGAAAACCGAACAAACCGGGAACGGTTCTCCTACTTCGATGGCCTCCCTGATTCTCTCCGCCGCTTTAGTTTGCAATCCTCGTTTGCACCGACGCACACTTTCGTCCAGAGTGCGCCACCGCAAATGAAAACTGCTCTCAGGCAACTGGCTCGCCGATGCATTTATACGAGCAACACCGTACGATACAGAGTCGAGTTGCCGAGGCTGCTGGACGCATTGCGGATCGTCGGCAAAGTTGACCGTGCGGTCGACGTCGGAGCTGCCGGTGGGTATTACGTCGTAAGCGCCTACTTGCATTTCGCCAAACATGTTCACGCGATTGAATACGACACCCACCTATGCGACCTGCTTCGACAGGAACTGGCTCGGTTTCCGGACCGCTGTACGTGGCAGCAAGGATCGATCCTTTCACTGCCGGTGGAGTCAGCCAGCGCGGATCTAGTCGCCTGCACCCAGGTCCTCGAGCACATTGATGATGAACTCCGCGCCTTTGAAGAACTAACCCGGATTCTTAAACCGGGCGGCTACCTCTTGCTCGCCGTACCGCACCCTCCGGCTCCATGGCCCGAGTCCGGCCACGTACGAGAGGGTTACCGCATCGAAGACCTGATCAATCTGGGAAATTGCTTCGGTGTCGAGACCATTCTATCCGATTACTACCTGACCTTCTCAACCCAGAAAGTCATTCACCTCGCGCATCGGTTTCGTGACAAGTTACCCGCGCTGCTGCCGCTTTCGGAGCTGAAATACTCTCGCGACGAGCGGCGCCGGCAACGGCCGTACGGAATTCTGGTTCTCTATCGAAAACTGCGTTGATTTGACGCCTGGCCCTATAATTCTCGCGAGCCAAGGTAGAACAGGCGTCTCTGCCTGTTCCCGCACTACGGCCGGCCGCTCCCCACGGGATGTGGCTTCCGAGAAGCTTGTCACGTGCCTGCAAACGTATTTGTTGCAGCCACCCCACGGGAGAACAGGCAGAGACGCCTGTTCTACCTTACGTCGGCGGCTCTAGGGGCCCTTACTGCTCCAGGCCGGATCGTCAGACAAGCATGCTTCATAAATCGATCCAATTCGCTGAGCAAATTGCTTTCTCGTAAGAGCCTCGCCCGTTTCCGGGAGCTCAAATGCGTATTCTTTTGCAGCGAATTCCCGCATCTTATCGGCTATATCCTCTGGATCCGCCTCCAGAAAAAGACCGTTCTTTCCCGGTCGAACGTTCGGCAACACGATTTGTGGAACGGTGGTGCCGTAAGCTTCGCGAACGGCCTCCCCGATAGCACGCGACACGGGGAGCAGCAGGCGTACATGCCTGGAGCGCAGTTGTAGCCGCTCCAACGCCGAGTAAATGCGCGACAATTGGAGCGCGGCATGGTCGCGCAGCGAACGAACACCGAGAGAAACACTGAATTCAAGCCAACGCCGCTGGCAGAAATGGACCGACACAATTTCCGCCTGAATATCGTAGGCGCACGTGGTGTGCACAATTCTTGCCGGTCGCCGGCGAAACAGATTGATTTAAATGAACCGATACCAGGTTGCAGGAGAGAAAGAACTGGAGCATATCGAGCGGTCGCGGCACCGGCAATCTGGGCAACCGCGTTATCTCAAGCAGCGGACAATTCTGCGGATGTTCATAGCAAAGCCCTCGCACGCTCCACCCATCGGCGTTCAACGCGCCGATACTATGGACGAGACTCCGCATCGAGGGATTTCGGGTAGTGAGATTAGGATCTACCCAAAGCACCGACTTATGGTGCGCCAGGAGGCGTTTTTCTAAAAGACTCCCGAGCGTATCGTCGCCCGGACTCTGCCGCACCGTACATCGTTGCGGATTCAACTTGCTCAGCGTACGCGAATTGCCGGACCCGAAAATAACGTAATCGACAGCTCGAAACCAAAGACCGATGCGGAGCACCGCGTCCTCGAAAAACCGACTTTGCGATTGCTCTTTGCTGCGTATGACAGTCAGAAGCGACTCTGGCGCGAGGCGAACTAGTTCCCGCCAGAATATCAAAGCTTCGATAGATCAAAGCCGTCCGAACCACAAAACCAGATCCGGCCGTGACTTTCGCAGCTCTTCGCGTGAGGCGCGGTGAAGCTCTACCCTGGCGAGCAACGTTGGAATACACCGTCGCGAATACGGATATGCATCAAACTTCTGCATTTTTCATTTTGCCTTTTGACTTTCCCTTATAGGCCTCGACGTCCCAGATCGTTTTGTGAGGGTGGAACGTCCAGGCCGCAGTTCGGCGAGCGGCTTCGATGGTGACGCGCTTGGCCGGCCGCGGTAACACAAACTCATTGTGTTCTGTCACCTCCCGCACCCGAAACCCTAAATGATGGGCGACAGTAGGAAAAAATATTTCCAGATAGATCGGCGTTGTTTCAGGGACGTTCGCGACTGCGTAAAAGGCTTCTCTGCACCAGAAAGATCCGCTCCCCAGCATCGTCAGAATTGTCGTCTTGTCTCGCCGCACGGAGAGATTTCTCCAGAAATCTAAAAATTCCGGATTTGTCACGTGGTACAGATAGTGGGGTGAAATGGTTCGGTCGATGCGACTTAAGCGAAATCCGACCACGTCTGCCTGTTCGCGCTGCAACTTTTCCAGAAAAAAATCGGGAGCAAGTGGAGTCAGGGGGATGTGGTCATACTCCATGAACCAAATGTAACGATACGGAATGTGGATGATTGCTTTGGAAACGATCGCAAAAATAAATGAATAACTTTGTTTTTCGCGCTGGTGATCTCGTGTGCGCAGACGAGCGCATCCGGCGAAACTTTTATTCTCGAAATCGATCTTTTCAAATTCGGTCCGATTTCCCCCGTGCACTACCCAGAGATCTGTTCCCGGCACCTCGCGTGTCCAGTAATCAAGCATCCTTCGAACGTTCTGTTCCGGCTGATGCGTGAGCAGTATCGTGAGAGTGTCGTTCATTCGGGAAATCCGGTTTCGGGTGCTGCTGAAATCCAAGTTCCTGGAGTGCGTAGGTTAATCTTTTCTGAGGCAGGAAGACTGGGTAGAAAGGTTCATCGTTTCCGGTCCCAAGGCCAAAGACCACAATTCGCCCGTGCCACGGGATGAACAAATATTTTCCCAGATCTTTGCCGGTCCTGACATCTCGGACCCGCATCCCGAAAAGGCGAATCAATAGGTGTAAAACCGGTTTTATGACCGCTACAGAGATTTTCATTACACAAATGAGCTTTGGGATCCTCGACGATCTAAAATTTTACACCGCAGCTACCCCGGATCTTAAACCAGATCCCAAAGTTTGGGAACAATGTTGCTTAATGGTACGGGACACAGGCGGGACGCCTATGCTACTTTAGGCTCGGCGTACGTCCACCCGATGTGGTCGAGAACAGCGTCCAAAGTAGCATAGGCGTCCCGCCTGTGTCTCGTCGGATCGAGCAAAGCTCGAGCTTCCGCGCTCCTTCCTAATCCCTCCTTCCGCCTTCCGCCTTTTCAGTAGGCGTCCCGCCTGTGTCTGTGCTTCGTACTCGGTGCTTAAGAGAACCGACCTGTAGGCTCCACGCGAGGCTCTCTTCAAACCTTCGCGTTCTCTCCCCATGGCGTGCTCTATAGCCAAAAAAAAATCTCATTCGGCCTGGCCCGGATGAGATTTTCTGAAATGGCCGGAGTTTGTATTAGCAGCAAACTCTCTGCCGGCGAGGCAACAGACAGACACCAACGACCGATGCACCGAGGCCAAGCAACGCCATCGTCGAAGGTTCAGGAACAACTGTGAAATGAGGGATCGTCGTAGCCTCGATCACTTCCGTTCCGAACCTGCCAAACTTCGCTGTCAAGGTTACATCCTCCAGCACCCCGTTGTAACTGGTGCCCGACGGTGGAGTCGTCTGTGGGTTCGGAATTGGGGCGCTCACATTCAGGGTGAGCGTTATGTTCCCGATGATGCTTTTGATGGTATCCGACATCGTGAAATCAAAGCCCACAGCGTCCTTATTCCATACCACCAGCGTCGGTTCCGAGGATGACGAGGGGAGACCGTTGCTGCTAAATGGAAAATTTCCGAATGGGGTATACAGGGTCACCGTGACCGAACCGCCGTCTGGTATGAAGTTATTGTAAACCTGCAGCGCGTTCCCAAGGGCATTAACCTTCGTCTGATCATACCGGTCTGTGCCAGTATAGTTCAGAGAGAAGATACCCCCGCTAGGTAGACCGGCGGCTGCCGCCGCACCAGCCGGTAACGTCAGCGGCGACTCGAAGTCGAGCGCGCCGTCAAAGTTATCCGTCGTGTAGACATCGCACTTTCCGGTTTCCGTGAAACCGAGCAGTGCGACAAAAGAAATCGCCGTAAGGCAAGCGAATCGCGTTCTCACGAGACCCACTTAAGTCGGCTTTGCTACCCGCCACAACAACTTTAACGTTACGAATTCGCCGCAATTCATTGCGTTGAGTTGAGTTGAGCTGGTAGGGCGAGGACTTCGGCGAGCTCAGTCGGGCGAGGACTTCGGCGAGCTCAGTCGAGCCGCTCCCACCGAGCCGTGCGAGGGCGCACCTAACTTCTTTAGTCCTTTACCTTTATAAGTCATTGGCGTAACGGGCCGCGCAATAATATCCGTAACACGAACTCGCATGACCTCATTACGAAAATTCACGGATTCCACCATTGCCCTATTCGCGTTCCTGGCCGCGTTATTTTTCCTCTCGGGAGGGATAGCGCTTAACGCGCAGGCCGAAGATCTTCCTCGGGAAACGCTTGTCATCTATAACTCGAATGATCCGGATGGGCCTGCTCTTGCCGCTTATTACGCATCGAAGCGCGGAATCCCTGCGGATCACGTTACCTCCCTGGATTGCCCCGTCACGGAAGAGATTTCCCGCGATGACTATGATCGGACCATAGCCGGACCTCTTCGCGAAAAATTCGAGCGGCGTCGATGGTGGGATTTTGACAAATCGAATGCAACCCGCGTGGTCATTTCAAACAAAATCCGGTTCATAGCCCTTATTCGCGGGATACCACTTAAGATCCACGCTCAGAACGATTACCCGGGCGATCAACCAGACCCAAGATCCCCTATTGGAAATACGAATGCGAAGGCGGTCGACTCCGAGCTGGCGACCCTTGGATTCTTTCGCCGGCAAATCTCTGGGCCCCTGGTGAATCCGTATTTCCGTAGCACGCAATCGATCAGCAGAGCCGATCCGCGGCTGATGCTCGTCGCCCGGCTGGATGCTCCGTCGGCGGACGATGTCCGGCGAATGATCAACGACTCTCTTGCGACGGAACAGAGCGGAGGCCTGCGCGGCTGGACCTATCTGGATGCTCGCGGGACATCGGATCCCGCATACAAAATCGGGGACGATTGGTTGAAGAATATCGATAGAAAAAGCTTGGACCTCGGCCGCCCGGCAATCATCGATCTGAAAGAAGCCCTCTTCCCGCGCGGCTATCCGATGGCGGACGCAATGCTCTATTTCGGCTGGTACTCGGATCATCCCGACGGCGTGTTTCTGGATCCGCAGTTCCGGTTTCTGCCGGGCGCCATTGGCGTGCATATTTATTCCTGGAGCGGTTCGACGATCCGTGAGCCTCCGGGTTCCTGGGTTACGTCGATCATCGATCACGGCGCCGCCGCAACGCTCGGCAATGTCTATGAACCATATCTTCAGCTCACGCCAATGCTTGACCTCTTCCACGAGCGTCTCATCTTCGGAATGACTTTTGCCGAGAGCGCGTATGCTTCGCTAATCGGGGTATCCTGGATGACCACAATTATCGGCGACCCGCTCTACCGGCCGTTTGGCAGCGGTCAGGATTCAGTCGCCGTGTCGGCCGTCTGGGACGAGCTCCGCAATCTCTTTGATCAGGATCGCAGTCAACCAATCAATCTCGTTCCGGACCTGAACAAACGGGGTACGACAAATCCGCTGTTTTTCGAAGTCGCAGGCCTGGTGCTCGAGGACCGGGATGAATCCGATGCCGCCATCGCCGCATTTGAGTCTGCCTATAGAGGGTATGGCGGAAATACCCCGCAAGGTTTTCGGGCTGTGTTGGATGAAGCCGCACTTCTGCAAAAGCTGAATCGCAAGAGTGAGCTTGCCTCCCTGATCCACCGTGCAATGGGGGCGCTCACCGATCCGGATCAGGTGCTGATCTTGAGCGAATACAGTGAGGAAAGTACGAAGTAAGAAGGACGAATGAAGAAGTTATCGTGAACCTCGTAGTCGACCATTGGCGTGACGGCCGTTTCGCCACAGAAGGTTCGATCGTCACCGAGTGGAAAGTATCATAGGCGTCTCGCCTGTGTCCTCTTCGCTGATTTGTACGGGCGGGATCTTGTATGCGGATTGTTGTTTCAGCGTACTCAACCACCAAAGGCAGCCTTAAACTGACTCGGCACAGGCGAGACGCCTATGATACTTTGGACTCGGCGTCGTTCGTGCCTCAGGAGGGAATCAGCGTTTAACGATTCGAGTACGGATGCGATTGGACGAAGTCTGCAATTGACATGCCGGGGGCGTTATGAGTCGAGTAGATTTGCACACCATGCCGGGCTCAGCAATACATCCGTTGTTCGCGCCTGAACCAAACTATAAGTGGCGCTGCATTGAACTCAAAACATCCAACGTCTAAATACGAAGGCGGCCGGCCGCCTTGACTATGCGCATTTGTGTCAAAATATTTACAATTTGAGGCAAGCCAAATCCCGAAAACATGCTAAGCATGAATCGCGCCAGCCATCACACTAACAAAATACTAACAATATGTCTAAAACCATTTGGGGACTGATCGCAGCGGCCGTGACGCTTACTTCTGCGACGCTAACCGCACGGGCTGAAACACTTTATGGCGTCACAAGCACCGATTTTTTGGTGTCGTTTGATTCGACAAGTCCGAACATTGTGGATTTTATCGATCCGATCACCGGCCTGCTGAAAGGCCAGTCAATCGTTGATCTGAGTTTCAATGGACCGACAAATGAAACCTTTGCGCTCGGCGTCAAAGGGAACGGCAAGTCCGGGAACTTGTATGCACTGGACCTTTTCGACGGCGTTGCCACTGTAATCGATCCATGGCAACTGTTTCCGATCACCGCGAGCGCTACGACCCTGTTCCATTCTCCGGCCACGGGGATTGAGTACCTGGCATCCACGACCAAATCAGGAACAGAACTCTACCGAGTCAGTGGCGACCCATCTTTGACACCGCTAGGCAAATTCGCGAACGGAGCTGAAACGCTCAATGCCATCGCAGCTGTTCCCGAGCCGAGCGCAATTGCGATGTTGGTAATGGGTGCGATCGGGATGGTTGGTTATCTCCGCGTCCGACGGCAGGTGAATTTTTAAAGTAAAAAGGAAGAAGTTCCGATCTCCCTGGCCCGAACGTCGCCGAGCCGAAAATATCATTGACGGCCTGCCCAACGAAGCCTCGGCGAAGTTGGGTCTCGCCTGTGCGGAGTCAACGTGCGAACGCCGTTCGGGGTGAATTTCGAACTCGATCGTTGACGTTACGGCCGGCTCGCCAGAGAAGCTCAATCGTCACCGAGCCCAATGTATCATAGGCGTCTCGCCTGTGCCCCGTCGAGCACAGCTCACTCCGCAAAAGACAGAGGATTTCGCACAGAAGACCGCAAAGATCACAAAGATGTTTCCGGAACGAATCGCATGTTACCGAGCGTTCCTCCCGAAACAATCTCTTCGTGATCTTTGAGGTCTTTTGTGGAACCCCGCTTCCGCGAGGAACGCTGTGCCGCCTGTAATGAAGCAAAACACAGGCGAGACGCCTATGATACTTTAGGCTCGGCGACGCTCGGGCTTGGGCGTTGAAGCCACACTCAGCACTGAACATTCGAGGACCCAATTTCGCCAAGGTTGGGCAAGCTGAGGACGATTATGATTCGATCGTCCTTCTGCATTTTGCCTTTTTACTTCTTACTTTTCCCTACTTTTCCCCAAATCTCACCACTTCCACAGTAACTATCGATGGCACGGGATGTTGAGACGGTTTCTCCCTCTTACGCTCTTCCACACTGAGAGGGCCGTTGCTAGTGGCGCCCATTGCCGCTGCACTCAGAGCGCGGGTGTTGACCGGACTCGACCCTCCAAAGATAACTCCATTGCCGTCAATGGCATACGTCTTGCCGTTGGATGATTGAAACGTCCGCAGCACATTGCTCGGTACCAGTGTCGGATCTTTGAGCCGAACAAATGTAATTCCGTTGTTCCCTTTGATCACGCTGATACCATTCTGCGCGAGAGAATGCACCGCGTTTTGCGCGCTCTGTATTTGCGCGCCGATCGCGGCATTCCGCATTTGTGCTGCCGCAGCGGGATTCATCAGGATCGGTCCCCTACCCTGGTTGTTGCCGGCCATCGCCGTGAAAGGCATGGACGCCGTGAGGAAAAAGAAAAACAGTGGCATAGATCGCGCCATCGCGATGCCCCGCGATGCCTGATCGCAGAAACTATTTAACAATCGCTCCGCCATACTCGCCACGGTAACTCGTGACCAAAACTTCACCTACTACTGCTACAATCGAATTACGTTAACGTTACAAAAATGTTACAAATGTTAGCCATTTTCGTTGGCAGGACCCGCATCGTTATTAACCCGCTTTTCTTCCGATGCATAGCGCACTGCAAATGCACATCGCCGCGACACGCCTGCGTTGAACGCTTTTACGCTGTTTCTTTTCGTCACTTTTTTCCGTCCCTCTTTCCCTCCGTGTCTGCGAAGATTCTTGCGGACCGGCACTGTTGAACAGCGGGAGCTGAAGGTAGCGTAGGCGTCTCTGCCTGCGCGGCGCTTGGCATGGACAGGTCGTAGCGGCTGTAGCTATCCCAAAACATCGCTGTTGCTGAATCGAACTCGGGCGGTGCGTTCAACCGGCTATTGAACAGGCAGAGACGCCTGTTTTACCTTGACACCGCTCCCTCGAGTTTTGCTAATTCGAGCGATCGCTGGCGAGCCGAAGGTATGATAAGACATACGTTACAGTCACTGGTTCAACGGTATCCCCATTTGCGACGGAATTGTAACCCTAAATGCGTTGCTCCTCCACCTGACCTCGACCAAGCTACACCCGAACCAAAGTTCGTGGTACCGGCGCAGTTAGCCGGAATTCGCGGTCTTGGTTTGATCCTTAACTCAGAATAAAACACCTTCAATGAAGAAAAGTCTGATCACGACAGCGCTCCTGGGTTTTGCCAGTGCAGCGATTTCTGTATCGACTGCGAATGCAGCGACGATATTCACGGGTCCTGGCGATCTTATCCTCGGGTTCTACGCTTCGAGTGGAACTGGTTCCGGCTCTACCGTGGAAGTTGATCTTGGCTCGGCCACAAACTATGACAACGCTACGCCTGGCAAAGTAATCAATCTCTCCGGTGTGAACGGACTGTCTACCCTCGATCTGTCTACCACCTATGGCGCGGGCTTCGCGAGCGACACATCCCTGCAATGGGGTGTCGCTGCCGGGAACGCGGTAACGAGCATACCAGGTGTCCCGTTCGATACCGTTTGGGTCTCCGATCCTGAGATTCATCCAGGCTCGCTTAACACACCATGGACAACCGATGTCGCGCTGAACCAACAAACGCCGTCCGATGCTATTGAGACTATCAACGGTGGCATGAATGCCATGACGTCGACTGCGAACAGCAACGTAACGATTATCTTTCCGGCTGCCCAAGGCAACAGTTGGGCGTTCCAGGACGACCTCAACGTCCCCGGTTCTAGCTTTGGGTATTTCGTGCCTACTATCGACAACAAAATCACCAATACTGCTACAAGCGGCACTTTATTAGGTGGTGGCAATGCCAGCGGATATTCGCTTTCGGATTTCTACTTGCTCAACCCCAATGCGCCCGTCAACTCGAACGGTCAACTACTCGGCCAGTTCCAGTTCAACGCCTCGACCGGCGTGTTCCGGTTCGTCGCTGCTGTGCCTGAACCGAGCTCGATCGGTTTGACCGGCGTCGGTTTCCTCAGCCTGATCGGTTTCGTAGCGCTTCGCCGCCGCCGTTCGATCATGGCCTGATCCCCTTCGAGTTGAAGCGTCCCCTCGTGAGAGATGACGCTTCGACTTACAACTCTCTCCCAACAAAACGGCCTTAACGTTAAATAATAAATGAAATCCTCGAGATTCATCCTGGCGAGTTTCCTCGCCCTCGCGTTCGCCGGTATGGCGTCCGCACAGACGATTGTTCATATCACCGGTTCCACGGCATTCCGTGCGGCTGCTCACCAAGCGATCCTATCTATGATGCCAGGTGCGACCTACGGTTACTCCGGAACCAGTCTCAATTCAGCGAGTCAGGCGATCTTTACCGGCACCGCAGTCACGACGAATGGCGGCAACGTCCCGGTGATCGTCAAGACCTCCTGGTCTGGATCAGTCGGTGGCATCATCGTTCTGACCCAGCAGCTTCCTGTGCCGGATACAGCAATCGGAGTGACAGGCGGTTGGTTAGTCAACTCAACCTCTCAATCCACAAGCGGGATAGGGGGCGTCGCCGCCAACTACGATGCACCGACGCCTGCTGACGCGTCGTTCTCGGATTCGTTCCAGAGTTCAACGCAGTTCCCAACACCGGCCCTGTCCGGCGCTAACGGGTACAACCAAGGCGTTGTTGGTGTGATCCCGTTTCAATGGGTATCCGGTGTTGGAAATCCTACGACGATCAAGAACGTCACGAGCCAGAACGCCAGAAGCGTTCTCGCGGGCGGTACTACGCTGGCGTTCTTTACCGGCAACAGTGCCGATACTGCACTTGTCAAGGCATTCGGCCGGGACTCAGATTCCGGCACACGTCTTGAAACGTTCGCCGAAACGGGTTACGGAATCTTAACCTTCCCGGTCCAATACGACCCGCAAGTCTCCGGTGGCGTAATCACGCAGCTTGATGCCTGGCCGGCTCAGTTCACCGATGGCATCTCTTTCCCGGCCGGGAGTCAGGGATTCGCCAGTGGCGGCGGCGTAGCCGGCGCATTGAATACTCCCGGCAGTCAGAGCGCTGCCAACAACCCAGCGGATATGATCGGATACTTGGGGATCACTGACGCGGCCAGCGTTACAGGCGGCACGACCCTAACATTCAACGGCTATGCTTACAGCCCAGCTGCCGTTCAGTATGGACAATACACCCTGTGGTCGTATGAGCACGTTTACTACCCAGGCACCTACATCGGATCGGCTGGCCAACCAGTTGTCGACCAGATCGCCCAGAATATCCATAATAACCTGGCGAACACTACTGCTTCCGGCCTCCTGCTTTCTGGGATGCAGGTCCATCGTCAAGTCGAAGGTGGTGTAATCCTCACCGGAAAAGGTCTGTTTCATTGACCTCGGGTCTCCGGACCGCGCATTAGATTACTCGACCACCAAGACCTAATCTAATTGACGAGTGCGGATGGCAACATCCGCACTTGTTTTTTTTGGGGGGCTGAAGGTAGCGCAGGCGTCTCTGCCTGCGTCATGCTGGGCGGCCCGATACACGCGGCGGTTTTAACTACTCGCGAAATTCGCTATTACGCAAGCCGACCCCCACGATGCGGCCAACCCGCCAACTGAACAGGCAGAGACGCCTGTTCTACGTTGCCTTAGCAACATTATGTTCTCTCGGTATGCCAAACTATTTCGATCCAGACGCCAATTTTGAAGTGCGCCGCCGTAATCTTCCGCATTGGACCCAGTCTGGCACCACTTACTTCGTGACATTCCATCTCGCCGACTCGCTGCCAGTACAAAAGCTCGCAGCATTTAGAGAGCAAAAGAAACGCTGGCTGACGCTGAACCCGCCTCCCCACAACGAACGCCAGACCCAGGAATTCCGTCGCGACTTTACGGAACGTTTTGATCGATGGCTCGACGCCGGTCATGGATCTTGCATTTTAGGCAACTCGAAGATTCATACAGTCGTCAAGAGCGCTCTGACTTTCTTCGACGGACAGCGCTACACGCTAGGTGAGCATGTCGTCATGCCGAATCATGTCCATGTATTGGTGACACCAATTGATGAACACCAACTTCAGCGCATCGTTCATTCCTGGAAATCGTTCACGGCGCGGCAGGTCAACGATATCGCCGGCTTGACAGGCCCGGTTTGGCATCCGGAGTCGTTCGATCACATTGTCAGGAGCCCGGAGCAATTACACCGAATCGAAAAGTACATTCGCGATAACCCGAAGTGTCTGCCAGGAAAGGTAGCGTAGGCACTCCGCCTGGCCACGCAGGATATGGAGGCGCCCCGGTAGCTGTAACTATCCGAGCACGTGGCCATTGCGCAAACAAGCGCACGCGTTGCGCGCACACACTAAGAAAAAGAAAACAGACAGAGACGCAAATTGTATATCGGCTGAAAGCCGATTTTACCGTCGCGTAAGCCAGCTCACACGCTGCGATCACCCACTAGGACAACAGGCAGAGACGCCTGTTCTACCTTGGTTGCGGCTTCCACTCCGCTGCAAGCTTTTTGCCTTCGGCCTTCTCTTCATCCGTCAGGGTCGGCTCGATGCCGACGAGCATTTTGACCGCGGTGATCTCGCCTCGCTGGGACGCGAGCGTGAGCCATTGATAGGCTCTGGCGTTATCCTTCGGGACTCCTTCGCCGGCCAAATACAACTGGCCAAGATTGCTCTGCGCTTTTTCGTCACCCTGGTCCGCGGCACGCTGGAACAAGCTTGCGGCGCGAGCCATGTCTTTTTGCACACCATACCCGTTCTGGTACATCACGCCCAAGGTATTTTCCGCCCAGATATTGTTGTGCCCGGCTGATTTCGTAAGCCACTGCGCCGCTTCGGCATAATTTTTTTCAAATCCGGTATCCCCGAAATAATACAACATTCCCAGATGCAGCTCCGCATCCGGGTAGTCCTGCTCCGCCGCTTTCCGAAACCATTCCGCCGCCTCTTTACAATCTTTCGGGACGCCCTGGCCATTGGCAAGCACCGTTCCCAGATTATCCTCCGGTAGCGGGTTCCCTTGCTCAGCCGATTTCCGGTACCATTTCACCGCCTCCGCCAGGTCCTGTTTCACGCCTGAGCCCTGCTCATACATGACGGCAAGATTGTTCTCTGCCTTCAGATGCCCCTGATTAGCCGCTTTCTGGAACCACTCGAACGCCTTACTGTAATCCTGCGGCACACCGTTTCCATCCATATAGGCCCGCCCCAGGTCGAACTGCGCGTTGGCGTCCCCTTTGTCGGCTGATTGTTGAAGAGAGGCAATGTCAGGCGCGCTATCCGCGGCATTGGCGCTGCTGCTGACCGAAACAAAAAGAATCTGCGCCGCGATGGTGGTGACCAGAGCGCAACGGGAAGGAAAAGTCATGCGTCTAACAAGAGGGTTCATGCCGCGGACGATATCCATCATCGTGCGATGCTCATGTTACAATAATGACACAATGAGGAGAGGAAGGATTCACCACAAAGGACGCAGTGTCGGTGTATCGGCGTGCGGGCGTGTCGGCGAGTGCCAAGGTAGAACAGGCGTCTCTGCCTGTTCAGTTGGAAGGTGACCGCCGCAGGCGAGCGCGCATAATCCAGAACGGAGCTTTTGGTGGCTACATCCTCTGGGTGTGTCGATGCCCAGCGTGGCGCAGGCAGAATGCCTACGCTACCTCGGAGCCGAATTCGCGCAGAAAGACTAGAACCTGACTAGGCAGCGGCTCATGGCCATTCTGCAGATCCCGGCTGACAACTGGCAACTGACACCGACAACTAAACTTTCACTTCTGGCCATCCTTAAGCAACGCCTGCGCCTTCGCAAGGTCGTCTTGTACAGAGGTAAGACCAGGGTTCAATCGCAGGGCCTCCTGGAACTCGGTAATCGCATCGTCGAGTCGTCCCTTTTGAAAGAAGGCCATGCCCAGGCTGGCGTGGGCTTGCGTAAACTTGGGATTGATTTTGACGGCCATTTTGTACTGGTCAATTGCCTCGCTCAATCGGCCGTTTCGAAAGAGAGCATTGCCGAGATTGGTGTAGGCTTCCGCAAGGTTTGGGTTGATTTCCAACGCCTCGTGATATTGGGCGATAGCCTCGTCCAATTCTCCCTTTTGAGAGAAGACCGCGCCAAGGTTGCTGTGGGCTTGCGCAAATTTCGGATTGATTTTGACGGCCATTTCGTACTGCTCAATTGCCTCGCTCAGTTGCCCGTTTCGCAGGTAGGCATTGCCGAGATTGGTGTGCGCTTCCGCATTGTTGGGGTCGATCTCCAATGATTTCTGGAACTGCTGAATCGCTTCGTCTGCTTCCCCTTTTTGAAGGAAAGCGAAGCCGAGATTGGTGTGCGCTTCTGCGTAGTCAGGGTTGATTTCCAAGGCTTTTTGAAACTTCTCAAGCGCTTCATCTGCTTGCCCTTTTTCTAAAAACGCGAGGCCGAGACTGTTGTGGCCCAACCAGCAATCCGGGTTCTTGGCCAGCGTATCGCTCCAAAGTGACTCCTGGCTATTATAAACCCAGCTCCTTTGCCAGCTTACGATCCCAGGGATCAGCAAGAGTGCTGTGCAAAGGGCCGATTGCAGTCTTGGTCTCTTCGGAAGAACGTAATCCGAGGCCCATGCCAACCCCGCACCCGCCAGCGCAAGTGGTCCCATGCTTGGCAGATAGTTGAAATGATCAAAGACCAGGGAATAACGAAAAATAAAAGTGTCAATCAATCCCAGTACTGGCAGCAATGCCGTCAGGAAATAGGCAAAAGCATAAAAACAGGCGCGTGGTCCCGCTGCGCGGGACCAATAGTGTGCCCATGTCCACAAAGCGCAAAAAAGGAGGATCACACCCAAGGAGCGGCAAAAACGAAACCCAACTCCCCGCATCAATCTGCCAGCGCGGATAAATCGCGCTGAGTGGATCGGGCCATAGCAGCTTCCCGAGATAAAACCAGACTGCATCACCGCGGCAGCAAGGCGTTGCGACCAAGGCCGCGCCCATTGTGGATCAGGGGCTGTTGCCAGTTGCAACCCCTTGGTCCACAGCGATACGGCACTGGCGGCGATGGACATTAGGAACATCGGTACAACTCTCACGACGTTGCGCCAATGCCACCCGCCCTCTAGCCACCACGCGCACAGGCAAAGCACAACTGGCAGAACCACCGTCGAAGACTTGCTCGCCATCGCCAGAGCGGCGAAAAGCAAGCTTAACGAATAATACCAACCACCGCGGTTTCGTCCGTTGAGGTCCTTTGCTATTAGCCACTTCACAAAGAAAAGGATCGATAGCAGGAAGAACAAAGCCGATTCGGTGTTCTTCATTTCGGTGATCCACGCCACCGATTCGACTTCTACCGGATGGAGCGCCCAGAGCGCCGCGCCCAGCCATGCGCCCTGGACGCGCAAGCTCCGTAAAGCCCGCCACAGCAATACCGCGCAACCGCCATGCATCAAAATATTCACCAGGTGATACGGCAGCGGTACCAGACCCCATAACGCATGTTCGACCCAAATAGTCGTGATCACGAATGGACAAATATCAGCGGCGTTTGTCGTCCAGATTTCCTTCAACCCGAGCGGCCCGACAACACAGGGATTAGCCGTCAGCATCGTATTGTCATCCCATATAAATCCCGCATGCCAGATGGGCGTATAGACCAGGATGACTAACAGAATCAGGATCGATCCCCAAAGCCAGTCGCGACGGGACCAGGGTGGCGCGGTAAAGGCAGAAGTAAAAAGGCAAAAGGCAGAAGTCGAAGCGGCCGGGTTGGGTTTTATCGAAGCTACCCCGCCCGCCACCTTCCTTTTCCTGGATCGTTTTGCCATAAGGCCGGGTCAAAGGTCGCAGAGCTTCGGATTCACAGCAAAGGCACAAAGCATGCAGAGATTCGGAAATTCGGATTGGATTCGGATGGTCGGTCGGCACGTCTGCCGAGCGTAAAGTATCATAGGCGTCTGGCCTGTCTTCTTCTTAATGCCGAGCGCAGATGAGATCGGTTGTTGCGACAATGGCAGCCTGATGATTTCATCGGTTCCTCGATCTTGGTTTAACGACTTGCCGACGCCGGAGTGGGTAAAGTCACGAAGGGTCACGTATCATAGGCGGCCTGCCCAACGAAGTCCTCGGCGAAGTTGGGTCTCGCCTGTGTTCTTCTTTAACCCGAAGCGCAAATGAGATTATTCACAGAGGATCGCAAAGATAATAAAGAAATGGTTTCGGATCCGGCCGTTCAGCCCCGCACAGGCGAGACGCCTATGATACTTTGCGCCCAGCGACGTTTATGCGCCTTTTTGCAAAGCGCCTTTTACTTCTGCCTTTTGACTTCTTACTTCTTACTTTCAAAGGCCTTTTCAAGCCTGTCTCGTACCGGACCCAGATTGGGGTTCAATCGCAGGGCCTCCTGGAACTGGGTAATCGCGTCATCAAGTTGTCCCTTTTGAAAGAAGGCTACGCCAAGGTTGGCGTGCGCCAGCGCATACCCGGGATTGATTTTGACGGCTATTTGGTATTGCACAATTGCCTCGTCCAACCACCCTTTTTGAAGGAGTACATTGCCGAGATTGGTCCGGGCTTCTACATACTTGGGGTTGATTTCGAGGGCCTTTTGATATTCGGCAATTGCATCGTCGAGTCGTCCCTGTTGAAAGAGGGCCACGCCAAGGTTGCCGTGGGCTTGCGCATAATTGGGATTGATCTTGACGGCCATATTGTACTGCTCAATTGCGTCGCCCAGTTGCCGCTTTTGAAATAGAGCATTGCCAAGATTGGTGCGCCCAGCCGCATTGTTTGGGTCTATTTCCAAGGCCCTTTGATAATGAGCAATCGCCTCGTCCAAATGTCCCTTTCGAAACAGAGAATTACCGAGATTGTTGTGCGCATCTGCGTAGTTGGGATTGATTTCCAACGCCCTTTGATATTCGGCAATCGCCTCGTCGGCTTTCCCCTTTTGGACGAGAGCGTTGCCGACGTTATAATGACCCAGCCAGCAATCCGGATTCTTGGCCACCGTGTCGTTCCAGAGTATCTCCTCGCTTTTATAAACCCAGGTCCGTTGCCAACTTGCCATCCCGAGGCTCAGCAACAGTCCAGCACAAAGGCCCGATTGCAGCCACGGTCTCTTCGGGATTACAATGTTCGAGGCCTGTGCCAATCCCGCGCCCGCCAGCGCCAGGGGCCCGATGCCTGCCAGATACTGGAAATGATCAAATACGAGGGAATAACGAGAAATAAAACTGTCGATCAAACCCAGTACTGGCAGCAATGCCGCCAAGAAATAGGCGAAAGCAAAAAAACAGGCGCGTGATACGGCGCCGCCGGACCGACATTTGAGCCACAAAACAGAGAATGTGACAATCACAGCCAGGAGCGGCAAATACGAAACCCACTGCCCCGCATCAACCTGCCAGCGCGGATAAATCGTGATGAGTGGATCAGGCCATAGCAGCTTGCCGAGATAAAACCAGACCGCATCTCCCGCCGTTGCCAGGCGTTGCGGCAAAGGCCGCACCCATTGAGGATCAATCAGTATCCCCGGTTGAAGCGTCTGAGTCCATATCGCTAAGGCACTGGCGCCGACGGACATTAGAAATATCGGTAAAACTCTCACCAAGTTGCGCCATTGCCACCGGCCCTCAATCCACCAGGCGCACAAGCAAAGGACGACCGGCAGAACCACCGTGGAAGACTTGCTGGCCATGGCCAGAGCGGCAAAAAGTAAGCTTAACGCATAATGCCAGCCACCTCGGTTTCGTCCGCTGAGCTCCTGTGCTCTCAGCCACTTCACGAAGAAAAGGATCGATAGCAGGAAGAACAATGCCGATTCGGTGTTCTTCATTTCGGTGATCCACGCCACCGATTCGACCTGCACCGGATGGAGAGCCCAGAGCGCCCCACCCAGCCATGCGCCCTGTACGCGCAAACTCCGCAAAACCCGCCACAGCAATACCGCGCAAGCGCCGTGCATCAGAATGTTCACCAAATGATATGGCAGCGGTTCCCATCCCCACTCCGCGTGTTCCACCCAAAAAGTAGTGAGCACCAATGGACAAATATCGGCAGCGCTCGTGGTCCAGATCTCCTTCAACCCGAGTGGCCCGACGATACAGGGATTAGCCGTTAACATTATATCGTCATCCCATAAAAATCCCGCATGCCAGATCGGCTTATACGCCAGGATGACGAACAGCATCAGCATCAGCCCCCAAACCCAATCGCGACGGACCCAGGATGGCAGCGGAAAGGCAGAAGTCAAAACGGTCCCATGAGCGATCAATTCTTCATTCTTCATTCCGACTTCTCGCTTCCAAACAGGCGAGACGCCTATGGCACTTTGCGCCCAGCGACATTCATCCGCCTTTTCCCAATTGGTCTTTTACTTTTGCCTTTTGACTTTTTACTTCTTACTTTCAAAGAGGCGTCTCGCCTGTGTCCTTCTTTAATGCGAAGCGCAGATGAGGTTTTTCACAGAAGATCGCAAATATCACAAAGAAATTTTGAAAAAAATCGCACGTCAATTGAACGCTCGATGCGAAACCATTTCTTTGTGATCTTTGCAGTCTTCTGTGCAGATTCTCTTCCGCTCTTTTTTTGACGCTAAGAGCGCCGACCGCTGACTCCGCACAGGCAAGACGCCTATGATACTTTTCGTCCAGTGGCGTTTATACTCCTGTTCCCGAAGCGCATTCGACTTCTTCATTTTTCATACTGATTTCTCACTTCCATACAACTGCGGGTTAAGTAACAAAAAGTTTACATTTGCTGGGGAGTCTTAAGCTTGCCATCTGATGCTAACGTCTTTCAGCATCGCGCACCAATGACTCTTGACCAGCGCACCGGCCGAATCGCCGCGCTCGTGGCGGTAGCCTTGATGCTGGCATCTCTGATCCTGGTGCTGGTTCTACCTTCGGATGCTCTCCTCTCAGCCGGCACCACCGACATGATCTCCGAGTTCGTTTCCGCGCGGGCTTACCTGGCCGATAGCCTGCGCCACGGACATTTACCGCTCTGGAATCCCTATACCTACGGAGGTCAACCATTCCTCGCCGGTTTCGAATCAGCGGTGTTCTATCCGCCCAACCTGCTCTTTCTCTGCATGCCCCTGGCTCGTGCGATCAATTTTTCGATTCTGCTCCATCTCGTGATTCTCGGATGGGGATTCGAACGATGGGCCACCCGTCGCGACCTCAATCCATGGGTGGCAGGTCTGGTTGGTTTTTTTGTCATACCCTTTTCCGGAGCGGTCTTTCCCCACATTTATGCGGGCCATCTGTCGAACATTTGCACCATGGCTTGGGCACCCTGGATTTTTGTCGGACTCGAAACGTGGATATGGCAGGGCAATCGCCGGGGACTTTTCCTCGCAAGCGCCGCCATCTGCCTACAGATATTGGCCGGTCACGTGCAATATTTTTTTTATACGGCGGTGGCGACCGGGCTACAAGCGCTCGTTCTTTCGGTAGCGGAACCAACAGCGCGTCGCCGGGCCATTCCAGCCGTTGTGTGCTGTTATCTGACAGGGATTGCCCTGGGTGCGGCGCAACTTCTGCCCGGACTGGCCGCCTCCGGCGAGGGCGTCCGGCAACAGAAACTCGATCACGACTATGCTGCGCTGTTCGGCTTTCCACCGGAAAATTTCCTTACCATAATCGCGCCAGGATTTTTTGGAAATCTGAGCACGCCCGTTTATTGGGGACGCTGTTATCTCTGGGAAATGTGCCTGTTTCTCGGAGCCGTCGGACCCCTAATGATTGTCATTGCCTTCTGCGACACTGGCCGCAAACGACGCGCAGTCATCATCGATCTCGTGATCGCCGGATTGCTTTTGGTGCTGGCTCTGGGAGTCCACACTCCGGTGTTTGATCTCCTCTACCGATTCGCTCCGGGCTTTGATCGGTTCCGCGGTTGGTCGAAGTCCATTTTCCAGGCCACGCTGTTCCTCGGACTTGTCATGGCGACGGGAGCAGACATCCTGTTGCGAAAAAAAATACCTTCCCAAATCGCCTGGGTAGGGCTGCTTTTGGGCTGCATTACGGGCGGAGCGGGCCTCTTTCTGCTACTTAATCCAAACGATATCGTCGGCTTACTCAATTTCATGTTGATTAGCCAGGAGAGCTATACGGCGGCGACGGTCCTCGCCCAGCCCAATGTTATCCGTGAAGCCGGAGTCCACGCCGGGCTTTCGCTGGGACTGGCCGGACTGATCTTGATCGCAGCGGGAGTAATCCTGATTTTCCTGGAGAAGCGACCAATCCTTCGCTGGGCGATACCGGGACTGCTGGTGGCGGAGATGATCGGATTCGTCGCGCGGCAAGTGACCTTTTCCAGCTTGCCTGATGCGATGCCCGATCTCCTCAAGAAGTTTGTGGCGACGCATCCGGGCGACTATCGCGTTCTCGACTTTGTACGTCCCAACAACGGATTTCTGCTCGGCGCGGGTGATCTGGGAGGTGACAATCCGGCGGTGTTGAGACGATACGCCGAATTCATCTGCTTTACTCAGTTTGCCTATCCCGATCACGCCAACCAGGCTCTCCCTTTTAAACGTCTCGTGCCGCTCTATTCCATGCTCCGGTTTCGGTACGCGTTCATCCCGGCCCCGGGTGGCCGCTGCCAAGTCGCGGAAAGCACCGACCCTCCGTTGCCGCGACTGTTGCTCATGTCGAACGAGCAAGTGATTGCGGGAGGACGAAATGCAATTTTTTCCGCCATGCACAATTTTGATCCAAGGAAGTCGGTCCTGCTCGAAAGCGAACCCGAACCTCGCCCGGAATCGGGCGCAACCGGTACAGCGAAGCTAGTCTCGGATCTGCCCGATGAATTAGTCATTGAAGCCGATACCGACAAGCCAACCCTACTTCTCATTACGGACCTGTACTCTCGCGACTGGCACGTAGAAGCATTCCCCGACAGCAGTCAACAATCCTATCACCTGATGCCGGCCGATTACGTTCTTCGCGCGGTGCCGCTTTCGGCCGGCCATCATCGTCTGCGAATCGTTTACGCCCCGGCCGCTGTTCCCATCGGCATCGGCATTTCGGTGGCAGCCTGGACGCTGTGGGTCGGCCTGCTTGTGTGGGATATGCGCGCCAGAGAGCAAGTAAAAAGGCAAAAGGCAGAAGGCAAAAGTACGATTGCAGAAGCGAAAGGCGCTTAGCAACGGGAGTGCGAACGTCGCTGGACGAAAAGTATCATAGGCGTCTCGCCTGTGCGGATCCTGTATCAGGCCGCCTTATGCGGTTGATTACGCCTGAAAAAATCCGCACAGGCGAGACGCCTATGATACTTTTCGTCCAGCGACGTTCATGCTCCATTTCCCAAAGCGCCTTCCACTTCTGCCTTTTGCCTTTTTACTTCTTACTTTCCATGGCCTTTTTAAGGCGGTCTCGGACATCGTCGAGACCGGGGTTCAATCGCAAGGTCTCCTGGAACTGAGTAATTGCATCGTCGAGTTGTCCGTTTTGGAAGAGAGCCACGCCGAGATCGGCGTGAGCTAGCGCATTGTTGGGATCGAATTTGACGGCCATTTGGTACTGCTCAATTGCCTCGTTCAATTCCCCTTTTTGAAATAGAACATTGCCGAGATTGTTGTGAGCTTCTGAATAGTTTGGGTTGATTTCCAAGGCCTTTTGAAACTGCTCAAGCGCTTCGTTCGCTTGCCCTTTTTCCAAGAAAACGAAGCCGAGATTGTTGTGGGCATCCGCATAGTTGGGATTGATTTCCAAGGCCTTTTGATATTCGGCAATCGCATCGTCGGCTTGCCCTTTCTGCACAAAAACGCTGCCGAGATTACTGTGGCCCACCCAGCAATCCGGGTTCTTGGCCACCGTGTCGCTCCAGAGTATCTCGCGGTTTGTAAAAACCCAGGTCCGTTGCCAACTTACTGTCCCGAGAATTATTAGCAGTCCGGCACAAAGGACCGATTGGAACCAAGGTCTCTTTTGAAGAACTATATCCGAGGCATGTGCCAACTCGGCACCCGCCAGCGCCAGTGGTCCGATGCTCGCAAGATACTGGAAATGATCAAAGACCAGGGAATAACGAGAAACAAACGTGTCGACAATTCCCAGTACTGGCAGCAATGCCACGATAAAATAGGCGAAAGCAAAAAAACAGGCGCGTGATCCGGTGCCGCCGGACCGGCGTTTGAGCCACAAAATGCAAAAGAGGATAATCACAGCCAGCAGCGGCAAATACGAAACCCACTGCCCGGCATCAACCTGCCAGCGTGGATAAATCGCGATGAGTGGATCGGGCCATAGCAGCTTGCCAAGATAAAACCAGACCGCATCTCCCGCTGCCGCCAGCCGCTGCGGCCAAGAGCGCGCCCATTGCGGATCGTTCACCATCTTCGGCAGCAACGTTTGAGTCCATATCGCTAACGCACTGGCGGCGACGGACAATAGAAACATCGGGACAACTCTCGCGACGTTGCGCCAATGCCACCCGCCCTCAATCCACCAGGCGCAAAGGCAAAGCACAATCGGCAGTATTACGGTGGAAGATTTGCTGGCCATCGCCAGAGCAGCGAAAAGCAGGCTTAGGGCATAGTACCAGGTACCTCGGTTTCGTCCGTTGAGATCCTCTGCTCTTTGCCACTTCACGAAGAAAAGGATCGATAGCAGGAAGAACAAACACGATTCGGTGTTCTTCATTTCGGTGATCCACGCCACCGATTCGACCTGCACCGGATGAAGCGCCCAGAGCGCCGCACCGAGCCATGCGCCCTGCACGCGCAAGCTCCTCAAAACCCGCCACAGCAATACTGCGCAAGCGCCATGCATCAAAACGTTCACCAAATGATACGGCAGCGGTTCGAATCCCCACTCCGCGTGTTCCACCCAAAAAGTGGTGAGCACCAACGGACAAATATCGGCGGCGCCCGTCGTCCATATCTCCTTCAACCCGAGTGGCCCGACAATGCAGCGATTAGCCGTCAAAATTACACCGTCATCCCAAACAAATCCTGCTTTCCAGACCGGCGTATAGGCCAGGATGACGAACAGAATCAGGAGCAGCCCCCAAAACCAATCGCGGTGGAACCACGCCGGCGGCCCTTGAACACCCGCGTTTTTTGTGGTGACTGGTGTCGATCTCCCGCTGCCCGCCACCTTCCTTTTCCTGGATCGTTTTGCCATAGGTTAATTCAACCGCCTGAAGAGATTCACCATAGAGGCATAGCGCTGCGTAGCCGCAACCAAAAAGGACGCGGTGTCGGAGTATCGGCGTGTCGGCGCGACTCGAAGGCGACCCGATCCACAAACGCGGAGCCAAGGTAGAACAGGCGTCCCAGCCTGTTGAGTTTTCGGCTGGCCGCAGCACGTGAGGCACTTGGGCAGGAGCCGACGTTCATGGATAGCTAACTCCTCTGCGGTGCGTCCAAGCCTACCGCGGCACAGGCAAAATGCCTATGCTACGTTGGGCTCGCTACGCCAAATAGTGCCGGTGCCCCAAAAAATCCTCGCAGAAAAACAAGATTCCCAATCATTGTAGTACAGAGACACGGAGGAGAACGCAGAGATTAGGAATTTCGGATTGGATTCGGACGGTCAGTCGGCACGTCTAGCGAGCGTAAAGTATCATAGGCGTCTCGCCTGTGTTCTTCTTTAACCCTGATCTTTGCGGTCTTCTGTGTAACAAAAAGTTTACATTTGGCGGGGGATCTTAAGCTTGCCATCCGATGCTAAGGTCTTCCAGCATCACGCACCGATGATTCTCGACCAGCGCACCGGCAGAATTGCCGCGCTCGTGGCGGCGACCTTGACGGCGGCATCCCTTATCCTGGCGTTGGTACTGCCTCCGGATGCCCTTCTTTCGGGCGATAACACCGACATGGTCTCCGGATTCGTTTCGTCGCGGGCCTACCTCGCCGACAGCCTGCGCCACGGACATCTCCCGCTCTGGAATCCCTTTACGTACGCAGGTCAACCCTTCCTCGGCGGCTTCGAATCAGCGGTGTTCTATCCGCCCAACCTGATCTTTCTCTGCGTGCCCCTTGCTCGTGCGATCAATTTTTCGATCCTGCTCCACCTCGTACTGCTCGGATGGGGGACAGAACGATGGGCCACCAGTCGCGGGCTCAACCCATGGGCGGCCGGACTGGCTGGATTTTTTGTGATGCCCTTTTCCGGAGCGGTCTTTCCCCATGTTTACGCGGGGCATCTGTCGAACCTTTGCACCATGGCCTGGGCACCCTGGATTTTTATGGGACTCGAAGCGTGGATATGGAGAGGCAATCGCCGGGGACTTTTCCTCGCAAGCGCGGCGATCTGTCTCCAAATATTGGCCGGTCACGTGCAGTATTTTTTTTATACGGCGGTGGCGGCCGGGCTACAAGCGCTCGTTCTTTCGGTAGCGGAACCCACAGCGCGCCGCCGAGCCATTCCAGCCGTTGTGGGCTGTTACCTGGCGGCGATTGCCCTGGGTGCTGCACAACTTCTGCCCGGACTGGCCGCGTCCGCCCAGGGCGTCCGGCAACAGAAACTAGATTACGGTTTTGTTGCGCTGTTCGGCTTTCCACCGGAAAATTTCCTTACCATCATCGCGCCGGGATTCTTTGGAAATCTGGGCACGCCGATTTATTGGGGACGTTGCAATCTCTGGGAAATGTCGCTCTTTCTCGGAGCCGTCGGGCCTGTATTGATCGTGATCGCCTTCTGTAACATCGGTCCGAAACGACGCGCCATCATTCTCGATCTCGTGATCGCCGGATTGCTTTTGGTGCTCGCACTGGGAGTTCATACTCCACTGTTTGATCTCCTATACAGGTTTGCTCCGGGCTTTGACCGCTTCCGCGGTTGGTCGAAGTTCATTTTCCCAGCCACCCTGTTCCTCGTGCTTGTCATCGCAAGGGGAGCAGACGTCATGTTGCGCCAGGAAAAAATACCTCGAACCGTCGCCTGGGTAGGGCTGCTGGCCGGCTTGAGCACGGGTGCAGCCGGCTTCGTTCTTCTTTTAAATCCAAACGGTATCGTCGGAATTCTCGATCTCGTACGGTTGAGTGGGGAGAACTATCATCTGGGTCCGACAACCTATACCCTGCCCGATTTTATCCGCCAAACGGGAGTCCACGCCGGGCTTTCGCTGGGACTGGCCGGACTGATCCTGATCGCGGCGGGAGTGATCCTGATCTTTTTGGATAAGCAACCTCTTCTTCGCTGGGCGATACCGGGAGTCCTGATGGCGGAGATGATCGGATTCGTTGCGAGACAAGTGACTGTTTCTCATTTTGCTGATGCCATGCCCGACGAGCTCAGGCAATTTGTCGCAACGCATCCGGGTGACTATCGCGTTCTCGACGTTCTACGTCCTAACAATGGATTCCTGCTGGGCGCAGGTGATCTGGGAGGAGATAATCCGGCTGCGCTAAGACGATATGCCGAATTCATCTACTTCACTCAGATGTTCAACCCCGATCACGTCTCCCAGGGCCTGCCAATCAGAACCCTTGTGCCGCTTTATTCCATGCTCCGGTTCCGGTACGCTTTCGTACCAATTTCGGAGGGCCTCCAAGTCGTGGAAAGCACCGCGCCTCCGTTGCCACGCCTTTTGCTGGTCTCCGACGACAAAGTCATTTCCGAAGGACGAGATGCGATCTTTCACGCCATGCACGATTTTAATCCAAGCAAGACCATCCTGCTGGAAAGCGAACCCGAGCCTCGCCCGGAATCGGGCGCAACCGGTACAGCCAGGCTTATCTCGGATTTGCCCGATGAATTAGTCATCGAAGCCGACACCGACAAGCCAACCCTGCTTCTCGTTACTGACCTTTACGCTAGCGACTGGCACGTCGAAGCATTCCCCGACAGCGCTCAACAATCCTATGACCTGATGCCAGCCGATTACGTTCTCCGCGCGGTGCCGCTTGCAGCGGGCCATCACCATCTGCGAATGGTCTACGCCCCGCCCGCGGTTCCCATCGGCATCGGCATTTCTGTGGTGGCCTGGATGGTGTGGGGCGGTTTGCTTGTGTGGGACATGCGCGCCGAAGATAAAGTAAGAAGTGAGAAGGCAAAAGGCAGAAGTATGATTGCATCGCACGGCTCTTCGTCGTAATCGAAGATTCTGTTCGAAGGTAGCGCCTTACTTCTGATTTCTTACTTTGCTCTGTTACTTCTGCCTTAGGAATGTCTTCGCCTTTTCAAGGCTGTCTCGAACGGGGCTAAGATCGGGGTTCAATCGTAGGGCCACCTCGAACTCGGCAATTGCATCGTCGAGTTGTCCCTTGTGAAAGAATACGAGCCCAAGGTTGCCGTGGGCTTCGGCATAGTTGGGATTGATTTTGACGGCCATTTGGTACCGGTCATTTGCCTCGTCGAGCTGCCCTTTTTGAAGTAGCGCATTGCCGAGATTATTGTGAGCTTCCGCATGGTTGGGGTTGATTTCGAAGGCCTTTCGATATTGGGCAATCGCCTCGTCCAGTTGTCCTTTTTGAGAGAGGGCCACTCCCAGGTTGTAGTGTACTGCAGCGTTGTTCGGATTGATTTCCGCAGCCTTTTGATATTGGGCGATCGCCTCGTCCAGTTGTCCAATTTGAACGAGAACCATGCCAAGATTGCTCTGGGCGTCCACATAGTCAGGGTTGAGTTGCAAGGCTTTTCGAAATTGCTCAATCGCTTCGTCCGGTTGCCCATTCTCGAACAAAGCGAGCCCGAAATTGTTGTGACCCACCCACGAATCCGGGTTCTTGGCCAGCGTGTCGCTCCAGAGTGTCTCGTGGCTATTGAAAACCGAGGTCCGCTGCCAACTTGCCATCCCCAGAACTATGAGCAGTCCAGCGCAAAGGGCCGACTGCAGCCATGGTCGCCTCGGGACAACATAATCCGCGGCCCGTGCCAACGCCGCGCCGGCCAGAGCCAGCGGTCCCATGCTCGCCAGATACTGGAAATGATCAAAGACCAGGGAATAACGAAAAATAAAAGTGTCAACCAATCCCAGTACCGGCAGCAAAGCCGCCATGAAATAACCGAAAGCAAAAAAACAGGCGCGTGATCCGGCGCCGTCGGACCGAAGTTTGAGCCACAAAATAGAAAAGAGGAGAATCACAGCCAGCAGCGGCAAATACGATATCCACTGCCCGGCATCGATCTGCCAGCGCGGATAAATCGTTATGAGTGGATTGGGCCACGACAGTTTGCCAAGATAAAACCAGACCGCATCACCCGCTGCCGCCAGGCGCTGCGGCCAAGTCCGCACCCATTGTGGATCAGCGGCTGCTGCCTGTTGCAATCTTTGGGTCCATATCGATACGGCACCGGCTGCGCCGGACATTAGAAAGACGGGGACTAGCCTCGCCACATTGCGCCAATTCCACCGGCCTTCGATCCACCAGGCGCACAAGCAAAAGACAACCGGCAGAACCACCGTGGAAGACTTGCTGGCCATTGCCAGAGCGGCGAAAAGCAAGCTGAATGCATAATCCCAACGACCTCCGTTTCGTCCATTGAGATCTCTTCCCCTCAGCCACTTCACAAAGAAGAGGATTGATAGCAGGAAGAACAAAGTCGATTCGGTGTTCTTCATTTCGGTGATCCAAGCCACCGATTCGACCTGCACCGGATGGAGTGCCCAGAGTGCCGCACCCAGCCACGCACCCTGTATGCGCAAGCTTCGTAAAACCTGCCACAGCAATACCGCGCAAGCGCCGTGCATGAAAACATTCACCAGGTGATATGGCAGTGGTCCCAGACCCCATAGCGCGTGTTCGACCCAAAAAGTCGTGAGCGCCAATGGACAAACGTCGGCCGCGCTCGTCGTCCAGATTTCCTTCAACCCGAGCGGCCCGACAATACAGGGATTGGCCGTTAGAATCATATCGTCATCCCATATAAATTCCGCGTGCCAGATCGGCATATACGCCAGAATGACAAACAAAATCAGGATCAGCCCCCAAAACCAGTCGGGACGAAACCGGGCGGGACGCGCTTGAACGCCGACGTTAGTCGGGGTGACTTTTGTTGAAGCTCCACTCGCCGCCACCTTCCTTTTCCTGGTTCGTTTTGCCATAAAGCCGAGGCAAAGGTCGCAAAGAGTAAGATCCACCGCAAAGGCACAAAGGACACAGAGATTCGGAATTTTTGGAATAGCTTCGGACGACCGGCTTGCACGTCGCCGGGCGTAAAGTATCATAGCTACGTCCGCTGCGACCTGTCCATGTCAAGCGCCGCGCAGGCAGAGACGCCTACGCTACCTTCGGCTCCTGCTTTCAATGGTGCCGGTAGCCAAAAAATCCTCGCGGACAAACAAGAATTCCAACGATTGTAGTACAAAGATGTCTCGCAATCGTATCGCACGTATTTGAAAGCTCGACCCAGAACCATGTCTTTGCGATCTTCTGCGTTCTTACTTTTTACTTTCAAGGGCCTTTGCAAGACTGTCTCTTACAGCGCTAAGATTGGGGTTCAATCGTAAAGCCTCCTGGAACTGGGCAATTGCATCGTCGAGTTGCCCGTTTCGAATGAAGGCCACGCCAAGGTTGGCGTGGGCTAACGCATATTTGGGATTAATTTTGAGGGCGATTTGATACTGCTCAATTGCCTCGCCCAATTGCCCTTTCTGTACCAAAGCGAGGCCGAGATTCGTATGGGCTTCTGCATAGTTGGGGTTGATTTCGAGGGCCTTTTGGAATTGAGCGATGGCGTCGTCGAGCGCTCCCTCTCGAAAGAAGGCCGCGCCAAGATTCCCGTGGGCTTCCGCATACTTGGGATTGATTTTGACGGCTATTTGATATTGCGCAACTGCCTCGGCCAATTGTCCCTTTCGAAATAGAGTATTGCCGAGATTGTTGTGGGCTTCTGCATAGTTGGGGTTGATTTCGAGGGCCTTTTGATATTGGGCGATCGCATCGTCGAGCTTTCCCTCTCGAACGAAGGCCACGCCTAGGTTGTAGTGCCCGTCGGCGTAGTCCGGATAAATTTGCAAGGCCCTTTGAAGTTGGGCAATTGCCTCGCCCAGTTGCCCTTTTTGAAGCAGAGCATTGCCAAGATTATTGTAGCCCAACCAACAATCAGGATTCTTGGCCAGCGTGTCGCTCCATAGTATTTCCTCGCTCTTGAAAACCCCAGTCCGTTGCCAACTTGCCAACCCGAGAATCAGCAATAGTCCAGCACAAAGAACGGCTTGGAGCCATGGTCTCTTCGGAAGAACATAATCCGAGGACCGTGCCAGTCCCGCGCCAGCAAGCGCCAGCGGGCCGATGCTTGCCAGATACTGGAAATGATCAAACACCAGGGAATAACGAAAAATAAATGTGTCAATCAATCCCAGTACCGGCAGCAGTGCCGTCAGGAAATAGGCGAAAGCAAAAAAACAGGCCCGTGCCCAAACTCCGCGTTTGAGCCACAAAATGCAAAAGAGGAAAATCACGCCCAGCAGCGGCAAATACGAAACCCAGTGTCCCGCATCGATCTGCCAGCGCGGATAGATCGTGATGAGTGGATCGGGCCACAACAGTTTGCCAAGATAAAACCAGACCGCATCACCCGCTGCCGCCAGGCGCTGCGGCCAGGTCCGCACCCATTGTAGATCAGCGGCTGCTGCCAGCTGCAACCCCTGGGTCCATATCGATACGGCACTGACGGCGGCGGACATTAGCAACATCGGGACGACTCTTACGACGTTGCGCCAATGCCACCCGCCTTCTACCCACCAGGCGCACAAGCAAAGCACAACGGGTAGAATCACCGTGGAAGACTTGCTAGCCATCGCAAGAGCGGCGAAAAGCAGGCTTAACCCATAATCCCAGCCACGTCGGTTTCGTCCGTTGAGCTCTTCTGCTCTAAGGTACCTGACGAAGAAAAGGATCGATAGCAGGAAGAACAAAGCCGATTCGGTGTTCTTCATTTCGGTGATCCAAGCCACCGAATCGACCTCTACCGGGTGGAGTGCCCAGAGGCTCGCGCCCAGCCATGCGCCCTGCACACGCAAGCTTCGCAAAACCCGCCACAGCAATACCGCGCAAACGCCGTGCATCAAAACATTCACCAGGTGATATGGCAGTGGTCCCAGACCCCATAGCGCGTGTTCGACCCAAAAAGTCGTGAGCGCCAATGGACAAATATCGGCGGCGCTCGTCGTCCAGATTTCCTTCAACCCGAGTGGCCCGACAATACACGGATTGGCCGTTAGAATTATATCGTCATCCCATATAAATCCGGCGTGCCAGATCGGCGCATACGCCAGAATGACAAACAGAATCAGTGTCAGACCCCAAAACCAATCGCTACGGAACCAGGATGGAGGCGGTTGAACGCCCAGTTTTGTCGGGGTGACTTTTGTTGAAGCTCCCCTCGCCGCCACCTTCCTTTTCCTGGTTCGTTTTGCCATAAAGCCGGGTCAAAGGTGCCAGAGGTACGGGAAAGGCAGAAGCAAAAAGGCAGAAGCAAATGGCGCTTTGGGAAAAGGAGCATGAACGTCGCTGCGCGTAAAGTATTATAGGCGTCTCGCCTGAGTCCTTCTTTACTGCGAAGCGCAGATGAGATTTTTCACAGACGATCGCAAAGGCCACAAAGACTTGATCTTGGAACAGACATTCAGTGGCGCGGGATGGGTCTTCAAAACGTCTTTGTAATCTGTGCGGACCCTCTTTCCTGATTCAACAGCCGAAGGCGAGCCTATTCAGCTTCGCACAGGCGAGACGCCTATGATACTTTTCGTCCAGCGACATTCATGCTCATTCGCCAAAGCGCCTTTTACTTTTGCATTTTGCCTTTTTACTTCTGCCTTTCCCCGCGGTCTTCTGTGCAGATTCTCTTCTGCTTTATTTCACGCTCAGAGCGCCGATCACCGACTCCGCACAGGCGAGAGCCAACTTCGCCAAGGACTTCGGCGAGCTCAGTCGAGCCGCTTCGTTGGGCAGGCTGCCTATGATACTTTTCGTCCTGCGACGTTCAGGCTCCGCTTGCTAAACTGCCTTCCACTTCTGCCTTTTGCCTTTTTACTTCTGCCTTTCAAAGGTCCTTGCCTTTTCAAGAGTGTCTCTTACGCCACTAAGATTGCGGTTCAATCGTAAGGCCTCCTGGAATTGGGCAATTGCATCGTCGAGTTGTCCGTTCTGAAAGAAGGCCACACCAAGGTTGGCGTGGGCTAGCGCAAATATCGGATTGATTTTGAGGGCCATTTGATACTGCTCAATTGCCGCGCCCCGCTGTCCCTTTTGTACCAAAGCGAGGCCGAGATTCGTATGGGCTTCTGCATAGTTGGGGTTGATTTCGACGGCCTTTTGGAATTGGGCTAGAGCGTCGTCGAACTTTCCCTCTCGAAATAAGGCCACGCCAAGGTTGTAGTGTCCCACGGCGTAGTCCGGATAGATTTGCAACGCCCTTTGAAGTTGGGCAATAGCTTCGCCTAGTTTCCCGTTTTGAAGTAGAGCATTGCCGAGATTATCGCAGCCCACCCAACAATCTGGATACTTGGCCAGCGTGTCGCTCCAGAGTATTTCCTCGCTCTTAAAAACCCCGGTCCGTTGCCAACTTTCCATCCCGAGAATCAGCAATAGTCCAGCGCAAACGGCCGCTTGCAGCCGTGGTCTCTTCGGAAGAAGAAATTCCGAGGCCCGTGCCAGCCCCGAACCCGCTAGCGCCAGCGGTCCGATGCTTGCCAGATACTGGAAATGATCAAAGACCAACGAGAAACGAAAAATAAAAGCGTCAATCAATCCCAGTACCGGGAGCAACGCCGTCAGGAAATAGGCAAGAGCAAAAAAACAGGCCCGTGATCCGGCCACGCCGGACCGGCGTTTGAGCCACAAAATGCAAAAGAGGAGAATCACAGCCAGCAGCGGCAAATACGAAACGCACTGCCCGGCATCGATCTGCCATCGCGGATAAATCGTGATGAGGGGATCGGGCCACAACAACTTGCCGAGATAAAACCAGACCGCATCACCCGCTGCCGCAAGGCGCTGCGGCCAGGTCCGCACCCATCGCGGATCTGTGGCGGTCGCCAGCTGCAACCCTTGGGTCCATATCGATAACGCACTGGCGGCAACGGACAATAGAAACATAGGGACAACTTTCACCACGTTGCGCCAATGCCACCCGCCCTCTATCCACCAGGCGCAAAGGCAAAGCACAACCGGCAGAATCACCGTGGAAGACTTGCTCGCCATTGCAAGAGCGGCGAAGAGCAAGCTTAACGCATAATCCCAACCACCTCGGTTTCGTTCGTTGAGCTCCTTTGCTCTTAGCCACTTCACAAAGAAAAGGATCGATAGCAGGAAGAACAAAGCCGACTCGGTGTTCTTCATTTCGGTTATCCACGCCACCGATTCGACACCCACCGGATGGAGTGCCCAGAGCGCCGCACCCAGCCATGCGCCCTGCACGCGCAAGCTCCGCAAAACCCGCCACAGCAATACTGCGCAAGCCCCGTGCATGACAACGTTCACAAGGTGATACGGCAGTGGTGCAAGTTCCCATAGCGCGTGTTCGACCCAGAACGTGGTGAGCACCAATGGACAAATATCGGCGGCGCTCGTCGTCCAGATTTCCTTCAACCCGAGTGGCCCAACGATACGGGGATTACCGGTTAAGACTACATCGTCGTCCCAAATAAATCCCGCATGCCAGATAGGCGTATAGGCCAGAATGACAATCAGAATCAGGATCGACCCCCAAAACCAATCGCGACGGAACCAGGAGGGAGAAGCTTGAACGCCCACGTTTGTCGGGGTAATCTTTATTGAAGCTCCCCTGGCCGCCACCCGCCTTTTCCTGGTTCGTTTTGCCATAGGATAATTCAACCGGCTGAAGAGATTCACTACAGAGGCGTGGAGGAGAACACAGAGATTAGGAATTTCGGACTGGATTCGGATGGTCAGTCAGAACGTCGCCGGGCGTAAAGTATCATAGTCGTCTCGCCTGTGTCCTTCTTTACTGCGAATCGCGGACGAGATTTTTCACGGAAGACCACAGCGCGGCGAAGTCGCAACCACAAAGGAACGCACGATGCCCAGAACGTTACGCTGCGGTCAAGAAGCAACCCGGCATAAACGGGCTCCTTCCCTTCCCGCGCTCGCGGTACTAGCCGCCTCCTATGGTGACGTTGAACAACTTACCAAAATGGCCGCATGAAAATCCTCGCGAAATTGCGCGAAGTTCAACCTCAGAATACAAAGATCACGAAGATGTTTTGAAAACGTATCGCACGTAATTGAAAGCTCGACCCGGAACCATGTCTTTGTGATCTTTGCGGTCTTCTGTGCAGATTCTCTTCTGCTTTATTCGACGCTAAGAGCGCTCACCCATGACTCGGCACAGGCGAGACCCAACTTCGCCGAGGACTTCGGCGAGCTCAGTCGAGCCGCTTCGTTGGGCAGGCAGCCTATGATACTCTTTGTCCAGCGCCGTCCTTTTCCCAAAGCGCCTTTTACTTCTGCCTTTTTGCCTTTTTACTTCTTACTTTCAAAAGCCTTCACCTTTTCAAGGGTCTCTCTGACGGCGCTAAGATTGGCGTCCAACCGTAAGGCCTCTTGGAACTCGGCAATTGCATCGTCGATTCGTCCCTTGCGAATGAAGGCCACAGCAAGGTTCGCGTGGGCTAGCGCAAAATTCGGATTGATTTTGAGGGCCGTTTGATGCTGCTCAATTGCCTTGCCCAGTTGCCCCTTTTGTAACAAAGCGATGCCGAGATTCGTGTGGGCTTCTGCATAGTTGGGGTTGATTTCGAGGGCCTTTTGGAATTGGGCGAGGGCGTCGTCAAGCTTTCCCCTTTGAAAGAAGGCCACGCCTAGATTGTTGTGAGCCATCCAGGAATCCGGGTTCTTAGGCAGCGTGTCGCTCCAGAGTGTCTCCTGGCTTCTATAAACCCAGGTCCGTTGCCAGCTTGCCATCCCGAGGATCAGCAATAGTCCGACGCAAGGGGCCGATTGCAGCAATGGTCTCTTTTGCAGAACAATATCCGAGGCCCGTGCAAACCCCGCGCCAGCCAGTGCCAGCGGTCCCATGCTTGCCAGATACTGCAAATGATCAAAGACCAGGGAATAACGAAAGATAAAATTGTCAATCAGTCCCAGTACCGGCAGCAATGCTGCCAGGAAATAGGCAAAAGCAAAAAAACAGGCCCGTGATCCGGCGTCGCCGGACCGGCATCTGAGCCACAAAAAACAAAAAACGACAATCACAGCCAGAAGCGGCAAATACGAAACCCACTGCCCGGCATCTATCTGCCAGCGCGGATAAAATGCGATGAGCGGATCGGGCCATAGCAGCTTGCCGAGGTAAAACCAGACCGCAGCACCCGCTGCCGCCAAGCGCTGCGGCCACGTCCGCACCCATTGTGGATCGGCATCTGTTGCCAGCTGCAACCCTTGGGTCCATATCGATAACGCACTAGCGGCGGCCGACATCAGAAATATCGGCACAACTCTTACCACGTTGCGCCACTGCCATCGGCCCTCTACCCACCAGGCGCACAAGCAAAGCACAACCGGCAGTATCACCGTCGAAGACTTGCTAGCCATCGCAAGAGCGGCAAAAAGCAGGCTCAGGGCATAGGCCCGACCTCCTCCGTGCGGATTTTTCGCGGGAACGTGAGAAATGCGGGTTACGAAGAAAAGGATCGATGTCAGGAAGAACAAAGCCGATTCGGTGTTCTTCATTTCGGTAATCCACGCCACCGATTCGACCGCTACCGGATGAAGCGCCCAGAGCGCCGCGCCCAGCCATGCGCCCTGTACGCGCAAGCTCCGCAAAACCCGCCACAGCAATACCGCGCAAGCGCCGTGCATCAAAAGATTCACCAAATGATATGGCAGCGGTTCCAATCCCCATTCCGCGTGTTCCACCCAAAAAGTAGTGAGCACCAATGGACAAATATCGGCGGCTCTTGTCGTCCAGATCTCCTTCAACCCAAGCGGCCCGACAATACAGGGATTACCTGTTAACATCGCATCGTCATCCCATATAAATCCCGCATGCCAGATGGGCGTATACGCCAGGATGACGAACAGAATCAGGATCAGCCCCCAAACCCAATCGCGGCGAAACCAGGATGGAGGCGCGGGAACGCCCACGTTTGTCGGGGTGACTTTTATTGAAACCCTCTTGCCCGCTACTTTGCTTTTCTTGGATTGTATTGCCATAAGGCCGGGTCAAAGGTGCCAGAGGTACGGGAAAGGCAGAAGTAAAAAGGCAGAAGCAAATGGCGCTCTGGGAAAAGGAGCATGAACGTCGCTGCGCGTAAAGTATTATAGGCGTCTCGCCTGTGTCCTTCTTTACTGCGAAGCGCAGATGAGATTTTTCACAGAAGATCGCAAAGGCCACAAAGACTTGATCTTGGAACAGACATTCAGTGGCGCGGGATGGGTCTTCAAAACGTCTTTGTAATCTGTGCGGACCCTCTTTCCTGATTCAACAGCCGAAGGCGAGCCTATTCAGCTTCGCACAGGCGAGACGCCTATGATACTTTTCGTCCAGCGACATTCATGCTCATTCGCCAAAGCGCCTTTTACTTTTGCCTTTTTACTTCTGCCTTTCCCCGCGGTCTTCTGTGCAGATTCTCTTCCTTTATTTTAGCTAAGAGCGCCTATCACCGACTCCGCACAGGCGAGACGCCTATGATACTTTTCGTCCAGCGACATTCATGCTCATTCGCCAAAGCGCCTTTTACTTTTGCCTTTTGCCTTTTTACTTCTGCCTTTCCCCGCGGTCTTCTGCGCAGATTCTCTTCCGCTTTATTTGACGCTAAGAGCGCCGTCACCGACTCCGCACAGGCGAGACGCCTATGATACTTTACGCTCAACGGCGTTTATGCTCCTGTTCCCAAAGCGCCTTTTTTTTCTTCATTCTTCATTCCGATTTCTTACTTTGAAAAGGCTTCCGCCTTTTCAAGTGTGTCTCGGACAGGTCCAAGATTCGGGTTCAATCGTAAGGCCTCCTGGCACTCGGTAATTGCATCCTCGAGTTGTCTGTTTTGAAAGAAGGCCAGGCCAAGGTTGCCGTGGGCTTGGGCAAATTTGGGATTGATTTTGACGGCCTTTTGGAACTCCTCAATTGCCCGTCCTAGTTGCCCGTTTTGAAGTAGAGCATTGCCGAGATTGTTGTGGGCTTCTGCATAATTGGGGTTGATTTCCAGGGCCTTTTGATATTGGGCAATCGCGTCGTCGAGCCGTCCCATTTGAAAGAAAGCGGCGCCAAGATTACCGTGGGCTTCCGCATCTTTGGGATTGATTTTGACGGCCTTTTGGTATTGCTCGATTGCCTCAGCCAATTGTCCCTTCCGAAATAGAGTATTGCCAAGATTGTTGTGGGCTCCTGCATTATCGGGATTGATTTCCAAGGCCTTTTGATATTGGGCAATCGCATCGTCCATTTGTCCGATTTCATCGAGAGCCATGCCAAGATCGTTGTGGGCATCCATATCGTTGGGGTTGATTTCCAAGGCCTTTTGGAACTGTTCAATCGCTTCGTCTGCTTGCCCTTTTTGAAAGAAAGCGAAGCCGAGATTGGCGTAACCCACCCCGCAATTCGGGTTCTTGGCCAGCATATCGTTCCAGAGTGTCTCCTGACTTTCATAGACCCGCGTCCGTTGCCAGCTTACGATCCCGAGAATCAGCGCCAGGCCAGCACAAAAGGCCGATTGCAGCCATGGTCTCTTGGGAAGAACAAAATCCGAGGCCCGTGCTAACCCCGCACCCGCGAGCGCCAACGGTCCGATGCTTGCCAGATACTGCAAATGATCAAAGACCAGGGAATAACGAAAAATAGAATTGTCGATCAATCCAAGGACCGGCAGCAATGCCGTGAGGAAATAGGCGAAAGCAAAAAAACAGGCCCGTGGTCCCAGGCCCACAATATTGCAAAGATGAGGATCACCGCCAGTAGGGGTGAATATGAAGCCCACAGTCCAGCGTCGATCTGCCAGCGCGGATAAATCGTGATGAGTGGTTCGGGCCATAGAAGCTTGCCAAGATAAAACCAGACTGCATCACCTGCGGCAGCCAGGCGCTGCGACCAAGGCCGCACCCATTGCGGATCAGGGGCTGTTGCCAGTTGCAACCCTTGGGTCCACAACGACACGGCACTAGCGGCGACTGACATCAGGAACATCGGTACAACTCTCACGACGTTGCGCCAATCCCACCCGCCCTCTATCCACCAGGCGCTCAGGCAAAGAACAACTGGCAGAACAACCGTCGAAGACTTGCTAGCCATCGCCAGAGCAGCGAACAGCAAGCTTAGGGCATAATCCCAGCCAACTCGGTTTCGTCCGTTGACCTCCTTAGCTCTTAGCGACTTCACAAAAAAAAGGATCGATATCAGGAAGAACAAAACCGATTCGGTGTTCTTCATTTCGGTGATCCACGCCACCGATTCGACTTGCACCGGATGGAGTGCCCAGAGTGCCGCACCCAGCCATGCGCCCTGCACGCGCAAGCTTCGCAATACGCGCCACAGCAATAATGCGCAAGCGCCGTGCATCAAAATGTTCACTAAGTGATATGGCAGTGGTTCCAGACTCCATAGCGCGTGTTCGACCCAAAAAGTCGTGAGCACCAATGGACAAATATCGGCGGCGCTTGTCGTCCAGATCTCCTTCAACCCGAGTGGCCCGACAATACAGGGATTAGCTGTTAGCATCGCATCATCATCCCATATAAATCCCGCATGCCAGATCGGGGTATAGGCGAGAATGACGACCAGAATCAGGAACAGCCCCCAAACCCAATCGCGACGAAACCAGGAGGGTGCGGGAAAGGCAGAAGTAAAAAGGCAAAATGTAGAAGTCGAAGCGGCCTGGGTGACTTTTGTTGAAGCTCCCCTGGCCACCACCTTCCTGTTCCTGGTTCGTTTTGCCATAGGTTAATTCAACCGGCCAAAGAGGTTCACCACAGAGGCTAGGAATTTCGGATTGGATTCGGATGGTCAGTCAGCACGTCGATGGGCGTAAAGTATCATAGGCGTCTCGCCTGTGTCCTTCTTTAATGCGAAGCGCGGATGAGATTTTTCACAGAAGATCACAAGGACTTGGTTCCGGATCGGAGGTTGAGTGACGCGGAATTGATTTTCACAACATCTTTGCGACCTGTACGGACTCTCTTTTCTGATTCAACTGCCGAAGGCGAGCTTATTCAGCTTCGCACAGGCGAGACGCCTATGATACTTTGCGCCCAGCGGCGTTTAGGCTCCTGTTCCTAAATCGCCTTTCACTTTTGCCTTTTTACTTCTGCCTTTCTACTTCTGCCTTTCCAAGGCCTTCGCCTTTGCAAGGGTCTCTCGGACAGGTTCAAGATCGGGGTTCAATCGTAGGGCCTCCTGGCACTCGGCAATTGCATCCTCGAGTTGTCCCTTTTGAAAGAAGGCCAGGGCAAGGTTGCCGTGGGCGAGCGCAAATTTCGGGTTGATTTCGATGGCCTTTTGATATTGAGCGATAGCCTCGTCGAGTTTTCCCTCTTGAATGAAGGCCACACCCAGGTTGGCGTACGTAGGCGCAAATTTCGGATTGATTTTGAGGGCTATTTTGTACTGTTCAATTGCCTCATTCAATTGGCCATTTTCCAATAAAGTATTGGCGAGATTGTTCTCGCCTTCCGTGTATTTGGGATTGATCTCCACGGTTCTTCGAAACTGCTCAATCGCTTCGTCTGCTTGCCCTTTTTTTAAAAAAACGAGGCCGAGATTATTGTGGGCCAACCAGCTATCCGAGTTCGTGGTTAGCGTGTCGCTCCAGATTGTCTCCTGGCTTTTATAAACCCAGGTCCGTTGCCAACTTGCGATCCCGAGGACCAGCAATAGTCCAGCACAAAGGGCCGTTTGCAGACATGGTCTCTTCGGAAGAACAAAATCCAAGACCCGTGCCAACCCCGTACCGGCCAGCGCGAGCGGCCCGATGCTTGCCAGGTACTGGAAATGATCAAAGACCAGGGAATAACGAAAAATAAAAGTGTCAATCAATCCCAGTATCGGCGCCAGTGCCGTCAGGAAATAGGTAAAAGCAAAAAAACAGGCCCGTGATCCGGCCACGCCGGACCGGCGTTTGAGCCACAAAATGCAAAATAGGACAATCAAAGCCAGCAGCGGCAAATACGAAACCCAACTCCCGGCATCAATCTGCCAGCGCGGATAGATCGTGATGAGTGGATCGGGCCATAACAGTTTGCCGAGATAAAACCAGACTGCATCACCCGCTGCCGCAAGGCGTTGCGGCCAAGGCCGTACCCATTGAGGATCGGTGGCTGTTGCCAGCCGCAACCCTTGGGTCCATATCGCTAACGCACTGGCGGCGACGGACAGTAGAAACATGGGGAGAACTCTCACGATGTTCCGCCAATGCCACCCGCCCTCTATCCACCAGGCGCACAAGCAGAGGACAACAGGCAGAATCACCGTGGAAGACTTGCTCGCCATTGCCAGAGCGGCGAAAAGCAAACTTAACGCATAAAACCAACCACCCCGGTTTCGCCCGTCGAGCTCTTTTGCTCTTAGCCATTTCGCGAAGTAAAGGATCGATAGCAGGAAGAACAAAGCCGATTCTGTGTTCTTCATTTCGGTGATCCACGCTACCGATTCAACTTCTACCGGATGGAGTGCCCAGAGCGCCGCACCCAGCCATGCGCCCTGCACGCGCAAGCTCCGTAAAACCCGCCATAGCAATATCGCGCAAGCGCCGTGCATGACAATGTTCACCAGGTGATATGGCAACGGTGCCAGACCCCATAGCGGGTGTTCGACCCAAAAGGTCGTGAGCACCAACGGACAAATATCCGCAGCGTTCGTCGTCCAGATTTCCTTCAACCCGAGTGGCCCGACAATACAAGGATTAGCCGCGAACGTTTCATCGTCGTCCCATATAAATCCTGCATGCCAGATCGGCGTATAAACCAGGAGGACGAACAGAATCAGGATCAACCCCCAAACCCACTCGTGACGAAACCAGGAGGGCAGCGTTGGAGCACCCGCGCTTGTTATGGCGACTCTTGTCGAAACCCCGCTCCCCGCCACCTTCCTTTTCCTGGTTCGTTTTGCCATAAAGCCGGGAGAAAGGTCGCAGAGGCTGGGATTCACCGCAAAGACACAAAGGACACAGAGATTCGGATTTTGGGATAGCTTCGGACGACCAGCCTGCACGTCGCCGAGCCTAAAGTATCATAGGCGTCTCGCCTGTGTCCTTCTTTAATGTGTCCTTCTTTAATGCGAAGTCCGGAGGAGGTTTTGCACAGAAGATCACAAAGAAATGGTTTCGGATCGAGCTTTCAATTGCGTGCGATACGTTTTCAAAACATCTTTGTGATCTTTGCGGTCTTCTGTGCAGATTCTCTTCTGCTCTATTTGACGCTAAGAGCGCTCACCTACGACTCGGCACAGGCGAGACGCCTATGATACTTTTCGTCCAGCAACGTTCGCGCTCCCCTTGCTAAAGCGCCTTTTGCTTTTGCGTTCTGCATTTTGCCTTTTTACTTCTGACTTTCAAAGGCTTTCGCGTTTTCAAGGCTCTCTCGGACAGAGCTAAGACTGGGGTTCAATCGTAAGGCCTCTTGGAACTCGGCGATCGCATCGGCGATTTGTGCCTTGCGCATGAAGGCCACACCAAGGTTGGCGTGGGCGAGCGCAAATTTCGGATTGATTTTGAGGGCCATTTGATATTGGTCAATTGCCTCGTCCAGCTGACCGTATTGCAATAGCGCATTCCCAAGATTGGCATGGGCTTCCGCATAATTCGGGTTGATTTCCAAGGCCTTTTCATATTGGGCGATCGCCTCGTCGAGTCGTCCCTTTTGAGAGAACGCCACCCCAAGGTTGAAGTGTCCTCCGGCGTCCGTCGGATTGATTTCCAAGGCCTTTTGATATTGCGCAATAGCCGCGTCCAGCTGCCCGATGTGAGCGAGAGTATTACCCAGATTGTTCTGGGCTACCGTATAGTTGGGGTAAATTTCCACGGCCTTTTGAAACTGCTCAATCGCTTCGTGTGCTTGCCCCTTCTTTAAAAGAGCGAGGCCGAGATCGTTGCGGGCCATCCAGCAATTCGAGTTCTTGGCCAGTGTGTCACTCCAGAATGTTTCCTGGCTATTATAAACCAAGGTCCGTTGCCAACTCACCATCCCGAGAATCATGAGCAGTCCAGCGCAAAGAGTCGATTGCAGCAATGGTCTCTTCGGAAGAAAATAATCCGCGGATCGCGCCAACCCCGCACCCGCGAGAGCCAGCGGTCCCATGCTCGCCAGATACTGGAAATGATCAAAGACCAGGGAGAAACGAAAAATAAAAGTGTCAATCAATCCCAGGACCGGGAGCAATGCCGTCAGGAAATAGGCAAAAGCAAAAAAACAGGCCCGTGATCCGGCCACGCCGGACCGGCGTTTAAGCCACAAAAAAGAAAAAAGGACAATCACAGCCAGCAGCGGCAAATACGAAATCCAGCTCGCAGCATCGATCTGCCAGCGCGGATAAATCGTGATGAGTGGATCGGGCCACAACAGCTTGCCGAGATAAAACCAGACCGCATCACCCGCTGCCGCCAGGCGTTGCGGCCAGGTCCGCACCCATTGTGGATCGGTCGCCGTCGCCAGCCGCAACCCTTCGGTCCATAGCGATAGCGCGCTCGCGGCGGCGGACATTAGAAACATCGGGACAACTCTCGCCGCGCGGCGCCAACGCCACCCGCCCTCGACCCACCAGGCGCACAAGCAAACCACACCCGGCAGTATCACCGCGGAAGACTTGCTGGCCATCGCAAGAGCGGCGAAGAGCAAGCTTAACGCATAATTCCAGCCACCTCGCTTTCGGCCCTTGAGCTCTTTTGCAGTTAAAAATCTTACAAAGAAAAGGATCGATAGCAGGAAGAACAAAGCCGATTCGGTATTCTTCATTTCGGTGATCCATGCCACCGATTCGACCTGCACCGGATGAAGCGCCCAGAGCGCCGCACCCAGCCATGCGCCCTGCACGCGCAAGCGCCGCAAAACCCGCCACAGCAATACCGCGCAAGCGCCGTGCAAGACAATATTCACGAGGTGATACGGAAGCGGTGCCAAACCCCATAGCGCGTGTTCCACCCAAAAAGCGGTGAGCACCAATGGGCAAATATCAGCGGCGTTTGTCGTCCAGATTTCTTTTAGCCCGAGTGGACCAACAATACAGGGATTAGCCGCTAACATTGCATCGTCATCCCAAACAAATCCTGCATGCCAGATCGGCGCATAGGCCAGAATGACGAACAGAATCAGCATCAGCCCCGAAAACAAATCGCGACGAAACAAGGGCGAGGGAAAGGCGGAAGTGAAAACGCCGCCACGAGCAATCACTTCTTCATTTTTCATTCTGATTTTTTACTCCCAAAAAGTCATCTCGCCCGTGTCCTTCGGCGGCCGAATCGAAACTGCGGGACGTTCGATACACGGAGAAGATTTTGCACAGAAGAGCACAAAGATCACGAAGAGATGATTCCGAATCAACCTTTCAGTGACGTGCGATGCGGTTGTACTTCTGCATTCTGACTTCTTACTTTTCTCCCACATTTGCCTTTTGCCTTTTTACTTCTGGCTTTTCCCGGCACAGGCGAGACGCCTATGATACTTCGGGCACCCCCTTTCGGCCGCGTTAGGTGGAGAGATCGCACTCGATTCGTGAAGCGGTGGTTCGCTACTAACATATGCTCGAACGGCGCCGAGCCGAAAGTATCATAGGCGTCTCGCCTGTGCCGTGTCCGTATGAAATGAGGAGCATTCGCTTCAAGAAGATGATCCGATCTACTGCGTGTATGAGCGCGCTGAATCCATCGGCACGCCGCTCACGAACGAGGAGATGGATCACCTGATTTATGGCACGTGAAGTATTTACCGAGACGCTCGAGCAAACAAAGCGATTTCTCCGTAGGCAGGCGGATTAACACTATTCATTTGTCGTCCATTTGCTGAACAGTGTTGCTTGGCGAGATGATCTCTACGCAGATAGGTGGTGCCGGCTGGAGTGGCAGGTTTGGGTCCTGTAGAAGCTGTTGACACTGTTCGCGAGTTAGCCAGACGACGTCGGCGATTTTAACCGCCCCGATGTCAGTTTCGATCGGTTGTTCAGTCAGGGCTCGAGCTTGACCCAGCAGCCGATCAAGGTGGGCCTGAATCTGCTTAGGGCTCGTCATGAAATAAGTGTATCAAATATCTCATGTATTTGGACGAATTGTATAGTTCCATTCTCCGTGGAACGAGTCGGGACGAATATTTATTTCTTCAATCTGTTTGTTTGATACCTTGGCTCCTGGCGGGTAGGAGTTGGTGTCGAGTTCGGCC
>Ga0209656_10000054_pt1 | contig 76306 bp, 70 predicted proteins | sample BogFormECP12_OM2_FD_188239 | JGI IMG/M metagenome (GOLD analysis project Ga0209656, IMG submission 188239) | Bog forest soil microbial communities from Calvert Island, British Columbia, Canada - ECP12_OM2 (SPAdes) (version 2) | ecosystem: Environmental > Aquatic > Freshwater > Wetlands > Bog ...
ACCGATGGTAGACCGGATGTAACTATCATGGGCCGCACATGCTTCTTGCCGCAGTGCCAGGCTCGAAAGGCCCCGGGAGACACTGTGCCGGGAGACACTGTGCCGGGAGACGGCCGAGGAGGCAGGTGATGGCTGCGGGCGGCGATGACGACACGCTGCGGCTGGTCGCGGTCATCGACCATCAGCGACGTGAGCTTGATCGTATCCGCGCTGCGGCGGCCGAGCGGTCCGTGGTCGCGATGGCCAAGGGCGTGCTGATGGAACGGCTCGGACTGTCCTCGGTGGAGGCCGCGAGCCAGCTAGCCGAGCTAGCCGGGGCGACCGGGGTATCTCTCGCCGAGATGGCGGCGACCGTCCTGGCGCCGGATGCGCCCGGCGTGACCGGCGCTGTTCACCTGCCGGGAGGCCGTGACCCAGGCAGGCCCGGCCTCGGCTCGCCCTGGGCCGAGGCCGCGGCCGAACTGGCCGCCGACGGCGCCGACCTGGCCGGCACCGTGGCCGGGCAGGTGCCCCTGGGCGCAGCCGCGGTGGTGCTGTGGCTGCTCGAGGCGGACGGCGCGCTTGCGCTGCTCGGTGCGTCCGGCCTTTCCGGTGGCGAGACCAGCCGCTGGCGGCATATCCCGCCGCAACTGGACTGCCCGCCGCAACGAGTCGCCAGGGGCGCCGCTGACCTGTGGTGGAGTGCGGGCCGTCCGGAGACGGACCGTGCGCCGGTCACGGGCATGCCGGGCGGTGCCCGGGCTGTCCTGGCGCTCCGCGAGCGGAACGGTGAGCTGCTCGGCGTCATGGAGGCCAGCTGGCCCGAGCCGGTCGCGGCCTTCACGACCGAGATCCGCCAGCGTCTGTCCGCCCTGGCCGCAGGCTGCGCGCGGGTGGTCAGCACGCGCCTGGCGCACGGGGATCTGGCCGCCGCGCAACCGAAGCCAGCCGTCTACACCCTGCTCGACGGCCTGGCCGACTCGGTGCTCGTGGCGCGGGCGATCAGGGATGCAGCCGGGCAGGTGACCGACTTCAGCATCGAGCACGTCAGCCCGCACTTCCGCGACCCGGCGGGCCGCGACGAGTCAGACCTGACCGGGCTGACCCTGCTTCAGGCCTACCCGGCGAGCGTGTCCGGCCAGGGGTTGTTCGCCCGGGCCAGGGAGGTGGTCCTGGCGGATGGCGTGGCCCAGCATGTCCCGGGCCCGCTGAGCGCGTCCCTGGCCACCGGGCTCGCCGTCAGCGACAGCGGACCTGGCCAGGCGGCGCTGGCCGACCTCCGGGTGGCCCGGTTCTTCGACGGGGTGATCTTCACCTGGCACCGCGAGGGCCTGGACGGCCGGCTGGCTGCGCTCCTTGATCATGCGCAGCGCCTCGGCCGGCTCGGCGGCTGGGAGGAGAACCTCGTCACCGGCACCGTACGCTGGACCGATTCGGCTTTCGAGCTGTTCGGCCTGGCGGCGCACCCGGGGGCGGAGATACGGCTGGCCGACCTGCACAGCTACGTGATGGCAGCCGATAAGCCGGTGGTGAAGCGCTTCCGCAACAACCTGCCCGGACAGCGGGAGGCCCTGACGGCGACCTTCCGGGTCGTCCACCCTGATGACCGGAGCATCAGGCAGATCCGTGTCTTCGCCGAGCCGGTGGCCGACGCGGCCGGCCAGGTGGTCGCGCTGCGCGGGGCCTTCCAGGATGTCTCGGCCCACTACCAGACGCAGGTCGCCCTCGCCGCCACCCGGGACCAGCTCGCCGACAGCGAGCAGCGTGTCGCCGAGGAGCACCTGCTCGCTTTGCGGTTGCAGCAGGCCATCATGCCGCCGGACGAAGAGCCGGTAGAGGCGGCCGGGATCGCTGTCGCCGTGCGCTACCGGCCGGTCGGCGAGGGCCACCTGGTGGGCGGCGACTGGTACGACACGCTGCTGCTGCCGAGCAAGGACGTGCTCCTGGTGGTCGGCGACGTCGCAGGACACGGCATCGACGCGGTGACCGGAATGGTGGCGGCCCGCAACTCGCTCCGCGGCCTGGCTATCACGGGGGCGGGCCCGGCCGAGCTCATCCGCATGCTCAACGGGGTGATGTGCGATCTCACCTCGGGCGTGGTGGGGACCGTCGTGTGCGGGCTGTACAACCCCGATACGCACGTGCTGCGCTGGGCCCGCGCCGGGCATCTGCCACCGGTCCTGGTGCGCGATGGAACCGCCGCTGAGCTGCCGCTGCCCGGCGGAGTCCTGCTCGGCATGGACTCGGACGCCAGCTACGAGGAGGCCACCCAGTCGCTGCGTCCCGGCGACTCCTTGCTGCTGTTCACCGACGGGCTCATCGAGCGGCGCGGCGATTCGATCGTTGACGTGCTCAAGGAGTTCGTCGCGACGCTTGGCCCCGAGGAGATGACCGCCGCCGCCCAGGCCGACCAGGTGCTCGCGAACGCCGTCTCGGACACCGAAGACGATGCCTGCCTGGTGGTCGTCCGTATCCGCTGATCCCGGCCGCCCTGTTTGATGTCGCCGCGGGAAGCAAGTTATTAAGAGCTCATGAGCGGCAACGGAACCGGCCTCGATGTGGTGGTGTTCGCGGCCGAGGCCGAGAAGGTCGCGTCCCACGCCTAGCGCGGACCCGGGTCCGGGGAGAGGAATCCGGACGCCCGGGTCCGCACACTTGCTTACGACCGAAGCTGCTGGACCTTGTCCCGGAACAGCGTGGTCGCGATCGTCGACTTGTGCGGCTGGCCCTTTACGAACGCCTCGGCGAACTTCTTGGCCTGCTCATACTCGACCTTGCCCGGCATCGGCGGCTCGTCCGGGTTGACGTTGACGTCGACCAGCGCGGGCCCGTCGAAGCTCAGCGCCTGGCGGACCGCGCCGGGCAGGTCGCCCGGCGCCCTAACCTTGACGCCGTAGGCGCCATTGGCGGTGGCGATGGCCGCGTAGTCGACGAACGACCCTTGATAGCGCACGCCATGCTCCGGGTAGCCGAGGATCATCTGCTCCCAGAGGATCTGACCGAGCGCGTTGTTGTTGTTGATCACGATCTTGACCGGCAGCTTGTGCTGGATCGCGGTGATGAACTCGGCCATCAGCATCGCGAAGCCGCCGTCGCCGACGAACGCGATCACCTGGCGCCCGGGGAAGGCGTGCTGGATGCCGATCGCGTAGGGCAGCCCGGGCGCCATCGTGGCCAGGTTGCCCGACAGGTAGAACTGCCGGTCGCCGCGGATCGTCCAGTGCCGGGCGGCCCAGGTCGCGATCGTGCCGCTGTCGCAGGTCAAGATGGCGTCCTCGGCCGCGGCCGCGTTCACCACGCTCATCAGGTACTGCGGCGCGATCGGGTCCCGCTCGGGGTTCTCCAGGCTGGCCATCTTCTTTAGCCAGGAGTCCATCTGCTTTTGGTACTTGTTCAGGAACGCGGTGTCGGACCGCCGCTTGAGCAGTGGCAGCAGCCCGCGCAGCCCCTCGCGGGCGTCGCCGACCACCGGGACTTCGGTCGCGACCCTGGCCCCGGCCCGGGCCGGGTCGGCCTCGATCTGGGCCACGCGCGCCTTGGCGGGCAGGTGCTTGGTGTACGGGAAGTTCGTGCCGACCATGAACAGCGTGTCGATCTCCTCCATCAGCTCCTCGGACGGTTTGGTGCCGAGCAGCCCGATCCCGCCCGTGGTGTAAGGCGAATCGTCGGGCACGGTGGCCTTGCCCGGTAGCGTCTTCACGATGGGCGCGGCGAGCGTCTCGGCCAGGATGAGCAGTTCCTCGCGCGCGTGCAGAGCTCCGGCCCCGGCCAGGATGGCGATCTTGTCGCCCTCGTTGAGGAAGTCGGCAAGTCGCTGCAGGTCCTCGTCGTGCGGCCGGCTCGGCGGGGAGAAATACACGGCCGAGGTCTTCGGCGCGGCGGCCGGCGCGACGTGCTGCCACGGGTCGGCGTCCGCGTCTGCCACCTGGATGTCGTTCGGCACGGTGATGTGCGCGACGCCGCGGCGGGCGTAGGCGGTCCGGATGGCGATGTCCACGATCGCGGGGAGCTGGACCGGGTTGTAGATCATCTGGTCGTACTCGGCCACGTCCTGGTACAGCTTGTCGAGCGCGACTTCTTGCTGGTAACCGGTGCCGAGCATGGACGTTTCCTGCATGCCGGTGATCGCGAGCACCGGCATGTGGTCGAGTTTGGCGTCGTACAGGCCGTTGAGCAGGTGAATCCCGCCCGGCCCCGACGTCGCCAGGCACACGCCGATCTTCCCGGTCGCCTTGGCGTGCGCCGTCGCCATGAAGGCAGCGGCCTCCTCGTGATGAACGAGCACGAAGCGGACCTTGTCCTGGTTCCGCCGCAGCGCTTCCATGATTCCGTTGATGCCGTCTCCGGGCAGCCCGAAGACGGTGTCAACGCCCCAGTCAGCCAGCCGCTCGATCAGGGCATCGGATGCGATCCGTGCCATTGTTGCCTCCGTCCTTGGTCCCCTCGGGTCCGTGGCCTCCTGTCCAAGGCGGGAGCGGTCAAACGTCCTCGGCGGCTTCAGTCCCGATGGCGGCCCGCCAGGGCGTCCCTGATCCGGTCGGTGGCCCCGGCGATGGGCGCGGCCACCTTGAGCACCTCGGGCGTGCACGGCATGTGCGGGTGCGGGCGGGTCGGTGCGAGCCGCCTGGCCTGCTCGAGCTGGGCGCCCAGGTCACCGAGTTCCTGCTCGCTGAGGGCTAGCCGGACCCACGGCCACACCTGGATCTCCTCGAAGTCGATGTGCGCCCGGACGATGGCGATGACCTGGCGTAGCAGAGTCTCGTCCGGCCCGGACTTTTCCAGCAGGCCGAGCAGGCGCTTGGCATCTTGCTCCTGGCTGACCGCCTCGTCGGCGAGCCGAGGGCCGTTCTGTACCCGGCGGCGCACCAGCGGCCAGAAGTGCTGCTCCTCGATGGCCTCGTGCCCGGACGCCGCGATGACGAGCTGCGCGGTCAGCCCCACCTCGGCCGGGCCGTCCTCGAGCGCCGACAACAGCCGCCGGACCTCGTCATGGTCGCACCGCAGCAGTTCGATGGCGTCGGTCATCTCAGTCATGCCCCCCAGCGTCTCATCGCGCATATCGGCCAGCTTCCCCCCGGTCGCTAGCCGAAACGGCCCGCGACAACCGAGAGCCCGGGAAGCTCGCGCTTCCCGGGCCTCAGCTAGGACACCTGCGGGGGGGATACAGGCTCCTCTTCCTAGTTTTACGCCGGTTGGGCCGCGACTTCCTAGTGATTACGCCGCTTGGGCAGTGACGCGGTCGTAAACCTAGTAATTACGCCGCTTGGGCGGTGACGCGGTCGTAAACCGCGAGGGTTTCTCCGGCGATCCTGTCCCAGGAGTACCGGGACCGCACCCGGTCAACCGCCGCCACCCCGTACGCCTCGATCAGCATGGGGTGCGCGAGCAGCTGCCGGATCCGCTGCGCCAGCAGGGCCGGCCGGCCCGGCGGGATGATGATACCGGTCGTCCCGTCCACCACGGCGTCCACGTGCCCGCCGACGGGAGGCGCGATGACCGGGGTGCCGGACGCCATGGCCTGCAGCGAGGTGATCCCGGAAGGCTCGTACTGGCAGGTGCTGACGACCAGGTCAGCGGAGCGCAGCAGGGCCGGCATGGCGGCGTGCCCCACCTTGCCGGTGAAGATCACGCGGTCCGTGATGCCCAGCGTGGCCGCGAACTTGGCCAGCTTCACGTAACCATCGTCGCTGCTCAGCTCGGCCTCGTCCGGCCCGCCGACGACCAGGAGCTCGGCGCAGGGAACCCGGGTCAGCGCCCGCAGCAGAGTCTCGAGCGGCTGGCGCTGGGTCAGGTCCGCCGCGGTGAGCAGCCGCGGCCGGCCGTTCCGCTTGGCCACCGGGCCCTCCGGGGTGAACAGACTGGTGTCGACGCCCCACGGCACGACGCGGATCGAGGACCGGTGCACGCCCAGGCTGGCCAGGTCGGCCGCCTCGGCGGAGTTGGTCGCGACCACCGCGGTGGCGCTGCGGCCGATGGCCGGCTCGAGCCTGATCCGCGCGGCGGACGCGCCGTCCGCCTTCACCCCGTCGGCCCTGCGCTCGGTGACGCTGAGGGAGCGGAACTCCTGCACGACCGGGATGCCGAGGTCTCGCGCAGCGGCCAGCGCGGCCAGGCCGCTGGTCCAGCGCATCGCGTGCACCACGTCCGGGCGCTCGCGCTGCCACTGGCTGCGCAGCGGGCCGCTGAAGGCGGGCACCCGCTCGAGCAGGTCGGCGTCATCCCGTCCACCCGGGCCGCCGGCGGTGGCTTCAGGGACCGGCCCGGCGTTGATGTGCTCGACCCGGACGCCTGCGTGAAGTTCAGCCTGGGCGGGCTGGTCGGCCAGGTTCTTCTGGGCGTATACGGTCACCTGGTGACCCTGCCCGGCAAGCTTGCGGGTGAGCTCGCTGAGCCCGACGTCATCGCGGTCGGGGCCGGAGCCTGCGCGGGGGTGCAGCGGCGTTGCGTTCTGGGCTACTAGAGCGATCTTCATCAGGGTCCTCTCGCTTCGAACCTCGGTCACGGTGTTCGCTAGCGAGAGACGGAAAAGTGGTGCCCGACCTGCGCGCTCCGCGAACGACCATGTCGCGTTGAGCGTGCCTGCGTCGTAGGCACCACTGAGAGAAAGAATATCCCATCGCGGGAGCCGTAAACCACCGAACGCCGGACCAGGCTCCCCGGCGTGTCGTCCGGACGAGGTTTCCGCAGGTTCTTGGGGTTCAGCCCGCAGCGGCTTCCGCCACGCTGTCGAAAACGGGGATCAGCCGGTCGGCGGTGGTCAGCCGCAGGATCTTGGCCACGGCGGCCTGCGGGGACACCAGCGCGAGGACGCCGCCCTGCCGGTCGAGCGACCGGTTCACCCGCAGCAGCGCGTGCAGCGCGGAAGAGTCCATGAAGCGCAGGCCGGACAGGTCGATGATCAGCGTGTGCGGCTGCTGCGACACCTCTTCGTCGAGCAGCCGACGCAGTTCGTCCGTGTTCGTCACGTCGGCCTCACCGGCGATCTCCACCAGCGTGTAAGGTTCGCCGGCGGACTCCCGGGCCGTTACAGAGACCGTCAGCAGATCCACGCACTTGTTGTACCACAAGGCGGATGGTGGCGGGATATACCTAGGCGGGTGGCAGGGTCATGTGCAACCGGATCGTGGTGCCAGTCGCGTCCGAGAGTAGTTCGACCTGGTCGCAGACCTGGTTAACGATCCAGAGCCCGTGGCCGCCCGACGCGTCCAGGGACGGCTGGCGGCGCCCCGCCAGCGGGTCGGTGATGATTCCCTCGTCATGGATCTGGCAGACGATTTCCTTTGCGTCGTACCAGATCTTCAGGCTCCCCGGTGACTTGGCATGCTTGACCGTGTTGGCCGCCACCTCACTGACCGCCAGCGTGAGGTCGATGGCACGGGCTTCGGTCAGCCCGGCCGCCAGCGCGTACCGGTGCACGACGGCCCGGATCGCTGCCAGGTCAGTGGTGTACGTATACGACATGGGATCATCCGATGGGGGCAGCGGGCCATCGCCGTCCGGCCGGGGAACCGGCTGACGGGTGAGCGCTTCTTGTGCCGCAGATGCGCGCTGCGCGGTGTCGCCTTCCCGGGCCATCAGCAGACACGATACACCGGCGCGTGAAACGGGCGACCCTTGTCTCACCGGATGCCGAACTCGCCGGACATAGCATTCTTCGTCCACGTGTATCCGCCGCACGCGGGGTAGACGTAGGAGCGTTCCGCGTCCGCAGCTCTTCGGAAGGCCAGGAGCTGCCCGTCTTTCGGAGGTAAAAATGCGAGTCGGAGGGCTTGTCTTGCTGATATGGCTGGTCATCGGAGCAATTGCGGCTGGCCAGCGCGGATATTACGGCTCGTCGTCTGACAGCTGCGCCCACGGCGGCACCGTCATCGCCACGATCGCGGCCGGACCGCTTAACTACGTGGGCGTGAACCCGAAGGTTTCGTGCCATTTGCCCCCCCCGAGCAGCTGAGTCCCTGTCCCGGGAGTGCCATTTCCCCGGGAAAAGCGAAGCAAGCGGCTCAAGATTCAGGTTGAGATCTCCATCCCGATGGAAACTGGCGAATTGGAAGGTGAGCACGCGCTGGTGGCACGAAAGTCCATTGTTACCGAACGGTCCGGAGTGCGAGTCATCCGCAGCCTACTTAGCCATCTTGGCTGACCGGAACGCGCGGCTACCGCATACACCCAGATCCCCCTGGCCATGTCGGCCCGGCTACCCGCCGCTTCAGGAGCTAAACGCTGGTGGGGCGGCCCCTAGCCGCGCCAGCACCAGACGCTCTGCCCCCCGGCTACCCTCACGCCTGAGCAGGAAACGAACTATTGGGACCTGCCGAGCTGGACCTGGGTGCTGCCGGACCCGAGCCGATCCAGCGAATGTTCCCAGGTACGGTCCGGCCAGTGGTAGCGAGCGATCCCCTCGGCGGGCCGGTACTCGGCGGTGTACAGGGTGCCGAAGCCCTGGTGAAAGCGGGTGGCGTACAGCGGGGAGCGCAGGCAGGCCGCCACGATGCCCGGAACGTCGGCACCGGCCGCGAGCAGTTCCTCCAGGTGCTGCTGGCGCTCGACGGTCCGGATCGCGGCGGCGTACGGCGCCCATTCCACCTTGCCCTGGTAGTTGGTGGCGACAGCCAGGCTGGTGACGTGAGCTGGCCGGTCAGGAGCCAGGTATGCCGTGGCCCGCAGGCCGCCCCGGTCCAGCGCGGTGACGTTGTAGGACATGTGGACCGGGATGCGGCGCAGTGCCCGCATGGCCTCCACGGTGGTCTGGCAGGTCTGCAGCACGTAGCGGATCACCAGCGGGATGCCGAAGCCCTCGCCGACTTCCGGCCTGCCGCCGAAGGTGAGCGAGACGGCCAGGCCAGCGTCGTTGACCCCGTCGAGCAGCCCCCACAGGCAGTCGAGCATGCCAAGCACCCGCCGGCCGGCGTACGCCGTCCTGGCCACTACCGCGTCGAAGAGCCGGAAATCCCAGTCGTAGTTGCGGACCAGCGCGGGACCGCCGGGCAGCACCGCCGCCTGCGAGCAGCCGGTCAGGAACGGCGGCGGGTTCCACAGTGTCAGCGCGGCGGCGGCCGCGGGGTCGTCGCCGAGCAGGGCGGTCAGCCGCTGCCATGTCGGAACGAGTTCCGGCATGTGCTCCTCGAGCCGCACCCTGGACTGCTCTGCCGTCGGCCGGGTGTTCGCGCCGTCGAGCCACCACCGCCGGAACGCCGGCCAGGTCGCCGCCAGGTGCGCACCGATCTCCTCACCCGGTTCGTCCTCTTCGAACGCCCGCAAGGTAAGCGAAACCTCGCCCCGGGGGGCCTCCGGCGGGGCGGCCTGTTCCCATGGCGTGGCCGGCCACGGCCCCGAGGTCCAGTCCGTCGAGGCGACCCGCCGGAGCCAGGAGCGCCAGTCTGACCAGTCGACGTCCTCCACCCACCGCTGCCAGTCCGGCCAGCTCGAAGGCGCAGCTACCTGTGGCCCATGGTCGCTACCTGCCATCACGCTGCCCGCCTCCTGACGCCGACCGGTCCTGCTCATACCCCATTCCAGAGCGCTAAACATCGTGCGGTAGGGCGCCGCCTGCTTGCCGGCCGGGCAGCGCGGGAATGATGATGGCCCCTTGCCGCCCCAGCCTCATCCTGCTCGATCTCATCTCGCTGCCACCCTAACGATGGGCCAGGAACGCGGACCGGCTCAAGGTAGTCGGAGAACTCCCCGCGCCCGGTGCTCTTGCGCTGGTTGGCTCTCCACCGCAGGAGGGCTCTTGTCCGCGGCGGCTTGGTACCAGGTGGCGTAACGACTTACCAGCGGCGCCGCCGAGAGCCCGTGTGCGAGGACCGACAGGCCGACGGTCAAGTAGCTGGCCGCGGCGATCGTCCCGGCGTGCGGGAGATGCGCGTCTTCGACGATCACGGCGAACACGATCGACGCAAGCCCGCGTGGGCCAAACCAGCCCATGAACGCGACCGTCGGAGCCCGCGCGTGAGTGCCCCACAGCGAGATCGCCACCGGCAGCATCCGCACGATCGTGAGGCTCAGCACGCCGTACAGCGCGATCTGCCAGCTCATGTGCTCGAACGCCGGACCGAGCAGCACGGCACCGAAAACGAGGAACGTAACACCGTCGAGCACCGCCCCGGTTTCCTCCGTGAAGCGCGTCATTCCCGCGACCTTGTCGCCAGCGAGCAGGCCGAACAGCGCGCCGGCCACGAATGCGGCGATGAACCCCGAACCGCCCAGGGCGGTCGCGATCCCGTACGCGAGCACCGCCGCGGCCAGGGGGATGATCTGCCGCCACTCATCGTCAATCAGATGCCGTCCGCCAGCGAGGATCACCACCGCCGCGGCGAGCCCGCCGGCGGCGAGCCCGCCGAGCAGCCCGTAGCCGATCTCCTCGGCGAGCACCCGCACCGGGTGGGACCCGCCAGCACCGGAGACTGTCGCCACCAATATCAGCAGCAGCGGGACGCAGATCCCGTCGTTGAGGCCGCTCTCGACGTTCAACGACTGACGCACCACTTGCGGAAGTCTCGTGTCCGTGACGACCGCGCTACCAAGCCCGGCGTCGGTCGGCGCGAGGATCACGCCCAGGATCAACGCCTCGCTGAGCGAGAACGAGCCGAACAAGGCCATCGCGACCAGCCCGCCAAGCGCGATCGTCAGCGGCAGACCGACGGTAAGCAACCGGACAGGCATCGAAGCCTCACGCTGCAGCGCCCGCAGGTTCACGCGCGAGGAATCGGAGAAAAGCATCACCGCGAGCGTCGCCTCGGCAAGCGTCCGCACCGTCGAGCTCGTGGGCGGTACCGCCAGGCCGTCAAGCACGAGCGGGCCGACGAGAACGCCGACCGCGACGACCACCATCGCGGGCGTGATAGGCGTGCTAGACAGGTGCCGGGACCCCGCGGCGACGAGCAGTAGCGTCAGACCGACAATCGCAAGGCCAGCATTCACCGCCAGCCCCCTCCTCTTCCCGCGCTTCCCGCCCCGCCGCGGCGGACCCGGGCTATCTTATTTCAGCCACCTCAGTCCAATCAGTAGTGCTCTCATGCAGGGATGGCGGGCATGACGAAGGTGATGACGGCAATGGTCCCGCGCGAGTCGGAGCGAAGCGTCATCTGATCGGCCACCTGCCTGGCCAGCCACAAACCGTGCCCGGGCTCGCGGGGCCAGCGGTCGGCGAGGTTCTGGCCGGCGGAACCGGCTCCATCCGCGCCTGCGCCGCCATGGCCCTTGGACCGCGTGGCGGCCTGGCCGTCGTCCTCAACACGGCAATATAGGGCGCCGATGTGGTCCCATATCCGCAGCCGTCCCGATCCTGCGCCGTGCCTGACGGCGTTGGCCGCCAGTTCGTGCAGGGCGATGACGATGTCGATGGCGCGCTCAGCGGGCATCCCGGCCTGGGCGACACAGGCTTGGGCCGCTGTCCGCAGCGCGGACAGCGTACTGGCGTCGAAGCACTGATCCAGGACATACCGCGCAGCGGCTTCGTCCTGGAGCCAGCCCGGCTGGCCGGGCGGCTCGTCGCTCGTCATCGGGGGCCTCACCAGGCTGAAGTATCACAGATCCGGTCGTCTGAGACAGGATAGACCGCCCCGCGAGGTCGACCCGGGCGCTGGATGGCTGCGCCAGACTGCGGCGAGCTTGTCAGGCGGTTAGAAAAGCAGCCGCGGACCGGCCTAGAGGATACCCGGCTGCCCCGGCGCGCCCGCCCCGGCGGTACCGGGGATGGTCCAGGGCCGCTCATCGGCCGCCACGCGACAGGCCCCCTGAGGCGGAAACCAACCTCGTTCGGCCGAAAGATCGGGGTCGGATCGTGGCTCGTCTGGTGGGTGCCGCTGATATTCCGGTGAGCGCCACGGTCAAGCCTCTGGGATCGCCCGGCTCACCTCGTCCGGCCCGCTGTACTCGCGTTCGGGCATGCCGCTCAGCGTGGTCAGCGCCTCGTCGTCGGCCTGGTTGCCCCGCGCCTGGTCCACGAGCTGCTGCTTGGTGGCCGGGTAGCGGATGCCGCCGAGAAACTTCTGCACCTTAATGAAATCGGCCAGCGCCATCGGGAGCTCCTTCCTCTAAGACCAGCGCGCTGCCCGCCTCCCGGAGCCTCAAACAACCAGAGCCTCAAACAACCGGAGGAAGTCCATGGTCGCCGACCAGTTCAGCCCGGCCCGTTCAGCTGGGCGGCCGCGTTGAGCAGGGCCAGGTGGGACAGCCCCTGCGGCAGGTTGCCGAGGAACGCGCCGGTCGCCGGGTCGATCTCCTCGGCCAGCAGTCCCAGGTCGCTGACGTGCGGAATCAGCTCACCCCAGAGCCTGCGCGCCTGGCGAGAGTGCCCATTGCGGACCAGCGCGTCGATGAGCCAGAACGAGCAGGCCACGAACGCCCCCTCGATCTCGCTGGCGCCGCTGAAGCGGTAGAGCAGCGGACCGTCGGCGAGTTCGGCGCGGATGGCCCTGATCGTCTGGGTGAACCGACGGTCCCTGCCGTCAACGAAACCGGTGCGCGCCAGCAGCAGCAGCGACGCGTCGAGCTCATCAGAACCGGCGTGGCCGACATAGCTGCGCTTGGCGTCGGACCAGCAATGCTCGTCAATCCACGCCCGGATGGCCTGCTGCTCCGCCTGCCAGCGATCCACGTCACGGTCGGAGACCTGGCCCCGCGCCGACAGGCGGATCAGCCGGTCCAGGGCCACCCAGCAGCCAGCCTTGGAGAACGTGTTGTGCTGCCGCTGATCCAGCTCCCATATCGCCGGAGCCGCCCACCAATCGATCGCCCCGTCGCGGGCGACCAGCGCGACTGACTCGCCATCCCCGATCAGCCCATAGGACTCGATCGCGGCGAATTCGTCCGTCCGCGCCAGCCCGTCGTCTCGGTAGTCACGGCGACCCCCTACCCGGCCCGCTCGCCGTTACGCGAAATCCAGGCGGCACCCTGGCCGAGGTGTAGCCCCGGCCGCCGTGGGTAGCCGAGCCAGCCGCGAGGGAGGAAACACCATGCCGAAGACCAGCCGGAACGTCCAGCCGCGCAGCGGTGAGCTACCTGGCACGCTGCGGCGCTCGTCCAAGGAGGCACAGGAGACATTCACCAAGGCGCACGACAGCGCGGTGCAGGCCTACGGTGAGGGGGACCAGGCCGACCGGGCCGCGTACTCGGCGCTGAAGCAGGGGTTCGAGAAGCGGGGGGACCACTGGATACCAAGGGCGGCCGATCCCGAGGACTAGCGTTCGCTGTTTACAGTGGGCGTGTGGATGAGCTGGCCGATTCCGCGTATCTGGTGAATGACGCCGATGGGCTGCGGCGGCGCCTGGCGGACGATGGTTATCTGTTCTTCCGCCTCCTGCTGCCCGAAGGCCAGGTCCAGGCGGCCGGGCAGGCGGTTCAGGCCCAGCTGCGATCCGGCGGCTGGATCGATGACCGGGGCATACCGTCGATACAGCCGCGCGCGGTCAACTCGATGGATGCCCTGGCCGACCCGGCCTTCCGCGCCGCCATGTTCGGCCCCGCGTTCAACGAGATCCCGTACCGGCCGGCGCTGCGCGAGGTCGTCCGGCGGATACTCGGCCCGCGGGCGTTCTCCTACCCGGCCAAGGTGTTGCGCGCCGTCTATCCCGAACGGCCGCAGGCCCGCCCGCGCGGCCGGTACATCCACTATGACTACGGGGTGTCCGGCGTCCAGGACATGCTGACCAGCTGGATCCCGCTGATGGAGATCCCGGTCAAGATCGGCGGCCTGGCCGTTCAGCCCGGCGGCCATCGCGGCCCGCCCCGGCGGCCGCGTCCCCTCAGCACCACCGAACCCGGCTGGGCGACCACCAGCTACGAGCCCGGCGACGTCATCATCTTCCACTGCCTGACCCCGCACGCCGCCCTGCCCAACCGGGGTTCCACGCTGCGGATCTCGGGCGACTTCCGCTGGCAGCGGCCCGGGCCGACCCCAGCCGAGCTCGTCCTCGGCCCGGCCGCGCGCCCGCCCGAGATGTTCAGCCGCCTGTTTCGCCGCCAGCCCTGGTGGGAGCCCGTACCCGCTGGGCTCACCCTGCATCCAAGGGCACAGATGGTCACCGCCCCGCCGGGCCCCTCACGCCTGATCCCCGTGCACCCCGCCTGGCAGCATTGGCAGCCGCCACCCCCCGCCACCGTGCACTAGGCCACCGTGCACTAGGCCACCGTGCACTAGGCCACCGTGCACTAGGCCACCGTGCACTAGCCGGGCGTCCACGCTAGTCAGGAAACTTCCTACGGTCCGCGCGCAAGCCGCGTAAGGTTCCGGGATTGGCCCGTCGCACAAGTGCACAAGCGTGCCATCACGCGCCGCGACGGTTCTGCGGGGCGCCTCACGTCACCGTGCGGCCTTCGCCTACGGTAGTGCTGTGCGGGACGTACCTTGGTGGGGCGTGGTCTCAGCGGCCGCGGCTCCGGTCCTGATGATCGGCGGATGGACGCTCGCCGCCAGCTTGCAGCCGCAATACGACCCGGTCGCCGATACGGTCAGCGCGCTCGCCGCTCCCGGCGCGACCGACCGCTGGGTGATGACGCTGACGTTCCTGCTGGTCGCCGGCTGCTACATCGTCACGGCGCTCGCGCTCCGGCCGGCCGGAGCCGCGGGGAGGCTGATCCTGATCGCCGGGGCGGTCGCTGGCCTGCTGGTGGCGGCGAATCCGGAGCACCCCGGAGACGCCTATCCGGTACCGCACATCATCGCGGCGTCGGCCGGGTTGGCGGGGCTGGTCACCTGGCCCGCTGGGGCCTGGCGGCGCGGGTCCGCGGTGCCCTGGGGTCTTCGGCCCGCCGTGGCCGCGGCGGCCGTCGCGGTACTGTTCTCCTTGGTCCTGTGGTTCGGCGCTGAGCTGGTCCTGGGAGCCGGGCAGGTCGGGCTGGCCGAGCGAGTCGCGGGCGGCGCGCAGGCGGCGTGGCCGCTAGCGGTGGTTCTCTCCTGCCGCCGCCCATCACGGCGGCGTTATAAGAACGCCGTGAAGGCCAGGGCGGCCGCCGCCGCGCCGAGGACCGCGCCGCCGGCGGCCTGCCAGGCCGTGTGGTCTCGCACCGTTACCCGGGACCAGCCGAGCAGCCCGACCAGCAGGAACCCGCCAAGCACCAGCGGCCCGTAGGCGAGCGCGAGGATGGTCACCGAACCCGATGCCACCGCGCAGTGAATGGAAATCTTCCACACCAGGGTGATCGCAGCCAACGCCGCCACGCTGACCAGCATGAATGCGAGGTAGCCAGTCAGCACGGCCGGGGCGTGCAGTACGAGCAGCAGGATCAGCCCGGTCGCGACCGACGTGGTGATGAACGCCAGCACTATCAGCCGGGGCCGCCGCGCGCCCACGTTCCTGTCGTCGAAGCGGCCGCGGCGGATGCCGAAGTCGATGAAGGTGGTCGGCAGCACGGCGGCGAAGAACGCGGCCAGCAGCCCCCAGCCGGCGCCCGCCAGGCCGTCGGCATGGACTCCGACACCGATCACGGTGACGATCAGCCAGTTCTTCGGCTCGAGCAGGTACGTGACCCGCTCAGCCGCAGACGTGCGTGCTTGACGAGCGCCCATAAGCAGACGGTACCGTCCCCGGTATGGCGGCACGTAGCGGCAGCGAGTTCCTCGAGCGGCTGTCCGCCGCTCGCGTCCACGTGGAGATCCAGGGCGAGACCCTGACCGGCGGCGTGGCCGATCATCCGGCCTTCCGCAATGTCGTGCGCAGCTACGCCGGGCTCTACGACATGCAGCACGACCCCGCGTTCCGGGATATCCTCACCTACCCGTCGCCGGCCACCGGCGAGCCGGTCGCCACGTCCTTCCTACAGCCGAGAACCCATGACGACCTGACCAAACGTCGGCAGGCCTTCAAGGCCTGGGCCGACCGCTCGCTCGGCATGCTGGGCCGCACCGGCGACTACCTGAACAGCGCGCTGATGGCGCTGGCCTCAGCCGAAGACTGGCTCAGCCAGGCCGGCCCGGGATTCGGCGAGAACATCCGGCGCTACTACGAGAAAGTCCGCGAGGAAGACCTGCTCTGCACGCACACGCTGATTCCGCCGCAGGCCAACCGCGCGATGACCGCGAGCCAGCAGGCTGGCGGCGCGCTGATGGCGCACATCGTCCGGGAGGACGACAACGGCATCGTCATCCGCGGGGCCCGGCTGCTCGCCACCATCGGCCCGTTCGCCGACGAACTGCTCGTGTTCCCCTCCACAGTGCTGCGCAACTCGCCGGAGGATAAGCCGTACTCCTTCGCCTGCGCCATCCCCAACGACGCAAAGGGTCTGCGCTACCTGGCCCGCGAGCCGCTCGATTACGGCCGGCCGCGGCACGATCACCCGCTCGGCTCCAGGTTCGAGGAGACCGACGCCGTCGTCGTCTTCGATGACGTGCACGTGCCCTACGAACGCTGTTTCGTCCTCGGTGACCCCGAACTATGCAACGGCTTCTACACGCACACCTCGGCCGTGGTGCACATGACCCACCAGGTGGTCACCCGCACCACGGCCAAGACCGAGTACATCCTTGGCCTGGTATCCCTGCTCACCCAGGCCATCGGTATCGAGCAGTTCGGGCACGTCCAGGCCGACGTGGCCGAGGTCATCACCACGCTGGAGACGCTGCGCGCGCTGCTGCGCGCGGCCGAAGCCGACGCCGCGCCGAACGAGTTCGGCGTGCTCACCCCGGCCTGGGCTCCGCTGAACACCGCCCGCAACCTCTACCCGAAGCTCTACCAGCGGTTCCCCGAGATCTTGCGCAAGCTCGGCGCGTCCGGGCTGATGGCCACCCCCACCGCCGCCGACGTCTCCGGCCCCGCCGCGGCCGACATCGAGACTTACCTGCAGTCCGCCACGCTCGGCGGGGCCGAGCGGGTGAAGCTGTTCCGGCTGATCTGGGATACCTGCATCTCAGCCTTTTCCGGCCGCCAGGCGCTGTATGAGTACTACTTCTTCGGCGACCCGGTGCGGATGGCCGGCGCCTACGTGGTCAGCTACGATCGCGAGCCCTACAAGGCTGCCGTCCAGGCTTTCCTGGATAGAAGCTAACGGCGCGGCGGGGCCCACATTACCTCCCGTTCAGAAAGACAAACGAGCTTTAATTCCGAACGGTCTGGGTTTCTCGCCCCGCGCATGGCACCGTGCCCAGGTAGGAGTGCCTGAAGACCGATTCCTGTGGGTTGTCATGTGGGCCGTTACGTGTGGTCAATACCCTCGACGCCGCCGACAGTGGAACGTGCCGCGATGGCACGCCTGAGGGGGAACCAGATCATGACCGCTGAGGAAAGTACAGCGACAAAACGACCCCGCCCGCCGATTTCCGTGGCTGCGATGGAGTGCCATGACGCCGTAGTCACCGACCTGGTGAGCCCCGCCCGGAACGGCGACAAGCAGGCGTGGGACGCGCTCGTCGGGCGGTACGCCCCGCTGATCTGGTCGATCTGCCGCAAGTACGAACTGCGGAGTGCCGACGCCGAGGACGTCGGCCAGAGCGTCTGGCTGCGTCTGGTTGACCAACTGGACAGGGTCCGCGATCCCGCCGCGCTTCCCGGCTGGCTCGCCACGACCGCCCGGCGGGAATGCGCCCGGGTGCTGCGCGCCGCGCGGGGACGACACGAAACGGGGCAGGCGCCGAGCGCCGAGAACACCCCTGACGAACAGGTCGCGACGGTGGAGGAGGAACTGCTAGCGGCCGAGCGATATGCGGCGCTGCGCGGGGCACTCAACGGCTTGACCCCGTTCTGCCAGCAGTTGATCGCCCTTCTGACTGAGGATCCGCCAGTGCCGTATGTCGAGATCAGCGCCAGGCTGGGTATCCCCGTCGGCAGCATCGGGCCAAGCCGTCGTCGCTGCCTGGACAAACTGCGTCGCGACCCGGCCATCGCCGCGCTGATCAGCGCCGACGCCGGGACCGCCACATGAGTTACGGAAAGGCCGCGCCTGCGGGCGGCAGGTCACCGCAGGGAGAGGTAAAGCTCCCGTCACTCCCCGTGAACCACATCCCGAAAATCCTTCTGTTCCCTCGCGTCACACCGTAATCATCAACAACAAGTTTGGGAACAAAACGGTGCTTGTCGGTTAACCCGCCGACAACAGCCCCAATCGCTGCTATAACGGTGAAACGCACATTCCGGGCGTATCGCCGGAAAACGCCGACCCCAATGCCGTCCAGACCGCCATGGCGGTGTCGGACCAGCTGGCGCCCGTCGTGACCGCGGTCATGGCGCTGCCCGATTTCCCGACGGGCCCGGTGGACGAGACGCGCATGCAGCGCACCGCCGAGGCCATGCTGCAGTTCGGCATGCTCGGCCCGCAATACGAGACTGAAGTCGAGCAGGGCACCCTGGTCAAATCGATGATCGGCCCCTGAGGGCCGGTGCCAGGGCACGCACTGCGGACCGTTCGGCCCAAATTTATTATCCCGAACGTGCCTGCAGTTTCGCTTCGGCCATTTGCCTAAGGCGGTATCGCTGGGTTTTCCCGCTAACGGTCTTAGGCAGCTCGGTGACGAACTCGACCGTCCGCGGGTACTTGTACGGCGCGATTGACTGCCTGGCGAACTCCTGCAGCTCGGCGACCTTCGCTGCGTCCGGCACGGCGCCCTCGCGCAGCACGACGAACGCCTGCACGATCATGCCGCGGCCCGGATCGGGCGCGCCGATGACGGCCACCTCGAGCACGTCCGGGTGGCCGAGCAGCGCCTCCTCGACCTCGGGCCCGGCGATGTTGTAGCCGGCCGAGATGATCATGTCGTCGCTGCGCGCCTGGAACCAGTAGTAACCGTCGGCGTCGCGGACGTAGGTGTCGCCGGTGATGTTCCAGCCGTGCCGCACGTAATTCCGCTGGCGCTCGTCGGATAGGTAGCGGCAGCCGGTCGGGCCCTGGACGGCGAGCCATCCAGGCTGACCGTCAGGTACCTCGTCGCCGTTCTCGTCCATGATCATCGCCCGGTAGCCGGGGACGGCCTTGCCCGTCGAGCCGGGCCTGATGTCATCGTCGGCGGCGGCGATGAAGACGTGCAGCATCTCGGTCGAGCCGATGCCGTCGATGATCGCGATGCCGGTGGCCTGGTGGAACTCCTCCCAGACCGACTTGGGCAGGTGCTCGCCGGCCGAGACGCAGCGCCGCAGGTTCTTCAGTGCGGAAGCCTTCCCCGCGGCCAGCATGGCCCGGTAGGCAGTGGGCGCGGTGGACAGCACGGTCACCCCGTGAGCCGCGATCGCGTCGGCTAGCTCGGCCGGAGTGGCGCGCTCGATGAGCAGCGTCGACGCGCCCGCACGGAGCGGGAACAGCAGCAGGCCGCCGAGGCCGTAGGTGAAGCCGAGCGGGGGAGTGCCGGTGAAGACATCGTCCGGGCGCGGCTTGATCAGGTGCTTGGCAAAGGTGTCGGCGGTGGCCAGTACGTCCCGGTGGAAGTGCATGGCCACTTTCGGCTGGCCGGTAGTGCCCGAGGTCGAGGCGAGCATGGCTACGTCGTCGGCGGCGACCTCGACTGCGGTGAACGTGCCGTCCTTGGCCGCGCACCGCGCGGTCAGCGGCCCGCCGCCGCCGTAGTGCAGGGTGGTCAGCGCCGGCGCGCCGGCGGCCAGGTCCTCGGCGAAGCGGTGGTCACACAGGGCCAGGCTCGGCTGGGTCAGGCCGACGATGGTGGCGATCTCCCTGGGCCGCAGCAAGGCCATCGTGGTGACCGCCACCCCGCCGGCCTTGATCACGGCGAGCCAGGCCACGGCGAGCCAGGGGGTGTTCGGGCCACGGAGCAGTACCCGGTTGCCCGGGCGCAGGCCGAAGTCCTCCGTCAGCACCTGAGCCAGCTGGTTGGTGCGGCGGACGACCTCGCCGTAGGTCCAGGTTTCGGTGAGCCCAGTTCCGGTGGCAGAGTGCAGGCAAGGACGGCTGGCGCCGACGCGGGCGGCGGTGGCGTCGAGGAGTTCGGCGGCGCAGTTGAGCCGCTCGGGGTAGTTGAGTTCCGGCAGGTCGAAGCGGAATTCCGGCCACTGGCCCGGCGGGGGGAGGCGGTCACGGCAGAAGGTGTCGAGGTGTGCTGAACGGGAAAGCCGCATCTGGCCACTTCCTTCTTTCCCGTAGGGTAGATCACCCCCGGTACTCCACCCCGGTCCGCTACACCGAACCGGGGTGATGTCCCGGGCCAGCCGCAGTTAGCCGCCCAGGTGCCGGGTGAACCAGTCCCGCGCCGGTCCGCTCGACGCCTCGAAACCCTTCGTGTAGGCGTCGAAGTGAAGGCCAGGCATGATGATGAGCTCCTTGGGCTGGTGCGCCGCGTCGAAGGCCGCGATGGCGAGCTCGGATGGCACCAGGTGGTCGCCCACCGCCACCAGCATCAGCAGCGGCGTGGGGCTAATGTACGGCAGGTAGCTGCCCGGCTCGTATTCGGTGAACATCTCCACGCTGCGTAGCGTCACTTCGTTGCGCCAGGCCGGCGCCCGGGCGTCCCCGGTCTGGGTGAACCACTCCCACGAGTCGGGCGTCGGCAGCGCCGAGGGCGCCAGCGGGTCCTTGTCGACCACGGGCACCATAACCGGCGGCTCGCCCTGGAAACGGGCCAGCCGGTCGGCGTCGAACTGCGCGCGGAACCCGGCGATGAAATCGGCCCGGACCAGGGCGCGCAGGTTGGCGTGACCGCTGATAAGCGGCACCTGGCTCACCACGGCCTTGACCCGGCGGTCGATCGCGGCCACCACCAGGACATGGCCGGCAGAGTAGCTGCTACCCCAGATCCCGATCCGGTTCGGGTCCACCCCGGGCACCGTGTTGAGGTAGGTGATGGCATGCCGGTAATCGCGTATCTGTGCCCACGGGTCGATCTCCTGGCGCGGCTCCCCGTCGCTCGCGCCGAAGCAGCGGTTGTCGAAGACCAGGACGTTCAGCCCGCCCGCGGCGAAGACCTCGGCGAAGCTGTCCAGGTACATCTCCTTGACCGCGGAGAAACCGTGCGCCATGACCACGGCCGCGCCGGGCCCGCTCGCCCCCTCCGCCGGGTAGAACCAGCCGCGCAAGGTGGTGCCCTCAGCGTCGAACGCGATATCTCGCCGTGTCATCCCGGTCGCCTCCGGCCATGGTCCTGTCGGCCGCCGGCGGTCTCAGCCGCCCGCGAAGCCGCTGTCCCCCCAGTCTCATCCCAGGGGCCACGCCGGACCAGACGCGCCGGCATCTCAAAAACAGGCACTGATTCAGCGGCCGGAAGGCCGCCAGCGAGCGTGGGCAACCCCCGGCGTCCCGGCCCGGATCAGGTCGAGCCGCGGCCGCGGGCCGTCCGTGCGCCCGGATTGCGGCCTGCGGCTGCCCGCGGCGAACGGGAGCGGCCAGTCGGCGCCCGGGCCCGCGTACCCCTGCTCGGCGGCGGCGTGCAGGGTCCACTGCGGGTCGTACAGGTGGGTGCGGCCCAGCGCGCATAGGTCGGCCCGGCCCGCCAGGATGAGGGAGTTCACGTCGTCGTAGGACGAGATCGCGCCCACCGCGATCACCGCCACGCCGTACTTGCAGCCGATCTCGTTGCGGATCCGGTCGGCGTACGGCGTCTGGTAACTGCGGCCGAAGGCGGGCTTCTCCTCGCTGACCACCTGCCCGGTGGACACGTCGATCCCGGCCACGCCGTGCTCGGCGAACGCCCGGGCGATCTCCACGGCGTCGTCGACGCCCAGGCCGCTCTCGCACCAGTCGGTTGCCGAGATCCGCACCGTCATCGGCCGATCCTGCGGCCACACCGCGCGGATCGCGTCGAACACCTCGAGCGGGTAGCGGAGCCGCGCGGCCGGGGACCCGCCGTAGCGGTCCGTGCGCCGGTTGGTCAGCGGAGAAAGGAACGAAGACAGCAGGTACCCGTGCGCGCAGTGCAGCTCGAGCAGGTCGAAGCCCGCCCGCGCGGCGGCCTGGGCGGCCGCGACGAACTGTCCCTTGATCTCACGGAGCTCATCAAAATCCAGCTCGTGCGGCGTCTGGCCAGCTGCCTTGTACGGGATGGCCGACGGGCCGCAGACCTCCCAGTTGCCGTCCGGCAGCGGGTCGTCCATGCCTTCCCACATCAGCCTGGTCGAGCCCTTGCGGCCGGAGTGGCCAAGCTGGATGCCGATCTTCGCGCTGGTCTGCTCGTGCACGAACCCGGTGATCCGACGCCAGGATTCCTCCTGCTCGGCGGTGTACATGCCCGTGCAGCCGGGCGTGATCCGGCCGGCGGGCGAGACGCAGACCATCTCGGTCATCACCAGGCCGGCCCCGCCCAGCGCCTTGCTGCCCAGGTGCACCAGGTGGAAGTCGCCGGGCACGCCGTCGCGGGCCGAGTACATGTCCATCGGCGAGACGATGACACGGTTCGCCAGCTCCAGGCCGCCCAGCCGGAACGGCTGGAACATCGGCGGCCGTGGTTCAGCGGGCCCGTCCAGGGCCACGGCGGAGGCGAACCAGCGGTCCATGTCCGCCACGAACTCCGGGTCGCGCAGCCGGAGGTTGTCGTAGGTGACCCGGCGGCTGCGGGTCACGATGTTAAACGCGAACTGGTGCGGGTCCTGGTCGGCGTACTGGCCGATGTTCTCGAACCACTCCAGGCTGGCCTGCGCGGCCCGCTGGGTCGAGGAGACCACCGGCCTGCGTTCGGCCTCGTAGGCGGCCAGTGCGTCGGAAACGCCATCCTGCTCGTGCAGGCACGCGGCCAGGGCCAGCGCGTCCTCCATGGCGAGCTTGGTGCCCGAGCCGATCGAGAAGTGCGCGGTGTGCGCCGCGTCGCCGAGCAGGACCACGTTGCCGTGCCGCCAGGTCTGGCAGCGCACCGTAGTGAAGGCCGTCCACCGTGAGTTGTTGGCCACCAGACTGTGCTGGCCACCACTGTGCTGGCTAACACTGTGCTGGCCACCAATGTGCTGGCTAACACTGTGCTGGCTAACACTGTGCTGGCCACCACTGTGCTGGCCACCACTGGGCCCGCCGAGCACGTCCGCGCACAGGCCGCGGATGAGCTCGATGGAGGCTTCGTCGCTCTGCCCCGGCGCGAGGCTCGAGGCCGCGACGTCGCCGAACCCCGCCCGCTGCCAGACGTCCTCGTGCATCTCCAGGATAAAGGTGCTGGCCTGCTCGCTGTAGGGGTAGCCGTGCACCTGCATGACCCCCGCCGGGGTGTCCAGGATATAGAACTTGAACGCGTCGAAGACCAGGTCCGTGCCGAGCCAGATGTACCGGCACCGCCGCCGCTCTAGGTCAGGACCGAAGACAGGCGCGAACCGGCTGCGGGTAGCCGAGTTCATCCCGTCGGCGGCGACCACCAGGTCGTAGTCCGCGGCCAGCGCGGTCACGTCCGGGGCCTCGGTGCGGAAATGCACCCGCACCCCGAGCGAAGCGCAGCGGGCCTGCAAGATGGCCAGCAGGCGCTTGCGGCTCATCGCGGCGAAACCGTGCCCGCCCGAGGTAAAAGTGTTGCCGCGGAAATGCACGTCGATGTCGTCCCAGCGAGCGAACTCGCGCCGCATGGCGGCGAAGATCTCCTCATCGGCGTGCTCGATGCCGCCGAGGGTCTCGTCGGAGAACACCACCCCGAAGCCGAACGTGTCGTCGGCGGCGTTCCGCTCCCAGACGGTGATGTCGTGCCGGGCGTCCAGCTGCTTGGCGAGGGCCGCGAAGTACAGGCCACCGGGCCCGCCGCCGAGGACAGCGATGCGCATACCGCCATCGTATGCCGGAAACAATACGATCGTCAATGAAACGCAATATCGGTAGGGTGGCGTCATGAACGTGGAGCGGATCAAACCCATTAATCCCGAAGAGCTCGCCCGGCCCTCTGGCTTCTCCCACGCCGTCTCGGCGCCCGCAGGGCCCGCCGTATACCTCGCCGGCCAGATCGGCGTGGACCGGGACGGGGATGTCGTCGGCGGCGGCATCGTGGCCCAGTTCGAGCAGGCGCTCGGCAACCTGCTCATCGCGCTGGCTGCCGCGGGCGGCCGACCAGAAGACCTGGTCAGCCTGACCATCTATCTCATCGACGTCGAGGACTACCAGGCGCACGGGAAGGAAATCGGCGCCGTCTGGCGCCGGCTGGCCGGGACGCAGTACCCGGCCATGGCGGGCGTGGGCGTGACACGGCTGTGGGACCCGGCGGCGCTGGTCGAGATCCAGGGCATCGCCGCGGTCACTCCTCGCTGACCGTGCGCTTCACGTACGCCTGCGCCGGTCCCTCGAGCAGCGCGCGCAAGGCGAAGAACAGATCGGCGCCCCGGATGCCGACCCAGCCGTGGGGCAGCAGTTCGGCGGGCAGGCCGGGATCGAGGTAGGGGAGCCGCCGCCAGTGGGTCAGCGCCCGCACATAGTCGGCGAAGGCCTCCCGCTCCCCGGCCGGGCCCTCCTGCTCCCAGTGCCGCAAGACCGGCTCGTGCGCCCGGATGAACGATTCGTACTGGCGCTCGAGCTCGTCGAGGTCCCACCAGCGGCGGATCTTGGCGGCCGGATCGCCGAAGGCGAGGTGATCGGCGCGGAACAGGTCGGCGTACACGTCGAGTTCGAGCCGCCGCAGCGTCTCGGCCGTCGTGTCCTGGGGGTGGGCAGGCACGATCCACACGCCGGGCGCGACCATGCCGAACCCCAGCCTGGTCAGCTCGGACCGCAGCACGTGCCTGCGGTGGCGCTCCGACTCGGGCACCGAGAAGACCGCGAGCACCCAGCCGTCGGCGGGCGTGGCCCGGTGCCGCCGGAAGATCCGCGCGTCACCTTCGCGCAAGATGGCCAGGGCCTCGGCGGACAGCTGGTATCCGGCTGACCCGCCGTACCGCCGCGCCTGCAGGATGTCGCGCCGCTTCAATCGCGAGATGGCCGAACGGACGGCAGGCTCGTCTATCCCGAGATCAGCGAGCAGTCGGATCAGCGTCGCGACTGACAGCCAGCCGCCATCTCGCCGGGCGTAGAGCCCGTAGACCGTGATGATCAGGTGCCCGAGCCGGGCCGAACGAGCGGTAGGGTCACCGCCCGTCTCGTTCGTTTCCGCCCCGTTAGTTTCGGCTGAGTTCGTTTCCGTTGCGGCCGTCACCCGGTCACGATATCAATGTCACTCCTTGATCTCCCGGAGGCGCCCGGTCTCGACCTCGTAGACGAAGCCGCGGATAGAATCCTTGTTCGGGATGAACGGGCTGGCCTTGATCCGGGCGATGGACTGGCGTACGTCGGCGTCCAGGTCACCGAAGGCCTCAAGCGCGAACGGCGGCCGGATCCCGGTGTCGGCCTCGATCTGGGCCTTGACGTCGTCGTCGTGGAAAGTGAGCATGCCGCAGTCGGTGTGGTGGATGAGGATGATCTCGTTCGTCCCGAGCAGCCGCTGGGAGATGGTGATGGACCGGATGACGTCGTCGGTCACGACCCCGCCGGCGTTGCGGATCACATGCGAGTCGCCCTCGGAGAGCCCGAGCACGCCGTAGGGGTTGAGCCGGGCGTCCATGCAGGCGACCACCGCGGTGTGCGATGCGGGCGGCAAAGGCAGGTCCCCCTTGTCGAAGCCGGCCGCGTACTGCCCGGAGTTGGCGACGAAGGCGTCGGTGCTACTCACGGTTCCTCCCCGGGAGAAATGGTCGGGTATCGGCGGGATCGTATCCGCTCACGCGCCAGCCTAATCCTAACTTGTAGGATCGGAAATATTGGGTTAACCAGTGGGTTCACTGGGGCACGGTTCCTCCCGCGGGACGGCGCGCCCCACGCTCAGCTTTTGTCGAGCCGTCGGAACATGATCTCGTTCAGCAGCAGCCGGATGGCCGCGGCGACCGGGATTGCCACCAGCGCTCCGACGATGCCGAGCAGGACTCCGCCGATCAGGACGGCCACCAGGCTGACGATCGCCGGCACCTGCACGGTCCGGCCCATGATCCGCGGCACGATCAGATAGTCCTCGGCGAGCCGGTACACGATGTAGAACGCGAGGGTGGCGAGGGCCACGGGCAGGGACACCGTCAGCGCGACGAGGCTGACTATGGCCCCGCCGACACTCGACCCGATCACCGGGATCAGGTCGAGGAAGGCCACGAAGATGCCGAGCAGGAGCGGATAGGGGACGCCAAACGCAAGCAGCCAGAAGAAGGTGCCAAGGCCGGCGATCAGCGAGGTGATGAAGTTACCCAGCACGTAGCCGCCCACTTTGGCGAGGATCTCGTCGCCGATCAGGATGGCCCGCGGCCGCCGCGAATGCGGCACCAGCCGGTAGGCGAACACCTTGATGCTGGGCAGGCCAGCCAGGAAATAGATGCTGAGCACCGCCACCGCGACGATGGAGGACACGGTGCTGAGCAGCAGGGCCCCGGCGCCCACGACCCCGCCGATCAGGGAGCCGCCCCCGCCGCTGACCAGGCTGGAAAGGCGCTGCTGGATGTGGTACTTGACGTTGAGCTTGCCCAGCTGCGAGTTGCGATCCTGCAGGTTGTGCATGTAGTGCGGGATCTGGTGGGCTAGCGCGGTGGCCTCGGCGGCCAGCGGCGGGATCGCTGCCGCGAGGAACCCCGCCACGATCGCCAGCCCGCAGGCGATGACGGTCAGGACGGCCGCCCAGCGGGGCATGCGATGCCGGACCAGCCAGCCGACGATTGGATCCAGGCCGGCCGCGACGAACAGTGCCAGGCCGATGATGATGAGCACCGACCGCGACCGGATGAACAACTCGACCAGGCCGTAGGCGATCGCCACGCCGAAGGCGCCGGTCAACCCGATCATGAAGGGGGAGCGCCGGTTGACGGGCCGCCCGGGCGTTCCGAGGCCGCCAGTCTTCTGGGCGACCTCCGCCGCCGTCTCCAGGGCCTCATGGATCCGGTCGTCCCCCGCGCCCCGGTCGGGCCTGATCTCGTCTTCCTGGGTCCGGACTTCTTCTTGCGCCCGGATCTCGGTTGCCTCCGGTGCTTGGCGATAGCTGTTCACGCGGCCCTGGCTACCCGGGAATGAGCTACTCAAGCCCTCCGGGCCCGCCTGGTGCTGGCCGGCTACGCCATCGCGTTGCTCCTGGCGGCGAGCCGCACCACTATGCGGCGCGACCTAGCCTGAGTCAGTGGCGGCATACCTCTACCTGGCCGTCCGGTCCCGGCTGGGCAGACCACAGTCGGTGCCAGGGACGGGCCAGCGCGAGCACGGTACCTATCCTGGCGGCAGCAGCCGCCTTCGATTTTGCTGTCCTCACAAACGCACGACCGGCAGGCGGCTGCGCCTTGCAAGAATCATGCCATGGATGCGAAGACCGCCGCCCTCCGCTGGGCAGACACCTGGTCGCGCGCTTGGCCGCAGCGCGACATCGAAGCCATCACCGCGCTCTACGCCGGCACGGCCATATACCGCTCGCCGGCGTTCCGGCAGCCGTACTCCGGCCTGGCTGGCGTCCGGCGCTATCTCGGCGAGAACCTGCCAGTCGAGGAGAACATCGAGTGCTGGTTCGGCGAGCCGATCGTCTCAGGCGACCGCGCCGCGGTCGAATGGTGGGGCAGCTGGCGGGAGCAGGGCCAAGAACTCACCTTCGCCGGGGTGACGGTGCTGCGCTTCAACGACCAGGGCAAGGTGACCGACCATCGCGACTACGACAACCACGTCGACCGGCGCGAGGCACCGTACGCAGGCTGGTGAACGTCAGCCAGCACGCCCGCCCTCTCCTGGGCGCTAAACCCCGGACACGATTGCCGCAGGTCAAAGCCCTAATGGCGGCTGCCGTACCTAGGCTGATATTGTCATCTCGGCCGGATGCGCCAACGTCTGATAGACGACGCAATAACGCTCGGTGAGGCGGAGCAGCGCCTGGACCTGCTCGGCGCTGGCGTCGGTGTCCAGGTCGAAGGCCAGCCGGATGGACCTGAACCCGACCGGCGCGTCCTTGCTGACCGCCAGCGTCCCGCGGAAGTCCAGGTCACCCTCGGCCGTGACAGTGCCCCCCGCCAGGGTGATCTGCAGCGAGGTGGCCACGGCCTGAAGCGTGACCCCGGCGCACGCCACCAGCGCCTGCAGCAGCATGTCACCCGAACACAGCAAGGATCCGTCTCCTCCGCTGGCCGGGTGCAGCCCCGCCGTGGCCAGCGCCCGGCCGGTTTCCACCGAGCACGAGATGGCGTCATCGAGCTGACCCTGCGCGCGCAAGGTGACGACCGCCTTCTCCGGGTCCTCCCGGTAGGCGTCCTTGAGCGGCTGCTGCACGGCGCGAAGCTCTGCGCTGTCCATGTCGGCTCCCATCTGTTCTCGGGCTGGTCCCCTCACCCTAAGACCGCCGACCACCGGCGCTGTGAGGTCGCGTAGTCATTGAGGCGCCACGCCACCGCCGACTGCGGCCGGAGCGCATACACGACGTCGAAGTCAGGGCGGCGCGGCGGACACCGCGTTCGGGCTCGACGTGCTCGGCGTCTGGTGCCGGGCCGATCCTCAGGCCAACCTGGTGCTGTCTCCGTCTAGCCTGGCCAGCGGGCTCGGCATGGCGTATCTTGGCGCCCGCGGCGGCACCGCGCGGGCCATGGCCAGCGTGTTGCATCTGCCTGCGGCGGGCGGCCAGCAGCTCGAGGCCGGCCTGCAGGCACGGTCGGCCGCGCTGCGTGACCTCGCCGGCGCGGGCGTGACACTGAACACGAGCGACCAAGTGTGGGCCGACCCAGGTCTGGTGACCGAACGCAGCTACCTGAACGCCGTCGCCACCGGCTACGACGCCGGCGTGGCGCAGGCGCCGCTGCTGCAGCATCCCGAACAGGCCAGGCAGGAGATCAACCAGGCCATCGCGACCGCCACCAGCGGCCAGATCCCTCAGTTGCTGCTGCCCGGCTCGCTGAACGGCATTGGCTGGGTGCTGACCGACGCGCTTTACATGCGCGCGGCATGGGCCACGCCGTTCGACGCCACTCTGACGAGTCCGGGCCCCTTCGCCACCGCCGCCGGGCAGCACGTCACGGCGCAGTTCATGACCGGCCTTCAGTTCCGTGCGGTGCAGGCGGCTGGCTGTTAGCGGTCCCTGCGCTCGGCTAGCAGCGCGCCGATGTACGCGAACGCCGTCAGCCGACCGGGCCGGTGCGAACACCGGCGCGAGCAGGCCGCGTAGCTCACTGTGAAGTTCCCCAGCCATGCCCGGTCTGCTACGATGGCCGCGGCGGCCACCTCATATTCTTGTCTTGTCACGAAGCATGATCAGGTGCTCATCAGCCGACAGGTGCTCAACGCCGAGATCAGCCTGAGGGCGGTCCGCCGGACGTGCGGACCAGCAGCACTGTTGGAAAGTTTAGCCGACGGTTATGCTAATAACGTGGTGGTTTTTAACCCGACGCTGCCTTTTGTAGGGCGGGACGAGGAGTTCGATCTTCTCATAGCCGCTCTCGAGGACGCACGCCTCGGAAGGGCTGTTGCGGTATTCGTCAGCGGCGAGACCGGTGTAGGTAAGAGCCGACTGCTGAGCGAGTTCATTGCCCATGCGGAAAGGCAAGGAGTAGCGGTCCTTCGGGGTGCTGCCATCGATGTTGCTGAAGGCGCGCCATTTTGGCCGGTTCGAGGCGCATTGCGCATATTTCTGCGCAATCCTCGTCACGACTGGGCGGTGCAGCTCCTTACGCCGTGGTGGGAAGAGCTGAAGGAAATGCTGCCTGCTGGGCTGCACGCCAGAGCGGGCAGTTACGCTGGCTCAGTCTCAACTACCCTGGACACGCTGGTGCAGGTCGTCGCGGTGCTGTCTGAGCATGGACCGTTGATTGTCGTTATCGAGGATATGCATTGGGCCGACCGTTCCACGCGGGAGCTGCTCCTCTATCTGATGGCCAATCTGACAGACGAGCCCGTCCTTCTGGTGAGCACCTACCGCGTGGACGACCCGAGTGACAGCCACCCCCTTCGCGTCCTCCTTGACGAATTGCAACATGACCGCCGCGTTCGCTTCCTAGAATTGCAGCCGTTGAGCCGGGAGTCGGTTTCCAAATTGGTAGAAACGGCCGCGGATTCTGGAGAATCTCCGGATATGGCTGAGCTCGTGTGGCAGCGTTCGGGCGGAAACGCGATCATGGTCGAAGAGATCATCCATGCGCTCCGGGAGGGCGGCCCGCCGGTTGTGCCGCCGACGTTGCGGGACCTGGTCCTGCGACGACTCAATGCGCTCCCCCCTGCAGTTCAGCACTGCGTTCGTGTCCTCGCCCACGGCCGCGGGCCGGTCTCGCATCGTGTGCTGGCGGCCGTGGCCGATTTGCCGGAGCAAGATCTCGTGAATGCAATCCGTGCCGCCGCCGCCGCGTCGCTCATCTCGGCAGACCAAACCGGAGAAGGCTACCGGCTTCGCCACGGAATTGTAGAAGAGGTTGTGATTGCCGACGCTCTGCCTGGTGAGCGTATTTACGTGAACCGGCGATATGCTGAGGCGCTTGAGGCCGTGCCCATTGCGGATTCCGCCGGGGCAGCGCGGATCGCGGGCCACTGGTACAGAGCAGAGGAGTATTCCAGGGCACTCCTGGCCACTATCGCAGCCGCACAGGATGCCGAGCGGCTCCATGGATATGCAGAAGCGAGCAGTCATTGGCTGCGCGCGCTGGATCTACTTGACCGGTTGCGCGGCGTAGAGGCGGGCTTCGATAACGAAAGCCTGACCGAAAGGGCTGCCTCCGCCGCCCACCTTGCGGGAGATAGCGACTTGGCGGTCTCACTGCTCCGGCCGTTGGTAACTGGATTGCAGGCCACCCCGTCCGTACGGTACGTGCGCCTGCACGACCAACTCGGGCGGTACCTGCGCGCAGCGGGTCGCGCCGAGGAAGCATGCGCGGTCCATCAGCGAGCGGTCGCCGCCCTGCCCGATGATGCGCCGCCTGAACTAGTTGTGACAGGAAAGGCCGGCTACTCCGAGGCGCTCCTCGAAATCGGTGCCTACAAAAAGTCATCCGCGCAAGCTCGCGAGGCCCTCGAAGGGGCGCGGTCGTCGGGTATGAGGACCGCGCAAGCACGGCTGCTAGCCACGCTCGGTTTCGGCTTGGCCTATCTTGGCGAGCCCGAGGCCGGGCTGGCCGAGGTTTCCGAGGGCCTGCGGGTGGCCGAGGCATCTTGCGGCCCCGATGACATCGCATATGTGCACCAACAGCTATGCCAGTTGCTCTGCGGCCCGCTGAACCGGCTTGACGAAGGTGTGGCTGCCGCGCGTCGTGCCGCGGCGCGGCTTTCGGAGCTGGGGCTGGGCCAGGGTCATGGCACGACCATACGGGCGATCGCCGCCAACGCACTGTTCCGCATCGGGCGTTGGCACGAGGCTGTCGCCCTGGTTGAGGAAGCTCTTACCGTCCGGCCCTCGGGCGCCGCCGCCATCGAGTTGCGATTGGCGCGCTGCCGCATCGTGATGGGGCAAGGACAATTTCAGGCCGCCGAGGAGGACCTGTCGCTCGTCGAAGGGCTATTGACAGCGACAGTGGCTCCGCGATTGCAGATTCCGCTTCTGACGTTGCGCGCCGGGCTGGCCATGTGGCAAGGACAGCCGGAGCGAGCCCGCCGTTTCGTCTCCACTGGGCTGGACATCGCCGCCGACAGGTCAGATGACGTTTGGGTCCTCGCTCCGCTGCTCTGGCACGGACTACGGGCCGAGGCGGATCTGGCTGTCGCCGCGCAGGCCTTCGGCAAGCCCGTTGACCTGACTGTCTTGGACGCGCTCCGGTCTAGGATGCGCGCCGAGGCTCATCGCGCCGCCGGGTCGGCCGACGCGATCCGGGCGTCAGTTGAGGGCTACGTCCAGCTGTGCGAGGCTGAAGCTAGTCGGGCGCTCGGCGAGCCTGACCCTGAGGTATGGGCACGCGCCGCCGCGACCTGGGACCGCAACCGCCAGCCCTATCCCGTCGCCTACGCGCATCTGCGGCGAGCCGAGGCTCTTCTCGGGCAGCGCACCAGGGCCGCCGGTGCCGTCAAAGCCCTCACCGAGGCCGCCGTGACGGCGCGGGCGCTCGGCGCCGTACCACTGCTCACAGAGATCGAGGCGCTAGCCAACAGGGCTAACGTGAGCCTGCCGGACGGCGCTGCGACTGTCCGCACGGACTCTGCCGCCCGCGACCAGATCCCGGAGCAAGAATTCCGCCCCCCGCCGACCCCACGTCAGCAGCCTTCGGAGCCGTCAGATCCGCTGTCGTCACTGACATCACGTGAGCGGGCAGTGCTGGCGGCGCTCGCCGAAGGGCAGACAAACCGCCAAATTGCCCGCCAACTCTTTATCGCCGAGAAGACGGTAAGCGTACACGTATCACATATCCTCGCGAAACTCGGCGTGCGAACAAGAGTCCAGGCCAGTGCGCTGATGTATCGCGTACAACTGACACCGCCAGATCCGCCAGGAAGTTCATCCCGCCGAGGAAAGAACGGAGGCGTCTGATGCCCAGCGTCCCGCTGCCCCAAGGAATTGACAAGGTTGCCGTCCCCCCGGTACCTCCCACCGTGCCAGGCGTGCTTCAGCGGCTCGAGGCGATCCAGGCCACCTTCCGCGAGGAACCGCTCGCGAACGCCCCCCAGCCGGCTGATATTAAGGCAGCTATCTCTGATCTAAAAGAGAGCGGTCGTGATGGGGTGGTCTGTTTTAACCACCTGTACAGGGTGATCACAGCCGATATCAATGAGAAGATCCTGCAAGGGAGGTTCTTCCACGACAACGACTTCCTCACCCAATTCGATGTGATATTTGCAGACCGTTACCTGGAGGCGATACGCAGATACGCAAATCCCGCAAAGTACGGCCCCGCTCCCGCGTGCTGGCGGATCTTGTTCGAGTACCGTGAACATCGGGATATCCATCCGATGCAATTCGCCATATGTGGTATCGCCTGCCACGTGATGTTTGACCTGCCCATCGCGGTCGTCCAGGTCTGCAAAAACATGCGCAGGTCACTGGACGACGATACTCACGAAGACTTCCAGAAGGTCAACACTATCTTTCATGAGAAGATCCCTGAACTGCGCAGACACTACGAGGACCAGTCCGAGCGAGAGTTCGATCGCTCGATCGTCAAGCGCATCGCCAACCGGGCCTGCGATTCCATCGTCGTACTGTCACGCGACCTTGCATGGCAACACGCAAAGGGATTGTGGCAGGTGTGGGACCCTCCCGATAACGACGAGCTCACGTGGAACACGGATGATCTGGACAATCGTACATCATATATTGCCCGGGGCGTTCTCTGGGACCCGCTGTACGCGCTGGCTGCCAAGACTATCCTTAGCGCCTCCGCTTTTTATCCACGGCGGCCTCGACATTCTGGCCTGGCACTTGAAGAATGCTGACCCGCTCTGTCCGTTTCGCCGGTTCACTACACGCCCGAGTTCTCAGCCCTAACTAACTAGCGGGCCGCGCTTTGCCGCCTAGCCCCGGTTCTTTCGTGATACCGGCCAGGTGGCCCTGAGGCTTCGGCAGCCGCCGTTTTATCTCCGCGCTGGTTATTTCCGGGCCGGGCCGCGCGGGTCCAACTCGCCGCGCCGGGCGGGCGGGTTCCCCGGACCCGGCGGGTTCCGTCCTGGTCGTACGGGCGGTCTTGGCCTGGTCAGTCCGGGGCGAGGACGTGCAGGCGGTCGCGGCGACCGCCCTGGTCGGAAGCGAAGCTAAGCGTACTGGCCTGCGACCAGCATGCACATCTGATCAGCAACCTGGCCCAGGCCGCGGTCTGTCCGCGGCCCCGCAGAGCCATGGCTTCCAAGTCCAGCACCGATCATCTGGCCGGGGCGAGCCACGTGCCAGGGCACCGTCGGCAAGCGTGGCGACCAACCGCCAGCGGTACCGCGACCCCGGCAGGGACACCAACGTTGAGATCCGAGAGCCGTGAAGATCACACGCTACGGCCACGGACACTACCTAAGGTGACAGGTCGCGGTAAATAAGAACTTTGCCTGATGCCAATACCTGCCTCCTGCCGCATCTTAGCTGGTAACTCCCCGGTGCAACCGAAAGGATGTTACCCGATGCGCGATGACCCGCAGGTCACTGACCTGGTGATACGCGCCAGCCGCGGCGACCGGCAGGCGTGGGACGCGCTGGTCGAGCGATACGCTCCGCTGATCTGGGCGATCTGCTGCCGGTACCGGCTGGCCGGCACCGACGCCGAAGACGTCAGCCAGGCCGTCTGGCTGCACCTGGTCGAACAGCTCGGCAACCTCCGCGACCCGGCCGCGCTCCCCGGCTGGCTCGTCACCACCACCCGGCGCGAATGCGGCCGGGTCCAGCGCGCGACCGCCAAGCTGCCCGGCGACGGGCAGGTCCTGGAGAACCTGCCGGACGCGCAGGCCATCACGGCCGAGAAGGAACTGCTCACCGCCGAGCGGCACGCCGCGCTGCGCGAGGCGTTCGCGCGGCTGCCCCCCGCCAGCCAGCAACTGCTCGCCCTGCTGATCGCCGACCCCCCGCTGCCCTACGCGGAGATCAGCGCCCGGCTGGGCATCCCGATCGGCAGCATCGGGCCCAACCGCAGCCGCTGCGTGGACAAGCTGCGCCGCGACCCGGCCGTCGCCCGCCTGATCGGCGCCGAACTAGCCGCCTCACGTAATCCACACGGCCCGCCACGTCGGCGTGCCCGGGGCACCCGCCAGGCTGCCTCTGCCCGACCTGTGGAGCACGCGCGCCTAGAGCGTGATCCTTGAGTACCACGACACCCCCGGCCTGGCCTCGTCCGTCCCTTCGTAACCTGCCCGAACGCGGCCAGCAACCCATTCCGCGCGGGTACTGACCGATGAGGTGGTCTGCGAGATCCTGGCTGCGGCGGTAACCCCGCCGCCGGAGTCGCTGCGGGCGGCCGGGGTAACGCACTGGTTGAGCCGGCGGCTGGCGAACTGGCTGCGGCGGGTAATGGGCATCAGCGTCAGCCACGACTCGATCACGGTGCTGTGGCGCAAGTTCTGCCTGCAGCCCCACCGCGCCGAGGGCTTCAAGTTCTCCACCGGCCCGGGCCGTCACACGGTCCAGCTGTGCCGGAAGGCCGCGTCCTTGGCCGCGACGTCGGCCCGGAACATCGGGTGCAGTTCCATCGACGGCGAGTACTTGCTGGCCGGAACCTCGCGGCCCAGCGCCTCGGCCATGGCCCGGACGTGATGCGGGCCGGCGCCGCAGCAGATGCCCACGTAGTCCGCGCCGAGCTCGCGGGCCTGCTGCGCGAAGCGCGCCATCTCGAAGCGCGTGCAGCCGAAGGGGTCGAGCGCGATGGGGAAGGCCCGCTCCCCGTCCGGCGACCGCAGGGTCTCCATCGTCGGGGCGGCCGGGTCGGTCCGGTACGGCACCGGCTGGACGGCGACGGCGCAGTCCACGGCCTCCCGGATGTCGGTGATCAGCGGCAGCATCGTCTGCGGGCCGCGATCGCAGTTCAGGCCGACCACGTGCGCCCCCTCGGCGGCGAGGATCCGGCACGCCTCCGCGTACCGGTAACCGTCGCGCGTCTGGCCGGGCTGCGTCGGCGCCAGGGTCACCATGGCCGGCAGCCCGAGCTCGCGGATGACTTCCAGCGCAATCAGCGCCTCACCCAGGTAGTCATTGGTCTCCGAGATGACGAAGTCGATGCCTTCCTCGGCGGCCCAGCCCAGCTGTTCGGTGTACATGGCCCGAACGGTCTGCTTGGTCGCCGGGTCATCCGGATCGTAGGCCCAGGTGTTGCAGACGTTGCCGGCCACCAGCGCATCGCCCTCGCGCGCGACCTCGCGGGCGAGCCGCACCGCCTGGCGGTTCATCGCCTCCAGGTCATCCTCGCGGCCGACATCCCGCAGCTTCTCCCGGTGCGCGTAGTAAGTGAGCGCGACCATCACGTCCGCGCCCGCCCGCAGGAACTCCCGGTGTAGTTCGCGCAGCGCGTCCGGGAAGTCCAGGACTACCTCGGGGACGAACGGGCCCGCCTTGATGTAACCGCGCCGTTCCAGCTCGAAGACGTAGCCCTCGGCACCGAGCACCGCGCCCGCCCGCAACCGGTCCATGATCGAAGAACTCATGAGGCCACCCCTTCCGCGGCGAACCTGGCGGGCGTGAAGCGCCCGATGTCGTAGACGGTGCCCCGCTGCAGGGCCAGCTGGGCCAGGACCCGGCCCACCCAGGGCGCGAACTGGACCGGGCGGTCGGGTCGCAGCGGGAACCTGACCGGCAGCCGCGCACCAGCCCGAGGACGTCGTTGGTGCCCAGTCCTGCCGTCACCACCAGGGCCTCGGATTCGACAGGGCCGTTATCCGTGGTGACGATCCAGCTTCCATTAGATTTGGAGATCGCGCGCGGTTCGGTGTTCTCTACCACCCGAACGCCGCGGGCGTCCAGCCCCTCGCGCAGCCCCTGCGTCACCGCGGCCAGGTCAGCGAACCCGGCATCCACGTCCAGCCAGCCGCCGTCGGCGTTGAACTGCGGGAACCGGTCCCGCAGCTGCGCACCGGAAAACGCCTCGCGGCGAAGTTGCAGTTGCTCGAGCACGGCGTAGCTCTCCACCGCGTAGCTGCTGGCCAGATCCGGCGTGACCGTACCCTTTACCAGGTTCAGGCAGCCGCAATCCACGAGCAGGCGACGTCCGCAGTCTCGCTCGAACTCCCGCCATAGGCGCCGGGCCTCGAATGCGAGCCGTGCGTACTCCGGATCCGGGTAGTCGTTACGGACCGATCTGGTCAGGCCGAACGAGGCCGTGGCCGGATCGCCTACCCGGGACCGGTCGAGCACCGTGACCGATTCAGCCAGCGGCGCCGCATGGTAAGCGGTCATGAGCCCCATGACGCCGCCGCCGATGATCGTCAGCCGTCCGGCCAAAGGTCACGCTCCTTAGGTTTGCGCACGTCAGAGGTTACCTCCGCTGGTCACCTCGCTGACCATAACCCACCGGCCGGAGGCGGCGGAGGTTTCCATCGCGTCGCAGACCGCCTGCACGGCCGCGCCCTCGCGGAAACCCGCCGTCCACGGCGCTTCCGGCCAGCCCTCGAGCAGCTCGGCGACCTCGTTCGCGAACGACGCCACCCAGGTGCTCAAGGCCGAGGTCAGCCACGCCAGCGACCAGGTCGCCGACGCGCTGCAACTGCCCGAGCGGGCCCTGGTGATGTCGCTGGAGCGGATCAGGCTGGCCGACGGCGAGCCGATGGCCCTGATGCACCACTACCTGCCCGCCGGGCTCGTCCAGTTGACCTGTACCGCGCCTCCCGGTACGCGTTCACCACCAGCTTCCCCCGGCCGGAGGCAGCCCTCGGATAGCGTGTCGCCAGCTGTCGCCCGAGCAGCGGCCCGGGGGTGGGCGGAGTGATGGCCCGGGCCGCTGCCGTCCTTAGCCGCGGAACAGTTCCAGGGCGTTGGTCCCGTCGTTCACCGCGAGGATGCCATCCGGTGTCGTGACGATGCCGAACAGATCGCCCGCGCCGTTCTTGACCAGCGTCTTGGTGGTGAGCTGGCGTCCGGTCGGGGTGACCTCGACGGCGTTGCCGTTGTTCCCGTTCACCACGATCAGGTCGCCGTTGGGCGCCAGGGTCATGCCCAGCGGAGCGTCGAGGGCGCCGCCCGCGGACAGCAGCCCGGCCGTGGCCACCTGGGCGGTGGTCCGCGTGGTTGCCTGCGGGATGGCCGAGATCGTGTTGGTTTCGGTGTCCGCCACGTACAGCGTCCCGTTATGCCCCAGCGCCAGGCCGGTGGGTGCGAGGACGAGCGCGGCCTTGTTGGCGCGCCACGGGTAGCCGCTGCCGACCACCGTAGTGCTGGTGAGCGCCGGCGGTGCGGCGGCACTAAGGCCGAAGTCGAGGCGCACCACCGTGCAGTTGCCGGTCACCGGCGTGCCATTGCTGGTGCTGGTGTTGCCACCGAGGGCGTTGGAGACGAACACCTGCGCCGATGTCGCGGTCGACGTCACGGCCAGGTCCCAGGGGCCGACGATGTTCTTGTTCGTGATGGTCTCGACCGCCGCACCCTGATCGTTCAGCACGATCAGGCACCCGGCCGGGTCGAGGCCGGGTAGCGCGCCGCTCTTGGTGGTAGGCAGGCTCCCGACGACCACCCAGCCGCCGGGCAGGATGCCGAGCGCGGTGGTCAGGCCGACGCCGCCCGGGCACGCCATTCCGGCGGGCAGCTTGGCCACGTCGGCGAACAGGCTGGTCTGCCCGCCCGGGGACACCTGGACGATGGTGGTGCCGGTGCCCTGGACGTTGGCCTTGTCGTTGAAGTTGCTCACCAGGATGCTGCCGGCCGTCAGCCGGCCCGCCGTGGCCGACACGACGGCCAGCCCGTACGGATTCACGTCGCCCTTGGCCGGAACGGTCGAGGCGATCTTCGACCCGGAATGGAGCTGGCCGAGGAAGGATGCGGCCGTCTCCGTGGCCGGCTTCGCGCTTGAGGTTGCCGGGGCAAGAGGCGTCGAGGTCGTTGAGCTGGATGTGCTGCTGCATGCCGTGGTCACCAGACCAAGGCCCAGCATGGCGGTTAGAACTGCAAGGTGCCGAGGCCCCACCGTGCTCCCCTCCCTGGAGGGCCCACGCCCTCCATGGTCCATGAAATGAATAGGGGGCAGCTGCCATCGGCGCCAATGCAAGCGGCACTCTGCCCCACGGTCCCACCCGGATACACGTGCTGGGAACCTGCCTGGTTCAGCACCGGGAGCGAATCGGGTGTATCAGGCGCGGGCGCCCGGTGCTCCGATCCCACAAGGGCGCCCTCGTGAACGGGAGCGGTACGAGGGTGCCCAGCCCTACCGGGCGGCCCTGCGGCGCTGCCTGGTAGCGCTCCGGTGGAATAGGGGGTTACCGATGGATGCCAGCACGATGTTCCTTGACTGCCCGGCCTATATGGACAAGAGCGGTTCGGTCAGGTGCGGGCTGCCGGCCGAGGTGCAAGGCCGGTACCAGATGAGCTCAACAGACGGGCCGCTGGAAAGCGCGCGGATCCGGTGTCCACGCGGCCACTGGTTCAACGGCCCGGTGGAATCACTGACGCTGGAAGAACGCCCGGATGCGTCCGCCGAGAGCGAGGCCATTGCCCGGCTCAAGGGCGCGGACGTGCGGCGGCCTGGACCCTAACACCCTTAGGCGGGACCACAACGGGTACGCTGCTTTGCGGCCTTGACCTTACGTCGTTCGGAGCGAATCGCTCATGCTCAGCCAAGATGTCGTCGATTCACTGTTCCCGCCCGACCTGCCCGAGCCGGAGCACTTGGAGCAGCGCTACCCGCCTCGTGACCTGCCCGAAGAAGCGAAAGTCACCCGCTTCTCGCCGAGCCCGACGGGCTTCCTGCATATCGGCGGCGTATACGCGGCAACGATCGACGTGGATGTCGCCAGGCAGTCCGGTGGCGTCTACTTCGTCCGCCTGGAGGACACCGACCAGGCCCGCGTCGCCGAGGGCGCCGCGGCCCAGTTCGCCGAGGCGTTTGCGTACTTCTCCATCGGCCCGGACGAGGACGACGAGACCGGCCACTACGGGCCTTATTCCCAGTCTGAGCGGTCGCAGATCTACCTGACGTACGTTCGTGAACTGCTGCGCCAGGACCGCGCCTACCTGTGCTTCGCGACCAAGCAGGACCTGGAGGAGATCACCGCGCGGCAGCGGGCGGCGGGCGCCCTGCCCGGTTACTACGGCAAGTGGGCGATCTGGCGCGACGCCGATCCGGAGGAGGTTGCCAAGCGGCTGGCGGCCGGCGAGCCCTACGTGGTGCGGTTCCGCTCGCCCGGAACCGCGGGCGCCAGGGTGAGCTTCACCGACGCGATCCGCGGCGAGCTGTCCCTCGACGACAACCGCAACGACGCGGTCATCTTGAAGAGCAGCGATACCGAACCGCGGCTGCCTACGTACCATTTCGCGCACGCCGTGGACGATCACCTGATGCGAGTCAACCTGGTCATCCGCGGGGAGGAGTGGATCTCCTCGGTGCCGCTGCACCTGCAGTTGTTCGACGCCCTCGGCTTCCCGCGGGTCCAGTACGCGCACATCGCGCTGCTGATGAAGCAGGAGGGCGGCAGCCGCCGCAAGCTGTCCAAGCGCCGGGACCCGGAAGCCACCGTGAGCTTCTACATCGAGCGGGGCTACCCGGCTCCCGCGGTCCAGTACTACCTGCGCGGCCTGGCCAACGGCCGGCTCGCCGAGATGCCGCTGGCGCAGGCGCTGGCCGCGCCGATCCGGCTGTCCGAAATGGGCACCGCGGGCCCGCTGGTGGACATGGTCAAGCTGGACGACATCTCCGCCGATTACATCGCCACCCTGTCCGGCCAGCAGATCCTCGCCGAGGTCAGCATCTGGGCGAGCCGCTATGCCCCCGACCTGGCCGCGGTCCTGGCCGCCGAGCAGGCGCTGGCGCTGCGAGCCCTGGCCATCGAGCGGGAAGGCGTCGCCAACCCGCGCAAGGACCTGCGCAAATGGGCGGATTTCCCCGACGTCTACGGGTACTTCTTCCCGCAGCTCTTCGAGCTGGTCACCGACCCCGCGGACGCCCGCTTCGGCGGCCTCGACCCGGACCTGGTGCGGGCCGTGGCCCGGGCCTTCGCCGACCATTACCAGCCGCCGGGGCCGGAAACCGACTGGTTCGACCAGATCCGCCGGCTCGCCGCCGCCCTCGGGTTCGCGCCCAGCCAGAAGTTCTACAAGCAAGACCCGGCCGCCTACCGCGGTTCCATCCGCGAGGCGTCCCAGGTCATCCGGGTTCTGCTGACCGGGACGCCGCGCAGCCCCGACCTGGCCGCCGTGGCGGCGGCGCTCGGCACCGAAGAGGTCCTGCGCCGCGTCCGGACTGTGCCGGGGGAGTAGTCCCTAGGCGTCATCCGCCGCGCTGTCTTCTCCGGGTGGCCAGGTACCCAGCTCCGGCAGCCGGTACAAGCTGTCCAGGTTCAGCTCCTGTGCGTCCTTCAGCACGACGTCCTGCTGCTCCTGTGCCTTCTCGGCCGTCTGCTTGGCCAGTTCGGAGGCCAGGCCGCCGAGCTGGCGCACGCCGACGTCGTCGATGAGCACGTGGCTGGACGCGAAGATCACGATGCCTTCCACCCGCCGGTCCTTCTGCTCGGGCGGAGAAAGCGCGGCGCCTACCTTCGCCGCCTCGGACAGGTTCGGCGCGTGCGCGGTGAGCTTGTCGCGTTCCTCGAGTATCCACTTGTGGAACTTCATGACCGCCCCGTGCAACGGCAGGTTCCTGACGTCCTCGGTGGCCAGGCCGAACCGCTTGCCCTTGCCGAAGCAGCGGGCGTAGGCCAGCACGGCGGAGGACCAGAGCGCGACCGGCAGCAGCGGATCCCGGTCTTCCTCGGGTTTGGCCAGCTCGGTGAGCAGCCGCTTGCAGCAGTCCATGACGAACTGAAGATCACCGATGATCGACGCCTGATCGGCGAGGACATGCGCGGACGGCACGTCGAGGGCAACGGTCGGCATCGTCATCCTTAGATGTTCTCACCGGGGACGGCTCGGGCTTGTCTCACAAAAGGACAAGATCAGGTGGTCTGGGCCGCCGCCGCCGCCGGCGGCGGCGCGCTGGTGGCCCAGCGGATGGCGCGGACCATGGCGTGGCCCGCCGGGCGGACCAGCATGGTCTCGGTCACCGGAAGCCGGGGCAGGCGAAGCGGCCGGCGCGCCCACCCGGGCAGCAGCGACACCGCGGCCGCGGCCAGCACCCCGTAGGGTGCCCGGGCAACCGCCGGGAGCGGGGGATTGAGCAGCAGGAACCGGGCTGCGTCGCGCGCCTCGGCGGTGGCGGTCAGCTCGGCCCGGTACTGGCCGATCCGGTCGGCGAGCTCGGCCTCGGTGCGCGGCGGGTCGGGCACGCCGAGCGCGGCGCCGATGCTGGCCATGTCGGCGACGTAACCATCGCGTCCGGCCTGATCGAGGGACCGGACGCCGAACCGGCTGTGGGCGCGCAGGAAGCTGTCCGCTTCGGCGATGTGCACCCAGGTGAGCAGGTGCGGGTCGGAGGCGGCGTACGGCCGCCCGTCAGGTGCGGTGCCGGTGACGTGCTCGTGGACCGCACGGATCCGCGCGATCGCCGCCTGGGCGTCATCGGCCCGGCCGAACGTGGTGACAGCCAGGAAATAGCTAGTCCGCTGCAGTCGGCCCCACGGGTCACCGCGGTAATCCGAGTGCTGCGCCACGGCGGCCATGGCCAGCGGGTGCAGCGACTGCAGCAGCAGGGCCCTGATCCCGCCGATGAACATCGACGAATCACCGTGCACCTGGCGGACCGGCCGGTCCTCGGCGAACCAGCGCTCGCCCTCGCCCTGGTGGATCTGCCGCCGGCGGTTCGGGCCTTGCGGTCCGGCGACCCGCTCGAAGATGGCCGCGCCGATCCGGCCGCGAAGACGATCAGCAGCATCCTGGCTTCCCATGTCTCCATTATCGGCGGCCAGGAAAAATCGGTTCCCGAGGCCGGCCTGCGGTCCCTCAGGCGGGCTGCTCGGCCTGCAGTTGCCTGACTACCTCAAGTGCCTCGCTGACGTGCTTGTCGATGTTGGTCATCGAATTGAAGATGTGCCGGACCGTGCCGGTGCGGTCGATCACGTAGGTAACCCGGCCGGGGAGCAGGCCGAAGGTAGCCGGCACCCCGTAGGCCTTGCGGAGGCGGCCGCCCTGGTCGGCCAGCAGGGTGAACGGCAGGTTGTGACGGCCGGCGAAGGCGGCGTGCTTGTCTGAGGAGTCGGAGCTGACCCCGATCACCTCGGCGCCGGCATCGGCGAAGGTCTCATGGCTGTCGCGGAACGCGCACGCCTCCGCGGTGCAGCCGGGGGTGTTGTCCTTGGGGTAGAAGTACAGCACGATCACCCGTTCGCCCAGTCGGTCCTGCAGCCGGACCGGCTCGCCGGACTGCGACGGCAGGGTGAAGTCGGGAGCCTTGTCGCCGACCTGAACGCTGCGTGCCATGCTCGGCCTGCCTCTCTGTGTTTCCCCCGGGAGTCACGGACTGGCAGCGTAAGTGTAGTCAACCTTCCACTTAAGGCTATGGCCGGAGCGGACTTAGCGCACGGGCGCCGAGGACCAAGGGCCCCTTCTGGCCTTGTCGGCGCCGGGCTAGCGTGCTGCCAGGCGGCCAGGAACGCGACACTGGCCCGACCCCGAAGGGTGACCGACCCATGACCGGCTCAGCTGCACTGGCCAGCGCCACCAGTTTGCGCTCCTCCATCGATTTCGGCCAGCGGCCGATGCTCGTGTTCTGGGAGACCACCCGAGCCTGCCTGCTGGCCTGCCGTCATTGCCGGGCCAGCGCCACCACGCAGGCGCCGCCAGGGGAACTGAGCACGGCGGAAGGCTACGCGCTGATCGAGCAGGTCGCCGGCTTCGGACGGCCCTACCCGATCCTCGTGCTCACCGGCGGTGACTGCCTACTCCGGCCCGACCTGTTCGGCCTCGTCGACCATGCGGTTTCGCTGGGTATCCCGGTGTGCCTGTCGCCGTCGGTCACGCCGCTGCTCGACGCGGACATGATCGACCGGATCGCCGGCAGCGGCGTCAGGGCGGTCTCGGTGAGCCTGGATGGCTGCCGCGCGACGACCCATGACGGCGTGCGCGGTATCGCCGGGCACTTCGAGCAGACCGTCGCGGCCATCGCCCAGCTCGCCGCCGCGGGCATTACCGTGCAGGTCAATACCACCGTGATGGACGGGAACGTCGATGACCTGCCTGGTATCGCCGCCCTGGTGGCGCAGGCCGGCGCGCATATCTGGGAAGTCTTCTTCCTCGTCCAGGTCGGCCGCGGGGCGGCGGCCGGTCCGGTCTCGTCGGCCGTGCACGAGGACGTATGCCACTTCCTGTACGACGCGTCGGCGTACAGCTTCATCGTCAGGACCGTCGAAGCGCCGTTCTTCCGCCGCGTCGTCCGGGCGCGCCGCGCCGGCGGCCCGGCGCCCGGCAGCGCGCTTTACCAGAGCCTGTCAGCTCGTCTGGTCGGCCTGCTCGGCCCCGCAACCGGACTCCCCAGCGCCCATACCGCACCCACCCGCGACGGCAAGGGCATCGTGTTCGTCTCCCACGATGGTGAGGTCTACCCGGCCGGCTTCCTGCCGCTTGGCCTGGGCAGCGTCCGGACCTGGCCGCTGCGCGAGATCTACCGGGACGACCCGCTGCTGAGGTCGATCCGAGCGGCGAGGTTCACCGGGCGGTGCGGAAGTTGCGAGTACGCCGACTTGTGCGGCGGATCGCGGGCCCGCGCCTACGCCGCCGCCGGTGATCCGCTTGGCGAGGACCCGGCCTGCTCTTACGTACCGGGTACCGCGATTCCGGAACCAGCACACGGACAACTACGGTAGCCAGGATGGAGGACAAACATCAGGTGCACTGGTTCGACCTGGACCTGCCGGACACGATCGAACTGCGCCAGACGTTCTTCGCCGACACCGAACGGCGCCGGATGGTCGCCGCGTCCGTCCTGGACGAAGGCTGGCTGTCGGCCGTCGCCCAAAGTCGGGGACCATACTTCTTCGTCGCCGACAGGGTGCTCGCCTATCTGCCAGAAGACCAGGTCACGGCGACGCTGGCCCACATCGCGGCGCAATTCCCCGGCGCCCTGATCGCGCTGGACACCTATCCGAAGCAGACCTTCGACTGGCAGCACCGGCTAGCCGCCAAGAAGGACATGGACGCCAGGTGGGCCTGGTCCTGCGACGATCCGCGCTCGCTGGAGCGGTTCGGGCTGGAGGTCATGGAGTCCGCCTCGATCACCCGGCCGCCCCGGGCGATGCGCAGCCAGTTGCCTCCCCGTTACCGGTACCTGATGCCGCTCGCCGATCCTGTCCTGGGCAAGACCATGGCCATCACCTTGTTCCGAGCCAGCTCCCCGGGAGCGGCCGGTTAGGGTTCCAGGGCGCGGGCGGCCGGGCCGGTGACCGGAGTTTCGCCGCTTGGGACGACGGCGGGTAGCTGAGCCGGTCCTGGCGCTGGGACCGCATCGGCTCGGCGAGTTGGGTGCCGGCGAAGGCGGCCGGCCAGTCGTCCGGGCCGTACCCGGCGCCGAGGTCGCAGTGATGCAGCTCCACTTCGACCAGCCGCCGGGTCAGCAGCTGAGCGGCCGGGAACGGGGCCGAGTCCAGGATGCGCACCGGGATCTGCCACCCCTCATCCGGCAGCTGCCTGGCAATGGTGCGCAGAGCCATCGCCGAGTCGGCCAGGTCGGCCATGAGCTCCTTGGCCCGCATGCTCGCGCCAAACTCGATGTCGGCCTGCCGCGCCTCGGCGCTGACGTAGGCGGGGCGTTCCTGCCCCGACCGCACGCCGACCAGCAGGTTCCGCATCGCGTCGGCTCCGCGGGCCAGGTGCGCGAGGACATGCGCCCGCGTCCATCCCGGCAGCATTGACGGCGCCCGCAGGTCCGGTTCGGTGATCACCCGGGCCGTGTCGAGCAGGCGCTGCGTCGCCTGATCGATCTGGTCGCTGAGCTGACGTTGTGCGGTGTCCATCAGCTCACTCTAAAGAAATCACCGCCCGGGCCGCGACCGGGCTGACCTTGCCAACGGTGCCGTCACCAGGAATGCTGGCTCATGTGATCGACCCAGACTCGGCGGTACCGCCGTATGAGCAAGTCGCGAAGATGCTGCGAGACGAGATCGCGGAGGGGACCCTCACCAGCCGGATTCCTTCGGTCCACACGATCGCCGAGCATCATCACGTCTCGCACCGGGTGGCCGCCCGTGCCCTGGGAATCCTGAAGGGGGAGGGCATGATCGTCAGCGTGCCCGGACAGGGGGACTTCGTGCGTGAGCCTCGAGCGTGAGGACCTAAGGTCGAGGGCCGCGCCCGCGCCGAACTGCCCCGCGCCATCAACTCGATCGGCAGTTCCTGCCGCCGCGGGCGGACCCTCTCCCCGCGCAGCAGTGCGCACAGCCGCCGTGCGCCCTCGGCCCCGCCGAGGGCCAGTGGCTGCCGGACGGTGCTGAGGTCGAGGAAAGCGGCGGACTCGATGTCGTCGAAGCCGACGACCGACAGCCGCTCGGGTATCGCCACGCCGAGCCGGTCTGCCGCCGCCAGTACGCCGATGGCCTGGGTGTCGGATGCCGCGCAGATCGCCGACGGGGGATCGGGGGACTTCAGCAGCCGCGCCGCGTGCTCGGCCGCGGTGGCGGCATCATGCGGGCCCCGCCGGATCAGGCCGGGTTCCACGCGGATGCCCGCCGCGGCGAGGGCCTGCTTGTACCCGCGCAGCCGTTTTGCCGAGGAGGTGAAGCCCAGCCCGGCCGGGGGCCGGCTGAACGGCATGTCTCCGACGAAGCCGATCCGGCGATGCCCCAGGGCAATAAGGTGGCCGGTCGCCAGCCGCCCGCCGGCCACGTCGTCGATAACCGTCTGCGGCACCCCGGGGTTGACCTCGTCCACGCCGACCAGCGCGACTCCAGCCCGGGCGAACTGGTCAAGCTGGTCGCGGGACAGCGGCAGGCAGACGGCCAGGACTCCGTCGGCTCGGTGCGTGGGCAGCAGGGCCTCCAGGTGCCGGTCCCGTTCCAGCGGGCTGTCGACGTTGTAGACGATCGCGTCGTAGCCCTGCTCCTGCAGGACCGCCAGCGCGCTGGCCACCCGCACCACGGTCGACGGCCGGGTCAGGTGGGCGACGATGAGCGCCACGGTGCGTGGCGTGCCGCGGACCAGAGCCGCCGCCGCGTGGCTCGGCCGGTAGCCGAGCCGGTCGATCGAGTCGAGCACCGCCCGCAGGGTGGACTCGCGCACCTGCTCGCTTCCGTTGAGCACCCGCGAGACCGTGCCCACACCCACCCCGGCGTCGGCGGCCACGTCCGCGATGGTGACCCGCCGGACGGCGGGCACCGGCCCGGCCCCGTGCACCGGCCCGGCCCCGTGCACCGGCGGCGACTCCGCGGGCTGCTCTTCCCCAGGGAGCGTCGATGTTCCCGCGGGGAGGGCTGCTCCTTGGAAGCGGTTCCACGTCACCGCAGAGACGCTCCCGCCCCGGGCCGACGGACCCTCAAGGGCCCTGCCCTGTTCAGCGGCCCTGCTCTGTTCAGCCCCTGCGCCCTCACCCGCCTGGCCTGCCCTCTCATCTGCCCGGCTGGCGTCCCGGCCAAACCCGCCGGTGCTGTCGCCGAGCCGCAGCTTGGCCGGTACCACCTCACCCGGATCATGATCGGGGCCGTGGTCGACCTGCTTCAGCGCCCGAGCCACCACCCGCCGGGCGATGTCGTCGACCGGCATGGCCACGCTGGTCAGCCGCGGGTGCATCAGGGCACCCGCCGCGCTGCCGTCGAAACCGGTGACGGCGAGGTCCTGGCCGATCCGCAGCCGCAGTTCCGCGGCAACGCTGTAGACCACCCCAGCGAGCCGGTCGCTGCCGGTCACGATGGCGTCCGGGCGCAGGTCTGGCCGGCTGGCGGCGAGCAGCGACCGGACCTTCCTGCGGGCGCTGGTGTCGTCCACCAGCAGTTCCTGGTTGGCGGACATCCCGTGGCTGGCCAGCCCGGCCCGGAACCCGGCCGTCCGCTCCATGTCCCAATGGTTCGCCGACCGGTAACCCAGGAAGGCGATGCGGCTGAATCCCCTGGCCAGCACGTGCTCCACGACCGCAGCGACGGCAGCGCGATTGTCGATGTCGACCCAGTTCTGCGGTAGTCCGGGACTGGTCCGCCCGAAACACGCGAACGCCATCCCCGCCTCGCTCAGCAGCACCACCCGGGGATCGTCCGGCTGGAGCTCAGAGAGCAGGAAGGCGTCCACGCTCCGGCTGGCGATCAGGCGGCGTATGTCGTCGCGCGGATCCCCGTCCGGCACGACGATCACCATGCTGTAACCGCGCCGTGCGCTCGCCGCCGCCAGCGACTGGAGGAACTGCTGCATGATGTAGTTGCCGGGAAACAACTGAACGCGCGGCAGGACGTAGGCGAACTGCCTGGTCAGGCGCGAGCGCATGCTCCGCGCGCCGTGGTGCGGGTGATACCCAAGGGTGGCCACGGCGTCGAGCACCCGGGTCCGGGCAGCGTCGCCCACCCGTCCGCTGCCATTGAGCACGTTCGACACCGTTTGCCGGGATACGGCGGCGGCGCGCGCCACGTCCTGGATCGTTACCTGCCGTGCGACGGCCGGTCTGGCCTGGCCTGATCGAGACCTTGTCACCTAATCACCGTACTGCTACCTGAATTCACCTCTTGATAGGACGTAACTGCAGCGCTTCGCTTTCGACGACATGGCCACCTGGACCGGGTCTATCACCCGCGACCCTTCGGGCGGTTGGCGGATGTTTTATACCGGCATCAGCCATGCCGAGAACGGGCAGGTCCAGCGCACCGGCAGCGCCCACTCTGACGACCTCACCGCCTGCAGCCATTGCCGCACAGCCTTGCGACAATGTGCCAGCGAACAAGATCGTGCAGCCGCGCCCGGCGCACGGCGCGGGCTCAGCGCCAGGGTGGGGCGGTGCTTCTGCGGATGACGAGCTGCGTTGGCACGGTGATTGCCTGTTCGACGTCCTCGCCCCGCAGCAAGCCCAGGACCATCTGGGCGGCGAGCACACCCTGCTCGTATATAGGCTGACGCACGGTGCTCAGGTCGGTCAACTCGGCGAGCGGATGGTCATCGATGCCGATGACCGAGATGTCTTCCGGTACCCGCAGCCCCGCCCGGCGGATGGTTCGGATGGCTCCCAGGGCGACTTCGTCGGAGTGAGCGAAGACAGCGGTCGGCGGCTCACGCAGCCCGAGTAGTTTGGCCATCGCGTCGGCCCCCTCGGTACCCCCCCAGTCCACCGTGACGATGAGGTCGTCGTCGACGGCGATGCCTGCATCGCGCAGGGCCGAGGTGTAGGCATTCGAACGGCCGGATATGGCGGGCCAGCCGGGCTGACCGGGGTCGACGGCCGCGATCATGGCGATACGACGGTGGCCGAGGTAGATCAGGTGGTCGACGGCTTGCCGGCCAGCTGCCTCGTCGTCGATGCAAACGTAAGGGTAGGTGGTGATCTGCCCGCCGGCCGCCACGATGCTGACGCCCATGAGTTCGAGCCGCTGCCGTTCGAGCTCGGCTATGGGGAAGGCGAGCACGACGACCGCGTCGACCTTACGCCGCGCAGGGAGACGGTCGAAGAAGTCACGCCTGTCCTCGACATCGCCGACGTGGTAGAGCAGCACATCCAGGTCCGCGTCGCGCAGCACTGCCTCCAGCCCTTCGAGGAGAGTGGCGAAGAACCACCGCGAGATGTGCGGCACTACCAGGGCGACCCTTCTGGTCGAGCCCCCGGACATGCGAGAAGCCTCCGGCGACACCACGTAGGACAGCTGCGCGGCCACGGCCAGTACCCGTTCCCGGGTGGTCACCTCGCGGATCCCGTACCTGGCCTCGCTCGGCATCGACGCGGTCTGGCTGAGCCCGTTCTACCCCTCGGCCCTGGCCGACGGCGGATACGACGTCGACGACTACCGCGACGTGGACCCGCGGCTCGGCACGCTGGCCGACTTCGACGAGATGACCGCCCGGCTGCACGCGCGGCGGATCAAGGTCATCGTCGACATCGTCCCGAACCACACCTCCAACCGACACGCCTGGTTTCGCGTGGCCATAGCCTCCCCGAAGGGATCGCCGGCCAGGAACCGGTACATCTTCCGTGACGGCCTGGGCCCGGACGGGTCGCAGCCGCCCTCGGACTGGGCCTCTCTATTCGGCGGCCCGGTCTGGACCCGCGTGCCAGACGGGCAGTGGTACCTGCACCTGTTCACCCCGGAGCAGCCGGACCTGAACTGGGAAAACCGTGAGGTCCACGAGGACTTCCTCAAGACCCTCCGGTTCTGGTCCGACCGCGGGGTGGACGGGTTCCGCGTCGATGTGGCCCACGGCCTGGCCAAGAACCTGGCCGAGCCGCTCGCGTCGCTGCCCGTCAGGGGGGACATCACCGACGGGTCACTGCCGCCCGGCACACACCCACTGTGGGACCGGGACGAGGTGCACGACATCTACGCCGAATGGCGGCAGGTCTTCAACGAATACGACCCACCGCGGGCCGGGGTCGCCGAGGCCTGGGTGCACCCGTCACGGCGGCCGAAGTACGCCAGCCCCGACGGGCTGGGACAGGCTTTCAACTTCGACTTGCTCGAAGCGAACTGGAACGCCGGAGAGTTCCTGCGGATCATCACCGACAACCTCTCCGATGCACAGCGGCGGGGATCGTCCATGACGTGGGTGCTTTCCAACCACGACATAGTGCGGCACGCTACCCGTTACGGGCTGCCGCCCGAGGAAGACCGCGGCCATAGCAATGCCAGGAACTGGCTGCTGAGCGGCGGTACCTCCCTTCGACTGGAGCGCGGCCTGGGCCTGCGGCGGGCCCGGGCCGCGGTCCTCATCATGCTGGCCCTGCCCGGTTCCGCGTACCTGTACCAGGGTGAGGAACTCGGCCTGCACGAGGTCCCCGACATTCCCTTCGAGCTCGTCCAGGACCCCAGCTACGCGCGTCCGCAGGGCGCGGAGAAGGGCCGCGACGGCTGCCGGGTCCCGCTGCCGTGGACGACCGGCGGCCCGTCGTTCGGGTTCGGGGCCGATGCCGCCCACCTCCCGCAGCCGGCCTGGTTCGGCGCGCTCAGCGTCCAAGCCCAGGAGCGAGATCCGGCTTCGACCCTGACGCTCTACCGGCAGGCGCTCAGCTGGCGGCACAAACTGCAGACCGCAGAGAGCATGGACTGGATGCCCGGCCCCAACGGCCAGGTGCTGCAATTCGCCCGTCCGGGCGGCTGGCGCTGCGTGACCAATTTCGGGCCCGGGCCCGTCCCGCTGCCGCACGGCACCGTCATCGTCACCAGCGTCCCGCTCGAGGGCAGCCAGCTGCCCGCCGACACCACCGCCTGGCTGATCAGCAGCTAGCCCGCGCGCCGCGCAGCTAGCCCGCGCGCCAAGCCAGCTCGTCGGCGCCGCGCGTATTGATCACCCGGTCGGCCGTGATCCCGGCCTGCTCCGCCCGCACGGTGCCGTTCGCCAGCCAGTCCAGCTGGCCAGGCGCGTGCGCGTCGGTGTCGATAGCGAACAGGCAGCCGGCCTCGGCGGCCAGCCGCAGTAGCCGGTCTGGCGGGTCCATGCGTTCCGGCCGGCAGTTGATCTCCACGGCGACCCCGGCCTCGCGGCAGGCGGCGAAGACCGCCCCCGGGTCGAAGGCCGATTCGGGCCTGCGGCCCCGGCCGCCGCCGAGGAGCCGGCCGGTGCAGTGGCCGAGCACGTCGACGTGCGGGTTGCGCACCGCGGCCACCATCCGCTTGGTCATCGGCCCGGCGGGCATCCGCAGCTGGGAGTGCACGCTGGCCACCACCACGTCGAGCCGGCCGAGCAGGTCCTCGCGCTGGTCCAGTGAGCCGTCCTCCAGGATGTCGACCTCGATCCCGGTCAGGATCCGGAACGGCGCCAGCTCCTCGTTTAGCTCGCTGATCAGCTCGAGCTGAGCGAGCAGTCGTTCGGCCGAAAGCCCGTTGGCCACGGTCAGCCGGGGCGAGTGGTCGGTCAGCGCGATCCAGTCATGGCCGAGGCCGCGGGCGGCGTCGGCCATCTCCCGCGGCGGGCTGCCGCCGTCAGACCAGTCCGAGTGCGTGTGGCAGTCACCGCGCAGCGCCGCGCGCAGCCCGTCCCGCGGCGACGGCGGCTGGTCGGCGAGCAGCCGGGCCAGGTAGCCGGGCTGCTGGCCGCCCGCGACCTCGGTGATGACCTGGGCCGTGGTCGCCCCGATGCCCGGCAGCGCCTCCAGCGTCCCCGCCTCCACCCGCCGGCCGAGCTCGCCCGCCGCCAGCCCGTCGAGCACCTGCGCGGCCCGCCGGAAGGCCCGCACGCGGTAGGTCGGCGCCCCGCCCCGCTCCAGCTCGAACGCGATCCGCCGCAACGCCTGCACCGCGTCGGCCTGCACTTCGTTAGCCTGTACTGCGTTAGCCTGCACTGGGTCCATATGCGTCTCATACCCAGCAACTTGGTCGCAGGTGCGTCGAGGACGTTGTGGTCGAGGTGCTGCAACACGGTTTTCCGGCCATCCTGGAAGTATGAGCCACCCGCACGCCCCCGGTCGTGATGCCGGGGCCGGTCACGAGCATGCCCATGACCACGAGCACCCGCACGTGCATGAGCATTCCGGATCGGGACTCGTGGCTCGACTGCGGCATGTGCTGCGCCCGCACTCACACGAGGCGGCTGACCAGGTGGACGCCGCGATGGAAGCCAGCGCGGAGGGCATGCGGGTGCTGTGGATCTCGCTGGGCGTGCTGGGCCTGACCGCGCTGATCCAGGCGGCGGTAACCGTGCTGTCGGGGTCGGTAGCGCTGCTCGGTGACACGCTGCATAACGCCGCTGACGCGCTGACCGCGGTGCCGCTGGGAGTCGCGTTCATCCTGGGGCGCCGGCCGCCGACCCGCCGGTATACCTACGGATTCGGGCGCGCTGAGGACCTGGCCGGGATCGCGATCGTGCTGACCATCGCGGCGTCGTCGGCGCTGGCCGCCTACGAGGCGGTTACCCGCCTGCTGCACCCGCATCACGTGTCGCATCTGATCGCGGTAGCCGCGGCCGCGCTGGTCGGGTTCGCCGGTAATGAGCTGGCAGCGGGATACCGGATCCGCACCGGCCGGAAGATCGGCTCAGCGGCGTTGATCGCGGACGGGCTGCATGCCCGGACGGACGGGCTTACCTCGCTGGCGGTGCTGCTGGGCGCGGGCGGGGTCGCGCTGGGCTGGAATTGGGCCGACCCGGCGGTCGGGCTGCTCATCACCGTGGCGATCCTGGCCGTCTTGCGGCAGGCGGCCCGCGAGATCTACCGGCGGCTGATGGACGCGGTGGACCCCGCGCTTGTCGACCAGGCCGAGAACACCCTGCGCGGCACGCCTGGCGTGCTGGATGTCGGGCAGGTCCGGCTGCGCTGGATCGGCCATCAGATCCGCGCCGAATGCGAGATCGTCGTCGCCCCCGATATCACCGCGGCCCAGGCCCATCAGCTGACCGTCAGCGCCGAGCATGCCCTGCTGCACGCGATTCCCCGGCTGTCCGCCGCGCTGGTCCACGCCGACCCCGAAGCCCGCGGCAGCGACCCGCACCACGTCCTGGCCGACCACCGCCCGGGGGTGGCTGCACCCAGTTAAGCTGCATCCAGGCGGTTAACATGACGCCATGAGCAATAGCCGGATGCCGGCGGTGTACCTGAGCCACGGCGCACCACCGCTGGCCGACGACCCCATCTGGCCGGGCGAACTGGCGGCCTGGGCCAAAGCGCTGCCGCGGCCCGAGTCGATCCTGATGGTCTCGGCGCACTGGGAGAACGCGCCGGTCTCGGTGAGCGCGACGCGCACAGTCCCGCTGTACTACGACTTCTGGGGCTTCCCCAAGCACTACTACGAGGTCACCTATCCGGCGCCGGGCGCCCCCGCGCTGGCCGAATCGGTGCGCAAGCTCCTCCGCGGCCAGGTGCACGAGCACCCTGACCGGGGCCTGGACCACGGCGCGTACGTGCCGCTGGTGGAGATGTACCCGGGCGCCGACGTGCCGGTGATCCAGCTGTCCATGCCGACCCTGGACCCGCGCCAGCTGATGGACCTGGGCCGCAAGCTCGCCCCGCTGCGCGACGAGGGCGTCCTGATCATGGGCAGCGGGTTCTTCACGCACAACCTGCGTGAGTTCGTGTTCGAGGGCCCGGTGCCGGAGTGGTCGCGCGACTTCGATGACTGGGGGCGGCGCACGCTGCAAGACGGCGACGTGGACGCGCTGCTCGATTTCCAGCACAAGGCCCCGGCCGCGCGCACGGCGCACCCGCGCACTGAGCACTTCGCCCCGCTGTTCGTCACGCTCGGGGCCGGTGAAAACGATCTTGACCGGCAGCGCCAGGTGATCGAGGGATTCTGGGGCGGCCTGGCCAAGCGCTCCGTCCAACTGGGCTGAGGGCACCGTCCAACTGGACTGATGGCTCCGTCCAACTGGGCTGAGGGCTCCGTCCAACTGGGCTGAGGGCTCCGTCCAACTCGGCGGATAGTCGCAAGCTGAGACAGGTGCAGGGTGGGTCTGTCTAGCACCCGCCGGGACGGCCTATGGTCTAGACATGACCACGAATGACACGCTGCGAATAACCGACTCACGGACCGGCCGCAGCTACGAACTCCCTATCGTCGACGGCGCTATCCGCGCGATTGACCTTCGGCAGATCAAGACCTCCGATGACGACTTCGGACTGCTCTCCTACGATCCGGCATTCCAGAACACCGCTAGCTGTCGCAGCGCCATCACCTTCATCGACGGCGACAAGGGCATCCTGCGCTACCGCGGTTACCCGATCGAGGAGCTAGCAAGCCGCTCGTCCTTCCTGGACGTGGCCTGGTTGCTGCTGCGCGGCGAACTGCCGGACAAGGGAGAGTCGGCGGGGTGGGCCCACCAGATCTCCCACCACACCTACGTGCACGAGAACGTCAAGAAATTTATCGACGGCTTCCATCACGACGCTCACCCGATGGGCATCCTGGTGAGCACCCTGGCCGCGCTGTCCACCTTCTATCCCGAGGCCAGTGCGGTCGCTGACCGGGCCACCCAGGACGAGCAGGTGATCCGGCTCATCGCCAAGATGCCGACGCTCGCGGCCTTCGCCTATCGGCACGCCCGGGGGCTGCCCTACGCGTACCCCGACGACGACCTGTCCTACGCCGGCAACTTCCTCAACATGATGGCGAAGATGACCGAGCCTAAGTACGACCCGGACCCGGTACTCGAGCATGCCCTAGACGTGCTGTTCATCCTGCACGCCGACCATGAGCAGAACTGCTCCACCAACGCGATGCGGGGCGTGGCCAGCTCCCAGGTCGACCCGTACTCGGCGGCGGCCGCGGCTGCCGCCGCGCTCTACGGCCCGCTGCACGGCGGCGCGAACGAGCAGGTGCTCAAGATGCTGCGGGAGATCGGCTCGGTCGGCAACGTGCCCGCGTACATCGACCGGGTCAAGAGCGGCGAGCTGCGCCTGATGGGGTTCGGTCACCGGGTGTACAAGAACTTCGACCCGCGGGCGACGATCATCAAGGGCGTCGCCGATGAGGTGTTCGAGGTGACCGGCCGCAACCCGCTGCTCGACATCGCGCTCGAGCTTGAGCGGATCGCGCTCGAGGACGACTACTTCATCAGCCACAAGCTCTACCCGAACGTGGACTTCTACTCGGGCATCATCTACCAGGCGATGGGCTTCCCGGTGGCGATGTTCCCGGTGCTGTTCGCGATCGGCCGGATGCCCGGCTGGCTGGCCCAGTGGCAGGAAGGCTCCACGGATCCCGAACAGAAGATCGCCCGGCCGCGGCAGATCTACGTCGGCGAGACCTTGCGCCACCTCAACGGGGAGGACGACATCTGACCGCTCCCACCTGGCTGGACGTGGACCCAAATTCCCCCGATTCCCTGTTCGGGGTGGCCAACCTGCCGTACGGCGTGTTCTCGGCGGGCGAAGGTCCCCGGGTCGGGGTCCGGATCGGTGACTGGGTCCTGGACCTCGCCCGGGTGCTGGATGCCGAGGTATTCGGCAAGCCGTCACTGAACGCCTTCATGGCGCAGGGACGGGCCCGGTGGAGCGAGGTCCGGGCCCGGATCACCGAACTGCTCACCGACGAGTCGGCGGGTCGGCGCCGCAGCGCCGTCGAGGCCGCGTTGCGCCCGCTGTCCGCAGTGCAGCTGCACTTGCCGTTCGCGGCGGGGGACTACGTGGACTTCTTCGGCAACGAGTACCACGCGGCCAACGCCGGGCGGTTGTTCCGGCCCGACAGCGAGCCGCTCCCGCCGAACTGGAAGCACCTGCCCATTGGCTACCACGGACGCTCGGGCACCATCGTGCCGTCCGGCACGCCGGTTCCCCGCCCGCGTGGCCAGCGTCCGGGCCAGCCTCCGGGGGAGCACGGCCCGACCTTCGGGCCATCTCGCCGGCTCGACTTCGAGGCCGAGGTCGGCTTCGTGATCGGCACCCAGTGGCCGGGGCCGGTGCGCGTGAGCGATTTCGCGGAGCACGTGTTCGGCGTGTTCCTGCTCAACGACTGGTCCGCCCGCGACCTGCAGGCCTGGGAGTCCAGGCCGCTTGGCCCGTTCCTGGCCAAGTCGTTCGCCACGTCGATCTCGCCGTGGGTCGTGCCGCTCGACGCGCTGGAGCACGCGCGGGTCAGTCCCCCGCCGCGTGACCCCGAACCGCTGCCCTACCTGGCCGATACCGATAAGTGGGGCCTGGACCTCACGCTCGAGGTGCGGCTGAACGGGCAGCTGGTATCGCGTCCGCCGTTCGCCGCCACGTACTGGACGGCCGCGCAGATGCTGGCCCACATGACCTCCAACGGCGCCTCGACGCGCACCGGCGACCTGTTCGCCTCCGGCACGGTCAGCGGCCCGGACCGGGATCAGGGCGGCTGCCTGCTCGAGCTGAGCTGGGGCGGCGCCGAGCCGATAACGCTGGCCGACGGGTCGGTACGCAGCTACCTCGAGGACGGCGACGAGGTCGCCATCAGCGCCACCGCGCCCGCCGCCGACGGAGGCAGGATCGGCTTCGGCGAGGTCACCGGCCAGATTCTGCCGAGCCCGCCGCTGCACTAGCTCCCGCCGCTGGACTAGCTCCCGCCGCTGGACTAGCTCCCGTCCGGGCCGCCCGCCGCGATCCACTGCCGCAGCTTCTTGCGGTCGAGCTTGCCCACGCTGGTGAGCGGCACCGCGGGCACGATCGTGATCTCCCGCGGATACTTGGTGGCGGCCAGGTGCTTCTTGGCGTACTCGGTGAGCTCCTCGGCGCTGACCTCCGCGCCCGGGAGCAGCGACACGAACGCGACGACTTCCTCGCCGAGCCGGCCGTCCGGCCGCCCCACCACCCCGGCCTGCGTCACCGCCGGATGGGCGACCAGGACGTCCTCGATGTCACGCGGGAAGACATTGAAGCCGCCCCGCAGGATCAGGTCCTTCTTTCGGTCCATCACGTAGAGGTAGCCGTCGGCGTCCAGGTGCCCGATGTCGCCGGTGTGCAGCCAGTCGCCCGCCAGGACCGAGGAGTCCTCGGTGTGCCAGTAGCCGGTCATCACGCCGGGCGACCGCACGCAGATCTCCCCGTCCTGGCCCGGCGGCAGTAGCTGGCCCGCTTCGTCCTGGATGGTCAGCTCGACGCCCGGCACCGGCAGGCCGACGCTGCCGGTCCGGCGGGCGTCCCTGGGATTCGCCGAGATCAAGATGGCCGCCTCGGTGCACCCGTAACCCTCGTAGACGGTCGCGGTCGGCACCCGTGCCTCGAACTCCCGCCGGACCTCCTCGGCCAGCGGAGCGGCCGCGGACGAGATCCTGGTCAGCTCGGACAGGTCGGCTTTCTCCAGCGGCTGAGTCAGCAGCATCTGGATCATCGAGGGCACCAGCGCGCTGAACTGGACCCGGTGCTCCTCGGCCAGCTTCACCCAGCCGGCCGGGTCGAACCAGCGCATCAGGATGGTCTTGGGCTGGTCGGTTCGGTACATGCCGGCGCAGACGACCAGCAGGCCGTAGGCGTGCGCTAGCGGAAGCGGCAGCACCATGCTGACCACGTCGTCGCGGCCCGACATCTCATGGACGGCCGAACCGCACCAGTACAGGCCGGCGTGCGTAAGCGGAACGCCCTTCGACCGGCCCGTCGTGCCGCCGGTGTAGAGCAGGGCGGCCAGGTCGGTGCCCGACCGGCCGACGATGGGCCCCTGCTCGGCCGCGGCCACCTGGTCGAAGTCGAGTACCGGCATCCCGGAGGCGGCGGAGGACGCCTGGGCCCCCGGGACCAGCACGAACCGGACTCCGGGCGCGCCGCCCACCTCCCCATCCCCCTTCACCGCGGCGGTGACCTTCGGCAGGAACTCCACCGTGGTGACGATGCCGACCGCGCCGGAGTCGTTCAGCGCGTGCCTCAGCTCGTCCTCGCTGACCAGGAAGATCAGCGGGGTGATCACCGCCCCGGCGCGCCACGCCGCGGTGTAGGTGATCAGCACCTCCGGGCAGTTGGCCATCAGCACGAGCAGCCGGTCGCCAGGGCGGACGCCGAGGTCGGCCAGCCCGGTCGCGAGCCTGGCCGCGCGGTCGGCAAGCTGCCCGCTGGAATGCCACCTGCCCTCAAAGAACAGTGAGTCGTAGTCGCCTTGCCGTTCGAGGGCTAGCTCGGCCTGCCTGGCCAGGTTCTTATCCATGTGAGCCTCACCCTAAGGCCCGTCTCTATCCCGATCAACACTGTGCTCAGGCCAGCTCGATCTCGAAGTACGCGCCCTGGTCGTCGTGCCGGATACGGGCCGAGCCCGCCCAGCCGGCGAAGCCCCCGGTGCCGGTGCCAGGCACGATGTGGCTGAACCAGGTGCCCGGATCGGACTCCAGGCCGCCGTGCTGCACGGTCACCGAGCCCTCCTGCCCGTCGTCGGTGTGCCCGGTGATCCGCTCGGTGGCCACGTAGGACCGGGACCCTTCCTCGGTGCCCGCGGCCATGAACAAAGTGGTGGCGTGCCCGATGATCCCCGAGGTGAAGGTCTTGGCGAAGGTCATCAGCCCGACCCAGTCCCCGTCCAGCCCGCTCACCTGCCGGGGCTCGAAGCCATCAACCTGGAAGCGCGCGATCAACGTCACTATCCCTCCCAGCACCAGTCCCGAACATCATTATCCCGAACGACCCATGTTCCCGCCCCGGTCCCGGACAGGCCAGCCCAGGACTGCGTCCCGGCCTGCGCCCGCCACTGCATTCCCGCGTGCCCCATCAGCCTCGCGCGCCCCGCCCCGGAGCCGGGATCCGCTTCTCCCACGCCAGAAGAGACATGCGACAGCGGAGGATGTTACTCTATTCCTAGAATATTGAACCAGCGAGCATAGTGGGGAGCGCCGCGTGGACTTCACCGAGGACCCGGACCACCGGCTCATCCGCGAGGCGGTCCGCGAGATCTGCGCCCGGTTTCCCGACGAGTACTGGGCCGGGCTCGACGAAAGCCACACGTTCCCCTGGGAGTTCTACGACGCGATGGCCAAGGGCGGCTGGATCGGCATCGCCATCCCGGCCGACTACGGCGGCGGCGGCTGCGGCATCACCGAGGCCTCGATCGTGCTCGAAGAGGTCGCCGCCTCGGGTGCCTGCATGAACGGCGCGAGCAGCATCCACCTGTCGATCTTCGGCATGCACCCGGTCGTCAGGTACGGCTCCGCCGAACTCAAGCAGCGTCACCTTCCCCGCATCGCCACCGGCGACCTGCACGTCGCGTTTGGCGTCACCGAACCAGACGCGGGCCTGGACACCACGGCCATCCGGACCCGGGCGGTGCGCGACGGCGACCGCTACCGCGTCACCGGCCGCAAGGTGTGGACCTCCAAGGCGCTGGAATCCGAGCGGGTGCTGCTGCTGACCCGCACCACCCCCATCGAGGAGTGCGCGAAGCGCACCGACGGGATGACCCTGTTCGTCGCCCGCCTCAAGGACCCGGCGGTCACCGTCCGGCCGATCCCCAAGCTCGGCCGCAACGCCGTGGCGTCCTGCGAGGTCACCTACGACGGCCTGTACGTGGACGCCGGCGACCGGGTGGGGGAGGAAGGCAGGGGCTTCGGCTACCTGCTCGACGGCCTGAACGCCGAACGTGTCCTGGTCGCCGCCGAGGCCCTCGGCACCGGCCGCGCGGCGTTGCGCCGCGCGGTGGCCTACGCCAAGGCCCGTACCGTCTTCGGCCGCCCGATCGGCCAGAACCAGGGCATCTCGTTCCCGCTCGCCGAGGCGCACGCACGCCTCGGCGCGGCCGAACTCGCCATCCGGCAGGCGTCCTGGCGCATCGACCACGACCTGCCCGCGGGGGAGCAGGCCAACCTGGCCAAGTTCCTCGCCGCCGAGGCCGGCTTCCAGGCCGCCGACGCGGCCCTGCAGACCCACGGCGGGTTCGGCTACGCGAACGAGTACCACGTCGAGCGCTACTGGCGGGAGGCACGGCTGATGCGCATCGCCCCGATCCCGCAGGAGATGATCCTCAACTACCTCGCCGAGCACGTACTCGGCCTGCCCCGGTCCTACTAGGGAAGTCGCCCATGCCGCAGCAACCCCGAGGCTCTCGGCAACCCCTGAGCCTTCAGCGGCCCCTCGACGGCCTGCGCGTGCTCGACTTGTCGCGGGCCCTGTCCGGCCCGTTCGCCGGCCGGATCCTGGCCGACCTCGGCGCCGACGTGGTCAAGGTCGAGCTTCCCGGCGCCGACATCGCCCAGACGTACGGGAAGCTGACCCGCGGCCGTTCCGGGCTGTATGCGCAGCTTAACGCGGGTAAACGCTCCATCGTGCTTGACCTGCGCCTGCCCGGCGACGTGGCCCGGCTGCTCGACCTGGCCGCTGTCTGCGACGTCGTGGTGGAGAACTTCCGGCCCGGCATCCTGGACCGGTTCGGCGCGGGCTGGCCCGCGCTGTCCGCGGTCAACGAGCGGCTGGTGATGCTGTCGATCTCCGGGTTCGGCCAGGACGGCCCGGAAGCCAGTCGGCCGGCTTACGCGCCGATCATCCACGCCGAATCCGGACTCATCGGTCGGCAGGCCGACGTCAGCAAAGGCCCGCCCGCCGACATCGCGCTCGCCCTCGCCGACTCACTGGCCGGGCTGCACGGCACTATCGCGATCCTGGCGGCGCTCCGGCTACGCGACCGCACAGGCACCGGCCAGCACATCGACGTCAGCATGCTCGACGCGATGCTCGCCACCGACGACTACACCCACTACAGCGTCGATGACCACCCGATCTGGCCCGCCCGCGGTGAGGCCTGGCCCGCCCCCGGTGGCCCCATCCTCATCGCCTCCGATCGCAGGCACATCTGGCGCCAGTTGAGTACCCGCTTCGGCGTGACCGACCCGGATCCAGACGCGCCCCTTGAGGCCAAACTCCGGGCCCGGGTCACGATCATCGGGGAGTGGGTCGCTGGCCACGACGACCGCGACGCGCTCAAACGCGACCTGGAGAGGGCCAAGCTGGCCTGGGCAAAGATAAGGCACGCGGGCGACGTCCTTAACTCCCCGACGGTCGCCGCGCGCGGCACCATCGTCACGGTCACCGACAGCGATGGCGAGCCGCGGCCAGTGGTCCGGATGCCCTACCGGTTCAGCAACGCCGGATCGGGGCCGGTCCGCGGCGTGCCGGAAACCGGAGAGCACACCAAGGACGTGCTCGCCGAGTGGGCCGGGCGCGCGGACTAACCCGCCGAGTGGGCCGGGCGCGCGGACTAACCCGCCGAGTGGGCCGGGCGCGCGGACTAACCCGTCTGAGGTCTCCGCCCCCGCGCCTCCCCAACCCTGCGTTCCCATCCCTGCGTTCCCAACCCTGCGTTGACAAGCCCCGCTCGTCCCCATAGCGTTGGAACGCTCCAACAGTTGACCTAGGAGGGGCGCGGTGGCATCCACAGGGCGAAACGGCGGCCGGCCGACCCTGGAGACGGTCGCGGCCCGCGCCGGGGTGTCGAAGTCGCTGGTATCGCTGGTGCTCCATAACTCACCGAAGGTCAGCCCAGCCAGCCGTGAGGCCGTCATGCGCGCCGTCGCCGAGCTCGGATACCGGCCCAACGCGGCGGCCCGGTTCCTTGCCGAGCGCCGGTCGCGCACGGTCGGGGTGCTGCTGAACGACATACGCCAGCCCTGGGTCGCGGACATGCTCGACGGCCTGACGCCGGAGCTGCACGCAGGCGGCAAACACATCCTGCTGGGCGACGGCCGGATCGACCGGATGCTGGACGAGACCTTGAGCTGGTCGTTCCTCGACCTCGGCGTCGACGGGCTCGTGCTGGCCGGCTCGATCCCGATCTCGCAAGCCATCATCGACGTGGCCAGCAAGATCCCGACCGTCGCGGTGGGCGGCCGCGGCCTGGATCTGGATCTACCGCACGTCGATGTCCTCGCCAACGACAACCATCTGGGCGGGACGCTCGCGGTCCGGCACCTGATCGAGTTCGGGCACACGCGGATCGCCCACATCTCCGGCCTGCCCAGCGTGGCCGGCCGTCTGCGCATGCAAGGCTATGAGGACACGATGCACGCGGCCGGCCTGGGCGGGAACGTCCTGATCGAGACCGGGGACATGAGCGAGGAGGGCGGTTACCGGGCTACGGTCCGGCTGCTGAGCCGAGCCGACCGTCCGACGGCTATCTTCGCGGCGAATGACCTGACCTGCGTCGGAGCCTTGTCCGCCGCCGCAGCGCTCGGCGTCCAGGTACCCGGGGAGCTGTCCCTCGTTGGCTTCGACAACTCCCTCATGGCCCGGCTGCGAGCCCTCTGGCTCACCAGCGTCGACGGCACCGCCCACGCCATGGGCCAGCAAGCTGCCCGGACCCTTCTCGCGCGCATCGAACGCCCCGACACGCCCGGCCAGACTCAGCTGATGCCGCCGCGCCTGGAGGTCCGCGGGTCGAGCGGCCCGGTGCCAACCTGACCGTCCGTTCAGGACAAAAGGGTCATGACCAGCCAGAGCCGCACGCCGCCCGAGCCGTGCCTGATATTACGAGAATGTCAGACCCGGACGCTAACATCAAATTCATGTTCGATAGAAACAGTCGGCCGCCGACCCTGGCACCACCAGACCCGCCCCCCACCCCCACCCCCACCCCGACCCCCACCCCTGCCGCGCCCGGCCACCAGCTCGCCGCCACCATGCCCCCTGATCCCGGTCCGCCGGCCGCGGTGCCGCTGGAGCGGCTGGAGGCGCAGATCTGCGAGCTGGCCGGGCACCTGGCCGCGGCGACGTGCCGGTTCCTGGGCCTGCTGGCCGACTTCGACGCGCGCCGCGGCTGGGCCAGCTGGGAGATGAACAGCTGCGCGCAGTGGCTGTCGTGGAAGTGCCAGATGTCCTCAGGGACCGCCCGCGAACATGTCCGGGTGGCGCGGGCGCTGCGGGACCTGCCGGTGATCCGGGATGAGTTCGCCGCGGCCCGGCTCTCCTACGCTAAGGTGCGGGCGCTGACCCGGATCGCCACCCCGGATACCGAGCGGGGCCTGGCTGAGATCGCCGGGCCGATGACGGGGAACCAGCTGGAGCGGTTCGCCCGCGCGCACCGGCAAGTCAGCCACGCTGATGACGCCGCGGCGCACGTCCAGCGGCGGCTGGCCTGGCGGCTGGAGGAGGACGGGTCGCTGGCCGGGACGTTCCGGCTGCCGCCGCTGGCCGGCGCGGTGCTGCTCAAGGCGCTGCGCGCGGCCGCCGGGGACCTGGACCACCCCCACGACCCGCACGACGGCGGCGGGGATGGCGTCCCCGCGGAAACGGCGGCCGGAGATCAGCCGAGCGTGCAGACATCGTCGAGCCTGGCCGACGCCCTGCTGGTCGTCGCGGAGGCATTCCTGGGCGGCAAGAGCGCCGCTGCCGATGACCCCGAAGTGTACCAGGTCATCGTGCATGTCGGCACCGACGCCCTGGCCCAGAGCGATCCGGCCGGCGGCGCAGCCGGGCAGCCTGGCGGGACGCCAGCCGGCGTTTCCGCGGAAACGCCGGCCGCCCCGCGGCCGGTGCCAGGCGACCCGGCCGAACCGGCGCGGCGCCACGTGGACGACGGACCCGCAGTCAGCGTCAGCACCGCCCAGATGCTCGGCTGCACCGCAGCCTTGAGCTGGATGCTCCACGACCGCGACGGCAGCGTGCTGGACCTGGGCCGCCGCCGGCGGCGGCCGAACGCGGCGCTGCGCCGCGCCGCCCGCGAGCGCGACCACTGCCGGTGCCGGTTCCCCGGGTGCGAATCCCGCCGGGTCGACCTGCACCACATCCAGCACTGGATCAACGGCGGCCGCACCAGCCTGACCAACCTGATCAGCCTGTGCCCCCACCACCACAAGCTGGTCCACGACCGCGGCTACCTCATCACCGCCGCCCCCGGCGGCGCGTTCACCTTCTTCCGCCCCGACGGCACCGGCATCCCGCCCAGCCCGGCCCTGCCACCCCCCGACGGGACCATCGAAGACTGCCACGACGCCGCCATCACGCCCGACACCATCATCCCGCCCTGGTACGGCGAGCGCCTCGACCTGGACCACGCGATCTACATCTGCTTCGCCAACGCCGAATACCACGCCCGCCAGCGCGACCAGGCTCACCAGCACGGCCAGGCCGGACAGCCGGACCAGCAACCGGCTTCCACGACTGCACCGGAGGATGAGCCCTGGATGCCCATCCTGACCGAAGTGGACATCATCGCCGGAATCCGCGAGCTATGCCAGGAACACGCGCACACCTGACACCTTCCACAGCAGGCTGGGTCAGACCCAGCTCAAGTCAGATCCCGGTATCGGGGTCATCGACCCAGACCAGGCGGTCGGCATCAGCATCATCATGAGGTCCCATCCTCGTAACGCTGTCGTGTATGAAGGGTGAACTCAAACCCGTCGCGGTCAGCCAGCGTGACGCCTCCGCTCATGCCGCTGCGGATGTAAAGAGCTGAGGTCCCAGAGGAGCCGGTAGTAGCGGGCCCGTTCGGGGTCGGGAGCGATTCCGTAGGCGTCGAGGAGCCTGTTTGTGCTGGTCACCCTGCGGTGACGCCGACCCGGACGGCGCGGCCGGTCTGCAGGCTCTCGTTCGCGGCATCGGCCAGGACCAGCGCCGCGCGTCCGTCAGCGAAGCCGGGGCTCGGGGCTGTGCCCGTTTCGGCGCAGCTGATCAGGTGGTCGAGTTCGGCCCGGTAGGCGGCGGCGTAGCGATCAAGGAAGAAATTCAGGTAGGGCGGGGCGGTCTCGGTGCCGGACGCACCGGACCAGCGCACGCTGGTGGCGGTCTGGTTGCCCGCGCTCAGCATCGCCTCGGCGCCGAACGCCTCGAGCCGCTGGTCATACCCGAACGGGCAGTGCCGGCTGTTGACGATCTGGCACAGCTCGCCGCCTGCTCCGCGCAGCACGACCATGGCCGAGTCGATGTCGCCTGCCTCGGCGATATAGGGCTCGATCAGGTTCGCCCCCATGGCCTGGACCTCGACGATGTCGCCGAGGAAGAACCGTGCCATGTCGAAGTCGTGGATCGTCATGTCCCGGAACAGCCCGCCGGAGGTGGCGATATAGGCGGCTGGGGCGGGCGCCGGGTCCCTGCTGGTGATGACGAGCTGCTCCAGCCGGCCGATCTCGCCGCTGGCCACCCGGTTGCGTATTTCGGCGAAGGACGGGTCGAACCGGCGGTTAAAGCCGATCATAACGGTGGCGGCCAGGCCCTTGATGTCCGCCCAGCAGGCGTCTACCCGGGCCAGGTCCAGATCGATCGGCTTCTCGCAGAGCACCGCCTTGCCGGCCTGCGCCGAGGCGGTCAGCAGGTCCACGTGGACCGGCGTGGGTGAGGCGATGATGACGGCGCCGATGTCAGGATCGCCGAGGATCGTGCCCGCGTCCCCGGTGGGCGCCGCGCCGTACTGCCCGGCGACCTCGCGGGCCGCGGCCTCGACCGGATCGTAGACGACGGCCAGCTCGGCCCGTCGGTGCATGGCCACGGAGGCGGCGTGGACGCGGCCGATCCTCCCCGCTCCGAACAGACCGAAACGCAGCATGAACGACTCCTCGGCGGTAGGCGTCAGCCGATTTCAACGTAGACGGTGCCGTCTATGACCTTGGTAGGGTAGGTGCGGATGTCGACCAGTACCGGCGCGCCGAGCGCCTTGCCGCTGGTGTAGTCGAACCGCCCGTTGTGCTTGGGGCATTCGATGATGCCGTCCATGACCAGGCCGTCGCACAGCAGCGTCTTCTCGTGGGTGCAGTGGCCGTCGGTGGCGTAGTAGACGTCGTCCGGGGACCGGTAGATCGCATAGTCGTTACCGTCGCGGGTGAACGGGATGACGTCTTCGGGGTCGATGTCGTCCGCCTCGCAGGCGGCGATCCACTGGGTCATCGGGCGGTTCCTTAGGCTGCGGTCACGGCCGGCAGCGGCAGCGCGCGACCGTCGTTGAGGGGCGTGGGCTCGTTGAACGGGGCGGCGCCCGGCAGCAGTTCGCGGCGCACGTAGTACTCCTGATCCCTGAGCTGGCGACCGATTGCCGGGATGATCTCCTTGTAGGCCGCCCACAGCGACGGGTACACCGGCGCGCAGTCGCGGGAGATCTCCTCGTGCAGCTCAGCGAGGCGGTAGTACGGCACCATCGGGAACATGTGGTGCTCGACGTGGTAGTTCATGTTCCAGTACAGGAACCGGTTGACCCGGCACATCTTCACCGTGCGGGTATTCAGCCGGTGGTCGAGCACGTTCTCGCCGAGCCCGGCGTGCTGGGTGAAGCCGTAGAAGTAGAACAGGGCGGCCCCGTACAGCCGCGGCCCGCCGATCAGCACCACCGGCAGCCAGCTCCGGAACCCGATCGCCAGGGCCACGGTGACGGCGTAGATGGCCAGGTCGATCCGGGCGGTGCGGTAGACCTTGTGCCGTTCGGACTCCGGGACGTAGTCGGCCTCGTCACCGGTGAGCCGCCCGGAAGCATGCACGAACATCAGCCAGAACGCCATCGGCACGTCGACCAGGCCGATCAGGTTCGCCAGCAGCCTGACCAGCCGCGCCGGGCGCATGACCGCGATCTCCGGGTCCCGCCCGACGACCAGGGTGTCGGTGTGGTGCCGGGTGTGGCTCCACCGCCAGGTGGTCGGATCGCGCATGATCATGAAGGAAGCGAGCTGGTACAGGCCCTCGTCCAGCCAGCGCGTCTTGAACGCCGTGCCGTGCCCGGACTCGTGCCAGCGCGAGTCCGACGTCGAGCCGTACAGCAGGCCATAGGCGAGGAAGAACGGCACTGCCCACCAGCTGTGCCAGACCGTCCAGAAGGTGATGCCGAGGCCGGCGAACAACAGGATCAGGCCGATCCAGATGATGGTGTCCCGGACGGCCGGGTAGTCGGAGCGCTTCATCAGCTCCTTCATCCGCTTGCGCGGTACCGCGCTGCGGAACCAGTCCCCGCCGGCCAGGCCTGCCTCGACCGCCGCCTGGTTCTCCGGACCCGTAAGGCTGTACCGCTCCAGCCGTTCCCTGCCCATTCCCGATCACACCTCCGCGTCGAGCGTCGCCACGCCCACTCCGGTATGCCGCTCTGTTCGGGAGCTCCAACCTGTCTGGCAGCCTAGTCTGGCGGGCCTGTATGGCAGCCCAGTCTGGCGGGCCAGTCTGGCGGGCCAGTCTGGCGGGCCAGTCTGGCGGGCCAGTCTGGCGGGCCGAGTTGGAGCGCTCCAACCACCTTATCGTGACGTAACACGACAGACCTTGTCAAGAGGTTGCCGCGTGACCAGACCGACACTGCGCGGGCACGTTCTCAGGGAAAACATCTATCTGCGCGGATGGCGCGAGAGGTCGTCGTTTCGCCGTTCCGGGTGGCTCCCGGCGAGCCCAGGGCGGGTGCGGAACCCTGTTGGAGCGTTCTAAGCCGCGGGTGTCACCGGGGCACCCAACAGGCGGTCGAGGAACTCGGCGAATGCGCTTTCGCCGGCGGTGAGTGCAGCAGCAGGATCGTCCGCGCGCGCGATCATCAGGGCCACCTCATTGGCGGCGGCCAGCACGATGCGAGCGAACGTGTCCACGTGACGTCGCTCGATCCTGCCCGCCTCGGCCGCGTACGCCAGGGCAGCCCTGATCACCTCCAGGGGGCCTTGTTCGTCGAGGTCCCGCCACCGCTGCCAGCCAAGCACCGTGGGCGCATCGATCAGCATGATCTGCCGGACGTCCTGGTCGCCGGCCATCCGGATCCACGCCAGGCCACCGGCCCGCAGCGCGGCGACCGGGTCCCGGGCGTCCCGCGTCGCCTCCGCCCCTCGCTGGGCGACCCTGGTGCCGACGCCCTCCAGGACCGCCCAGAACAAGGCATCCTTGCCCGGGAAGTGGTGGTAGAGCGAGCCGCGGCTGACCCCGGAGTCGGCCAGTACCGCCTCGATCGTCGTGCCGTCGTAGCCGCGGGCGGCGAATAGCCGCGTCGCGACGTCGATCAGATGCGCCCGGGTGGCCTGGCCCCGCTCGACGTTCTTGTTCATCCGCCTCCGCCCGGCTCCATCTGCCAGCCAATTCAATTGACAGACCGATAGTCGGTTTGTCAAAGTTAGACCGTTAGTCGGTCTTTCCGCCACTGTACCTCCGGTGGCGGCACTACGAGGGAGAAACCGATGGTCAGCGAGATGGAACGCCTCGACAAGCACCGCAGCCAGGTGCGCACCCGGTCCGGTACGGCCAGCTACATCGACACCGGCGGCCCGGGTCGCCCAGTGCTGTTCGTCCACGGTGTCGGCTCCAGCAGCTACCTGTGGCGACACGTGATCGAGCTGCTCGACGGCCAGCGCCGGTGCGTGGCCGTGGACCTGCCGCTGCACGGGCGCACGCCCGCCGCCTTCGACCAGGATTTCTCGCTGCCGGGACTGGCCGGCTTCGTGTCGGAATGCTGCGACGCGCTCGAGCTGGCCGATATCGACCTCGTCGCGAACGACACCGGCGGCGCGGTCTCCCAGGTGTTCGCGGTCGGCCACGCCGAACGGCTGCACACCCTGACCCTGACCAACTGCGAAGCGCACGACAACGTGCCGCCCTTGGCGCTCCTGCCCGCGGTGCTGCTTGCCCGGCTGGGCCTGCTCGCCCGCCTCGCGCCCCGGCTGGTCCGCGACATCCCGCGAGCTCGCAAGCGCGCTTTCGGCAGCGTCTACCAGGACATCGCCAACCTCCCCGAGGACGTCGCGCGCGCCTGGCTGGAACCGCTGGGGGGCACCGCGGAATCGGCCCGTCAGTTCCAGCGGCTGCTGACGTCGCTGCACGCCCGCGACCTGCTGGCGATCGAGCCCGCCCTGGCCCGGCTGCAGGTTCCCACCCTTATCGTCTGGGGCGCCGGCGATAGGGCTTTTCGCCGCAAGTGGGCCTACTGGCTGCGCGACACCATCCCCGGCGCCACCGAGGTGGTCGAGATCGATGGAGGGCGGCTGTTCTTCCCCGACGAGCGGGCCGCCGAGTTCACCGTGGCGCTACGCCGCCATTGGGACGCCCACCCGTAGCCCAGTTAGTGAGGGAAAGTTCACTAACCGGCGCAGGCGCGATGCCGAGGCAGCCGTGCGCCATCGCCTCGAGAAGCTCGGTGAGGCGCTTATCGGCGAGCCCGCTGCGGAAGAACAGCGTCGACTGGATGGCGCCGATCGCTGCGTGCACGGCCAGGCGCACCTCCCCGTCGGCCAGGTCGGGCCGGAGCGGGGCCAGCAGGTGCACCCATTCCTCGATGTAGTGCCGCTGCGAGCGGCTCAGCCTGCGCCGTTCGTCCTCGGGCAGCGTGCGGACCTCGCGGTGATAGACGGCGAGCGCGTCGCGGTCGGTCAGCGCCACCTCGATGTGGTCCCGCACCAGCATGGACAAGCTCCGCCGTTCATCGAGTGGAGAGGCGACGATCTCGGCCTCGCGGGTCATCAGCCGGTCCATCACCCGGTCGGCCATGGCCACCAGGATGGCCGTCTTGCTGTCGAAGTGCCGGTAGATGCCGGAGCCGACGATGCCGGCCTCGGCGCCGATGTCCGCCATCGAGATCGCGTCGAAGCCGCGCTGGGCGCCCAGGGCGGCGGCGGCCACCAGGATCCGTTCCTTGCGGTCCGGATCGCGCCGTCGCCGCGGCGCCCGCTGCGATGCTCCCTGCGCCGGTGTGCCCCGGGCCGATGTTGCCTGCGCCGCCACCTAGCCAGTCTCGCATCCAGGCGCTAAGGTCGCTAGTGAATGATGAGTCACAATCAGGGAAGGCCTGGCGTGGACTTTGCCGAATCCGCGGAACACCGGGCGCTGCGGGCCGCCGTAAGCGGCATAGCCGCCAAGTTCGGACCGCATTATTACGCCGAACGGGCTGCTGCACGCCGCCCCTGCACCGAATTGTGGCAGGCCCTGGGAGACGCCGGGTTCATCGGCGTGAACATTCCTCAAGGCTATGGCGGAGGCGGTGGAGGGCTGACCGAACTCGCCCTGGTCTGCGAGGAGATCGCCGCCGCCGGGACGCCGCTGCTGCTCCTGCTCGTGTCCGCGGCCATCTCGGCCGAGATGATCGCCGAGTTTGGCACCGAGGAGCAGCGCAAGACCTGGCTGCCCGGCCTGGCCAGCGGCGCCGCCAAGGTCGTGTTCGCGATCACCGAACCGGACGCGGGCTCCAACACCCTGCGCATCTCCACCACCGCCGTCAGGGACGGCGAGGACTGGGTGCTGCACGGCACGAAGTACTACATCTCCGGGGTCGACGAGGCCGAAGCCCTCCTGGTAGTCGCGCGCACCGGGCAGGACGAGCGCGGGGGCCTGCTCTCGCTGTTCATCGTGCCGACCGGCGCGGCGGGCCTGGACAAGCACCTGCTCCCGGTCGACCTGCTGCTGCCGGAACGGCAGTTCACCCTGCACTTCGACGGCGTCCGCGTCGGCCCGGGCGCGCTCGTCGGCGCCGAAGGGGAGGGCTTCAAGCAGGTGTTCCACGGGCTGAACCCGGAACGGATCACCGGGGCCGCGCTCGGGGTGGGCATCGCCAGGTACGCGCTGACCGCCGCGGCCAGGTACGCCAGCGACCGGAAGGTCTGGTCCGAGCCGATCGGCGCCCACCAGGGCGTCGCGCATCCGCTGGCCAAGGCGAAGATCGAAACCGAGCTCGCGGCGCTGATGATCAGGCAGGCCGCCTGGCAACACGACCATGGCCAGCCCGCCGGCGAGTCCTCCAACATGGCCAAGTACGCCGCCGCCGAGGCCGCGCTCGCCGCCATCGACGCGGCCATCCAGACCCACGGCGGGAACGGGCTGGCCAGCGAGTACGGCCTGATGCCCTACTGGGGGCTGGCGCGGCTGCTGCGCATCGCGCCGGTTAACCGGGAGATGATCCTCAACTACGTCGCCCAGCACAGCCTGGGCCTGCCGAGATCGTATTAGGAAGCCGCGTGCCGGTCCTGACCTCCCACGTCGACCCGAACGACGAGACCTACCGCGCCAACCGCGCCGCGCAGCTCGCTGTGCTCGATGAGCTGGATAAACAGCTCGAGCTGGCGATCGCAGGCGGCGGGGAGCGCTACCAGCAGCGGCACCGCGACCGGGGCCGGCTGCTGGCCAGGGAGCGGATCGAGCTGCTCGTCGACCCGGACAGCCCGTTCCTCGAGCTGTCCGCGCTGGCCGCGTGGGGCACCGGGTTCACCGTCGGGGCCACCGTGGTGACCGGCATCGGGGTCATCTCCGGCGTCGAATGCGTGATCATCGCGCACGACCCGACCGTCCGCGGCGGCGCGATGAACCCGTACTCGCTGCGCAAGACACTGCGCGCGCTGGAGATCGCCCGCATCAACCGGCTGCCGGTGATGAACCTGGTGGAGTCGGGCGGCGCAGACCTGCCGACGCAGGCCGACCTGTTCGTCCCGGCCGGCCGGATCTTCCACGAGCTCACCGAACTGTCCGCCAACGCAGTGCCCACCGTGGCGCTGGTGTTCGGCAACTCGACCGCGGGCGGCGCCTACGTGCCCGGCATGTGCGACTACTCGGTCCTGGTGGACGGGCAGGCGAAGGTGTTCCTCGGCGGGCCGCCGCTCGTGAAGATGGCTACCGGCGAGGAATCCGACGACGAGGCGCTGGGCGGCGCCGAGATGCACTCGCGGGTCTCCGGGCTCTCCGACTACTTCGCCGTCGACGAGCACGACGCCATCCGCATCGGGCGCAACATCATGGCCAGGATCAACTGGCGCAAGCAGGGCCCCCCACCCACTCCGGCCCTCCCGCCCAGGTACGACCCGGACGAGATCCTCGGCATCGTGTCCGCCGACGTGAAGGTGCCGTTCGACCCGCGCGAGATCCTCGCCCGTGTCGTGGACTCCTCCGACTTCGACGAGTACAAGCCGCTGTACGGCACCTCGCTGACGACCGGCTGGGCGCGGGTACACGGCTACCCGGTCGGGGTGCTGGCCAACCACCGGGGCGTGCTGTTCAGCGAGGAAGCCAAGAAGGCCAGCGAGTTCATCCTGCTGGCCAACCAGACCGACACGCCCCTGGTGTTCCTGCAGAACACGACCGGATACATGGTCGGCGCCAGCTACGAGCAGGGCGGCATCATCAAAGACGGCGCGAAGATGATCAACGCGGTGACCAACTCGGGCGTCCCGCACCTGACCATCAACATGGCGTCCTCGTTCGGCGCGGGCAACTACGGCATGTCCGGCCGCGCCTATGACCCGCGCTTCATGTTCGCCTGGCCGAGCGCCAAGCTCGCGGTGATGGGCGCGGCCCAGCTCGCCGGGGTGTTGTCCATCGTCGGCCGGGCGTCGGCCGCGGCCACCGGGCGGCCGTTCGACGAGGAGGCGGACCGAGCCCGCACCGCTGCGATCGAGGCCCAGATCGAGGCCGAGTCGCACTCCTTCTTCGTCACCGCCCGGCTGTACGACGACGGCATCATCGACCCGCGCGACACCAGGACCGTCCTGGGCCTGGCCCTGTCGGCCGTGCACAACGGCTCCGTCGCCGGCCGCCGCGGCTTCGGCGTCTTCCGGATGTGATGCCAGTGCCAGAGATGCCAGCGCCAGATACGAGGGCCATTGCCAAGCTGCTGATCGCCAACCGCGGCGAGATCGCGGTCCGGATCATTCGGTCCGCGCACGCGCTCGGCATCGCCACCGTCGCCGTCTACTCCGACCCCGACGCCGCCGCCCCCTACGTGACGCGGGCCGACGAGGCAGTCCGGCTGCCCGGCGCGGCTCCCGCCGATACCTACCTGCGCGGCGACCTCATCATCGCGGCGGCCGCGGTGACCGGCGCCGACGCGGTCCATCCCGGTTACGGGTTCTTGTCGGAGAACGCCGCCTTCGCACGGGCCTGCGCCGACGCCGGGCTGATCTTCGTCGGCCCCGCGCCCGAGACCATCGCCGCGATGGGCAATAAGGTCACGGCGAAGGCCACGATGGCCGAGGCTGGCGTACCCGTGCTGCCGGGGATGACCGTCACCAAGGACGCTGACCTGGCCGAAGCAGCCACCCGAGTCGGCTTCCCGCTGCTGGTGAAGGCGGCGTTCGGCGGCGGCGGACGCGGCATGCGGCTGGTCGCCGACCCCGCGGAGCTAGCCGGAGCAGTAACCAGGGCCCGGAGCGAAGCCGCCTCGGCGTTCGGCGACGGCACCGTGTTCCTCGAGCGGTTCGTGACCGACCCCCGGCACGTCGAGGTCCAGATCGTCGGCGACACGGCGGGCACGGTGATCCACCTGTTCGAGCGCGAGTGCTCCATTCAGCGTCGCTACCAGAAGATCGTCGAGGAGTGCCCGTCCCCGGCCGTCGACGCCCGTCTGCGCGCCGCGCTGGCCGCCGCGGCCGTCACCGCGGGCCAGGCGGTCGGCTACACCGGCGCGGGCACCGTCGAGTTCGTGCTGGACCGCGACGGCTCGTTCTACTTCCTGGAGATGAACACCCGGTTGCAGGTCGAGCACCCGGTCACCGAGGAGGTCACCGGCCTGGACCTGGTGGAGCTGCAACTGCGGATCGCCGAAGGCGAGCCGGTGCCGCTTCAGGCCCGCGAGGCACAGATTGACGGCCACGCCATCGAGGTCCGCCTGTACGCCGAGGACGTCCCGGCCGGGTTCGTGCCCGCCACCGGCACGCTGCACCGGTTCACGATCCCCACCGCCCCGGGGATCCGGGTCGAGACCGGCTGCCGCGACGGGTCGGTGGTCAGCCCGCACTATGACGCGATGCTGGCCAAGGTGATCGCGCACGGCCGGACCCGGGCCGACGCGGCGCGGCGGCTGGCGCGCGCGCTCGCAAGAGCCGAGATCCACGGCGTGACCACCAACCGCGACCTGCTCGTGGCGATCCTGCGCGAGCCTGGTTTCCTGGCCGGCGCCACCGACACCGGCTACCTCACCCGCCACGATCCCGCGGCCCTGGCCGCGCCCGCCGCTAAGGCCACGGCCACCCACGCGCTGGCCGCGGCGCTGACCCGGCAGGCGCGGCACCGCGCCGAGGCTCCGGTCCTGGGCACGCTGCCCTCCGGCTGGCGCAACGTCTTCTCCGCGCCGCAGCGCGTCGCATACACCGCGGTCGGCGAGCCCTACGCCGTCGCCTACCGCATAACCGGGGATAGCGTTCAAGCCTCGGTCAACGACGTGCCCATGCAGGCAACCGTCCACGCGGCCAGCCCGGACCGCATTGACCTCGAAATCGGCGCCACGCGCCGGGAGTACCACATTCATCAGGTCGGCGCCGAGGTCTACGTCGACGCCAGCGACGGCTCGAGCTCCCTGACCGAGGTGCCGCGGTTCGGCGATCCCGAGAAGATCGCGCCTGCCGGATCGCTGCTCGCCCCGATGCCCGGCCTCGTGCTGCGGGTCCTGGCCGAGGTCGGCGCGGTCGTCACCGCGGGTCAGCCGCTCCTGGTCCTGGAGGCGATGAAGATGGAGCAGACCGTCAGCGCACCCGCCAGCGGCGTGGTGGCCGAACTGCGGGCCAAGGCGGGGGAGCAGGTCAGCACCGGCCAGGTCCTGGCGGTCCTGGAAGCCGGCCAAGAAGCGGCCCAAGAAGAGGCAGGGTGAGGTATGCCGGTAGACATGGCCGCGCTGGCCGCTGATCTCGCCGCCGAGTCGGCCGTCACCCGCGCCCTGGTGGCCGACCTCGACGAGGCCGGCTGGCGTACGCCGACGCCCGCGGCCGGCTGGGACATCGCCGACCAGATCAGCCATCTCGCCTACTTCGACGAGGTCACGGTCCAGTCCGCCGTCCACCCGGAGCAATTCAACGCCGAACTGTCCGCCGCTGAGGCCGACGGCGGCATCAACCCGGACACGATTGCCGCCCGGTTCCGCGACCGCACCGGTGCCGAGCTGCTGGCCTGGTTCGAGGTGGCCCGCGCAGAGCTAATCGACACCTTCATCGGACTGGACCCGCGCGCCCGGCTGCCGTGGTTCGGCCCGGCGATGAGCGCCGCATCGTCGCTGACCGCCCGGATCATGGAGACCTGGGCGCACACCCAGGACATCGCCGACGCCCTCGGCGTCACCCGCGAGCCGACGCCACGGCTGCGCCACGTTGCGCACATCGGCGTGGGCGCGCGCGTGTTCAGCTACGCCGTCCGCGGGGAAACCCCGCCGCCCGATCCGGTCCGCGTCGAGCTCATCGCACCGGAGGGCGCCCTGTGGACCTGGGGACCGGAGGACGCCAAGGACCGGGTGACCGGCCCGGCCCTGGACTTCTGCCTGCTGGTGACCCAGCGCAGGCACCGCGATGATCTCGCGCTGGCCGTCACCGGCCCGGCCGCGACCGAGTGGATGACGATCGCGCAGGCTTTTGCCGGCGCGGCGGGCACCGGGCGGTCCCCGGGCCAGTTCGGCTGAGGAGAGTACCGATGAAAAGGCCAGTACGGATCGCGAACTGCTCCGGGTTCTATGGTGACCGCCTCGCCGCCGCCCGGGAGATGCTGGCCGGCCCGATCGACGTGCTGACCGGCGACTACCTGGCCGAGCTCACCATGTTGATCCTGTGGAAGGCCCGCCACAAGGACCCCGGCCTGGGCTACGCCACCACGTTCCTGCGCCAGATGGAGGACGTGCTCGGCACCTGCCTGGAGCGCGGCGTCAAGGTCGTCGCCAACGCCGGCGGCCTCAACCCGGAGGGACTCGCCGCCAAGATCACCGAACTGTCCGGCACACTCGGCCTGAATGCCCATGTCGCCTACATCACCGGCGACGACCTGGCCCCGGTCAGCGGCGACCTGCAGGCGGCGGGCCACGAGTTGACCAACCTGGATACCGGGCTGCCGCTGGCCAAGGCCGACCTGCCGGTGGTCACGGCCAACGCCTACCTGGGCGGCTGGGGCATCACCGCGGCCCTGGCGGCCGGCGCGGACGTCGTCATCTGCCCCCGCGTCACCGACGCCAGCCTGGTCACCGGGCCGGCCGCGTGGTGGCACGGCTGGCGCCGCGATGACTGGGACGCGCTGGCCGGCGCCGTCGCCGCCGGGCACGTCATCGAGTGCGGTCCGCAGGCTACTGGTGGCAACTACAGCTTCCTGGCGGAAATCAGCGACCGCCGCTACCCCGGATTCCCGATCGCCGAGGTCGCCGCCGACGGCAGCAGCGTCATCACCAAGCACGACGGTACCGGTGGGCTTGTCTCGCCTGGCACCGTGACGGCTCAGCTGCTCTACGAGATCGGCGATCCTGCCTACCTCAACCCGGACGTCGTCGCGCATTTCGACACCCTCCGGCTAGAGCAGGCCGGCCCGGACCGGGTCGCGCTGACCGGCACCCGGGGCAGCCCGCCACCCGACACCCTCAAGGTCGCGCTGAACATGCTCGGCGGCTACCGCAACACCACCACGATGGTCCTCACCGGCCTGGACATCGAGCAGAAGGCCGAGCACGCCGTCACATTGCTGACCGGGCTGCTCGGCGGCACCGAGCAGTTCGACGAGTTCGACGTCCGCCTGCTGCGCTTCGACCACCCGAACGCGCCCACCAACGAGCAGGCCACCGCGCACCTGCGGGTCACCGTCAAGGATCAGGACGAGAGCAAGGTGGGCCGAGCATTCTCCAACGCCGCGATGGAGCTCGCGCTGGCCGGTTACGCCGGCTTCCACACCACCAGCCCGCCCACCGCGGCGAGCGCGTTCGGCGTCTACTGGCCCACCCTGGTCCCGGCCGCCCTCGTCGCCCAGACGGTGCACTTGCCGGACGGACGAACCCAGGTCGTTCGGCATCATGAAAACCTGTTGCGGACCGC
>Ga0209656_10000055_pt1 | contig 74825 bp, 69 predicted proteins | sample BogFormECP12_OM2_FD_188239 | JGI IMG/M metagenome (GOLD analysis project Ga0209656, IMG submission 188239) | Bog forest soil microbial communities from Calvert Island, British Columbia, Canada - ECP12_OM2 (SPAdes) (version 2) | ecosystem: Environmental > Aquatic > Freshwater > Wetlands > Bog ...
AACCGGCAACTTGGTGCTATTGTTGGTCATGGCGTGGTCTCCACCGGCGCTCAACGCCGGGATCGTTTGGGTTTCAGCACCCGGAGACTACGCCACCTTCAATTCCAACCACACCCCGGACGGCACCGCGCATGCATTTGCGCCGGGAAACTACGGGCCGAGCGTCGTCGGCTCGCTCTACGCTCTGCGCGCGACGTGAGCGGGACGACCGTGCTCTGCACGGTCCCCGGGAGTCGACGGATGGACGACACGCCCGACCGAGGTGACGCGGTTAGCGCGTGGATGTGGACGGGGGCGGTTCTTATCGGCAGTCACAGCCGAGCGATCGCACGATGACCATCCGCGGCCAGTGACCACCATGCGGCTGCTGCAAGCGCGGCGGTCCATGAGCCACCGTGACTGAGATATCGACGTTGACGGCAACGGGCGGGCCTAATCCGGCCTCGGCCGTGGCGTAGTAGCCGTGACTACGGCAGATTGGGACGCTCGGCACCCCGCCGAAAACGCACGGACCGTGACGCCCCTTCTCCCGCGAGAGCGGGTTCGTTCTTGGATCGCCTTGAGCCGTTCCCCTGGGGCCGGCGTGATGTCCCTGAAGGGTGGTTTCCGGTCGTTCGCCGCCACGCGCGACCTCGGCGGAGTCGCGCCGACACACAGTCAGTCTTGCATAAGAACCTGAGTGGAGAGCCTACTCCCTGGCGGGCCTCCGTCCACATGGACCACCAACACCACAGTGTAATTGAAGTGGTAGCGATGGTCACGATTTTCCTCCGGCGGATGGTGCGGGCGACCGTTAGGGTCGAGATCGTTGACGGTGCGAGGAGCATTGGATGGCAGAGGCCGCTGCAGGCCTAGTATTTCCCGTGCTGCTCGGATCTGTTCGCCGCGATCGGCAAGGGATTCGGGCCGCGCGACTCTTTGTCGATGCGCTGCAATCGCACGGGCACGAACCGGTGCTGGTTGACCCCATGGTCGAGCAACTGCCGCTGCTCGACCGCATGTACAAGGAATACCCGAAGGGACGAGCCCCCGAAGGCCTCGAACGACTGGCGGTGCTGTACCGCCGCGCCGACGGGTTTGTCATCGTCAGCGGCGAGTACAACAACGGAATCCCGCCGGCGCTGAAGAACCTGTTGGATCATTTCCTCGAAGAGTATTTCTGGCGGCCGTCGGCGATCGTCTGCTATTCCGCCGGTCAATTCGGCGGAGTTCGGGCGGCGATGCAGTTGCGCATGACACTAGCCGAACTCGGCATGTCGAGCGTCCCGAGTATTTTCCCGATCCCCCGCATCGGACAAACCCTCGACGACGACGGTCGCCCGCTCGGCAATTGGAGCGAGCACCGGCTCGATCGCTTTTTGGCCGAGTTTTTCTGGCACCCCCGCGCCATGAAACGGGAACGTGGCGGCGGTACACCGGATTGACCGCGTGGATGTGTGTTGCCACTCTCAGCCCCCCAAACCTAAGGAGCTCGATATGAGCAGTGCTCAGGTGGGCAGCGACATGAAGCTTGAGATCGTCGTCATCCCCGTTTCGGACGTCGATCGCGCCAAGCGCTTTTACGGCGGCTTGGGTTGGAGGCTCGACGCCGACTTTGCCTCCGGTGACGACTTCCGCGTGATCCAGTTCACGCCGCCTGGCTCCGGGTGCTCGGTGATCTTCGGCAAGAACGTTACCGCGGCGGCACCCGGCTCCGCCCAGGGACTGTACCTGATCGTCTCCGACATCAAGGCCGCCCGCGACGAGCTGCTCGGTCGCGGCGTCGAGATCAGCGAGGTGTTCCACGACGCCAGCGGCGTGTACGCAGGCCCGGACGAGCCCTATTTGTTTGGGCGGCTCCGGGCTAGCGGTCGGGATCCTGAGCATCGCAGCTACCGCTCGTTCGCGTCGTTTAGCGATCCGGACGGCAACGGCTGGCTGTTCCAGGAGATCACCGTGCGATTGCCCGGACGCGTGGACGCGGACGACAGGAACACGAAATTCACCTCATCGATCGAGCTCGCGGCCGCGCTCCGACGCGCGGCCGCCGCGCATGGCGAGCACGAGAAGCGAACCGGCCAACATGACGCGAACTGGCCGGACTGGTACGCCGAGTACATCGTCCGGGAGCAGGCCGGCAAAGAGCTGCCGTCATGAGTTGGGCTACGCGCGGATGACCCGGGCTTGGTCGGTGGGATCAACGGTTCCCGTTGCGCCAATCGGCATCGGTAAAGTCACTCGGATAACGCGCCGCCGGGTGCGGCGGCATGCCGCCAACCAGAAGGTCAGCCGATATGTCCGCTTAGGGTCGGCTTGAGCCATTCAGCCGAGGTCGGCGGGCTGTCGAGGGGGGGGCCGAAACCAGACCTTCGATGGCGGAGCCCGACGACCGATTCGAACGCGCCTCAGCTTAGGGCGACTGCGAAACCGCGCTGCACACCAGGGCGGGCCATCAGCGTGTCATACCAGCGCCTTACCTTGGGGAGTTGCGGCAAATCGATCTGATGGCGCTCGTGCCGCCAAGCTCAGCCAAGAATTGCGAAGTCGGCAATCAAGATGTCGCGGCCGGCGAATTCGACTTCGCCGAGCCGCTTGTCGAGCACGCCGTAAAGCCGGCGGGTTTCTTTCGAATAGCGCTCCATGCCGTAGCGGCCGTCGGCCTCGTTCTCGACCGTCAGGAAGTGGCTCAACTGCTGGGGCATCGGGCCAAAACCGCCGATCTGCCACATCAGCCATTCCAGCACCGGCATCTGGGCGGCCAGATTACCCTTCGGCCAAAATTTTCGGTCTTCTCCCCGAGGTAGATCAGGATTGCGCCGGATTCAAATAAGCTGATTGGCCCGCCGCCAGGAGCTTCGGGATCGACGATCGCGGGGATGCGATCGTTAGGGCGGATCTTCGAAAAGGCGGGCTCGCCTTTGAAAATGTTCACTGGGTGGCCGAGTAGGCCAGACCCATTTCCTCAAGTGCGGCACTGATTTTGCGACCGTTCGGGGTGTCCCAGGGGTAAAGTTCGATGCTCATCGGGACCAGCCTTTCGATCGTCAATTCCGTCGCATCATGTCGACGCTCTGCCCATCCGTCGACAGATTGGGGCGATGACACAGCCCGCGGCGGATCTGCATGAAATGAGAACAGGGAGCGCCGAGACCCCTTTGCTTGCCGAAGGGCGCAATCTGATCGTGACCCAGGAAGTGGAGTTGCCACCCGCGGAGCGGCCACGCGACCAGTCGACTGCGGCCGTTGCCGCTTGGCTCGTCGACGAGGCGCGTCGACTTCCTTCGGCAGCGCGCTTTGTTGACGAGTTTGCATGGCGGATGCTTGCCACCGGCCTGCCTCTGCTGCGGGTGACATTGCACTGCGGCACGCTACAGCCGCAATTTCTCGGCGCGACCTATACCTGGTGGCGTACCTCCGGCCGGACCCGGGCGGTCATGATCGCGCACGAAGTCGGCGATCTGATCCCGCACGCCGACAGCCCGGTGCGGCGTGTGACCGAGGGCCGCGAAGTTCTGCGGCGCCGTCTCGAAGGCACAGGCGCGGTGCTCGATTTTTCGGTGCTGCACGACCTCAAGGCAAGGGGTGCGACCGATTATTACGCCCTGCCGGTAACCAGCGCGCTCGGTAGCCGTCGCTACATGGCGACCTACGTCACCGATCGGCCGGGCGGTTTCACGGCGCCCGAAATTGAAGAGCTGACGGAGATCTCGCAGCGCCTGGCGGTACCGGCCGACATGTTCGCCCAGCGCGCGGTCGCCGAGAATGTTCTCAAGGCCTATCTCGGCCAGACGACAGGGCCGCGGGTCCTCGCCGGCCAAATCCGACGCGGTGCCGGTGAAGAGATCAAAGCGATCCTCTGGTCGTCCGATCTGCGCGGCTTCACGCAGCTCTCCGACCGGCTTTCGGACGACCGCGTCATCACCATGCTCAACGCTGTCTTCGACGCGCAGGCGATCGCGATCGAGAGCCATGGCGGCGAGATATTGAAGTTCATCGGTGACGGCCTGCTGGCGATCTTCCCGATCACCGAGGAGGCGGAAGAGGGGCAGGCCGCCAAGCGGGCGCTCGCGGCAGCAGGGGAGGCTTTTGCGGCAGTGCGCCGCGCTCTCAATGAGGCAATGCTCGCCGGCGAGCCGCCGGTGCGGATGGTCGTGGCACTCCACTCAGGGACCGTCATCTACGGCAATATCGGCGCCGCCGCGCGGCTCGATTTCACCGTGATCGGCCCGGCGGTCAACCTCGTCAGCCGGGTCGAGGCCGTGGCGAAGGCTCTCGATTTGCCCATCGCAGTCAGCGAGGCATTCGCCCGCGCCTATGGCGGCAACCTCCGCTCGCTCGGTCGGCATGAATTGCGGGGTCTTGGCGGCTCGCATGAGCTCTTCGCGCCCGATCTGCCGTCCGCTTTGCTCGTTTGACAACTAGACCTTGTAGTGCCGTCAAATACGTGAGCTGTGCTATCGCCCGATCGAGGAACGCAAGGACGCCTTGGTCGAGGACCGAAGTCGTCGCGCGAGGCCATCCGCAAGCCTCGGCCTCGATACGCGCGCCGAACTTTCCCCATGTATCGGTCGCGCTTTGTGGAAAATTGGCTGCGCGCTCTCGAGCGACCGAGATAGCAACACCCAATATTTGGACCGGAATTAAGTTGGGCGAGCGGGACGCGCTATGTCGAGAATGGCCCCCATCATTGGGAGACAAGATAAATGAGCGAGACCATCGACAGGCCCAACGTGGTCATTCATCCGCCGGTCGCGTGGGCACTCGCGTTCGTTGTGGGTCTCGGAGTGGATTGGCTCTATCCATTGCAGTTTGTTCCGACGACCGTTCCGCGCGCTTGGGTCGGAGGCGGCGTGTTCGCGGTCGGCTTCGTGCTTGCCATTTGGGCGATGGTAACGATCCGAAAGGCGGGCACACGGGTGGAGACCAATAAGCCGACGACGGCGATCGTCGCGAACGGACCCTATCGCGTTACTCGCAACCCGATCTACATCGGCATGTTCCTGGGGCTGACCGGCCTCGCAATCGGCTTCGACAATTTTTGGGTGCTCGCCACCCTGGTGCCATTCTATCTTGTCATCCGCTACGGCGTGATCAGCCGCGAAGAGGCCTATCTGGAACGCAAGTTCGGTGCCGTCTATCTCGGCTACAAGTCCCGGGTTCGCCGTTGGCTTTAAGGCGCGGAGACTTAAAACAAAGGGCTGTTTCGTGCAAAAGATAGGAGCAGTATCCTCAGATAATTTACCGGCAATCTTTACAATCGCTTTGCCGCAACCGCCGCAGCACTTGGCGCCCGGCTCATTCTCGAGACCACCGGGCCGTGCGTGACCAGATGCGCGACAAGCTCGATTTCGCGTTCGAGCGATACGGGCAAGCAACGGGTGCGGTCCGTCTCGGGATCGAGCCCTTTCTCCCGCATCGCCCAAGTAGGGCGACTCGCCCGATCTTGCCGCTCGGCTCAAAAACCCAGCGGCTAGAGGGATCTTAGCTGACCCTCCCCGATAACGATCTCTTAATGTGTGAACCATTTCACACTCGCCCGACTGACTTTGGTTGCATGCTGTGAGCAGCACTCCAGGCTGAGATAGCGACCGACGTTGGGCTCGATGCGATATACGCGGATGTCGGTGCGGGCCGGGTCCTCACGGGAAATAACGATATGCCAGACACCACGTCTACCTCTCCCCCCAGCACGCCAATTTCTCCACGCGGCTACACCCAGTGGATCTTCTGGATTTTGGCGGCAGCGATCGTTCTCCTTGGGCTCACCGTCCTGATCCAGGCTGTCACCGGCCATACGGTCGCAGTGCAGCTAATTGTTGGGCTCGCCTTGATTGCAGCGCTGCTCACCTTTCTACCACGCGTCACGGACGTGGAGAGATTCGTGATGAATAGAAGCGGTGTGTCGTTGGAATTGGTTCGCGTGGTGGCAGAGACCAACGCGAAACTGGACCGGTTCATCTTCCTGGCTATGCCCAAACCCACCTACGCCAATCTGGTTAAGCTCGCTGGGCCACAGCGTTTCGGCAGGTACAATATAACCGAGGGCTTCCAAGCGCAGCTACGATTCCTCCGGGATGCCGGCTATATCACACTCGATCGTTACGTGGGCGAGCTTCAGGACGGCGACGACCTTTCGGCTCATGTGCAGGTCACTGAACTTGGCAGAGAATTCATTGCCAATCGCCGAAGGCTCGTCCCGAATGAACAGCTGTAGATAGAAGATTCCTTGCCACTTACCTGTGGCGGCTTCACTCGCACAGTGGTGAGCTTCTGCGAGACCCATCTCCCGGTGCACGCTGTGGGCGATTGGCCCAATCATGCCGCTGAATTGAGGTCGGGTTTTGTTGGATTGCTGATCGTGGATAGGCGGGTCAACAGGTCGGGGGACGACCCTGCGGGAAGTGCTCGGTCGCGGTCGTCACTCCGAGCCAGGGATGCATCACCTCTTCCCACACCGAGAAGGTTGGCGGCGGAAAGTTGGGATCAGCGAAACTACTCACCGTGATCCCGTAGATGTTGGGGTCCCGGTCGCCCTCCCAAAAGACGTTGCTGCCGCAGTTGGGGCAGCAGTGGAAGCGGATCTTGAAGCCGCTGTCGGCGTCACGCTCGTAAATCTTGTTGTCGCCCTCGATCCGAACTCGGCTTTTCGCATAAGCGCAGCCGGAATGAAGAACGGCTCCGGTGCGGCGCTGACAAGCTCGATAATAACACACATACACGCGTTCCGGCTCCCCCGAGGCGATTACCCGAAGCGAACCGCAATGGCATTGCGCCGTTCTCTCCATCGTCTCCCTCCCGAGTCACTTTCCTGATCGGCCTCAATTTCGTTGAGTCGACGGAGCCTGCCGAGCCCCTTGCAGCCCGCGGACGATTCTCGGCCCACCGCAGATAGTGACAAGTGAGTATTCGTTTGATCGAGTTGATTGGCTAGGATGGGTGTTTTGCCTAACGACCGATGACGCGGAGATACGCCAACGCCAACTTGTAGCAGAAGGTCGTCCGGGGGCTCTCGCCTATGCAGAGATTCCGATTGGCCCGTTTCTGCGGACACTCGCAAAAATCGCACATTGTTATGTTGTTTCTCAGGTTGGACTAGGCGGATTTCGACCGTTATTACAAGGCATCATCAGAGGGAAGGGACATCCATCATATTACGTTGGAGGGGTAGGACCACTTCCGTTGTTCGTTCAAAATCCGGGGCCGGATTCAGATCATCAGATTTATCCGATAACTCTTACGATAAGGGAAATCGATTATATCGCCGTACAAATTCGCCTGTTTGCGTATTTGCAACCTATAACGCCGGTATATCTGATCATTGCAGGAGAATATTCAGCCTCCAAGAGCAATCCTCATCCAATCTTCTTCGGTCAAAAGGACTTCTACACACAGGCGATAAAAAGTTTTTCGGCGCTCATCGAGCCTGCGCCAATTTGATTCGCGGGAGAGGCAGGGATCCCAATCCTCTGTGAGATCAAGCCGCTCCATTTCTGCAACAAGAGATTTGGCCAGCTCCTCAATGGCACGCTCGATTGTCGTGTTCGCAATGCGGGTCATAATCTACATCTCGTATATGTTGGTACGTCAACCGGATAATTCCCAATTGAGATGCCTCTCCCGGCCATCAAAGAACAGAACGGCATCGCCGCTATTCTGAGTGACATCGACGCGGAGATCACCGGGCTCGAAGCCACGCTCGCCAAGGCTCGCTAGTTAAAGCAGAGCATGTGCAGGAACAGAAACTCCTTACCGAGAGGACGCTATTGATATGGCGAGCTATTTTCGCGTGATGCTCGGCCCCAGAAGCATTCACGCTCCCGAGTGTTTGACTGGCGGCTTCATCGGCACCGACTTCGGTTCACATGCGCGAAGTAGGGCGACTTCTTCAGACGGCGATGTCGGACAAGGCGCCCTCGGCTCCGATTGTCTGGGCGGAACATGCGCAGCATGGCGCCGAGATGGTCGTGCAATTTAACCTCCCCCCAACACATTTGGGCCCCGGTCCCCCACCGGAGCGCGGGCGGGCTGCGAGCTTTTGTCCCGCATCCTCGCGTCCAGAGCCGCTCCGGGGTAAAGGCGGCATTAGGATTTTCTTACCCCCTGCTGGTGATTCTAACCATCATCACGATCGATCAATGTGGGACTTGCTGACACTTGAACACTCGGCCCGACACTTCCCACTCAAACGAATGGCAGGCGGTGGTCGAAGAAGGCCTCCTGTTCCCGATTGGGAAGCAGCTGGCCCGGGCGGATCGGTTTGGTCGAGGGCTTCGCGCCATTCACCAGCTCACATTCGATCGGCGTGTCCGGCGGATGTCACAAAGCCGCCATAGTTTATTCGTTGTCCCCGCGAGCACGGTTTCCGAGTAGAGCGATGCGGCTTCTCGCAAAAAGCCTCCTTCTTCTGATCCTCCTCTTCGCTATTCCCGCCCTCGCGCAGGTAGAACCTCCCGCCCGGGTTGGACGGGTGAGCCTTGTCTCCGGCACCCTCGCCTTTTATGGGCCCGGTGACACCGATTGGTCGGCAGCCAAGGTCAACCTGCCGGTCGCCGCCGGCGCCTGGCTAGCGACCGACCCGCAATCCCGTGCCGAGATGCGCGTCGGCGCCGACTCGATCGACTTGTCGAACGATACGCAGCTCAATTTCGCCGAGCTGCGCGACAAGGTCGTGCAGATCGCGCTGACGCAGGGGCGCATCGATCTGCACTTGCGGCGCCTGAAAAATGATGAAACGGCGGAAATCGACGTCACGCGCGGCGGCGTGTGGCTGCTGCAGCCCGGTGTCTACGACATCGACAGCGGTAGCCCGGATCAGCCGACTCGCATCACCGTGTTCGAGGGCAGCGCGCGCTTTGCCGGTGGCGGTATCGACACCGTCGTCAATGCCGGCGATGTGCTCGTGCTGAGCGGCAGCGACACACTCTCGGCAGCGGTCGAGCGCGCCGCTCCGGACGAGTTCGTCCGGTGGTGCCGCTCGCACGATTATGATGAGAAGCGCCTGGCAACGCCCTCCCATGTCTCGCCGGCGACGACCGGATACGAGGAGCTTGACTCGTACGGCAAGTGGGCAGCGGTCCCGACCTACGGTGAGGCCTGGTTCCCGACATCGGTGCCAGAGGGCTGGGCACCCTATCGCGAGGGACGCTGGGTCTGGATCGAGCCTTGGGGCTGGAACTGGGTGGATGACGCGCCCTGGGGATTTGCGCCGTTCCATTACGGGCGCTGGGCTCGCGTCGACACCCGCTGGTGCTGGGTACCCGGAGAGTTGGTCCCCGAGCCGGTCTATGCGCCGGCGCTTGTCGCCTTTTTTCCGCCACCGGCGATAGCGGTGTCGGTACCGGTTCCGGTCGATGCCGGACCGCCTGTCGGCTGGTTTCCGCTGGCGCCGGGCGAGGTCTATTGGCCGGCGTATACCCGCGACCAGACCTATATCCGCAACGTCAATATCACCAACGTCAACATCACCAAGATTAACACAATCATTGCAGCGCAGCCCGCCGCCGCCGACCCGCCGCCGCAGGTCGTCAACCAGCAATTCGCAAACCGAACCGCGGCAACCGTGGTGCCGGCACGGGTTCTCTCCGAGTCCCGCCGAGTGGCACCGGCAGCGGTTGCGGTTCCGCCGCAAGTACTTCAGCAGGCCGCTGTCAGCATGAAACCGCCGCCGGTCGCGGTGCCGCCGGCCGCGACAGCCCCAGCCGCGCCAGCACCCCTTGCCGCGCCTTCATCGCCCCCCTCCAGGCACGTAACGCCGCCCGCCCCCAGCGTTGCAACAGCGCCGACACAGCCGGCCCGCTCGACAGCCGCTCAGCCCACCCCCCCAGCACCGGCCCCGACGCATCCGCCGGCCCAGCCAAATTTCTCACAGCTCGCTCCGGCACCGCGCGTCAGCCACACGCTGGAGGCCCCGCAGAAATCGCCACAGACACCGCCGAGCGCGCAGGCGATCCCACCGGGAACTCACCAGCCGTCCGCGCCGGCAGCCCCAGCACCTCAGCCCAGCGCTACTGCGACCCTGCCGCCGCCCGCGCCCAGCCATGCTCCAGGAGCACCGGATTTCTCGCATTTAGCCCCTGTGCTGACGGGGCCGCATGCGGCGCCAAACCCGGCGCACCAGCCAGTGCAGGCCGTCCCGGGCACATCTTCGCCAGCCGCTCACGCGACCGCGTCGGAAACCCGGCAGCCGGCGTCGGAAATGCCGGGAACGCAGGCGCCTGCGCCAACAACGGCGCCGCCAGCCGCGGGTCATCCTCCGGGGCCCGATTTTTCTCATCTGCCAGCGACGCGGCACGGTCCTCAGCCGACATCGGCACCGCCTGGGAATAACGGCACGGCACCGGAGGCCGTTCATCAGCCAGCGCCAGCGGGACCGGCATCAGCGCCGCCGATTGCCCATGCGCCGCCGGGTGCGAACGCGGGAGCGGCTCCACCACCAGCGCCGGATCATGCAGCCCAGCAGCGTGCGGCGGCGGAAGCTGCCGCACGACTGCAGGCCAGCGCTGCCCAACAAGCCCAACAACGCGCCGCCGCCGAGGCTGCCGCTCGGCAGCAGGCGCAACAACACGCAGCGGCGGAAGCTGCCGCACGACAGCAGGCCAGCGCTGCCCAACAAGCGCAACAACGCGCCGCCGCTGAAGCCGCTGCCCGGCAGCAGGCGCAACAGCGCGCGGTGGCGGACGCTGCCGCACGACAGCAGGCCAGCGCTGCCCAACAAGCCCAACAACGCGCCGCCGCCGAAGCCGCCGCTCGGCAGCAGGCGCAACAACGCGCGGCGGCGGACGCTGCCGCACGACAGCAGGCCAGCGCTGCCCAACAAGCCCAACAACGCGCCGCCGCTGAAGCCGCCGCTCGGCAGCAGCCCGCTCAACAGGGGCAACAGCGCGCGGCTGCTGCCGCACAGCAGCAGCACGCGGAAGCTTGCGGGCATCCCGGGCAGCCGCCTTGCCCGAAGTGACGGCCGCAGATCGGAATCGTCGCGCCGTTACAATTCAGACCGCAGCATCTTCGTGGCAGCCAATCAGCAAGGATCTGGTCGCGAGGGTGACCGATCCAAACCGGCTCGCTCCGAGTCAGGACCGTTCGGACGAGCACGTGAGTACCCAGGGATCAACGATTCCAGGTCGCCTACCCTGAAGCCGTCCCGTCCGGCCAATGCACCTGCGTGACCCCAACAGAGGTGTTGCTGCCACTGATCCCTTGTATTTGCCGGTTCCGCCCGTGTACTCGAACGTTCCGGGACCGGATATCATGTCTCCCTCGTTCTGCCACTTGAGGTACGCTTCGTCGCCATCGTGATCGGTAATGACGCAGTATCCGCCTGCTCTGGTTTTCTTGTTGTTGGAGTCGACATCGTCGAAGGCGGGGCACTTGAGAGCGGCCTGATCAAAGAGGCTCCCCTTGCCCTTGAAAGCGGTCATTCCCGCAATTGTGGCTGCTGGCCCCTGTCTCCAGCACGCTTTCGCCCAGCAAAGCTTGGGCAGAACAGGCAGTTCCGACGGTACAAGCAAAAAACTGCAAACAAATTCAAAAAACTAAGAAATACCCTATTGATGGCCAGGAGATCCGAGATATATTCGAATTATAAAAGGGTCCAATTCAGGGGTACAATTTCGAATGCAAAGATCTTCATATGGGAGTAATCTCCGAACAAAGAACGGTATTCAGCAGGTACGGGTTTCTGTTCCTGAGCATCTTCGGCCGTACTTCGATGGTAAGAAAACCCAGATTATATCGCTCGGGAGGATGTCGCGGTCTGAAGCACGGAAACTACAACCAGCCGCTCTAGCGGAGATCAATGCTAGGCTGGCATCGGCAGAGAAGGGGTTAGGACGAGAAATCAAATTGCCTACATCGGACTATTTCCTAATAAGTCTCGACTTTCTGAAACACGTAAAGGATAGTCAGGAGTCTAATCAGGAGTCTAATCCGGATTATAAGATTCAATACTCGGATGATAGTCTAGTGTCGTATCTGGCAAAGTCTTATCCCGACATCCGACCGAACGGATATAATTATAAATCAATTAAAGCATATGTGGAAGCGTTTGCAACCGTTGTTCAGGCTGATATGAAGTGGTTTTCTACTCTAGGGATCACTTCCACGGCTGACATACCGCCTATGGCTGACTTTCCTTCCAGTGTTATCATTCCTTCCAAGGCTACGAGTGCGGGTCCGACTTTTGAGGATGTACTCCCGCAATACATCCAAGAGAGACAACTCGCCCTAGGGTCCATCGATGTGTACAAATCCGCTTTCCGCAAGTTGAGCAAATTCGTTGGCACGTCGAATATGGAAGAGATCCAAGATACCGATCTGATAGCATGGAAACGATCAATGATAGAGTCTGGCCGAAAGCCAAGAGATATTAATAAGAAATTCGGGATAGTACGGTCTGTCTATGCGTATGCTCTAGAAAACAAGATTCTAAAAAACGTAAAGAAGAATCCATGTGATGGCATTAGAAATGTGCCAGTGAAAGATGATCCTGATAATAATCGTCAAGAATTTTCTCTAGAACAAGCACAATTGATACTTCGGAGATGTAACGAATTGGATGATCCGGCCGTTAAATGGTCTAACTGGGTCGCCGCATATTCTGGATGCCGGATTAGTGAAGTAGTGGATCGGAATAAATGTGATGTGATGCAGATCGATGGATATTGGGTGTTGAAGATTAGCAAAGCGAAAACCGCTGGGTCCAATCGAATCTTGCCATTGCACCGAGATATTATCAATAATAAATTCCTCGAATACGTTGACTAGGTACCAGATGGATCGCTGTTTCCTTTGGAACATGTGAAAGCTTGTGGCCGTCGAAGCGGTGACGCTTCGAATAGGAACGGAGAACTTTATCGTTCTCTTGGAATCTCACATATCGGCCCAGATGGGAAAGAGAATCTGACCCACCATTCGTGGCGGCATCGGATCAAAACGGTTTTTTGCGGCCTATGGGTACCCGAGCGTATCCATGATGCGGTTACGGGCCATAGCACTAAGGGGAGTGCGAGCCGAGGATACGGTACCGTCGATCTAAAAACCATGGCGGATGCGATAGAACGGTTGCCCTCGATCCTAGGTGAGCCAGAAACCCTTGCGGCGGTCGCCTAGTGGGGAGTCGGGGTTGCGGGTGCCGTGTAGCTCGGGATAACGACTCTCGCTATGATGGCCCACGGGGGAAGGGGCTGACATGGACTTTTGGGCGACATTGCTTGGATCGGCGATTGGAGCGGCGGTCGGTGTAGTGGCGGGGGCCTTGATCCGACCGTCAACCGGGGCACATTTCCTGGCTGGTTCTTCCTCGCGGCGTTGAAGGCGATAGATTGTCCCCAAGTGCGGTTGGAGGACGTATAAGATGATTAAGCTCATCTTTCATGGGTTTACTGCCCTAGGTACCGTAGCCGTGGCGGTTGCCGCTATTTGGGGCGACTGGTTTCGCTCAAAGCTCGCACCGCTCAAACTCACCCTAATCCTGCATACTCCTGATGGAGATCTGACGATTTACGCCTCGGGCCAACGGGCGATGTTCTACCATCTCAAGGTAATAAATGAGCGTCCATGGATCTCTGCGCAAAACTGCCGAGTTATGCTCGTAGGTCTGAGTAAGCGAGACCCAGCCGGTATCTTTCAACCCGTGCCGCTGGCCGTGCCGGGGCAATTTACATGGGCACCAGCCGAGTTTATGTTCCCCATCATCACCATTGTCAGAGAACAAGTTCTCGATCTAGGCTACATCGAAGAGAACGGTCAAGCATTCATCCCGCGACTCTACGCCACTCCCTTTAATCTTCAATGTATTGGCCCAGGTGAGGCAATGCGCTTTCATCTCCAGATAGAAGCGATTAATTTTGTATCATCCATATACGTTATCGAAGTCGCTTGGGATGGGCAATGGAGTGATGTACCTGCTACGATGAAAACCCATCTTCCGGTTCGACTTATCCCATCCCCTGCTACGTGAGAGTATTTGGGCGGGAGGGAATGATGGTTAATTCGTTTGTCCCATTTGCGCCCGAATACCGGATATATCCGAGATCAGAGAATTGACAACCCGCCGAAATTGATAAGTAAATGCTTTGAAATCTTCCCGAGTGTCTTGGGCCAGCCCAGAAATACTTTTCTCAGACGGGACATTTCAATTTCCGTTGCCTCGGCAGATGAAGGGGTGTAGGTCGACGTAAAGACATCACCCTACTCACGGGGCTAGAAGCGATTGCTACCGAAGTAGATAAGCCACACCCTAAGCGTGCTACCCTCGTCAACGATCATTCGGCCCTAACCAAACTCGTTATACAATTATCCCGGTGAGGGGCAGGATAGGGTTGTCTGATCATCCCGAGGAGTACTTCATTAACCGTCTCCAGTATCAGCGTATCACATGTGATACGTGGTTTTTGGACCTTGTTCGCTCCGCATGGACGTTATATAAGATCGAATATGACGCCCATCCGCCAGCCGGCCCGTCCCTACCCCCGGTGTCGGTGGACGAAAAAAGTAATAAGGGCGTTCACCACACCCATCAGGGGCTAAGGGTCCGACTGCCTAATTCGACTTCGCCCTACTATAGACCAAACAAACGTAAGAACAGGTGTGAAAAGTATATAACAATCGTCAACGTCATCATGTTATGTGTAGACTGATCGCGAAAGCTCTGTAAGAAGCTAGCTCCATATTTGGCACTTTTACCCATGTGATATTCGATCGAAGCTCCAAGACAGGCTGCAATAAGCAGTGTAATCAATAGGCCAATTATCATCCACCCATCAACATAATCCGATTGGTCTGGGAACATCTTGAACCTCACTGACACTGAAAATTTGGGTATCCGGTGATCTGACAGTTCAAGGTACGTGGTGGGCGAAGCGACTTGGGCATTGAGGGCATCGGTACGGGCTTGGGATTGAGCCGCGAGATTTGTTAACATATTGTTGAAGGTCGCCCATGCAGCTTGCCATTCCGCCGCTGGCGGGATTGTTGTAGATCGCCATCGTGCAGCTTGTGAACTTGAAGAAGGGGCGGGCAATGAACTGGTGGTGGATCGGCGGGATCGCTTTTCTCGTCGGGTTATTCTATATCTTTGCCCCTCTCGTCATCTGCCGGTTCACTCTGCGGCGGTATAACCCGGATGGATTGCCAGCCCTTCAGGAAATCATCCGCCGCTTTGAATGGCGTGCCAGCAGCCGGCAATGCGGGTCGCATGCCATCCTCGTACTTATCCTAGGACTATTAGCTGCCGCTGCGTGGGTGTTTGCAGAGGCAAAAGCGATTACGACACGAGAGACTAGCGGCGACCTATCGCAAAGACTTTCCCAAGAGATAGCAAAAAACGATGCAGACATATCAGACCAAAATCGCCTGAGAAGTTTGTTAACCGCCGCCGTCAAGCGTGCAGTTGATTTAATCGGTCGCGAGGCATCGGGGCCTATGAGGGGGGGGATAAGCATACAGTTTATAGACAGTAGTGGCAAAATAAAAGATGCTCAATCGTTAGCCCAGGAAATAAAGAATAACCCTAACTTTCAGTTTAACCCTGAACCCTCCGGTACATCTCCAAACGTCTCGTTGCAGGTGATGGGTCATCGCACTAATTCGTTGTCAGGTCTCTTAGAGTCATACCAAATACTACAGTTTGATAGGCGTCTGACCCAAGACGACCTAGACAAACTGGCTAGCGGCAAGAGTCTGTGGGAGCCGGAAGATTTATCGTCGCTTCTAAGTCAATATGACAAAAAATATCACGACATCGAGATCGATCTGGGAGCCCTTTCGAGGATTGCAGTCGAAAAAAGGATTGCTGAAGTTGCCAAGGAAGCAGGAGAAGAACCTACGACCGAGGTATCAGGAAATCTAACCCTTCCGTTTCTTTTACAGTTGAACATTACTCGGTTTGGTACAATTACGCTAGCGAGCATTGCCATAGGTATTTTGGTACCGCTCTATAGATTTTCTGAAAGGCTATCGGCGTTCTATCGTGCACGTGCTGATGCGCTTAGATTGCATCAGACAGCGGGCTATAAAACAGTAGGGATTATTCCGCTGTCAACAATGTTGACCCCGACTATCGATTATGGCAAATCACAAAATATACCGGATCATTTGGTCGAGATGCTGAGGCTTGCCGGGCGCACCGAGGAAGATAAGTAGCCTTTCACGGAGCCCTAGTGGACTGTGCGAGCGCACTTCATTTGTCAGGTCAAAGGTGAGAGGGTGGAGATCTCCATCCTACAAGCCGTGGATAGTATCGGCACCGGGTCGAGACCATGCGAAGATGTGTGGATCATTTCAAATCAAAATACTATGTCGGATGTCATGCGGGTGGAACCATCCTCACGCCGCTTCGTTACCAATGCCGACGAAAATTCAAAGCTTCTTATCATCGAAATTCACCCGCTTCGCATTCAGCGAGAACACGTGGCCATTAGCATCGGCCCGTCCGAATGTATTAGTGACGCTGTGCTAATTCGAAGCAAGGCAACCCATGTCTCGGGTGACGGACACCATCCTATAGGACTAGTGGGTATTAATTTCCTGCCATTCGGCCTCAGTAAGCTGACCGACGAAGTGGTTCTCGGGTACCCCGAGTCGCTGGGCAATCGCTCGTAGCTCTGCAAGTTGCTCTTGATCGGTTTTGACGATAACCTCAGCTTTGGCTTCGGAGACTTCCCGCATGCCGGCAAAGTTCAAGACAGTACGGAGGGCTTTGTATTGATCGCGGTGACCACGGCTGAACGCCATTTCGTGCATAAAGCGGAGTGCCTTCGGCCCGGCTGTTTCGGCACGGCGGTACATCTCCGCTTGCATCGCCGCTTGGACTCCTTGGTGGTGCATCAGCTTTTGTCCCATAGAGTGGATGGTTTGACCCGTACCAGCATATCCAGCCGCTCGGACACAATCTGCCAATGTCGGGTCGGGTAGTTCAAAGAGTGCCATCACGAAGGCTCGTTGTTTCGGAGTTAAGACTAAAAATTCTGATGGTAGATTTGCACTAGTGTAGATGCGGATTATGTCGGTCTGGTGGCTTCCCATTGGCGGATTACTACTCCTTTATGATTATATATAACCAAGCAATTTTTCGACTTGGACTCCATTCAGCCGGTCTATATGCGCCGCATGACATGAGTCTACGGATTGACCCAGGACGGTCACCCCGGTCTTTGAACAATGTTCATACTAACCAAGCAGACTTCGCGGGATCAAAAGTGCTAACACCGAGACATTTCGCCTCGTCATCGTGTCAAAGTTATCCGTCAAAGTACTAAGGCGGATTCCTGCTAGTCGAAATTCCTAGTACTCTCACGAACGGCGGAACCCCAAGTGATTCGATGAAGGGGTTTGTGTAAACGTGAAGCAACATGGATACTCTCACAGCATAGACTCTCATAGCATAGACTCTCACACACATATTCTAAAGAATATGTGTGATGATGAGACTCTATCTATGCCGGACTCTCACTCTCACTCTCACGAATTAGCTGTGAGAGTCTCCGTGAGACTCGGTTCCGTACCTAGGTCTGTACTCTCATGATCATGACAAAACACAGTGTAATGCTGATCATGAGACTTGGCACCGGGCTTGGCCCATTTGCCCAATGCTACTTTATACGGGGCGAGCTTCTCCATAAACTGCGTGAGACTGTTCTGCACTGTGCCAAGACTTTTGTCCTGCCGATCAGAGATATACGAGCACAGTTGATGAGTGCTGATATGTCCGCCCAAACTGGTTTTAGCCTCTATAGCATCAACAAAATCTGCCAGCCGAGTCGGTTCTTTCTTCTGGTCCTTGGTGCCGTTGCTCTTGTTGGCTTTCGTCTCTCCTGGATCTCTTAGACATATTCGCTTCGGTACTGGTACACCCTGGGGCTCGATCGTGAACAACACGCTATGATCAGACGGGCCATCTTTCATCTTGTTGCACGTCACTATAATCCCGTGAGTCTCCGGGTTAAATTCGACGCCCCATACAGCATAGACATTGCCCTCTAGCTGTGCAGCACCCGATGTTCGCCCTTTGGCAAAATGTCCTTCATGGCAGGGAATCATGACGAGACATTCGAAAGCACGCTGAATTTTTCCCGCTGTTCCCGACCCGCATAGTAGAGATGCAATCGTATCGTCCTTGACGCTTCCACCACCAGCTATTGCAGTAGCAAGTGTATCGATCACCACAATATCAGGCTTGAAGTCCCGATGTACCTCGATAAAGTCATCAACTTCTTTTGCATTCGTCAAGAGTGGTACCACGTCGACCAAGATTACCTTATCATCCAGATACTCTAGATCTTTGCCCTTCTCTCTACAATGAGCGGGAAACCGATACTTTCCGACTCCATAATCACCTTCACCTGCACAATAGACAACTTTGCAGTCATGCTCTAGGATAGCATCCATGCAATATTTGATCACGATGTTAGTTTTGTGTGATGAGCGTTGTCCGTGAATTAGCATGATAGCTCCGCCTGGTACTTTGGGCATCATGTCATCTTGGTCATAGTAGACTAGATCTGGTCTATCTTGATATTCGGATATTCGACGCCCTTTGAACTTCTATGGCGGTATTGTTAGAGATCCTATGGCTGTTGTTGCCTCTAGCCCTAACTTATCCTCTCGCCTATTCCATTCTGCTACAAACTTTATTGTGGCGTCTCTTTCGTCTTCGATACCAGCCACAATCTTTGCAACCCGGTCTTCGATCGAAACGCAATCCTCTTCCGGGAGATGAGGCTCATGGCACAGTATGCAAGTTGGATTAGTATCGCCGGTCTCGTGGCCAGCCATTGTGTCTGTCATTTTGAAATCTCCAAGTTAGATTTGACCATTCGGTGTGTCTAGTACTAAATGGTCGGGTTATACCTACTTAGGGAGAAGAATATCCCGGAGCTTAGTTTTGAAAAAAAGGGATGTCACGGACATCCCTTTTTGTATAACCCTAGTGGAGAACTTGGAGGAATCCCACTTTATGACTGGCGGGCCTAGACTCCCGTTGTCCCCAGCACTACAATAATATTTACCGATGGCTCAGAATTACCAGTAAATTCAAATCATTATGACCGAATATTGGGTATGAATCTTAGTGCTAAAATCGCAATAAGGTTTCTGGAGGCTGTTCGCCCTACAACGGGGCTATACGAGCCATCCGACACCACCCACACCAAACCCACCCCCTACCCTACCCCCGGTCACTAAGCGATCGATATTCCCTGGGAAATCGATGAGAATTAACCTCGATTGCCGGCTGACTGGTCCGATAAATATACAGAAGGATCTTGTATAAGAAGGAACAATCTCCCATGGAACAACACGAGATAGATCGCCGGCTGATCGAAACCATCGCTAAGAGACTGGTGGTCAGTTTCGGACACGCGTCGGTATTGGTGTCTCGGCTGACCGACGAAGAGCAAGAGGCATTGAAGCGCAATGAGCCAATCCTGATCGAGGCAGTAGCTGGAGTCGTGGTAGGCGTCGGAGCCGTCGCATCGGTATCCTGACACCGTTTTCGGCTCATCGTCCTATATAGGTGTAAGGAAATCGACATTACCTTATCAGTCCAGGCATAGCCTAGGGATATTCGGCCTAGGGGCTTGACACCAGCCTCTACTGATAATAATATGATGCTGACACGATGGTTTCCTTACATGATCGAAGATCTTGAGATGCTGGGCAAACAGGCGAAAATCTTGACGGACAAACAGGCAAAGTTGGTCTTAGCGGCAATCCAGGGACATCGGTACCCACTACGAGACAAGGTGATGTTCCTGCTTTCGACCAAAGCTGGCATGCGAGCCAAAGAGGTTGCCTCGGTCACCTGGTCCATGGTGATGGATGCTGAAGGCAACATCGGCGAAGTGATCGCGTTGCAGAACAAAGCTTCGAAGGGTAAGGGTGGTGGTCGTATCATACCGATGCATCCGATGCTACGTGAGGCAATCATCCAGCTACATGCTGAGCGTGGTGAGAAGGCAACGCCAGATCGCCCCGTAATCCATTCTGAGCGTGACAGAGGCTTGTCACCTGGTGCCGTTGCGGTATGGTTCCATCGGCTCTACCAAGGGCTAGGATTGATCGGCTGTAGCTCGCACAGTGGTCGCCGGACATTCATCACCAATGCCGCTCGGAAGGTTTCTCAAGTTGGAGGATCATTGCGAGATGTTCAGCAACTCGCCGGTCATTCAAACCTCGCGACCACATCACGCTACATCGATACCGATACCGACGCTCAGCGAAAGCTTGTAGGTATGATCTGAGGAGAACTAGGTCCAATCCATGGGTCCAATTCAGTGATGGTCGAAGGGTCACTGATCGCCCCAATTAATCCAGCAATTAGAATGGTTTATCCAACGTCATTGACTCATTTGCCGTCAATGTGGGAGAACCAGCCGTTCAAATAAGCTGAACAGGCAGTTCTATTCTTTGCTCAAAATCTGGCGGAGCTTACGCCCAAGTTGGTCGCGCGCGTAGGGCTTCGTGATCAGATTGATGCCACCCCCGAGCTGCCCCCCATGTAAAGCGGCGTTCTCGACATAACCGGTGGTGAACAGCACGGCAATTCCGGGAATCTTCTGCTGCGCCTTGCGGGCCAGTTCAGGAGCCCGCAAGGTGCCGGGCATCCCGATGTCGGTGAAGAGCAGGTCGATCGCGGCGCCGCTTTCGATAATTACCAGAGCGCTGTCGGCATCTTTCGCTCTCAGCACACTGTAGCCCAGTTCCGACAGCATTTCCGCTGTCGTCACCCGTAAATCCTTGTCATCCTCGACAAGCAGAATGGTCTCCGAGCCGCCTATAGCCGGGCTAGCGCCCAACTCGACCTGTGCATCCTCATCCTCTCGGCTGCGCGGCAGATAGATCCGCACGGTCGAGCCTTGGCCGAGCTCGCTGTAAATCTTGATATGCCCGCCGGACTGTTTGACAAAGCCGTGGACCATGCTCAGGCCCAGCCCGGTTCCCCGCCCCTCCGGCTTGGTACTGAAAAACGGATCGAATACCTTTTCGAGTATCTCCGGGTCGATGCCACAGCCGGTATCGGAGACGGCAATCATTACGTATTGCCCCGGCGTCACCTCGGCGTGACGCAAGGCGTAATTGTCGTCCAAAAAGGAGGGGGCATTATCGGCGAGCTCCCTGAAGAAGCGCTCGCCCTGGTCGATTAGATCATCGTGCATCAGGCCGCCTTCTGAAGATCGTGATCGAACCGTATTGCTTGTTTTGACATCAGCCGGGCAAGTTCTATGTGCCCGAGCAAGCGCCGGTCAGCGGGGTACGCCTCTGGCTGTGCCGTCTGGATACGCGGCACTACGCTGTCAAAATTATTACCTGATGGCCTGCGTCGAGGCACGGTGCCCCTCCCGCGATCGAACAAACCACGGTCGTAATACACTTCCGCCGCACACGGAAGTTCCCAAGCTGCGAATCATTTTGCCCCGCGCTGCTCGATCTAAGGGGGTTATTGGTCCGTATTTGGATCGGCTGGCCGGGGGCTGGATAACCCGGTCCGTTGGCGCGACCGCAATCAAACGGCCGGGTCCGACCCCGCCGCTATAGGGCGCATCTCGGCGATTCCGGAAGTTGGATTGAAGGGGATCGGGCTCGCATGACCGACGGTCAAATCACGATCCGTTCGACCTCATCGAAGCTGACCCCATCGCGTCGGCGATCGTAGAGCTGCGTCGTGCGCGTCGAGGCATGGTTCACGCCGCGGCCTTTTCGAGCGTGCCCCGTTCTTGAGATAAGCGCTGATACCCGTCGCTCGGAAACTGTGATTGCCGAGTTTGGTTTCGGTCCCGGCCGCCGCGCCGCGCCGGCGGATCATCCATAGGCGTTCGCCTGCGGTAACGCGGTTCGGGTGAGCCGGCCGGTGCCGCGCCCGATCGTACGGAACAGCGGACCCTTGGGATCGTCGCGCATGCGCACCCATAGCCAGCAGTTCTGCGTGTAGACATCCTCCTCGACCGACATGCCGAGCGCCGCGCCGATGCGGGCAAAGGAATAGACCATGAGCCCGATCAGCGCTCGATCGCGCAGTCCGGCGTGGGTGGTGGTAGTGTCGATGCTGTCGAGCAACACCCGTGCTTCGGCGGGATCAAGCGCCGCCGTTTGGCCCGACGTTGCGACGTGGCGCGGCCCGCGCACCGACCCCGCAGGGTTGAGGTCACGAGCTGGCCGGTCACGAGCCAGTCGAACAGGTGATGGATCGCCGCGAGCCGTTGCTTGACGCTTGGCGCCGACAACTCGCGGATCGCGGCTTCGATCCATGTTGCAGCGTGCACCGGCTGCACAGCCGCGATCGATGGCATGGCGGCGGCCACTGCACCAGGCCAGGAACTCCTTCGCCGCGCGGGCGTAGGCCCGGCGCGTGTGCGGGCTGCCGATGTCGGCCGCGAAAAATTCGAGGAAGCGCATCGAGGCGCCCTCGGCGGCGGCGGCGACCAGTGGGGGGCGGGTTTGCCGACGGAAGAAGAGCGAGCGACGTGATCACGGTCTAAGCACGGACTTCGCGCCGTGCCGCTCCTTCACGTTGGCAATCTCCTGGAGCATCGATTTTAGATCGCCGATCGCTTTCTTCTCGTCGTCCGGCAGCTTGTCCTCGTGTGGGAGATGCCGAAGCAGCACGATCAGGGCATCTCCAATCCGGCCGAGCTGCTTCCCGTAGCTGGCCACATCAGACAGCGCGTCTGTCTCAACCGCCGGGTTGGAAGACGTCCCGACATTGATCGTGAAGTAGTTTGTCCATGGGAAAGTCTGGGTTACGGGACCCGAGAGCGGCAGATTGACATCCGGCATGATGACCCCTTAAGGCATAAGATAAAGGGCATCATAGATGTCGCGCGGAACCCTCAACAGGCTTACGCGGTCCGAGAAGCGGAACTCGAAGTTGGCCAGTCATCTCTAGCGAGCCGTTTCTTAGCCGATTCTCGCTTGGTTCTCGTACGTCGAAGGCAGGTGTTGTCAGCAGGGCAAACGCGCTCGCGCCGGAGCCGGGAACACGCGAGACAGGCACCATGACGGCGGTTCGATCGGCGCGGAATGAACCGGGGGGCGCACTCGCACTGGTGATCTCGCGGCGGTTCGGTCCGCTGTTCGAGACCCAATTTCTGTCGGCCTTCAACGACAACGCATTGCGCAACGCGCTGGTGCTGATGATCGCCTATCGCGCCGACGCGGCCGCAGCGCTGTCGGCCCAGATGTTGATCCCGCTCGCCACCGGGGTCTTCGTTCTACCGTTTTTTCTGTGCTCGGCGACGAGATGGACAAGGCTGACTGATCCGCCCGATCAAGCTGCTCGAGATCCCGGTGAGGGCGCCGGCCATAGCCGGCCGGCGCCCTTCCGCCGCCTCAGCGGTCGATGCAGAAGGTAACCTGGACGCTGCGGTCGGTGTCGTCCTGCTCGCCGTCTGTCACGTTGCGGGCGGTAGTCAGCCACACCGTGTAGGAGCACCCCGGCCAAGTCCCGATCGGCACGTTGTCGGTGCCGGCGCTGCCGCGTGCGCCCACGCCCGAGGGCAATGCAGGTGACACCCAGCCGGAGCCGCTGGCGCAGCTGGTGATCGAGACGTCCCAGCTCCGCAGCAGTTGATGGTCGACGGTGTACTGGATGCCGAGATCGGTGCTCAGCGGCGTGCAGCAGTTCGCCCCCGGCAGCGTGAACTGCAGCAAGTTGAGCAAGTTCACTTCCACCCAGTTGTTGATCATGATCGTCGGCAGGCTGTTGGTCAGCGTCGGCTCCGCGGCGGTGGGGCCGGTGACGGGCTCCGCCTGGAAGATGATGCTGAGCGTGGCGCCGTTGCGCGGGACCGCCGGCGGGTTACCCGCCACGTCCCCCGGGCTGGTGGACGCCCCACCGGGCACCGCCGTCGCAGAGATGAAGCGCAGTAGGGGCGCTCCGGACAGAATACCGCCGTTGACGGTCGGAGGAACGATCACCCAGCCGTCGGCGTCGGGGACGATCACCGCCGGCGGCACCGGTCCGCCTAAGGGGGGCGGCGGTGGCGGCGGCGGCGTTGCAGTGGTGCCGCCCGAAGGGGCAACCACGATGGACTGTGCGGTTTCTATAGGATTGCCGAAGCTATCGGTCCACGGAACCACCCGGTCGCCCACCACTACCGCACTCACGGCCGCTCCGGTGATCGGGATGGGGGTCGGCGAGATCGCCGGGTTGACGTAGAGGAAGCGGTAGCGCATCGGCGAGCCGCCGCCCGGGTATTGCGTCGGGCAGTCGCCGATCAGCTTCATCCCGTAGCCCGAGAGCCCGTCGTAGAAGCCGAAGCCCGGGCCGCCATGGGCGTCGGACATGCCGACCGGCGCCGCCCATTTGGTCCGCCCGGTCGCCGGGTCGATATCGGTGTTGATGTCAAAATCGCCGACATGGGTGAACCATGCGTGAGCAAGGGTAGTGGGCTGGTCGACGCACAGCTCCACGCAGAAGCATGGGCCGACATTCTGCCGGTCGCTGTCCCGCCCGCGTGCGCGCGGCTCCTGCAACAGAAAGCCACCGCCCGATCCCTCGACGGTGAAATAGAGGTCGGGGCCGCCGATCAGCTCGATGTTGAGAAAGGGGAACGGCGTGCGCATGAAGTCGATGGCGAGGTAGTCGATACGGAAATACCCGGTCGCGTCGGTGATCCCCGATCCCAGCGGATCGTCCTGCGTCCAGTCGACGTCGAATGCGCTGACCTTCACGCCGGCGATCGGCGTGGGCTGCGGCGCGTCGCAGATCAGCACCCGACCACAGATCGTCCAGGCGCCGAGCTTGTGGCGGATGCCGCACCAGAACCGCGCCGGGAGGCAATATTCCCAGTAGGCGAGCGCACCCGCATCGGTCTGCTTCCACAACGGCTGCAGCGTCGTGATGGAGAACTGTACCGGCGGCGGCGGAGTCTTCATCGGCTTGCGGTGCGGCACGGTGCTGCAATAGACGTCGATCTCGAACGGCCCGCCCTCGTAGTTCTGCTCGGCGCCGAGCTGGAATGTGAAGCTGCCATCGGCCGCGGCCACCGTCTCGGCGATCAGCGAGACGCGCTTGGCGGCAACGGCGTCGTCGTCGAGCAGCGCGAGCGTGTCCTTCGGCGCTGCCACGGCAAGGCCGGTAACGCTCTGGTCGGGCCGGTTGCGGTACAACCGGACGGTCACGCCCTCCAGCGGCTCCTCGCACTCGGCGCACAGATAGCCGCACAACTTTCCCCGGAACTCAAAGAGCGTCGGCACATCCCCCTGAGAGATCATTGATGTATCCCCCTGACACCATGCACCGCGCCGATGCCGGGGGGATGTGAATTGAGATCGCCCGAACGACGGCTGAAAAATGACATATTCCCGCTGACCCCCTCTACTGATCGCCGCGCGAATCCCCGATGGAGGGCCCATTCACCGGGATTTCCCCGATGGACCGCCTTTCCGCGCTTTAGGCGGGCAGTTTAGGCCGGCTGCGTCAAATGGGCGTCATTGCGAGGAGCGCAGCGACGGTCGCGGTGGGAACGCGCGTTACTGCGCGCCCCCCGCGTTGCGGTTTTTCCACATTCGCGCGTGAGCCGCGCGAACCTTTCGGTAGGTGGGTGCGAGGGCTCGTCGAAGGCGACTGCTGTCTGCCGGGCAAATACGCTCGCGCCGGAGCCGCGAACATGCGAGACAGGCGCCATGACGGCGGTTCGATCGGCACCGAACCCACCGGAGGGGGCGCTCGCACTCCTGACCTCGCGACGCTTCGGGCCGCTGTTCGCGACCCAGTTTCTGTCAGCGTTCAACGACAACGCGCTACGCAACGCGCTGGTGCTGATGATCGCCTATCGCGCCGACGCCACTTCGCAGCTGTCGGCCCAGATGTTGATCCCGCTCGCCGCCGGGCTTTTCATGCTGCCATTTTTCCTGTGCTCGGCGACGGCCGGCCAGCTCGCCGACGAGATGGATAAAGGCTGGCTGATCCGTCTGATCAAGCTGCTCGAGATTCCGGTGATGGTGGCGGCCGCCGGCGGGGTGCTCGCCGGCAGCGCCTCGGCACTCCTGGCACTGCTCTTCGCCATGGGAATTCAGGCCGCGTTCTTTGGTCCGCTCAAATACGCGATCCTGCCGGATCTGCTCGCTCCCGGCGAGCTGCTGCTCGGTAACGCGCTGGTCGAAGCCGGCACCTTTCTTGCGATCCTGCTCGGCACGATCGCCGGCATTTTGATCGCGACCCGCCATGGGGCGGCCGTCGTCGCGGCGCTGATCGTCCTCGTCGCGCTCGCGGCCTGGGCGGCGAGCCTGGCGATCCCGCACACCACCGCCGCGGCGCCGCGCAGCCCCAGGTGCTGGAACCTTGTCACAGCGACCGCGCGCGTCATCAGGCAGGCGGCCGGCGACCCGGTGCCATTCCGCTCGATGCTCGGGATCTCGTGGTTCTGGCTCGCTGGTGCCGTCTACTTGTCGCAATTTCCGAGCTACGTCCGCTTCACGCTCGGCGGCGAAGAGGCCGTCGTGACCTTGTTCCTGACCGTTTTTTCGGTCGGGATCGCCTTGGGCTCGCTGCTCTGCAACCGGCTCCTCGGCGGCAAGGTGAGCGCGCGGATAGTGCCCTGGGGTGCCCTCGGCATCGGGCTGTTCTCGATCGATCTGTGGCTCGCGAGCCCGGCTCCGGCTGCCGCGGGAGATCTCGCCGGGCTCGGCACGTTCCTCGGCGATCCGGCTCATTGGCGCATTCTCGTAGACCTCTTCGGGATAGCGGTTTCGGGCGGGGTATTCGTCGTGCCGCTCTACGCACTGTTGCAGGCGGCGAGCGAGCGTCAGCGCCGCGCCCAGGCGATCGCGGCAAACAACGTGATCAATGCCGCGGCAATGGTCGTGGCTTCAGTGGCGACGATGGGATTGCTCGCCGCCGGCGTCAGCGTCCCCGCGCTGTTCTTGCTGACCGGCGGCGCCACGCTCGGCGTCGCGCTGCTGTCTTGGCGCAGCCTGCCGAGCTTTGCTTTCGGTCCGGGGTTGAGCGAAACGCCGCATCAATGATCGGCGCGGCCCGGTGCCGAGGAGCGCCCGCACCAGGCTTCTCGGCAGTGCGATACATTCTCGGACAACTGCGTCGATCTCCCACAGGATCGAAGGCGGAGGCACCCCGGCCCGACCCGCGACCCGCAGCCCGGCGAGACGGAACAACAGCGCGGCCCGCGGCAGGTGGGCGCGGTCGCTTACCAGCACGACCGAACTCCCGTCGCGCGAACGCAGCAGCCGCGCGGTCTCCCACGCATTCTCGACGGTGTCGCGTGATCCGGACTCGACCAACAGCGCTATATCCGGCACGCCGCGAGCGAGCGCCATCCGACGCATGATGTCGGCTTCGGGCACCGGCCCCGTACCGCCACCCGAGAGCAGCAGCAATGGCGCGGCACCCGTCCGAAACAGGCGGATCCCGTGGTCGAGCCGCCGAGTCAATCCCGCCGAGCCGCGGCAGCCGAGCACGACAATGGCATCCGCTATCGGATCTGTCGCTGGCTGCCCCTCACCCTCCCGCTCGCACAGTGAGGGGCGCCGGGAGGGGGAGCGGTCAGGCGTCGGCCGTAATCGCGTCGGCGCCCTTGATCCGGGCGGCGAGTGCCGCGGCAAGAAAGCGGTCGAGATCGCCGTCGAGCACGGCACCGGTGTTCCCCGTTTCGACGCCGGTGCGCAGATCCTTGACCATCTGATAAGGCTGCAGCACGTAGGACCGGATCTGGTGGCCCCAACCGATATCGGTCTTGGTCGCGTTCATCGCTTCGGTCACCGCCTCACGCCGCTGCAGCTCGGCTTCGTAAAGCCTGGCGCGCAGCATCGCAAAGGCATGAGCGCGGTTCTGGTGTTGCGAGCGCTCGCTCTGGCACTGCACGACGATCCCGCTCGGCAGATGAGTGATGCGAACCGCGCTGTCTGTCTTGTTGACGTGCTGCCCGCCCGCTCCCGACGAGCGATAGGTGTCGATCCGCAGATCCTTATCGTTGATCTCGACCTCGATCTTGTCGTCGACCACCGGATAGACCCATACCGAGGCGAAGCTCGTGTGTCGCCGAGCGTTCGAATCGAAAGGCGAGATGCGGACGAGCCGATGTACGCCGCTTTCGGTCTTCAACCAGCCATAGGCATCGGGGCCGCGGATCGCGACAGTGGCGGATTTGAGCCCGGCTTCCTCGCCACCGCTCTCTTCGAGCCATTCGACCTTGTAGCCGTGGGCCTCTGCCCAGCGCACATACATCCGCAGCAGCATCTCGGCCCAATCCTGCGCCTCGGTGCCGCCGGCGCCGGCATGGACTTCGAGATAGCAGTCATTTGTGTCGGCCTCGCCCGAAAGCAGGCTTTCGAGCTCGCGTCTCGCCGCCTCCGCGCGCAGCTTCTCAAGCGCCGCCTCGGCCTCGGCGACGATTGCGGCTTCGCCCTCGACCTCGCCAAGCTCGATCAGCTCGAGGGCCTCTTCGACCTCGCGCTCGATCCGCCGGTAGCCGCCGATCGCCTGGTCGAGACGGGTGCGCTCGCGCAACAGCTTTTGCGCTGCTGCGGGATAGTTCCACAGCTGCGAATCCTCGGCTTGCGCGTTCAGCTCGGTGAGGCGTCGGGTCGCGGTCTCCCAGTCAAAGATGCCTCCTCAGCAGCGCCAGCGACTTTTTTATGTCGTCGGCGACCGCCTGGATCTCGGCGCGCATGGGCTTACTCCGGTAATTGTGTCATCCGCTTCGAGCCGTCATTCCGGCGAACAAGCGTGTGGAGAAATTGGGCGTTGGCTGGATCAGAGCGGCTGAGTTCTCCCTCGCCCCGCTTGCGGGGAGAGTCGAGGACGGGCGCGGTCGTGGTGTGATGCACCGCTCCGTTTCCTGTCCCCGCTCCCGCACGGTCGGCCATGGCGCTTTGTTGCCGCGCGCCAGCACGTCGCTCAGTTTGCTGTTGATCCTCGCCAGCCTCTTCGCCGACGGGCTGGCGCCGAGATAGCGGCGTCCGGTCAGTCGGTGGCAGTGCGGGCCGAAGCTGTAGCCGAGGAAGTCGAAGCGCGCGGTGCGGGCTGCCTTGAGCGTGGTCTTGGCCTCGTTCAGCGTGAGGTCGAGCCGGCGCATCGTCCGCCGCGTCCACGCCAGGGCCTCAGCCGCCTTGCCGCGGCTCGGGATAACGAAGTCGTCGGCATAGTCGACGATATGTGCCCGGAACGCCTCGCCGCAGCCCGTGATCCGCCAGTACTTCAGCACCCGGTTGAAGTAGAGGTTGGCGAGCAAAGGACTGATCACACCGCCTTGCGGCGTGCCCTTCCGGTTGCTCTTGCCTCCCGTCAGCCGCTTCCCCCCGCCGTCGTCGGTCTCCTCGACCGGCACCGTCAACCACATCTTGATCAGATGCAGCACGTGCCGGTCGCTGATCCGCCGCGCCACGCTCTGCATGAGCGCTGCGTGGGGAAGGCTGTCGAAGTACTTGGACAGATCGGCGTCGACCACCGCCGTGAAACCCTCCAGCAGTCGCTTGTGAACCGCCTCGACCGCATCGATCGCACTGCGATCCGGCCGATACCCGTAAGCCGTCGGTTCCAGGTCCGCCTCGAAGATCGGCTCGAGCACCAGCTTCGCCGCGGTCTGCGCCACCCGGTCCCGAATCGTCGGGATGCCGAGCGGACGCTCGCCGCCGCCAGGCTTCGGGATCAGCACCCTTCGCACAGGCTGGGCTCGATAACGCTTCGTCCGAAGCTCCTCCGCCAAGCCTGCCAGCCAGTGCGCCAGACCCGCCGCCTCGATCCGATCGAACGTCACCCCGTCCACCCCAGGCGCCCCGTCGTTGCGACGCACGAGCGCATAGGCGTGGGTCAGAACGTCCGGCCGATGGATCTTGTCGTAGAGCAGGTAGAACCGGTAGCCAGGCTCGGCCTTCGCCTTGTCATACAGCTTCCCCTGCAGGCTCCGGAGCTTTTCCGGTGGTTCCAGGCTCATCGCCAATCACCGCTCCTCGCCGGCCGGCAAAGCGCGCCCGAAGTCAGGACCCTTCCCTCCACCGGCATTGCCCGGCTTCATCGGTACTACGATCCTGCCCGACTGCCCGTCCGGCCAGCCGCCAAGCGGCCGTCGGCGGCGTTCCGCCGCCGGACGGGATCTCCCACGTGCCCGAAACACCTTTCCATCGTGCCGTCCTCACTACCCCGGCGGATCGGGCTGGTGCATCCATCGATCCCTTCCCAGCCCGTGCTGCCTTCCCGGTCTCTCCCGCCGGTCCGCATCCGCGACTCCACTTTCGAGGCTTGCTCAAGGTTTACACGCATTACGGCCCGCTGAATCGCTCGGCCGCCCAGGGCGGCCTTTGTCGCGAGGCTTCGGCCGGCCCAGTCGCCCGGGAAGGCCGCTCGCCAGCTACCAGACAGATCGACAGTTATCTGGATGGATCCTTCTTCCACTGGTGTTTCGCGCCCTCGTGGCGCACGGAGAGGGCCGGGCATTTTGGAGGTTGCGCGACGCTCCGCAATCGGGAGACGCGCCGTTGCTCCTCACTCGGAATCCGCGCGCATACGCGCCGATTCCAACCTCTCCCCGCAAGCGGGGCGAGGTGGCTGGGCGCGCGGCCAATTCTTTCACATGCTCTTTCGCGGTGGTGACGCAATACTAATATAGGCCGCCTGTGCCGCTCGCCGGAGCCCCGCGCGGCGGCAACGGCATCGGTGACGGGATGTGCATCGGCCCCGGCAACGGCACCTGCGTCGGCAACGCCGTTCCTTCGGCTTCGCCCGTCGACGCGACCGGCATCTCCTCCTCCTCGGCCGGTTCCTCCCGCAAACCGAGATTACGGTTCTGGCCGGGCTCGGTGCCGGGTTTATAGGCCTCGTAGATAGCCGGTTCTTTGCCACCAACCGGAAGGCCTGTTGCTGCGCTGACGCGATAGAGCCGCAGCCCGGGCGGCGTGCGGAACTCCGTCGCCGGCGCATCCTTCAGCGCCACGATCATGAAGTCGCGGAAGATGGGCGCCGCGACATGCCCGCCGGTCTCGTCGTCACCGAGGCTGTCGGGATCATCATACCCGATATAGACGCCGGCAGCGAGGTCGGGGGTGAACCCGACAAACCAGGCGTCCCGCCAATCGTTGGTGGTCCCCGTCTTGCCCGCGATCGGCTTGCCGACGGCCTTCACCGCCGTCCCGGTGCCACGCTCGACGACACCTTGCAGCATCGTCACGATCTGGTAGGCCGAGCCGGGATCAGCCACCTGTTCTCGGGTGTCCGGGACGACCGGCAGAGGCTGCTTCTGCCACTCGATATCGCCGCAGTCATTGCATGGGCGATTATCGGCGCGGAAGATCGTCGCCCCGTTGCGGTCCTGGACGCGGTCGATGAAGGTCGGGGTGATGCGCTTGCCACCGTTGTCCAGGATCGCATAGGCCGCCGTCATGCGCAGCGGCGTCGTCTCGCCGGCGCCGAGCACCATCGAATATTCCCGCGGCATGTGATCCATGATGCCGAAGGCCTCGACGGTCTGGGCGATGGGCTCAAGGCCGATCGTCGTGGCCGCCCGCACCGTCATCGTATCGATCGACTTCTCGATCGCGATGCGCAGCGGCGTTGGCCCGCGGTACTTCACCTCCTGGCCTTCTTTCGTGTAATTGCGCGGCGTCCACATCGGCAATCCCGGGCCCTGCGGGAGTGATATCGGCGAATCGTCGATCAACGTCGACGGGGTAAAGCCGTGGTCGAGCGCGGTCAAAAAGACGAACGGCTTGATCGCTGACCCGGTTTGCCTCTTTGCCTGGGTCGCGCGGTCGAACTGGCTGATCTCAAAACTGAAGCCGCCGCTGATCGCGAGCACGCGCCCGGTATGCGGATCCATGGCCACCAGAGCGCCCGAGACCTCCGGGACTTGGCAGAGAGTAAAGGTACCCGGGAGTTTGGCGCCCGCTGCTTCGCCTTTTGACGCAGACGCTTGGATCGGCTCGACCATCACCACGTCGCCGGGCTTGACGACATCGGCAGCGCTGCGCGGATAAGGTCCAAAGCTAGTAGCACCACGCCATGGCCGCGCCCAGCGCATCTCGGAAAACGGGATACGGCCGGTCGCACCATTGGTAAAGCCTATCGCCGCACCGTCGGCGTCGGTGCGTGTCACTAGAGCCAGGTGCCAACCGACATCCCGGGCGACTCCGGGCGTCGGCACTTTGGCGAGCTGCGCCGGCCAATCGCCCTTCGGGTCGATTCGGGCAATCGCTCCGCGCCACCCACCGTGGCTGCGATCATAGGCGATCAGCCCGTCGCGCAAGGCTTTGTCCGAGGCCGCCTGCAATCGCTCGTCGAGGCTGGTGCGCACCGATAGCCCCGCCCCGTACAGCACCTTGTCGCCGTAGCGGGCAAGTAGCTCGCGTCTGACCTCCTCGGCGAAGTAGGGCGCGGTGGCCTGCCCGGCTTCCTGCCGATGGTGCAGCTCGAGCGGCTGCACTTCGGCTTGGGCTGCTTCCGCTTGGGTCACCACGCCGTCCTCGACCATGCGGTCGATGACCCAATCCCGGCGGGCCCGAGCCGCTTGCGGGACGCGCGCCGGGTTGTAGCGGTTGGGCGCCTTCGGCAGCCCGGCGAGAAAAGCGGCTTCGCCGAGAGTCAACTCGTCGAGCGATTTGTCAAAATAGGTGAGTGCCGCGGCGGCCACGCCGTAGGCGCCGCCACCGAGATAGATCTCGTTGAGATAGAGTTCCAGAATGCGGTCCTTGGGCAGCGCCGCCTCGATGCGGGTCGCGAGCAGCACTTCTTTTATCTTGCGCTCGATCGAAATCTCATTGGTCAGCAGCATGTTCTTGGCGACCTGCTGAGTGATCGTCGAGGCGCCGACCGGGCGCCGGTTCGCCCGCAGCCTGCCGACATCGGTGATTGCGGCGCGCGCCATCGAGAGCGGATCGATTCCGTGATGGCTGTAGAAGTTCTTGTCCTCGGCGGAAAGAAAGGCGCCGATTACCCGCTTGGGGATGGCCTGGATCGGCACGAAGACGCGCCGCTCGGTCGCGTACTCGGCCACCAGTCGGCCGTCTCCCGCATGCACCCGGGTCGTGATCGGCGGCTGGTAATGTGCGAGCTGCTGATAGTCCGGCAGATCGCGGCCAAAATACCAGATCGTGACGCCGACAAATCCGCAACCGGCAATCGCCAGGACGAGCGCGCAGACGAACAGAAACCTGATCAGCTTGACCATGCTCGATGGTACGCCGCCGTCCTCGATTGCTCCGAACGCCAGACCGACCGCCTCAGTTCAGCCTCGCGCAGCGTGCATCCTTATGCGCCAACAGCGCGGCCATTCCAAGCATTCCAAGTATGTGGCGTCGTCAAGCCCTCGCGTCATACACGCAAAGCTAGCGGCGGCACGGTGACGCTCGCTCCCGCGATGACCCTCTGCAGCCTCAGCCGGTACCCGGGAAGAAGCCATTGTCGCGGGCCGCCTTCCTCTATAGATTGTGGGGTGCGAAAAAACCGCCGTCCGTCGACTGGGCGTCGCGCCCAGTAGGGCATTGTGACGCAAGCGCGAATGACCGGCAGCGTGTCTGCCGCCGCGCGGGGTTGCGGCGCCAGGCGACGCGGATTGTAGGAACCCGAAGCCGATCGCGCCCCCCAGATGAGATCCGCCATGGCCGATGTCCATTCGTTGCTCGATGGGATGATTTCCGGCGCCGCCGGCTTCGCCGCACACGGGAGCGCGCCGCCGGCCGATTTTCGCTCGGCCGCAGTTACGCGTTCCGGAGTTATCCCCGAATGGCCAAGCGCATGCTCATCGATGCCACTCACCCGGAAGAGACGCGGGTGGTGGTGCTCAGCGGCAACCGTCTCGAAGAGTTCGATTTCGAGACGTCCACCAAGCAGCAGGTAAAAGGCAATATCTATCTCGCGAAGGTTACTCGCGTCGAGCCGTCGCTGCAGGCTGCATTCGTCGATTACGGCGGCAATCGCCACGGCTTTCTCGCCTTTAGCGAGATCCACCCCGACTATTACCGCATCCCGGTAGGCGACCGGGGGGCGACCGACGACGAGCCGGTCGGCGACGAGGCCGAAACCCGGGAGGTCGTGCCGGAGGAAGCCGGAGTGCCGCTGGCGGCGGCCTTGCCCGAGCCCGTCACAGTCGACGCGTTGCCGGAAAGCGGCGAGGACGAAGCCAGCGAGATCGAACCATCCGAGCAACCCCGCCCAGGGTTGGATTCGGTGGCGCCGAGTTCTTCATCCGAGACTGGGGAACAGGGCCGTGCGCCGCGCCTGACGGGGCTGCCGTGGGACGATCTCGCGCCGGGCCCGGATACGGCGGCATTGGAGCCAGCCGCCATGTTGTCTCAACCCGGCGCGCATAGGGCGGTCGCGGTCGAGAGCGCTCTAGTTGGCCTCGACGAGCCGGCTGCGGCGAGCGCGTCCTGGGACCATCTCGCCTACCAGACGCCCAGCGAGGTCACCGCGGAGACCGGCGCGGAGATCTCTGGGGCGGTCGACTTGCGCGCGGGCAGAGACCACGAGGACGGGGAAAGCGAGACCATCGAGACGATCGACGGCGACGAGATCGAAGAGGCCGAGCGCCAGCGCTCGCGCACCTTCCGGCACTACAAGATCCAGGAGGTGATCAAGCGGCGGCAGATCATGCTAGTCCAGGTCTCAAAAGAGGAGCGCGGCACCAAGGGTGCGGCGCTGACCAGCTACTTGTCGCTGGCCGGGCGATATTGCGTGCTGATGCCGAACACGGCCCGCGGCGGCGGAGTATCGCGCAAGATCACCAGCATTACCGACCGCCGCAGGTTGAAGGATGTCCTCGAGGAGCTTGACATTCCCGAGGGCATGGGGGTGATCGTGCGTACCGCCGGCGCGGAGCGCTCGAAGGCCGAGATCAAGCGCGACTATGAATACCTGCTGCGTCTGTGGAACGAGATCCGCGATTTGACGCTGCGGTCCACCGCACCTGCCCTGATCTACGAAGAGGGGAACCTGATCAAACGATCGATCCGGGATCTCTATGCGCGTGACATCGACGAAGTCCTGGTCGAAGGCGAAGAAGGCTACCGCACGGCAAAGGCGTTCATGAAGATGCTGATGCCGAGCCATGCGCGACGAGTCCAGCCCTACCGGGATCCTGAGATCGGGCTGTTTCACCGCTTCCAAGTCGAGAGCCAAATCGACGCGATCCATTCGCCGATCGTCCAGCTGCGCTCGGGCGGCTATGTCGTGATCAATCAGACCGAGGCGCTGGTCGCGATCGACGTCAACTCGGGACGATCGACTCGCGAGCGCAACATCGAGGAGACGGCGGTCCGGACCAATCTCGAAGCGGCGGAGGAAATCGCCCGGCAGCTTCGACTGCGCGACCTTGCGGGACTGATCGTGATCGACTTTATCGATATGGAGGAGCACCGCAACCAGGCAGCCGTCGAGCGGCGGCTGAAGGAGGCGCTGAAAAACGATCGTGCCCGCATCCAGGTCGGCCGGATCAGCCCGTTCGGCCTCCTCGAGATGTCGCGCCAGCGTTTACGTCCGTCGTTGGTCGAAACCTCGACGCAGCCTTGTCCGCATTGCGGCGGTACAGGCTTCATCCGATCGACCGAATCGGCGGCGCTCTACGTGCTGCGCTCGATCGAGGAGGAGGGCATGCGCCGGCGCTCGGCGGAGATTTGCGTTTACGTGCCGACCGCGGTGGCGCTCTATATCCTCAACCAGAAGCGTGATTCGCTCGTGCAGCTCGAGGCGCGCTACCGTCTGCACGTGCTGGTGGCACGCGACGACGCGCTGGTCCCGCCGGCCTTCCGGCTCGAACGGCTGCGCTCCTATGAGGAGGCCGAGCCGACGGTTGCGCCGACCGCCCCGCTGACCCAGACGCCCGATATCGAAGAGGTAGAGGTAGAGGTAGAGGTAGAGGTAGAAGACGCGACCGAGCAAGGCGCACAGGCCTCCGAACCGGACCGGCAGGAGCAGGAGAGCGATGAGGAGCGCGCTCGCAGCCGCCGCCGGCGCCGGCGTCGGCGGCGCCGCGATGAGGAGCCCGTTTCCGCCGCTGCCGCGCGATCGGGGGTGGTCGAGGACGCTGCAGAGGCGGTTGGTGAACTCACCTCGGTGGATGGTCGAGCCGGGGGCGAGGACGGTAACGGCGAGGAAGAGAACGCGGCGGAAGGGCTCCGGCGCCGCCGCGGCCGGCGGGGCGGAAGGCGACGCGGGCGACGCGAGAGCGATTTCGAGCCGATCTTCGAGGAACCACGCCCGCCATCCGATTTCGTCCAGATCTTGCCGACCTCCGATATCGAGGAACTCCGGCCAGCGCTGGTAGCGGGCCTGGCGAGCACAGCCAGGGAGATTAGCGGTGCAGAGAGCGAGGCGGCGCGCGAGAGCGCGCCACCGGTGCCCGATCCCGTTACAGCGCCAGCGGAGATGCCGGGGGAGATCGCCGATTTGGCAAACCCAAATCATCATTCGGTCGAAGCGAGGGCAGCAGCAGAGGCGGCGGGCTCCACTGAGCAGGAGCTACCCTCAACCAGCGAACCGGAGCGAACTCCGGAAGCGGCGTTTTCCGCCGGCGCTCCGCCAGCCGAGCCGGAGCATCCGGTCGGTGGCGAGAAGTCGTCGATCCCGCGCCGGGGTTGGTGGCAGCGGCTGATTCAGCCGTAAGCGAGTCGGCAAGACGGCGGGGTGCTACCGACAGGCTTGCCCCGCCTTCGCCGTATTTCTATTCTTCGGTGGCGCGTTGATCGTCCGCCTTCGCCGCGACGCCGGCGAGGTTTGAAGCACGCATGCCGACCCCGATTGGGTAATAGTCAAAGGCACCCTTGTGGCTGCACGGTTCTCTGGTCTGACGGCAGTCGCTCTCGCGGCGTGTGTTGGCTTCAGCCAGGCTGCCGCCGCAGCCGAGAGTTTTATCCGCGATACCGAAATCGAGGCGGACATTCGGACCATGGTGACCCCGATCTGGAAGGCGGCGGGGCTTGATCCGAACGCGCTGCACGTCTATCTCATCGAAGACAAGCAGATCAATTCCTTTGTCGCCGGCGGGCAGAACGAATTCATCAATACCGGCTTGATCATGCGCGCGCAAACGCCGAACCAGCTTATCGGCGTGCTCGCGCACGAGACCGGCCATATCGCCGGCGGGCATCTGACCCGTTTTCAGGACGCGGTACGCAACGCCAGCATCCAAGGGATCATCGCGATGGTGCTCGGCGCCGCTGCGACGGTGGCCAGCAAAGGGAGCGGCGGCGGTGCCGCCATGTTGCCCGCAGAGGGCGTGGCGGAACGCGCCTTCATGCAATATTCGATCACCCAGGAAGCCTCGGCCGATCACGCGGCGATGACCTTTCTCGACGCCAGCGGGCAATCTGCACGGGGTCTCCTTCAGTTCTTCCAGATCCTACAAGGGGAGGAAATGCTCTCCGGCATCCGGGAGGACCCTTATCTGCGCACGCATCCGTTGACCGCTCAGCGCATCGACTACGTCCGCAACCATGTCGAGCACTCGCGCTTCTCCGACGTTCCAGATGCTCAGACCAATATCGACTTGTTGAAGCGGATAAAGGTCAAGCTCGATGCCTTCATCTCGCCCCCCTCAAAGACGCTTGCAGCTTATCCCGAGAAGGATCAGTCCGTCCTAGCCCGCTATGCACGAGCGATCGCCTATTATCGAGTCCCGCAGTTAGACAAGGCGCTCCCGACCATCGACGGATTGATACGAGAATTTCCGCAAGATCCGTATTTTCGGGAGCTCAAGGGGCAGATGCTGTTTGAGAACGGGCGCATCGCCGACGCCGTCCAGCCTTACGAGGAGGCGGTCCGGCTCGCCCCCGCCGCGCCTTTATTGCGGATGTCGCTCGCGCAAACTTACATCGAATCGAATGATCCGAAGATGAACAAGCGCGCGATTGCCTTTCTGAACGATGCGATGCGCACCGAGGACAAGGAAACCCTAGGCTGGCACCTGCTCGCGACCGCCTATGGGCGCGACAATCAGATCGGCATGGCTGCTTTGGCGCTGGCCGAGGAAGGACTCGCCGCCGGAAAGAAGAAGGATGCTCAGCAGCAGGCCCTCCGCGCCAAGGCGTTGTTGCCGAAGAGCTCCGCCGCCTACAGCCGTGCCGAGAATATTCATCGCGAAGCCGAGCAGATCGACGACTCGGGAGGCGGCCTCGTGAACATCCATTGATCGCGACGGCCTCGTCTAACCCTTTCGCTGCGGGAGTACCTGTCGACATGCCGCACCGCGCGCCATTTGCGGTCTTGGCTCTGGCCTGCGCATTTCTCGTCGCCGCTCCACTTCACTCGATCGACGCGGCAGAGTTGACGCCCGAACAGCGCCAGGCGATCGAGGCGGTCATTCACGACTATCTGATGCAAAATCCCGACGTCCTGATCGAGGCGTTGCGAGCGGCCGAGGACAAGGCAAACCGTGACGCTGATGCCAAGGCCGCTCTGGTGCTGAAGGATCGCCGGGGTGAGGTGTTTGATGACCCGGCGACCCCGGTGGGGGGAAACCCGCAGGGCGATGTCACGATTGTAGAGTTCTTCGATTACCGCTGTCCCTATTGCAAGCAGGTGCAACCCGCGCTGCAGGCATTGCTCGATCAGGATCACAAGCTGCGGTTCGTCTACAAGGAAATGCCCGTTCTCGGGGCCCCATCCGTTACTGCAGCCCATGCCGCGCTGGCTGCGCGATTACAGGACAAATACGAGACCTTCCATGCAGCCATGATGGCGACGAAGGGTCAGATCACTGACGGCGTGGTTTATCAAGTCGCGGGTTCGGTCGGGCTCGATATCGACCGGCTGAAGCACGACATGGCGGCGCCGGAGATCGACCAGGCGCTGAAGGCCAATCTGGCCCTCGCGAGCGCGCTCGATATTCACGGCACGCCGGGCTTCATCATCGGCGAGCACATCGTTCCCGGCGCGATCGATCTCGATGCTCTGAAGAACCTGATCGCTGACGCCCGAAAGGGGTAACAGCTCTCCGCGGTGCGGGGTTCACGCCTCGCGGTCGGGCTGGTTGTGCGGATGCGCGGCCACGAAGGGTTCGAGCGCCATGCAATGTTGGAAAATCCGGGTGACCGTCGGATAGGGAGTGAGATCGAGCCGGTATCGCTCGGCGTTGACAACTTGAGGTACGAGCGTAACGTCGGCAAGACTGGGTGTGTCGCCGTGGCAGAACTCGCCAGTCCGCGAATCCTCCGTAAGCAGCTTTTCGAACGCCTGAAAGCCTGCAGCAATCCAGTGGTTGTACCAGCTGGCAATCGCGGCCTCGTCATGGCCGAGCGAATGGGTAACGTAGCGCAACACCCGCAGATTATTGATCGGATGGATGTCGCAGGCGACAATCTCGGCGAGCGCGCGGACCCGAGCGCGGTCAGCCGGGTGCTTGGGCAACAGAGATGGTTCTGGATAAGTCTCGTCGAGATACTCGACGATCGCCAGTGATTGGATCAATGTTCGGTCGCCATCTACCAGCGTCGGCACCAGTCCCTGAGGGTTGACGGCGAGATAATCGGGCTTGCTCTGGTCATTGCGCCGCAGATGGATCGGGGCGGTTTCGTACTCGAGTTTTTTCAGATTGAGGGCGATCCGGACGCGGAATGCGGCGGAGGATCGGAAATAACCGTAGAGCTTCATGCCCATTTCACGACTCCCAGCTTGGGCTACGAGGCGAGATATTCGGCGAAGTACTCCTCGGCCGTGATCGGACGGCTGACGATGCCGAGCTCGTACGCCTGATGGCAGAAGATATCGACCGCCTTTCGATTCTTCTCAAATCCGTAGGGGTGGAAATCGGTCCCCATTAGTGCCTCGGTCTCTTCCAGCTCGATGTCCAGCCAGGGGGAGACATAAGGGAATCGGCGCTGCGCGATGGCGAACTCGTCGTTGCAGCGAATGAACGCCTCGGTCAGGCTGCGCGCGATCCACCTGTCGCGCTCCCAGACATCGCGGCGCAGGATCATTAGGTGCTGCGGCGGGAAGCAGCCGGTCCGCCGGAAATAGTCGCGCTCGACCGCGCGGATGTCGGAAAAGAGCCGGACGATTGGGCCATTGACCGGGTCGTAGCGCCGCGGCCGCGGCGGGCTATAGATCGCCTCGATCTCGCCAGCGATCAGCATCGCCGACAAGGAGCGCCCTTCCGGCGGCCGGCGCACCCCCGTGGGCAACGTATAGAGATGGGTCGTCGCCCGCGGCGTATCGATGTCGCCGATCCACCATTCGAGGGTCTCCGGCGGCACCCCGACAAAGCTCAAAAAGTGCCGGTACCAGATCGAGCCGCTAGCCACCCAATCGTACATGCCGATGCGCTTGCCGATCAGGTCGGCCGGTGACTTGACCGGTCCCGTCTTGCGCACATAGAGGTCGCGCGCGGTGAAGTTGCGCAACGGGCAGACCGGCAGCCCGACATGGCTGCGGTCACCCTTGTCGATCCGGCGCAGGTGGCCAGCCATCGACGCCTCGCCGCCCTGCACCGTCGGATCGTCGAGCGCGCGGCGCAGCATCTCCGCCCGCATCTCCCAAGATCCGGCGGTGCCGTGGATCAAGGTCAGATCAATCCCGTCCGGTTTGACGTCGCCGGTAACGAGCGGCATCACCCGTGCGTAGTCGGCGCAGGTCAGGGTGATCGGGAGGTCGGCCATCAGCGGACCGTTTTGTCCCGCGCCTCGACGGGTCAGAGATACCTGGTCGGCCGAATCAATGTGCGCCACATGTGGGCCGAGGCGCTGCTGTCCCAGCCCAGCCCCTCTCTCGGCTGACGGAAGTTGCGGCCGATGATGTCGGTGAACTCCTCGAGCTCGACCACGACGTCGGGATCGAACGAATAAATGTCGTGAACCGTGATCATCCGCGCCGTCTTGTACCATTTGTGGTCGCGAGCGCGCCTGTACTCTTCTTCGATATAGGGGTCCGGCCGGTAGTCAGCGCCGAAATTCTTGACGTAGGACTCGGGGTAAGCATAGCCGACCGACTCGTCCGGGTAGAAGCGCAACGCCTGATGGGCGCGGACCGCCCAGGAGACCTCTTCGTCGACATAGGGTGCCACCATCTGGGCGCCCCAATAGCCGTGATCGGCGCGGATGAAGCCGATCACGCCGATATCGTGCACCAGGCATGCCATGACCACCTTCTCGTCCATGCCGGCTCTAACCGCGTGCCGAGCACTCTGCAACAGGTGGTTCGCCGGGCCAAACCGGTACTTGAAGAAGTCCATCAGGGTCGGCCGCGGCGGCATTTTCGGCAGACGCGGGTCGTCGCCCATCAGCATGTGCTTGCCAGGGCTGTGGGCGAGCAGCGCCGCGCCGTTCGGGGTGTTCATATCGCCGTCGGCGAGGTTGAACAGACGAGACTTGACGATGATGGCGTCGAGCTCGCGCATCATCTTGTGCTCGAGCGCATCGGCGCGCTCGGCCAACGTCATCGTGTCGTTCATTCGCGTATCCTTTGTAATCTACCGTCGAGAGATGCGGCATAGTAGCAAACCGCGGGTGTCACGTGCTAGTCCCACGACGGGTGCCCGCGAGGAGCGGAGCGTTATTCCACAGCGGCGACTTACGCTTGGGCTTTGCGTTCCGCAATCCAGGACGACACCTGGTCATAGCAGTGAGCGATGTAATATTCGGCAATCGTCGGCGGTGGTGTTCCAGACGCCGTCGTGGCCGAGAATGTACCGCAGAGCCTGGTCGAGATGCTTCGCCGCATTGGGACGCCCGATATTGTGCGGATGAAGCGAAAGACACATCACGCGTCCGCTTTCCGCACCTTCTCGGTAGAGTGTGTCGAACTGGTCTTTGATTATTTGCAGGAAATAATCCGCGTCGCGATTCCAGCTCAACATGCCGGCATCATTGGTCTGGCCGGTATAGGGAACGTAGATGAACTTCTGGCCGCCGCGTACGTTGATCGGCCAGGGTTGATCATCGATGATCCATGACGTGTGATAGAGGCAGCCGGCTTCAGCCATCAGGTCGTCTGTCCTGATAGTGTATCCAGCGCCGCCGCCGAGCCGCCCTTTCAGACGTTTGCCGGTCATCTCCTTGAGGTGCGTGATGAAGTCCTGCCAGTATGCCTGCTCTTGCTCTTCGGTATAGTCGTAGATCGGCCGGCTGTTGTAGAGACCGTGCGCCATGTAGTCCCAGTTGCTGGCGACCATTGCGTCTTTTATTTCCGGGAAATGATCCAGAAGCTCGAGATTGAGACAGCAGCACGCTCGAACATTGTTCTTGTTCAGCACGTCGAGCATGCGCCAGAAACCGACGCGATTGCCATAATCCATGCGCGCGTAATGCGGAATGTCCGGCTGCGTCGGCCGGTTCTCCGGCAGGTACTCGAAGAACTCCATATTCGGCGCGACCCAGAACGCCACGCGCGCATTGCCAGGCCACTTGATGACCGGTCGTTCAGTGATCGGTGCGTAGTCGAATCGGCCGGGTGCGAGAGCCATACTGTCTTCTCCGTCCGCCTGCGATGGGTGTGAATTCGTCCGTCAAAACGTAGAGACTGCTAGCCTGACTGCGTCTTGAACCAGTCGATGATCTCGCCACCAGTGGCCTTCCAAACGCCCTCATAGGCGCTGATGTGGCCAAGCACTTCGTCGACATGCCGGATGCGCCACGGCTGGCCCATGATCCACGGATGCAGATGGAGCACCATCAGGCGTCCGGTGGTCGCGCCATCGGCATACAGACCATCGAACCACTCGCGCCACAGCAGGTTGACCTCGTTGATGGTCCGGCGGCCGTGGAGGTGGATGTAGTTGTCGTCGAGATACGCATTCACCCCGAGCGAGTAGAGTTCCCCGGTCTTCGGCGTCATCTTGTAAGGCTGCTCGTCGTTGCCCCAGTCGCAGACGTAGCGAATGCCTTCTGCGGCGAGGAGGTTGGGCGTATTCGGCGTTTCCTGGAAGTCGGGGCCGGACCAACCGATCGGGCGCGTGCCCGTGGCGTTTTCGACCGCCTCGATCGAGGCGCGGACATACTGCCGCTCCTCGTCTTCGGACATGCCGATGTGGATGATGCGCCGGCGCGAGAGACCGTGCGCGATGAACTCGGCGGCGCCCTTCTGGCCCTCCTTGATCAGAAACGGGAGTGGTCGGCGACAGCCTTATCGAGGGCCAGGGTAGGCTTGATGTCGTATTTGTCCAGCACGGCGAGAACGCGAAAGATCCCGACACGGTTGCCATACTCGTGGTTGCCGTAGCCGCCGATGTCGGGAAAGCGGTTGTCCGGCGGGTTTCCGGTCCACAGGCCCTCTGGGCCCCCCAAGGGGCTCACCGCCAGCGGCGTATCAGCCGGCACCTCCCAGTCCCAATGCTCGAGGTTGACGATGACGGCAAGGGCGACGCGAGCGCTGTGCGGCCACCTGAGAATGGGGCGCGTAACAATAGGAGACCAGGGATAAAAGTCTTGAGGAGACCAGGGATAAAAGTCTTGGTCCATGCCATAGGTTCGCTTTGCGGGCATCGCTCTACTCCGGCCGCTTTTTGACTGAATTTTCGAGTGTCGACTATGACATACGGGGAGACCGCCGCAAATTTCCCGCTGACAATGTCCCTCGGCTCGGGGTAGCAAAACGCTGGCGTAGCCGGGAGGCGCTGCGAGACAACCGCGCACCCGCATGCAGGAGAGAACTCATGGACCTCGCGGGCGCGGTTGCTCTGGTGACGGGCGGAAATGGCGGACTCGGGCAGCGCATCTGCCACGCGCTGGCGAAGGCGGGTGTGCATATCGCGGTCATGTATGCCCAGAGCCGCGACCAGGCGGAGAGCGTCGCTCGCGAGCTGACATCGCGACATCAGATCAACGCCGCGGCGTTCGCCTGCGACGTCACCGACGGCGCCGCGGTGGAGCGGGTGGTCGGCGACGTCACCGGGCATTTCGGCCGTCTCGACATTCTCGTCAACGACGCCGCCTACAACCAGGCGATCCCGTTTGCCGACCTCGACAGTCTGACGATGGTGGTGTGGAACAAGATCATGGCCGTCAACCTGACCGGGCCGATGCGTCTTATGAAGGCAGTGGCGCCCGTAATGAAGGCGCAAGGCCGCGGCCGCATCGTGAATATTTCATCCGTGGCGGGGGTTGGACCGACCGGCTCGTCGATCGCCTATGCGGTGTCGAAGGCGGGCCTGATCCACCTGACGCACTGCATGGCGGTGGCCTTGGCGCCCGAGAGGCTCGTTAACTGCGTGGCGCCGGGCCTCCTGGAAGGCACCCGCGCGACCGCCAATCTCCGGCGCGAGCAGATAGAGAACTCCGCGGCCACCTCGCTGCTGAAAAAGCCCGCCGACAAGGACGACTGCGCCGACATGGTGGTCACGATGTGCCGCACCGAGACCATGACCGGCCAGACGATGGTCATCGATTCCGGACGCTACTTTCATTGACGCGGGCGCCACCGGCCCTTCACCATGCGACGTAGGACCTCACACTGCGTAAGGAGAGAGTGCCATGCCGTTCTACGAAAAAGGCAACGTCCGCATCCGCTACGAGGAGGCCGGCTCCGGCTTCCCACTGCTGGTTACCCCCGGCGGGGGCTTGAACTCCCGCGTCAGCAATTGGCCCACCGCCGTGTTCAACGCCATGGAGGCCTTCAAAAACGACTTCCGCTGCATCACGATGGACCAGCGCAACGCGAACGGTGGCGAATCCAGCGGCCCGATCACGGTCGATGACCCGTGGGGCGCCTTTGCCGACGACCAACTGGGGCTGATGGACCACCTCGGCATCCGCGAGTTCTTCTACATGGGCTACTGCATCGGCGGCTGTTTCGCCGGAAAGCTCCTTGAAAGGGCGCCCGAACGAGTCATCGCCGCTGTGTTTTGCCAGAGCGTCGGGCATCGGCCGGAAGACCCGGACGTCATGTACAGGCACGGTCACGAGAATTGGGTCCCCGAGTTCCGCGCTCGCCGGCCCGACGTCACGATGGAAACGATCGAGAAGTATTTTCACAATCTCTACAGGGTGCGGCCTGATTTCCTGTACAGCGTGTCGCGCGATTTCATCCGCAACTGCCGCACCCCGATGCTGGTCCTGCCGGACGACACCCCGGCGCACCCGTACCAGACTTCCGTCGATGTCGCGTCATTGGCGCCGAACGCCGCGGTGACCGTCTATCCCTGGCGCGAACCCCCGGAATTGCTCGCCCGGACCATCAACCGCGTCCGCATCTTCCTCAAGGCGCATAAGCCCATGAGAGCCGCCGCCCAATAAAACTCTGTGCATATGACGGCCCAAAGGGCGGAAAACCCCGGCGCAAGTCGGGGGCATTCCGCCGACGCGATGCGAACCGTCACGGCGGAAGGCCCCCCCGGAACGCCCGCCCGGCGGGCGGCCGTCTGGGGGTTTTCCCCCTACGCTTGCTGCGCCACGCGCGGAACGCGATTCGATTATAGAGCGTTGACACCTCGGTAGCGGCGCTCTGCCGCTGCTTTGCACGCTTCGCGGAGGTGGCGATGCTAACGAGGTTCAAGGTTCTCGCGGTCGCCGCCGCTCTGGCGGCGGGTACGTCGAACGCGGCGATGGCGCAATATGCCTGTGTGCCGGGATACACGTACCATAACGGCGTCTGCCAGCCGGTGCGGGCGCCGGGATATTCGAACCCGGTATCCGGCGCCGTGTCCGGTGAGGCGGCCGGGGCAGCGAGCGGCTACGCAAGCGGCGGTCCCGTCGGTGCGGTGATTGGTGGCGCGCTCGGTACCGCTACCGGCACGCTTACCGGCACCGCCAATATGCTCGCGCCGCCGGCGCGCCGTTAGGCTGCGAGGGGCGATCAGTAAGGCTCACGCACGAAAATAAACGTCGTGCCGGTCACGATCGGCGCGCTGGCGCCGACGAACGACACGTTGGCGTCCTTGACCTGGCGCGATCCGGCGCGGCCCGATGCCTGCAGCGCGCCTTCGATGATGTGCCAAAGCCCGTGGATACGCCCGGTGCCGAGGCTGCCGCCAAAGGTGTTGAGCGGCAATTCGCCGCCCAGCTCGATGCGGCCGTCCTGGATGAAATCGAGGGCCTCGCCTTCCTTGCAGAAACCGTAGGATTCGAGACCGTAGATCACCGAGGCCGAGAAGCCGTCGTAGATCTGAGCCACGTCGACGTCCTTCGGACCGAAGCCGGACCGCTCCCAGGTCAGCTTCGCGGAGCTGCTGCCGCCCTCCATGTAATTGCTGAGGCTGCCAATGCGGCCCACCACCTCGAAGTGGAGCCGCTGACCGTAGCCGGCGAGGTAGGCCGGCCTTGGCCTCAGGTCCCGCGCCCGGCCGGCCGTCGTCAGCACGATCGCGACCGCCCCTTGCACCGGGATGTCGCAATCGAACAGGCAAAACGGGTACGCGACCATCCGCGAGTTCAGGTAATCCTCGCGCGTGAGCGGCGTGCCGTAGAAATAAGCGTGCGGATTGTGCTGCGTGTGGCGGCGCTGTGTGGTCGCGAGTGTCGCCATCTTCTCGCGGCTCTGGTTGTGCCGCTCTAGCCAGCGGGTGTAGGCGACCGCCATGCCCTGCCCCGGACCGCCGAAGCCATAGGGTGCTGTGAACTGTGCGGCGCCCTGCGCAAGGGCGCCGGGAAGGTTCTGGTAGGTGCCGCGCGGGTTGTGCATCGCCCGCCACACCACCGCGTATTTGCACACACCCGCGAGCAATGCGTTGACCGCCTGCTGCACCGCACCGCCGATGTTTGTCGTTCCGACCTGGATGTGCCAGCTGAGATTGGGCAGCTTCAGCATGGTCATCATGCAGTTGACGGACACGATCGAAATGCCGTCCACCTCGGCGTGCCCGCTCGCCGGCAGCTCCGGATACGTCGCCAGACCGTCGATTTCAGACATCTGCAGCCCCGAATCCGCGACTGCCTCCTTCACAGCGGTCAGCGCATGGGCCGCGAGCGGAACCTCGGCCGAGCGCGTGACTTCCGAGAAGCCCACGCCGCTGACGGCCACCTTGCACCGGTTCTCCCACATGTGGCCTCTCCCCTCACCGGGATGACGGGAGGTGCTCCGAAAAAGCCGCTTCCGTCACTCCGGGGATAATTGATAATGACGCGGAAGTACGGTGGTGGACATCGGATCGGCGGCGTGCATCACGTCGGACTGGGTCATCGTAAGGGCCGAGATGTCGTCAGAGATCGCGTTGAGGTTTTGGGTATCGCTGGCGCGCTCCGGAGCGCCGATCCAGGTGCAACCAACAGCAGCGACAAGAGCCAGCGCAGTGACGAGGATGAGGCGGGGAAGGTCCATCAATCCATCCGATCATGAAAAGTTTTCACAGGCTACCGTCGATAGAGCCACAACGCGAGCCCATTCGTGATGGCCAATGAATTTGTCATTATACGCCGTCACACAGCCGTCCATCGTTGATGTAGATCATGCGTGCGCCGTTTAATAAACGCTCGTCGGCGCTTTTCGTTCGACGGCGGCAGATGTTGACCGGGCACACGGACCGGCTTACATCTCTTCTCGTGACCCCGATGATGCGGCATGGCCGGCCTGACCGGCGAATTACAACCCCGGACCCCACGAGGGTTCGGGCTTTGTCAATTCGCCCTCTCGCTGCCGAGGACCACGCTCATGTCGCATTTCGCCGCATCAGTCGCTGACGATTACCTTACTGCCACCGCCTGCTTTTCCGTTCATGCCCGTGCCGAACCCGGGGTGATGCCACGGGTGCTCGAGCTTTTTGCTAAACGTGGTCTCGTGCCGTCCTTCTGGCAGAGCTCGACCTCCGGCGGCGACGGGACGCGGCTGAAGATCGACATCCAGATGTGCGGGCTGCGCAGCGAGACCGTCGACTACATGGCAGCCTGCCTGCGACAGATCGCCTTTGTCGAGGTCGTGGCGACCTCGCAGAAACACGCCCCCAGTTGACCGGAGTATCATACCCGATGTCGTTCAGCGACCACATCCGCTCGTGCAACAACTACGATCCGGCGCGCGTCGTGCCGTTGACCGCCGGGAACGCGCGGGTCGGGCTGCTGCGTCGCGACAACGCCGAGGCCCTGCGACGGTTCCCCGACGTCTTCGCCGCCGGAGAGGACAAAGTCGAGCTGGTGGCGCGCGGCGATGTCGCCGCAGTAAGCCGCGCCATCGATGCGGTTGTCGACGCGCTCGTCAGCGAGGGCCGGGTCCCGAAATGGCGCAACGAGACCTTCGACGCCGCCCCGCGTTGGGGTGCGCCGCCCGTCTTTTGCCTCGACCGCGGCGCCGTCCCGTTCTTCGGGACGCGCGCCTACGGCGTTCATCTCAATGGCTATCTTCGGCGGGGCGGCAAACTGTGCTTGTGGGTTGGCCGCCGGTCTCCGGACAAGCGGGTCGCGCCCAACAAACTCGATAACCTCGTCGCCGGCGGGATCGGCAACGGGCATGGAGTGAACGAGACGTTGCTGAAAGAGGGCGAGGAGGAAGCCTCGATCCCGAGTAGCCTGCTCAACCACGCGATCTCGGCGAGCGCAGTTTCCTACCGGATGGAGACCAAGCTCGGCATCCGCGATGATGTGCTGTTCGTCTACGATCTCGAGGTGCCGGCCGATTTCGTGCCGAAGAATCGCGACGGCGAGATCGTCCATTTCGAGCTGATGCCGGCCTCGGCAGTGCTCGATCGGATCCGTACCACTTCGGACTTCAAGTTCAACGTCAATCTGGTGATCCTCGATTTCGCCGTGCGGCATGGGCTTCTGCGGCCGGACGACCCGGAATACCTGGACGTCGCAACCGGTCTTCACCGCCCGCTCGACTGAGGCTGTCCCGAATTCTCGCCGCCGAAGCGGCCGCCCCTCGTAGACGCGGCTCGAGCGATTATTTCCGCCGAGCTGATCCCGCTCTCCCGCATCGAGCGAACGGTCAGCGCTCGGTCGCGTTTAGAAAGACGGCGTCCGGCCGCGTCGGTCACCAGCTCATGGTGACGGTAGCGTGGCGTCGGCAGGCCCAGTAGCGCCTGCAAAACGCGGTGGACATGCGTCGCCGTCGCCAAATCTTCGCCGCGGGTCACCAGAGTCACTCCCTGAATCGCGTCGTCGACGGTGACAGCGAGGTGATAGCTCGTCGGCACGTCTTTACGGGCGAGAACGACATCGCCGAGCGGAGCGGGATCCGCCAGCTTCCGATGCGGTCCGTCTTCTTCCTCCTCGACCCACCCGACCGGGCCGGTCAGAGCGAGGGCCCGACCGAGATCGAGCCGCAATGCATAGTCGATCCCAGAGCGCTGCTTCTCGGCGCGCTGTCGCAAGCCGAGCCCGCGGCACGTCCCCGGATACGGCGCCGCCGATCGCACGTGCGGCGCATTGCCGGCGCGCGCGATCTCGTCCCGGATCTCGCGACGCGTGCAGAAGCACGGATAGAGGACCGCCATCGCCTCCAGCCGGTCGAGCGCCCGCCGGTAGTCATCGAAATGTTCTGATTGCCTGCGCACGGGGCCGTCCCAGCTCAGCCCGAGCCAGACCAGATCCTCGAGGATTGCCGCAGCATACTCGTCACGGCAGCGGGTCTGGTCGATATCCTCTAGACGGAGCAGAAACCGCCCGCCGTCACCCCGTGCTGCCCGCCACCCTTCGAGCGCCGAGCGGACGTGACCGAGATGAAGATAGCCCGTCGGGCTCGGGGCAAACCGCGTTACCGTAGGACCGTATGTCATCCCCCGCTCCACTGCGGGTGACAGCGGGGGCCGATCTGAGATATCGGTACCAGCTTGAGCTTGGCTTGCGAGATGCTGCGCCGATGATCGCCGCGCTGTCTGGACCTTCCCGGCCACCCGCCGCTGGTGGCAGGCCAAGCCGTCTCGTCATCTTGCTGCACGGGCTCGGGGCGGACGGGAACGATTTGATCGGGCTTACGCCGTACTGGGCTCCGCTGCTGCCGACCGCCGAGTTTCTGTCGCCCAACGCGCCCTTTCCCTGCGACATGGCGCCTTACGGTTACCAGTGGTTCAGCGCACAGGATCGCAGCCCGCCTGCTGTCTTGGCCGGCGTGCGCGCGGCCGCACCGTTCCTTGACGCATTTATCGACGACGCACTGGCCAAGCGCGGGTTGGACGACGCCGATCTGGCGCTCGTTGGGTTCTCCCAAGGCACAATGATGTCCCTCTACGTCGGGTTGCGGCGCAGCAAGCCGGTTGCCGGCATCGTCGGCTTCTCGGGCAGGCTCCTCGCCCCCGAACTCTTGGCCAATGAGCTGCGCTCGCGTCCCCGCACGCTCCTCGTTCACGGCACCGACGATCCCCTCGTCCCCTATGAATCGCTCGCCGCGGCGGAAACGGCGCTGAAGGGTATCGGTGTCTCGGTCGAGACGTTGACTTGCGCCGGGATCGAGCATTCGATCGACGAGAACGGGCTGCGGCGCGGCGGATCGTTCCTCAAGGACGTGCTTTATGGAGCGACGCCTTGATGATCTCGTCATCGCCCAAGAACGATTTGAGGACCTTCAGCAACTTGGGGGCATCCCATTCCGCTGCCCCTTCGACCCGTCCGAGTACCCTGCCTTCCCGATCGATCAAGAAGCTGGTCGGCAGACCCCGAACTTTGAAGGCCCGTTCGATAACACTCTTTGGATCGAGATAGATCTTGACCGATTTGAGCCCGAGCTTGTCGACAAAAGGCTCGACGGTCTTGCCGCCGCCGTGGTCCTCCGATATCGCGACGACCGCGATCTTGTCGCCGAGGCGCGACTGCATCCGCTCGAGCGATGGCATCTCACGCAAACAAGGCTCGCACCAAGTGGCCCAGAGATTGACGAGGACGATTTTGCCAGTGAATTCGGAGAGGCTGACCGTGTTCCCGGCGAGATCGACAAATGAGATCGCCGGCGCCGGCAGCAGTGGTGAGGCCGGGATGAACTCGCCCAGCGGGACACGTTCCGATACATCGGGGTCGTCCTCCGCGGCCGAGCCGCCGCCTGCCAAAATGAGCAGCAGCAACGAGGCGAAGGCGAGGCTCCATTTCATGCTCTCGCCCTCTTGCTTTTGCTCGGACCGTTACCCGTGACCCGGGCAAACAAGGCGGGCGACGGCGGTCGAGACCTCCCGGCGAATTCGTCGTGGGGCGGTCGCTTCACCGGCGGTCCGGCAGAAATCATGCGCCGCATCAACGCCTCGATCGATTTCGATAAGCGCCTTTACGCCGAGGACATCGCCGGGTCGAAAGCGCATTGTGCGATGCTCGTCGCGCAGAGCATCCTGTCGCCCCAAGATGGCGCTGCCATCAGCGCCGGTCTAGACCAAATCAGATCGGAGATCGAAAGCGGCAGCTTCGCCTTCAGCGCCGAGCGCGAGGACATCCACATGAACATCGAGGGGCGCCTCGCTGAGCTGATCGGGCCGGCGGCGGGGCGCCTGCACACCGCGCGCTCGCGCAACGATCAGGTCGCAACCGATTTACGACTTTGGGTGCGCGGCGCCATTGAGCGGCTCGATGGGGCGATGCGCGAGCTGCAGCGGGCGCTGATCGACCGAGCCGAGGCAGAAGCCGCCACTGTGATGCCCGGCTATACCCATTTGCAGATCGCCCAGCCCGTCACCTTCGGCCATCATCTGATGGCCTATGTCGAGATGATCGGGCGCGATCGCGGACGCCTCACCGATTGCCGGCGCCGGCTCAACCAGTCGCCGCTCGGCGCAGCGGCGCTCGCCGGGACCTCGTTTCCGATCGATCGCCATGCGACCGCCGCGGCGCTCGGCTTCGACTGCCCCGCCGCGAACTCGCTCGACGCCGTTTCGGACCGGGATTTTGCGATCGAGTTCCTCGCCGCGGCGGCACTTGCCGGCATGCATCTCTCGCGCTTCGCCGAGGAGATCGTGCTCTGGTGCAGCGACGGGTTCGGTCTCATCGCATTAAGCGATGCCTTCACGACCGGCAGCTCGATCATGCCGCAGAAACGCAACCCGGACGCGGCCGAGTTGGTTCGCGCCAAGACCGGCCGACTGAACGGATCGCTAATCGCACTGCTGACCGTGATGAAGGGTCTGCCGCTCGCCTACGGCAAGGATATGCAGGAAGATAAGATCCCGGTGTTCGAGGCCGCCGACGCGCTCGAGCTCTGCCTCGCCGCGATTACCGGCATGGTGCGCGATATGCGGCCCGACCGCGAACGCTTGCGAGCCGCCGCCGAACGGGGGTTCAGCACGGCGACCGACCTCGCCGACTGGCTCGTCCGCATCGCCGGTCTGCCGTTCCGCCGTGCCCATCAGGCGACCGGAATAATCGTCAAGCGAGCGGAGGCGCAAGGCTGCGCGCTCGCCGAGCTGCCGCTCGCTGAAATGCAAGTAGTCGAGCCGGCGATCAGCCAAGCCGTCTATGAGGTGCTGGACCCCGATCGTTCGGTGGCGAGCCGCTCGAGCTTTGGTGGCACGTCCCCCGAAAACGTCCGCCTCGCTGTAGCTGAGGCAAGAAAGCGGTTTTTGGAATGAGATGCCGGCCCCTCAGACATGTGGAGCTGCCCTCACCCACCCAGCCCCCTGGGCTGGGTCCCCCCTCTCCCGCAGCGCGGGAGAGGGTGCCGAGCGAAGCGAGGCGGGTGAGGGTGATGCAGCTCTCTGCCGGCGGCGCACTGCTCTTCGCCATCCTCTCCCTCGCGCTGACGGGCTGCGGCAAGAAAGGTCCGCCGGACCCCCCGCCCGATGTGCCCAACACCTTTCCCCGTCCCTATCCGAGTGAGTGATTTCTTTTCCTATCGCGGCGATGAGCTGCACGCCGAAGGGATCGCGGTTTCTCGGATCGCGACTGCCGTCGGCACTCCCTGCTACCTCTATTCTGCAGCTGCCTTCACCGCCCAGTACCAGCGTTTTGCCGAGGCTTTCTCCGCAGAGCGGCCGCTGATCTGCTATGCGGTCAAGGCCAACTCCAACCTCGCCGTCCTGCGCCTCTTCGCCGGCCTCGGGGCCGGTGCCGATGTCGTCTCGGAAGGCGAGTTGCGCCGCGCTCTCGCCGCCGGTGTGCCGCCGCAACGGATCCTTTTCTCGGGGGTGGGCAAGACCCGAGCCGAGCTCGAGGCGGCGCTCGACGCCGAGATCCACCAAATCAACGTCGAGTCGGTGCCTGAGCTGCGCCAGCTGAGCGAGGTCGCCAGCGCACGAGGCCGGGTCGCGCCGGTCGCGATCCGGGTCAATCCGGACGTCGACGCGCGCACCCACGCCAAAATTTCGACTGGGCTGAAAGAGAATAAGTTCGGCATCGATCTCGATGAGGTGGTTGCCGCCTACAGTCTCGCGCGAGAGCTTCCCGGCATTGAGCCGGTCGGTCTTGCTGTCCACATCGGCTCGCAGCTTGTCGATCTCGAACCATTTCGGCGCGCCTTCCTGCGGGTCGCCGGGCTCGTAGTCGAATTGCGCACGAAAGGGCTTGGCGTTACCCGCATCGATCTCGGCGGTGGTCTCGGCATCCGCTACCGAGCCGAGCGACCGCCCGAGCCAGACAGCTACGCCCGGCTGGTGCGCGAAATTTTTGGCTCGGCCGGGCTCACTATGACCTTCGAGCCCGGGCGCGTCCTCGCTGGCCCCGCCGGACTGCTCGTCGCTCGGGTCATCTATGTCAAACCGGGCGCTGCCAAACGCTTCGTGATCGTCGACGGCGCGATGAACGATCTGATCAGACCGGCTCTCTACGAAGCGTGGCATGATATCCTACCCGTCCGCCTCCCTCCGGTCGATGCTTCGCTTGCCCCCGCCGATGTCGTCGGGCCGGTGTGCGAGACCGGCGACACCTTTGCCGTCGATCGCGACTTGCCGCCGATCGCCGAGGGCGACCTGGTCGCGTTTACCGCGGCAGGGGCCTATGGGGCGGTCATGAGCTCGACCTACAACAGCCGCCCTCTGGTACCCGAAGTGATGGTTACCGGCACCCGCTTTGACGTCATCCGGGCGCGGCCGAGCTATGATGATATGCTGTCGCTGGATACCATTCCGGCTTGGCTCTCCGAGGTGGCCCCGGCGCCGGCGCGGAAACGAGGTACCGCATGACTGATCGCTCTTCCGACCCCGATGCCCCCTTCTCGACGCGGCTCCGCCTCGCCCGTGCCGCGCTGTTATGGGAGCGGGTTTGGCCCGCCTGCTGGCCGATGCTCGCCGTGCTCGGCACCTTCCTTGTCGTTGGCTTGTTCGATCTCCTGCCGCTTCTGCCTGGTGTGCTCCACGCTGCTTTGTTGCTTGGCTTCGGCGCTGCTTTCGTCATCGCTCTTGCGGCGATAACCCGGCGGATCATCCTCCCCGATCGCTTCGCTGCCCGACGCCGGATCGAGCAGGCGAGCGGGCTCGAGCATCGGCCGTTGCAGGCGCTTGCCGACCGCCCGAGCACGGCGCTCGATCCGCAAGCGGCGCTGCTATGGCAGGCGCATCGGCGGCGTATGGAGGCGGCGACGCGCCGATTGCGGATCGGCTTGCCGGCCGCCGGGCTCGCCGGAAGCGACCCCTGGGGGTTGCGAGCCGTGCTCGCGATGCTGCTGCTGATCGGGGCGGTCGACGCCGGTGTCGATTGGCGTGATCGGCTTGTGCGCGCCCTGTCGCCGTCCTTACCCGGAAGCTCGCCCGCACTGGCCGCAACCTTGGACATCTGGGTCACCCCTCCCGAGTACACGGGACTGGCGCCGCAGTTCCTGAGGCCGGGAATGACGGAGACGATCCGCATCCCGACCCAGAGCGCGCTATTGGCGCAGGTGCATGGCGGGAACGCGATACCGCGTCTGGCGATCGACCGCGAGGGCCGCGATTTCGACGCTGTCGACAAGCAAAACTTCCGGACCACTGCGACACTCACCAGCGGTAAGCAGCTCGAGGTGATCCAGGCAGGCACGACGCTCGGAAGCTGGCCAATCGAAATCATTCCCGACAACCCGCCCAAGATCGCCTTCGCAAAGCCCCCTGCAGCAACGCCCCGGGCAGCGCTGCGGATCGACTATCAGGCAAGCGACGATTACGGGGTCGAGGGCGTCAAGGCAGTGATCCGGCGCGACGGCGGCAAACCCGACGAGGCGATCGAGATCGAGGTACCTTTGCCGGGGTTGCATCTCAAAGAAGCCCAGGCCACCAGTTATCACGATTTGACACCGCATCCCTGGGCCGGCCTGCCGGTCGAGATTCGGCTAATCGCAACCGACGCGTTGGGGCAGACCGGAGAGAGCGAGCCGATTCGTATGAAGCTGCCGGAACATGTTTTCAACCATCCGGTCGCGCGGGCGATTATCGACCAGCGCAAAGAGCTGGTAATCGACGCCGGCTCGCACGCGGCGGTGGCCGACACGCTGAACGATCTGCGCGAGCGGCCGAACCTTTATCGCGACGACACAATCGTATTTCTCGGCTTGCGCGTCGCCGAGGAACGTCTGCGATTGAACGACGACGAGAAGTCGGTTGCCGAGGTCGAACAGTTACTGTGGGATACGGCGCTGCGCGTCGAGGACGGAAGCATGTCGTTGGCCGAGCGCGAATTGCGGCGCCTGCAGCAGGATCTGCAAGATGCGCTGGCAAAAAACGCGCCCGACGAGGAAATCGACCGTCTGATGCGCGAGTTGCAGCAGGCGCTCGACCGTTATCTGCAGGCTCTCGCCGAGAATCTAGCGCGTAACCCGGACCAGGCCGAGCAGCCGATCGATCCCTCGCGGATTGTCACCAGCCGCGATCTGCAGCGCATGCTCGACCGGGCGCGCGAGCTCGCCAAGAACGGTGCCCGCGATCAGGCGCGCGAGCTGCTCTCACAGCTACAGAACATGCTCGAAAATCTGCGCATGGCCAGGCCCGGACAAATGCCGCAGCGCGGGACGAGCGAGGCGCAACAAATGATGCGCGGCATGCATGATTTGATGAAGCGCCAGCAGCAGCTGCTCGATCGCAGCTTCCGCGCGCAGCAACAAGCCCAGCAGGGCCGGATGGGTCAGCGCGGGCAGCAAGGTGGCGATCAGCAAAACGTAACCCCCGAGATGGGCGACGCCGCTGGTCAACAGGAGGGCCTACGGCGAATGCTCGGCGAAATGATGCGCCGGCTCGGCGACGGGTTCGGAGAAATCCCCGAGCCCCTCGGGCGCGCCGAGAGGGCGATGCGGGATGCGACCGAGGCGTTGCAACGCCGCCAACCGGGCGAAGCGATCGGGCCGCAAACCGAAGCCCTCGATCAATTGCAGCAGGCGGCGCGCGAATTCGCCCAGCAGATGCAGCGCCGCCTGGGCCGCGGTAATCCTGACGATAATAATGTCGGAGCCACCGACAGCGAGCCAAGGGACCAGGTCGAGCGCGACCCGCTGGGCCGGCCGATGTCGAACAACGGCACTTTCGATCAGGGAGATGTCAAGATTCCTGATCAGAACACCTTGCAAAAAGCCCGCGAGATCCTCGATGAGCTGCGCCGCCGCGCCGGCGAGCGCTTCCGCCCGGAGCTGGAGCTCGACTATATCGAGCGTCTGCTAAAACGGTTTTGAGGTCGACCTGGGTCGAGGTCGATGGACCGACGTCATTTTCTCTTCGTGGCCGCGGGGTTGGCGGCATGGCCGTTCGCGGCGCGCGCCGTTTCGCGTCCGCCCAAGCTGCGCCGTCTCCGCCTTGCCAACGCCAATACGGGTGAGACTTTCGAGGGGACCTATCGCAACGATGACGGCCCGATCGACCGGGTCATCGAAGAACTTTGCGTCTTCCTGCGCGATCATCACTCGGGCGAACAGACGCTGATGGATGTTGGCGTGATCGATTTTCTGGCCGACCTCCTCGATGCGGTCGGTCAGACCAGCGCGACGATCCTCTCGGCCTATCGCACCGCCGAGACCAATGCGATGCTCGCGCGCACGACCTTCGGGGTGGCCGAACACAGTCAGCACATCTTGGGCCACGCGCTTGACTTGCGGCTCGACTCTAAACTCTCCGCGGCGATGAACGCAGCCCGAGCGATGCAGCGCGGCGGCGTCGGGTGGTATCCGCATTCGGGCTTCATCCACATCGACACCGGGCCGGTACGAAACTGGACGCTCGACGAGACCGGGCTCGACGGGCTGCTGGTCTTCGATGGCCGCCGGTTGAAGATCGAGGGTCGAGCCGGCCTGTGGAAACCGTTGACGGTGCCTGAGCGGCTGGAGCTGCAGCGTCGGCTCGCCCGGGCCGAGTTTCTCGTCCGCACCCACACCCGCGTCAATTGGTGACGGCAACCCCGATCAGCTTGTTCCGAGCAGGCCGCATTTCCCGGTTACGCCGGGAATAACCGGGAAAAAATCGCATCGCGGACCCCATCCGTTGCCAATAAAGCTTTATCGATCAGTTGCTTGGTGCCTATGCCATGCCTTTTTGCGCAACGCAAACCGGGAATTTTTGACCATTTCTTGACGCCAAAACCGGGAACAGCCCGCTTGATAACCGCGGCGGCAAAACGATATACGATCGGAAAACGATATACGCTGATTTTGGGCCTTTGATGGCGCGATCCGAAGCGCAGCATTCAATTATTTATTCCATTATTTATTGTCGTCGCCGCTCGCGCGTAACACCCTCTTGGGAATCAATCACCCTCCGGTCCGAATACCTTGCCCCGTGCGTGGTGCGCAGGAGACCTCGGAAGTCTTCGTGACGGTTACGGTGGGTGTGTTTCCAGAAAATTGCCCAGATACCGAAAAGATGTTCTTATCTCTGCCCTCGGCGGACTTACCTCCAGATGTAATGCCCGTAAAGTTTCCGTCCGGCTTCAAGACGAGGTTTTCTATCGTCTGGGTGCCCCGTCCTCCCAGGAAGACACCTGATAGCCGACCCTGCGCGACCATTAATTGGACGGCTAGATCCCCTCCACATCCCTTTCCCAAGGCACGGCCGCCCGGTAGCCGCACCTCCCAGCTCCCGTCAGCAGGGCCGGCGGCGCCGCCTCCAATCACAACGAAGGCCAGAGCGAGCCCGAAAAGGAGTTTTTTCATCGCAGGATGCTTCGGTGTCATTTGGGGGCCGTCTCGACTTCCGCGGGAATGCAATGAGGAGCACCTCTCGCTTTGCGCGATCGTAAACCATAAAAGAATGGCAGGTCTTAACCTCCTCGGCAAGGACGAGGCGCGACTCCAGCCGAACTGGGCGAGGCTATAGCCGTGTCAAAGAGAAAAGCAGATCCCGGCTTCTCTGGCGGCCTTCGGACCGTTTAGCTGCGGCGGTCGAATCCGCTGGCGCGTCGTCGAGCAGCGCGAAAATCAGCTTCGAACCGCGGTTGGCAACGTCGTAGACCAGCACTTCATTCGTTCGGCTGGGCTACGCCGGGCGCAGGATGAAAAAATGGGCTCGTATTCTACGAGGTTGCGCGCATTTCTCCGCGCCTTGGCGTCGCCGGATCGAGCTCGCCCTTGACGACGTCGCGGATAGGCACCGGCCTTGTACCGTCGTGTGGCAGGCCGGCTCAACCGGTGACGGCAACCCCGATCAGCTTACCGACCCCGAAAGTCACGCCGGCGGCGGCGAAACCAACCAACAGCTGACGCATTCCGGAAGGCAGAACACCGCGTCCGGTGAACAACGTCGTGCCGGCGCCGATCAGGAACAGAGCTGCCCCACTCGCCGCCAAGCTGCCGATTATCGCCGGCAGCCCCGCCAGCGCGAAGTACGGTGCCACGGGAAAGATCGCGCCGACGGCGAACAGCAGAAAAGATGTGCCTGCGGCCGCCCAGGCCGAGCCGCCGAGCTCTTCGGGATCGATCCCCAGCTCCTCGCGGACCAACGTGTCGAGAGCGGTCTTCTTGTTGGTGATCAGTTGCTCCGCCAGCGATTTCGCCAAATCCTCGGGCAGCCCCTTCGCCTGGTAAATCAGCGACAGCTCTTCCTGCTCTTCCTCGGGCACCTGCTCGAGTTCGTCGGCCTCGGTAGCGATCTGACGCTGGGAGGCCTCGCGCGCGGTGTTGACCGACAGCCATTCGCCGAGTGCCATCGAACAGGAGCCGGCGATGAGCCCGGCGAGACCGGTGACGAGGATCGTGTGCCCCGCGAGGTCCGCCCCCGCGACCCCCATCACGAGGCTCAGATTGGAGACGAGCCCGTCATTGGCGCCGAGCACAGCCGCGCGCAGCGCGTTGCCGCCCATCCCGCGATGCCGGCCCTCCAGGCGTGCCAGCGTAGCGCCGCTGAGCGCGCCTGGCGCGCCCGCAGCCAACGCCTCGATGATGCGAGCATGCGACCGCTCGGCGGCCGGCAGGCCACCGGCGACAGCCTCCGGCTGCGCATCGTAAGTGCCGCTGTCCAGATGCTCGAGCGTATCGACGGTGGGCAGCACGAAGGCCGGGCCGAAACGGCGGGCGAGCCACGCGAGCGCGCGCGACCGAAAGCCGGGACGCAGGTTCGGTACATGGTGATCGATCGCCGCGATGTGGTCCTTCCAGTACTCGGCGTGCGCCTCCTCGATCGCCGCCAAACGTCCATAAACCTGCGCTAGCTGCGGGTTCTTCTCGGTCTGCGCCAGGGTCCGGTAGAGAGCGGCACTGTCGACCTCGCCCTGAAGATTGGCCGTGTAGCGCCGTCGTGGATCTTCTTCGGGCATCTCTCCGCCCCTCAACGCTGCTCGTGCTCGACCGGTTCCGCGGCATGCCGATCACCCCGGCCGCGGTCTTCGTTCGTGCGATCGGCGAGAACCGCCCAGCCATGAGGCGGGAGATAGACGCGCGCTTCGGGATCGCCGGGTCGGGTCAGCGTGGCCTCACCGGCAGCGACAGAGCGCGCCCGGGGAGCGGGCTGCGTCGCCGGATGCTCGCTGAGGTTCAAGCTGACCACAAGGCTGTTTTCGCCGTGGCGAACCGCATAAGTGAAATGCTCCTTCGCCAGGTGAACGGGACAGGTTCGGGCTTGGTGCAGCCAAGGATTACGTCGGCGCAGACCGATCAGCTTCTGGTGCAACCGGTAAATCGGCCAGCCATAGGGAGCAAGCTCGGCGGGGGTCGGTGGGAAGGGAGGGCGGATGGCATCGTCGCCACCGGCCCGGTCCTCCTTGACCCCGCGAAAGGCCTGTTCGTCGCCGGCATAGATCGAAGGGGTACCGCCGCAGGTGAACAATACCGCCAGCGCGTGCGGCAGATGGCGGCCGTCGACGAGGCGGCTCGCGAGGCGCGTGACGTCATGATTGCCGACAAAGGTGAGCGGCGCGAAGCTTTCGAGGAACCCGTTGTGGCGGTCGAGCGCCCAGGCGAGTTCGAAGAAATTGCGGTCGTTGAGCGCACTCCAAATCGCCTTCCAGAGTTCGTATTGGGTGACCGCATCGAGGCCGCTCTCTCTGACGATCGCCGGATAATCGCCATGGATCATCTCGCCGAAGATGTAGGCGTCGGGATGCATGGCCCGCACGCGGGGAAGGACGACCGACCAGAACCCTGTCGGCACGGCGTAGGCGGCGTCGAGCCGCCAGCCGTCGGCGCCCCGGCCGAGCCAATGGCTCATCACCTGGGTGACGTAGTCGGCCACGGCGGGTTCGTCGTGGTTCAGCGACACGAGCTGGCGGTGACCCTCGAAAGCGTCATAATCCGGTTCGCTTCCCACCCGAGAGCCGAGCTGCCAGGACAGCCGGAACCAGGAGGCTCGCGGCGCCTGCGGCCCTTCGCTGAGGACTTGCTGAAAGGCCGGGAAGGCGCGCCCGACATGGTTGAAGACACCATCGAGCAGCACTCTGAGGCCGCGGGCGTGTGCGGCGCGGAGCAGAGCGTCGAAATCGCTTTCGTCGCCCAGTCGCGGATCGATGCGGAAATGGTCGATGGTGTCGTAGCCATGGGTGGAGGAGGCGAAAACGGGACCGAGAACGAGCCCCGAGACGCCGAGTTCCACGGCATAATCCAGCCATGCCCGCAGCCGGTCGAGGCGATGCGCGACGCCCGGCTCGATACGGGCTTTCCGTTCGGCCCCGACGAAGCCGAGCGGGTAGACTTGCCAGCATACCGCGTGCCTGATCCAACCCCGCATGTCACGCGATCCTGCACCGCCGTTCCGCGAGCCGGCCTTCTGGCCCACCTCGTCTAACCAAACTGCGGTGGCGGCACCTGCACTACCGGAGCGGCAGCGTCGAGGATCTCGCGCCGATCCTTCGAGCGCGGGGGGTAAATGCGCTGGCAATTGATCAGCTGCTTGGTCCTCTTCGCGGCCTCTCCGGCAGCGACGACGTGTCGATCCCAACCCTCGGTGTACACGGCGCCCCACGCCCCGAGATCGAGACAAGTAACGTACCAGTCGATGCGCAGCGGCAACATCGGCCGGTCGAGCAGGTCGCACACCGCGTTGTGGCCCGCAAAGCGGCCCATCGGCCGCGCGTGCTGGCACGACATGACGGAGGGGTGGACATCATCGACGACCGAACGGGCGGCGTCACCCGCGGCAAAAACGTCCCCCATGCTCTCGACCTTCATGAACCGGTCGACCGGAAGCCGGCCGAACCGGTCGCGCTCGATCGGAAACAGTTCAGTCAGCGGGTTGGCACGCATTCCGGTGCACCAGACGACGGTCGCCGCGGCGATCGCTTCGCCAGTCGACAGCGTCGCCCCGGTCTCGTCGATAGCGGCGACGGAAACACCTGTTCGGGTCGCTATGCCGAGCGAGGCCAGCGCCTCCGTGATCACTCGGCAAGCGCCGTCACCCATATCGGAGCCGATCTTTGGCTGTCGATCGGCGAGGATCACTTGCGCCGCAGGCGTCTGTGCAGCCCGGCCGGCGCGGGCGAGAGCCGAGCTCAGCTTTGCGACCAGCTCCGTCGCTGCTTCGATGCCGGTCAGGCCCGCGCCGACGACGAGCGCGGTGAACCGGCCGGGCGACGGCGGCTGCCCGGACAGAGCATCGATATGGGCGTTGAGCCGAGCAGCGCCATCGTAAGTGTCGACATCGAAGGCATAGTGCGCGAGCCCGGGGATATCCGGGCGGACCAGCCGGCTGCCGAGGGCGAAGATCAGCCGGTCATAGGCGAGCAGGTGCCGCGCTTCCCCGATGGAGCAGGCAACCTGCCGGTTGACGAAGTCGATAGCCAGGACCTCGCCCTCGACCCGTTCGACCCCGATCGGTTCGAGCACATCATCGAGCGCAACCCTGACGCCGCGCAGATCGGGCTCGTAATTTCGCACACGGATCGCGTGCCAGGCATCGCGATTGACCAAGGTCACCCCGACCGTGTCCCGGCCGATCTGGAACGCGTCGAGCACGCTGGCGGCACCTACCGCGCTCCACAGACCGGCGAATCCGGCACCGAGGACAAGAATACGCGTCATCGGTTCCTCCGAGCCAAGTTGCTAGACTTATGGGCAAAGATCAGCGCTCAGCGCGCGAAGGTCACCAAGACGCCGGTCGCTGCCTCGTCGGGATGATCGAACGATGTCTTGAAGTGCGCGGTTTCGCCCGGCCCCAACCGAGCGGTGGGCGGATCGATGATCCTGAACTGGGTCTCCTTCTCGGCCGGATCGCGTAGCGCCACCCGAAGTCGCGGCACATCGCGCACCGTGCTCCCGGTGTTGGTGATATCGCCCTCGATGACTAGGCTCTCAGCGGTGCGAGTCGGTGCGATCTTTGCGAGCTCGAGCCCGGGCCCCGGCGGTGCAACGGCCAGCCCGGCCAAGGCGTAAAGCCGAGCCGCCTGCGGCCACATCGCCACTACCTCCTTCCGGGCAATGATCGCGGCGAGGATGGCAAGCGCGAGCAACACGAATATCATGCCCAGCACGCCCCAGCCCACCGCCACTCGGCGACGCGGGCGTCGTTGCGATGTCGGCCCCGGCAAGGATCCCGGGCGAGGCGGCACTTCGAGTGCCGGCTCGATCCGCGGCGCAGAGGGACGAGCCGCGGACTCTCTGTCGCGCGTCTCCAGAGGTGGGGGTCGGCGCCAGGTATGACCGCAGCTCGCGCAGCGGACGGTGCGTCCCGCCGGTCGATTCAGTTCCTGCTCGTCGACGAGATAGCTGGTCCGACAGGCCGGGCAGGCGAGTATCACCGCGGCCTTCGGCCCTATCGGCCTTCCCGCGAGCCGCCGCGGCGGGCGAGCTCGCGCAAGTGGTGGTCGGCATCGCCGAACATCGTGTCGATCATCGAGACGCGCTTGAAGTAGTGACCGACTTTGTACTCCATCGTCATGCCGATCCCGCCGTGCAGCTGGATCGCCTGCTGCCCGATCAGCCTGCCGGAGCGGCCGATCTGCACCTTGGCGGCCGAGAGCGCGTTGCGCCGCTCCGCGGCGTCTTCCTCCGAAGCCATCATCGTCGCGAACATCGCCATGCTGCGCGCCTGCTCCAAGGCGATCAGCATGTCGACGGCGCGATGCTGGAGGATCTGGAAGCTGCCGATCTCGCGGCCGAACTGTCGGCGCGTCTTCAGGTAGTCGACGGTCAGCTCGTGCATCGCCGCCATCGTCCCGACCGCCTCGGCGCATAGCGCGGCGATGGCCTCGTCGACAACGCGTTCGACGAGCGGCAGCGCCCCGCCCGGCTCGCCGAGCACACCCTCCGGCCCGACGCGAACCGCGGCGAGAGCAATCTCCGCGGCGCGCAGACCGTCCTGGGTCGGATAGCCGCGCTGGGACACGCCCGGGGCCTTGCCGTCGACGATGAAGACTCCGACCCCGTCGCCGTCACGCCGGCCGCCGCCGACCCGCGCGGTGACGATCAGCTTGTCGGCCGTGTCGCCATGCAGCACCACCCCCTTTTCGCCGTCGAGCACCCAGCCGGCGCCGTCGCGCACCGCGGTCGTCGAAATGTCGGCGAGATCATAGCGCGAATGCCGCTCGGTCTGGGCAAAGGCAAAGGTCTGGCTGCCGTCGACGATCTTCGGAACGAGCGCCGCGCATTGCTCCGCAGTGCCGCCATGGCGAAGAAACCCGCCGCCCAGCACCACGGTCGCGAGGAACGGTTCAAGCGCCAAGGCGCGCCCGAAGGCCTCCATCGCGATCATCGTCTCGACCGGACCGCCGGCCGAACCGCCATATTGCTCGGCAAAGGGCAGCCCGAGCAGTCCGAGCTCGGCATATTGCGCCCACAGCTCGCGGCTCCAGCCCTCCGGGGCCTGCTCATAGGTCTTACGCTGCTCGAACGCGTAGCGATCACCGATCAGGCGGTCGAGGCTCTCCTTGAGAAGCCGCTGCTCCTCGGTCAGGTCGAAATCCATCGCTCACAGACCGAGGATTGCCTTGGCGATGATGTTCTTCTGGATCTCGTTGGTGCCGCCGTAGATCGAGACCTTGCGGGTGTTGAAATAAGTCGGCGCGATGGGACCCGCCCATTCAGGTCCGATCGGCGGCTCGTTCCAACGCTCCTCCTCGTCGTGTTCGGGCTGGTAGGGCATGGCGTAGGGACCGACGATTTCGAGCAACAACTCGCTCGTCGCCTGCTGGATCTCCGAACCTTTGATCTTGAGGATCGATGAGGCCGGGTCGGGCTTGTTGCCGACCCGGTTGCGCTCGGCGGCGACGACGCGCAGCTGAGTCATCTCGAGCGCTTTCAGCTCGACCTCGACTGCGGCGAGCTTCTCACGAAAGCGCTCGTCCTCGATCAGCGGCCTGTCGCCGGCGCGCTCGGTCGCGGCGAGCTCCTTGATCCGCCGGATGCGCTCCTTGGAGAAGCCGACCCGGGCGATCCCGGTGCGCTCGCGGCCGAGCAGGTATTTCGCGTAGTCCCAGCCCTTGTTCTCCTCGCCGACGAGGTTCTCGGCCGGCACCTCGACGTCGTCGAAAAACACCTCGTTGACCTCGCGCCCGCCGTCGATCGTGACGATCGGGCGAACCGTGATCCCCGGGGTCTTCATGTCGATCAGCAGAAAGGAGATCCCCTCCTGCTTCTTGGCCTGCGGGTCGGTGCGCACCAGGCAGAAAATCCAGTCCGCATGCTGTGCCAGGGTCGTCCAGGTCTTTTGTCCGTTGACGACATAGTGGTCGCCGTCACGCTTCGCCGAGGTGCGCAGCGAGGCGAGGTCCGAGCCGGCACCGGGCTCGGAAAAGCCCTGGCACCACCAATCGTCGAGATTGGCGATGCGCGGCAGGAAACGCTTTTTCTGTTCTTCGGAGGCGAAGGCGATCATCACCGGCCCGACCATCGTGACGCCGAAGCCGAGCGGCTGCGGCGCCGGCGTCAGCTGCAGCTCTTCCTGGAACATGTACTGCTGAACCGGGGTCCAGCCGGTGCCGCCCCATTCGATCGGCCAGTTGGCCACCGCCCAACCCTTTGTGTTGAGGATGCGCTGCCAGGTGACGATGTCGTCCTTTGCGAGCCCCTTGTTCGCGACGAGCTTGTCGCGAATGTTTTCCGGCAGGGCCGAGCGGAAGAACGCGCGCAGCTCGTCGCGGAATGCGAGCTCTTCGTCGGTGAAGCGGAGGTCCATGCGTGCACTCCCTGTTCAAACGGCGGCGGAGGAGGCGAAACCGCGGCCTTCGGCGGCGAGGCGGCGAATTCGCACGGCGGGCTGCAAGGCCTCGTCGCCCGACCGCTCGGCATAAAGGGTCAACCGGTCGCGAATGTGAGCAAGCCCCAGCTGATCGGCATAAAACATCGGTCCGCCACGCCAGACCGGCCAACCATAGCCGTACACCCAGATCACGTCGATGTCGCCGGGGCGCGCTGCAATGCCTTCTTCGAGAATGCGCGCACCCTCGTTGATCATCGGGAAGATCATGCGCTCGACGATCTCCTCCTGCGTGATCGCCCGGCGGGCGATGCCGACCCGGGACGAAGCATCGAGGATCGTCCGCTCGACCTCGGGATCGGGCAGCGGAGTGCGCGATCCGGCTTCGTAGCGAAAATATCCTTTCCCGGTCTTTTGGCCGAAATGCCCGGCCTCGCACAGCGCATCCTCGATCTCGTTGCGCTCGCCGCGCCCCTTGCGGATCCGCCAGCCGACATCGAGCCCGGCCATGTCGGCCATCGCGAACGGGCCCATCGGAAACCCGAACCCGGTGACTGCGGCGTCGACCTCCTGCGGCAGCGCGCCTTCGATCAGCAACCGCTCGGCCTCGACCGAGCGGCGCGCTAGCATGCGGTTGCCGACAAAGCCGTAGCACACCCCGACGGTGACCGGCACCTTGCCGATCCGCCGGCCGAGCGCGACCGCGGTGGCAAGCGCCTCGGGTGAGGTTGCCGCCCCGCGCACGATCTCCAACAGGCGCATCACGTTTGCCGGGCTGAAGAAATGCATTCCGAGCACGTCCTGCGGCCGCGAGGTCGCCCGCGCAATCTCATCGACATCGAGCGTCGAGGTGTTGGTGGCGAGCACCGCACCCGCCTTTGCGACCCGTTCCAGATTGGCGAAGACCCGCTTCTTGAGGTCCATCTCCTCGAACACTGCCTCGATCACGACATCGGCCGAGGCGACCGCGTCGACCTCGGTGACGCCGTTGATCAGCGCTATGCGGCGCTCCATCTCGTCGGCGCCGATCCCGCCGCGCGACACGGTCGCGCGATAATTGGCGGCGACCCGGTCGAGGCCCTTTTGTAGGAGGTCGCGGCCGGTCTCGACGATCGTGACCGGGATGCCGGCATTGGCAAAGCACATCGCGATGCCGCCGCCCATCGTGCCGGCCCCGATGACCGCGCCGCTCGCGATCGGGCGCGGCTTTGTTCCCTCTGGTATGCCCGGCACTCTAGCCGCCTCGCGCTCGGCGAAGAAGACGTGGCGCTGCGCCTTTGACTGGTCGCCGGCGACCAGTTTGCGGAACAGCTCGGCTTCGCGCTTCAGCCCCTCCTCGAAAGGCATGGTGATCGCGTTGCGCACGGCCTCGACGCAAGCGGCGGGCGCATCCTGGCCGCGCCGCCGCCTCGTCAGCGCCTCGGCGGCATCGGCAAAGCCCTCCGCCGAGAGCTTGTCCTCGCGGTCGCGGACGAGCCGCAACGGCCGACCTTCGGCCACGACACGGCAGGCGAAGGCGATCGCACCGGCCGTGAGATCCCCTTCGACGATTTCGTCGATCACCCCGTCCGCGAGCGCTTCCCGAGCCTCGATCGGGTCGCCGGTGACGATCATCCTGAGCGCCTTTTCGGGTCCGATCAGCCGCGGCAGGCGCTGAGTGCCGCCGGCTCCGGGCAATAGGCCGAGCTTGACCTCGGGCAGGCCGACGCGCGCACCGGCAACGGCAACCCGGAAATGACATGCAAGCGCCACCTCGAACCCGCCGCCCAGAGCCGTCCCGTGCAGCGCGGCGATGACCGGTTTTGGCGTCGCCTCGATTGCGGCGATGACCTCGCCTAGCCCCGGAGGCTGCGGTAGCTTGCCGAACTCGGTAATGTCGGCGCCGGCGAAAAACGTGCGCCCGGCGCAGGCGATCACCACGGCCTTGACTGCCGCGTCGTCGCGGGACCGGCGGAGTGCCTCGGCGAGCCCGGCACGCACTTCGTGCTTGAGCGCATTGACCGGCGGGTTGTCGGCGGTGACGACGGCGATCTCGCCGTCCCGGCGGAGATCGACGCTGGCGTTGATATTGCCCACCTTCACCTCCGGCCTTGTCAATCGTTGGAGAGTAGACCCATCCGCCCGGTCGATGAAGGCCTAGAATCAGCAGACACTCCTCTCCCGGCAGTACTGCAGCCCTTTGGAAATTGCCGCCACCTTTGGTTGGCGGGTTTGTCGAAACCACACCGCACCCGCGGGCTCGGTTGCCACGAGCCACAAGCAAAAATTGAACCGGTTATTGCGTGTTGCTGCATCTGCAGCAAATCTACAGCAAAATCTCTCCTAAAGGTTGAAGTCCCAACAGGCCCGATGTCGGATGCGCCGTCGGCGGCGCACGGGCAGGAACGAGCGGTCCTCGAACGTCGCCCTCCGCGGCGGGCTTGGAAAGGCCCCATCAACTATCGGCACCTCTTTGATCCAACCGGCGCAACTTCGGACCGCCATCGGTTGGAATATGTAATGAGAATATAGCAAGTTTAAGATCGTGATCATCGCAAGGAAAACGATCACGCCTCCAACTTTGCGCACTACCCTCTCGGCTTGACTCGAAAAGTGGAGGTCGGCAGGCTCGTTACGAGCAGATGTGGCTATAGCGAGGGCAGATGCACGGACGACCGGGCGTGTCGAGCAAGGCCGCCGGCTGAGGCCCGCAATGCGTTCAATGGGCACAGCCAAGTTGCTCGAGGTTTGCGATGTCGCCTTGCGGTTCGGCGGCATCGTTGCGCTCGACGGCGTGTCGTTCGATCTCGAGGAAGGCCAGATCCTCGGGCTGATCGGCCCGAACGGCGCCGGCAAAACCACCCTGTTCAACTGCGTCAGCCGGCTCTATACCCCCAATAGTGGCGACATCTTGTTCGAGGGGCGCTCGATGCTTGCCCGGCCGCCGCACCGCATCGCCGAGATCGGCATCGGACGGACCTTCCAGAACCTCGCGCTGTTCGCGCCGCAATCGGTGCTCGACAACGTCCGCATCGGCGCTCATGCCCATAGCCGGAGCGACTTTGTCAGCGACACGTTGCGCCTGCCCTGGGCGCGCCGGCAGGAGACGGCGGTGAGCGAGACTGCCTGGTCGCTGCTCCATATGCTCGATCTCGAAGACGTGGCGCTGCGGCCGGCCGGCGGCTTGCCGCTCGGTACCCGCAAGCGGGTCGAACTGGCGCGGGCGCTCGCCGGCCGGCCCAAGCTGCTGCTGCTCGACGAGCCGGCAAGCGGGCTCAATCACGAGGAAGTCGGCGGGCTCGGCGCTCTCATTCGCCGGGTACGCGACGAGCGCCAGGTCACGGTGCTGGTGGTCGAGCATCACATGAATTTGGTCATGTCGGTTTCCGACAAGGTCGTGGCGCTCGATTTCGGCCGCAAGATCGCCGAGGGCACGCCGGCCGAGGTGCAGCAGAACGCGGCGGTCATCGAGGCCTATCTCGGCACCGGCCACAAGACCGTCGATGCCGCTTCCGGCGGGAGTCCAGCCCGATGATGCTCGAGGTCGACGGTCTCGAGGCGTTCTACGGCGAGCAGCAGGCGCTGTTCGGGATCGCGTTTGGCCTCGACGAGGGCCGGGTGCGCACGCTGCTCGGGGCCAACGGCGCCGGTAAGACGACGGTATTGCGTGCGCTATGCGGCATGATCCGAACCGGCGGCGACATCCGCTTCGAGGGCAAGCACATCGCCGGCTGGGCGACCGAGGACATCGTGCGGCTCGGCGTTGCCCACGTGCCGGACGGGCGCGGCACGTTCCTGCGCGTCACGGTCGAGGAGAACCTGCAGCTCGGCGCGATCACCCGCCGCGACCGCGTCGGCATCGCGGCGGATATCGAGCAAATCTATCACCATTTCCCGCGCCTCAAGGAGCGTCGGACGCAGCAGGCCGGCCTGCTCTCTGGCGGCGAGCAGCAGATGCTCGCCGTTGGACGGGCGCTGATGCTGCGGCCGCGTTTGATGCTGCTGGACGAACCCTCGTTCGGGCTGGCGCCGCTGATCGTCGAGGAACTGTTCGCCATCCTGCGCCAGGTCAACCGCGACACTGGCGTCGCGATGCTGATCGTCGAGCAGAACGCGGCGCTCGCGCTCGAACTGGCGGAGCATGCCTATCTGCTGGAAACCGGCCGCATCGTCATGGATGGGCCGGCCGAAGCAATCGGCGCCGATGAGGGCGTGCGCCGCGCCTATTTGGGCTATTGAAGCGGAGGCCGCGGATGCAATTGTTGCTGCAGCAAGTGATGGCCGGCCTCGCCAACGGGGCGATCTATGCCGGCATGGCGCTGGCGGTGGTCATGATCTTTCTGGCGATCGACCACCTCAACTTCGCGCAAGGCGAGATGGCCACATTTTCGGCTTTTGTCGCTTGGCAGCTGATCGCTTGGGGCACGCCGTATTGGGTGGCCTTCGTGGCGGTTGTGATCCTGTCGTTCATCGGCGGCGTCGCGATCGAACGGATCTTGTTCAAGCCGTTGCACCACGCATCGATCTTCGCCAATCTCGTCGCCTTTTTCGCCTTGTTCAGCATCCTGAACAGCGCCGACGGCTATATTTGGGATTACACGATCAAGACCTTCCCGAGCCCGTTCGGCACCAAGCCCTTGTTCGGCAGCGTCCTGATCGACGCCCATGAAGCTGGGATGATCGTGGTTACCGCAGTGCTGCTGGGGCTCCTTTATTTATTCTTCCGCGGCACGCGGCTCGGCCTGGCGATGCGGGCCGCCGCCGCCAATCCAGAATCGGCCCGCTTGGTCGGCATCCGGGTCGGCTGGATGACGGCGCTCGGCTGGGGCATCGCGGCGGCGATCGGCGCGGTCGCGGGCATGCTGATCGCACCGGTCGTGTTTCTCGATCCGAACATGATGTTCGGCGTGCTGCTGTACGGATTTGCCGGCGCGGTGCTGGGCGGGCTGACGAGTCCTGGGGGCGCCGTGCTGGGCGGCTTCGCCCTCGGCATCATCGAGAACCTGGCGGGTACCTTCATCCCTTATTTCGGCCGCGACCTGAAGCTGACGATCGCGCTGTTGGTGATCGTCGCGGTACTGATGGTGCGGCCCGCCGGGATTTTTGGCCGTAGCGTGGTGAGCCGGGTATGACGACGCCGCAACAGGATACGGCACTCTTCGCACCCGCCGTCGGGGCGCACGGCGCGCAACGGGCGGCTTGGCCCGCGACCCGCCATTGGGTGCTGGCGGGCGTTCTGGTGATCGCGGCGGTGCTGCCCTTCGTGTTCCAGGGCTTTGTCGTCTTCCAGTTGACCGAGGTGATGATCTACGGGCTGGCGATCCTCGGCCTCAATCTGCTGACTGGCTTCAACGGCCAGTTTTCGGTAGGGCACGGCGCATTTTACGGCCTCGGCGCCTATGTCACCGCGATCCTGATGCATCAATACGGCGTTGCCTATTACTGGACCTTGCCGGCGGCCGGCGGCGTCTGCTTTGTCGTCGGCACCCTGTTCGGGTTGCCGGCGCTTCGGCTGCAAGGCCTCTATCTCGCGCTCGTCACCTTTGCGGCGGCAGTGGCGCTGCCGCAGCTCCTCAAATTTCATGGTCTCGAAGAGTGGACCGGCGGCGTGCAAGGCATCGTCGTCGATCAGCCGGATGTACCGGGATTCCTGCCGATCGACACCGATCAATGGCTCTATTATTTCACCCTGGCGGTGGTGCTGGTCATGTTCGCCGGCGCGTCGAGCCTGGTAAAGAGCCGCACCGGCCGCGCCATCATGGCGATCCGCGACCATGAGATCGCCGCCGCCGCCATGGGGATCAACGCGCCGCTCTACAAGACACTGACCTTCGGCGTCAGCGCGCTCTACACCGGCGTCGCCGGTGCCTTGGGCGCACTCGCGGTGCAGTTCGTCGCTCCCGACAGCTTCAGCCTGTTCCTGTCGATCTATTTTCTCGTCGGTCTGATCCTCGGCGGCATGGGCTCGCTGCCAGGCTGCCTCTTCGGCGGCTTGTTCGTGCTCTACGTGCCGAACATCGCCGCGGAGGTGTCGCGCGGGTTGGCGGGCGCGATCTATGGCGTCATCATGCTGCTGGTGATATTCGTGATGCCGTCGGGGGCCGCCGGTTTCACGCGGTTGGCATTCGCGTATGTGTCGCGATGGCGCCATCGGTAACGATCGGCCCGCAAATCGGCCGTCTGCAAGGGAGGTAACCGTGAAGAACCTGACACGCCGCACTATTCTCGCCGCCGCGCCCGGCGCACTCGCCTTTGCCGTCCCGTTTCTCGGCGCGCGGTCGGCCCGTGCCGCCAAGCAATACGGCCCGGGCGTCACCGACACCGAGATCAAGATCGGCAACACCAGCCCCTATAGCGGCCCGCTTTCGACCGCCATTCCTGTTCCCAAATCGGAGGCCGCCTATTACAGGATGATCAATGACCAGGGCGGGTGAACGGACGCAAGATCAACTTCATCTCCTATGACGATGCCTACTCGCCGCCAAAGACGGTCGAGATGACGCGCAAGCTGATCGAGGAAGACCAGGTTCTGCTGATCGCCGGCGGGATCGGGACCCCGACCAACAGCGCGATCTGGCACTACATGAACCAGCACAAGGTGCCGCAGCTCTTCGTCGGGACCGGCGCGACCAAATGGGACGACCCGAAGGGTTATCCCTGGACCATCGGCTGGCAGCCGAACTACCAGAGCGAGGGCCGCATCTACGCTGCCTACATCCTGAAGAACAAGCCGGACGGCAAGATCGGGGTGCTCTATCAGGACGATGATTTCGGCAAGGACTATCTGAAGGGCCTGACCGACGGACTCGGCGACAAGGCAGCGTCGTTGATCGTCGTCAAGGCGTCCTACGAGACGACCGATCCCACCGTCGACTCACAGATCGTCGGCATGAAGGCGGCCGGCTGCGACATCTTCGTTAATACCGGGATCAACAAATTCGCCGCCCAGGCGATCCGGAAGGCGGCCGAGATCGAATGGAAGCCGATGCACATCGTGAGCGGCATCGGCAACTCGGTCGGAGCTACCCTGAAGCCGGCCGGCCTCGAAAACGCCAAGGGCATCGTCTCCGACTTTTATCTGAAGGACGCGACCGACCCGACATGGCGGGACGATGCCGGCTTCAAATGGTGGGTGTCGTTCATGGACAAATACCTCCCCGGGGCAGACAAGAGCGATAACGGCTACGTCGCCGGCCTGGGGCTCGCCATGACTCTGGTGCAGGTGCTGAAGCAGTGCGGCGACAACCTGACCCGCGAAAACGTGATGAAAGAGGCAGCAAACCTGCACGATCTCACGCTGCCGATGCTGCTGCCCGGGATCACGATCAATACCAGCCCAACCGATTTCGCGCCGATCAAGCAGGTACAAATGGGGCGCTTCGACGGCGAGCGCTGGCAACTGTTCGGGCCGCTGCTGACCGGCGCGATCGGCTAAAAGAGTGCCCGACGCGCACGCCGCAAATTTTGTGGCGATGGTGCGGCCGGGCCGTACACGGTGTGAAGCGCGCCGAGGGGCGCAGATCGGAAATGAATGCACGAACATCGGGATGGGAGGTCACCGTGAAGCACCTGACACGCCGCACCATTCTCGCCGCCGCGCCTGCGCTGGCCTTCGGCGGCCCACTCCTGGCGGCGCGGCCGGTCCGTGCGGCCAAGCAATACGGACCGGGCATCACCGATACCGAGATCAAGATCGGCAATACCTGCTTCTACAGCGGACCAGCCTCATCCTACGGAACGATTGGCAGAGCGATGGCCGCCTACTACAAGATGGTCAACGATCAGGGCGGGGTGAACGGCCGCAAGATCGACTTCATCTCCTATGACGACGCTTATTCGCCGCCGAAGACCGTTGAGATGACGCGCAAGTTGGTCGAGGAAGACCAGGTCTTCCTGGATGCCGGTCCGCTCGGGACGCCGACCAACAGCGCGATCTGGCACTACATGAATCAGCACAAGGTGCCGCAGCTGTTTGTCAGCACTGGCGCGACCAAATGGGACGATCCGAAGGGTCATCCCTGGACCATCGGCTGGCAGCCAAACTACCAGAGCGAAGGGCGCATCTACGCGGCCTACATTCTAAAGGAAAAGCCGGACGGCAAGATCGGCGTGCTCTATCAGGACGACGATTTCGGCAAGGACTATTTGAAAGGCGTCACCGACGGGCTCGGCGCCAAGGCAACCTCGATGATCCTCGTCGAGGCGTCCTACGAGACCACAGATCCAACGGTCGACTCGCAGGTCATCGGCATGAAGGCCGCAGGTTGCGACGTCTTCGTCAACACCGCGATCCCCAAATTTGCCGCCCAGTCGATCAAGAAGGCGGCGGAGATCGAGTGGAAGCCGCTGCACATCTTGAGCAGCATCGGCAATTCGGTCGCCGCTACCTTGAAGCCGGCCGGTTTGGAAATCTCCAAGGGCATTGTGTCCGACTTTTACTTGAAGGACCCGACCGACCCCGAGTGGCAAAACGACGACGGCTACAAGTGGTGGGTCGGTTTCATGGACAAATATTATCCGAGCGGCGACAAGACCGACGCCGGCAATGTCTATGGCCCCTCCAACGCGGCGACGGTCGTGCACGTGCTCGAGCAATGCGGCGACGAGTTGACCCGCGAAAACGTGATGAAGCAGGCCGCCAACCTGCATGATTTCCGGGTGCCGATGCTGCTGCCCGGGATCGCGATCAACACCAGCCCGACCGATTTCGCGCCAGTGAAGCAGGTCCAGATGGGGCGCTTCGACGGCGAACGCTGGCGGCTGTTCGGCCCGCTCCTAACGGGCGCGATCGGCTGAACGTGGCCCGCAACGGCTGTGGCTGAGCTGCCCGGCCGCCAGCGCGCGGCTTAGCGGCAACGGTTCCTGTCCGGGGCGCGGGTTGCGACGGCGCCCTCGACCCGGGCCGAAGAAACAATGCTGGAGAGGTTGCGATGGAGCGTCTGACGCGCCGTACCGTTCTCGTTGCCGCGCCGGTCGCGCTCACCTTTGCCGCGCCGCGCGCGGCGCGCGCGGCGAAGAATTACGGACCGGGCGTTACCGACACCGAGATCAAGATCGGCAACACCGGCCCCTATAGCGGTCCGGCCTCTTCCTACGGCACGATCCCCAAATCGATGGCCGCCTATTACCGGATGGTCAACGACCACGGCGGGGTGAACGGGCGCCAGATCAATTTCATCTCCTACGACGACGGCTATACGCCGCCGAAGACGGTCGAAATGACCCGCAAGCTGGTCGAGCAGGATCAGGTTCTGGCGGTCACCAGCCCGCTCGGCACCCCGACCAACAGTGCGACCTGGCATTACATGAACCAGCACCAGGTGCCGCAGCTGTTCATCGCCAGCGGCGCCACCAAATGGGACGACCCGAAGGGCCATCCGTGGACGATCGGCTGGCAGCCGAACTACCAGAGCGAGGGGCGCATCTATGCGACCTTCATCATGACCGACCAGCCGGACGGCAAGATCGGCGTGCTCTACCAGAATGACGATGCCGGCAAGGATTATTTGAAGGGGGTGACCGACGGGCTCGGCGACAAGCACAAATCGATGATCGTCCTGGCGGCGTCTTACGAGCCGACCGACCCGACCATCGATTCGCAAATCGTCGCGATGAAGGCTGCAGGTTGCGATGTGTTGGTAACCGCCGCGATCCCAAAGATGGCCGCGCAGGCGATCAAGAAGGCGGCGGAAATCGAGTGGAAACCTCTCCACGTCCTGACCA